>Ga0179593_1390066_pt1 | contig 22870 bp, 36 predicted proteins | sample CZODoug2_1_08_16_FD_185931 | JGI IMG/M metagenome (GOLD analysis project Ga0179593, IMG submission 185931) | Vadose zone soil fungal communities from Angelo Coast Range Reserve, California, USA - CZODoug2_1_08_16fungal (PacBio error correction) | ecosystem: Environmental > Terrestrial > Soil >...
GTGATATATATGACCCAACAAGAACAAGAAGATCACTCAAGAAGGGAGGAAAAAGAGATCTATAGAAAAAACTGACTATAAAAACCTGGGAACACAAAAACAGGTGGGTAGTACTTAAAAAACTAGAAGGTATTCAGGCGAAGGGGTTAAAACGTCCAACCCATGAAGGTACGGAACAGAAGTCAAGGGGGAGAAACATCCGTTTTGACTGCGCGTGACAAAGAAACAAAAAATCTGGTCGAGGGGAAAAAAAAAAGATAGAAAACGCAGCCGATCAAGGTGACATCATTAAAACCTTGACGCAAAACAGGGGACAGCAGTGGGAAAAAATGTGTTGATCAAGTAAATAGGGCAACAAAAGAAAGAAAGCAAAAGAAACAAAAAAGCCCCACTGTCGGGAAGGCCAAGTGAAATGAGCGCCAGGGCATCCTCGGTGACATGAGTAAACACGAAAAACAGAGGAAAAGCAACAACCGCTCACGGGGGAAAAAAGTCGGACGTCCATACGGTGCAAACAACAAGGAGAGGGTGGGGACCAGTAAAATAACAGCACCAACAAAAAAAAAGCAAACGGACAAAGAAGCACTCGGGCTGCACGGAAAACTTGGGAACAGAACGGGGGAAGGCCGGTGGTAATCAGTAGAAATGGGAACGGGGACGGGTGGGCAAGTCCCGGCAAAAAAACGATACAAAAGCAAAGTGTTCAAGAAGTCACCGTGTAAAATCTCCAAAAAGTCAAAATTGAATTAAACAACAAAATTTCAAATTATATGGGAAAAGACATTAGAAAAAAGGCTCGGACGGCCAAAACATAGGGGCCCGAACCCGAAAGAAAGGTGGGGGGGGGTGGGGGATATGGAAGAAAAAGAAAAAATCATACAAGGGGAAAATAACAGTAGTTCAAGGAAATCATACTCGTGCAAAAGATACAGTCCCAAAGAGGTGAAAAGGTAGTGGTGGGAAAGAAAGAGCAATACAAAAATCGGGACCAAGGGGGTTCAGTATGGACACCAAGCGAAACTGTGAAAACCAGAAGTGGGGGTAAGAGGGATTAAAGCAACAAGGGACAGGGGGGGAATTGGGGGGAAAAACGCGCAAAAAATTGCTAACATTGAAGACCAAATGGGAAAGCACATGTCATCAACTGGGCCGAGAGAAAATGGACGTGGGGGAACACGGAAACGGAAAACATACAAAAAAAGGGCTCACGGAAAATGCAGAGGGTCAAAACTACGAGGGGGTCTGCTCACGAGCAGTTCTGCGACTCAAGAAAAAAGTAAAAAAAAAAAAACGAAAAGGGGAAAAATTTGGAAAAAAGAGGTGTTGCAAAAGAGACAGGATGAAGGGGGTTGAAAAAGACAGGGAAAAACTATGAAATAGCACAGAACAGCCTGGGGGGAAAACAATTCTTAAAACAGGTCAACTCAAAAAAAAAAACATCGCAAAAAGAGAAGAGAAAATCACAGGAATCCGAAATCATCGAGGAAAAAGGCAGAAACAGGACAATTAATACAACGAAGCTTATGGGAAGGTTAAGTGGTGAATGAGAGACAAGAGGCAAATGTTGTAGGAAAGAACGGGTAAGGAAACAACTTTCGTTGGCCCGATGGCACCAAAAAGGTCAAAAAACGGTAAGAACCTGAGGGACCAAAGAGGGACTCAAAAAAGTAGGGACAAGTGGATGCAGGGCAACAGAGGAAATCACGAGGGAAGTTGGGGGGGGGGTGAATTGTGTGGGGGAAGAAAAACATCTACAACAAAAACATAGGGGGACAAGTCAAATGACGACCCGCAGGCTACCAAAAAAAAGGATAAAATGCAAGTGCGGAACGTTGGGGTCCAATTGCCTCTACTCAGAGGGTTTGAACAACACAAAAAACTAGAAGTAATGCAAACAAGGAGGCAAAGGGAAAGTATGTGGGCGGCAAATAAGCACACAAAAGCCTACCATTCGGAAAAAGGAAAACAGCAAATGCCAAAGTGTTAATATGAAGCCAAGAAGCGGCCTCCAAAGGCACAAAACACGACGGTAGCCAATCCTGGAAGGAAAACGAGAAAAATGGGGGGGTCCAAAACCGAGCGCAAAAAAATCAAAAAACAAGCAGCATCGGGGTAGTCAGCATTCAAAAAATAAACAAAAAAGTTGAGAAACAATAATCCGGTCAGAAAATAAGAATAGCAAAGCGTTACAAATGGGGGCACAGCACGACTGTTGGGAAAAGGGAAACGTATATCAAAAGCTCGAAGAGAGCAACAAAAAAACGAAAGGCGACCCAAAACGGAAAGCTAAGGAAGCGAAAGAAACCATCACGAACTACAAAACAGGAAGCAAAAACGGGAACATGAAGAAAACGACGTGGGGCTGCGACACCCAAAACGACACAAACAAAAATAAAAAAAACATCGAGTAGTCGGATGTGCAAAAGTGCAAGCTTTTCAAACAGACAAAGCGAAACAGGCAGGTATTAAGGGGATAGGTCCAGAGGGAAATGGACCAAGGAACACAGAAGATGGAAAAAAGAAATAAACGGCCCACGAGCACTGAAAAAACCTTAGGGATAACCTAGACAGCAGGTGAACGACGGGAAAATAGGGGGTAAACAAGGAAGAGTGTTGATTGGGGTTCAGCAGGCCGAGGAGAAAAAAATGGCAAACGGCCTTTGAAACCACGAGCATCTTATTGTGGTATAAAAACGGGACAAACACTGGCCCAGTGGATTAAAAACGTCCCTAATAGAGGGGGTTGAAAAAAGACATAGAAAGAAAAAAAAAAAAAACAAAAAGAAGATCCATGAGGTTTAAAAAAAAAAGGGTAATGGCGGGGTCGAGAAGAAGATGAAAAACGATTAAAGCAAAACAAATGAGGGGGGGAAGGGGAAGAAGGGAGATTTAACTGTAGGGAATTGCTGACTTGTGACGGCTACGCAGCAACTAACGCGAAGCAAACTGAAAAAAAGGGGCAAGAGGTGGGGACGGAAAAAACAAGAGGCAAGCTAAATTCAAAGAAAAAGGATCATAGCGAGGGCACGATCTCGGCGGCGAAAAAAAAAAGTTAAGACGGCCCAAAAATAACATCAGCCACTCCACACAACATGGCGAAAAGAAGTTCCAGCCATTAAGAAATAAAGGAAGAAGAAAGCCATGGTAACTTGAAGACAAGACGGGCAAGGGTTGAGGAAACAGCATTTCAAAAACAAGTGGAAAAAAGAAAGCACATCAAGTACTGGGATACCAACGGGAGGGGAAAGTGCAAGACGAGCAGGGTCACAAACATCAGAGGAAGAGCAGAGCTTGGGAGCAAAAAGAACCGACCTCAGATCTGGAGAAAACAACAAGGAAAGAAAGCAATAGAGGGGAACGGGGGTGCCGCGCAAAAGCCAGCCTCGCAAGCGACTATACGCATCGAGGGAGAACCGAGCTAGGACGGCCGGGGGGGTACTTGAAGGTGTATGTGACAGGAGGTGCGTGCCGGTCCAAGGCGGGACAGAACGGGAAGTGTCGTGGGCACAATAGGGCAAAGGGATCACCAATGGCAATATGTACAAGACTCGGGGACTGACTTAGATATCGGTAAAGGGGGGGGGGCAGGGAATGTGCGAGTAAAAAAAAAAAAGAACCAAGGGAGGAAAGCGTGTGAGAAGGGGGGGAAGGGGAAAAATACGCAAAAAAAATCGTCCACGAAACAAGGAAAGAAAAAGCAAAATGAAAAATGTGGGCCAGAGACAGGTTGGAATAGCGGGCTTCACAAGGGAGACGCCAAAGCAGGATGAATGGAGATCATAAGGGGGAAAAAAAGAGTTCTGAGAAAACTAGCTCTTCGAGCATTCTAGGGCGCGTGAAAACTGGATAACGGAGCCAGTGACGACGGTCCGCCGCACGACAGGTGGCAAAGAGGGGGGCGAGGAAATTGGGGAAAGATTTGGGTTGAAGAAGAAGACTATATGAGCCGAAAAAAAAGAGATTGCGAGAGACTGCACCCCCTCAAGAAAACTCTACCGTCGAGGCTGGGGTAGGTGAGTCTAACAGTTACTCTGAAAAAAAGTTCTAGAACAATAGTATGCAAAATGGGCACCAAACACAATCACAGCAAGTGGGAAATTAAGAGGAACAAACAACCGTTGCACGGGGAGTGAGAGGCTGAACACACCCTTTTAAGTCTTGTGGAACGTGGGGAGAGGGTCGATAAAAAGTTTGGTACAACAAAGTAAGATACCGCGCTCCGGCCCATAAAAAACCATCACAGAAAACAGGCAGAGGTGCTCGCAAAGAACACAAAGTGCGTGATTGCGTGCAAACGAAAAGAGAAAACGCAGGGGGGACCACAGAAACGTTTATCAGAAAAAGCCAGCGGGTCGTAGACATAGCGAAAAGAAACGCACACAAAGCAGCGCCCCGACAAAGCGAACACTTACCTGTCCTATGAAGCGAAAAAGGCCCGAGGGACAGCATCAAAGGTGGAGGGGGAAAAAAATCAAGGGGGGGCGTTCAAGCGACGATGGAAGCGAACAAAAAATGCAAAAAGATTCTCATATGAAAAAAAGCAGTTGGCAGGATTAACGATTTGGAGAGCAAGTAAAATTACGAGGACAAGCAAAGGGGAGGGAAGAATGGGGAGCGAAAAACTAGGAAACATGTCACGAGAGAAAGAGCTAGAACAACGACTGCCGTGGGAAAAACGAACTGGAACAGACGGGAATCAACAAAAAAAAAAGATGTAACAGACTAAGTCACAGAAGGGGAAAGGGGGGACGACACGACAGGCAAGCTCCAACCAGAAAGGACTTCTGTTGGGAGAACTGGCCCAGAAGCGAAAAAGAAAACCAGCAGGGAGAGAACATTACAAATCACTGCGGCCAGGGGCGGAAAAAAACAGTACGGGAAACAAAGTGACGAAATTCAAATGCAAAAAAAACAGTTGGAGCTAGCAATGGCTCTTCTGAAACAAGAAGATGAACGGAGGAACGTACACTGGGGAACGAAAAAAGGAACTGAAAAAAAACCGAGCGGCGCACACGCTTTAGAGAACTAGGGAGCAAATAAGCAGGAAAAGAGGACACACCCGTACGCAAAAAAAGAAGAAGACGAGGTGAAAAAAAAAAAAAAAGCATGCATGCTAGGGAACAAGCAATGAAGACAGTACAAGAAGCAAGACAGGAAATGCAAGCAGGGGAGAGAAAAGAGAAAAAATGCTCATCGAGAGGGGGCAGAAAAAAGGTGGGGACGGAAGGGGGCAAACCGAGGTCAGACAAACGCAGAGGCACACTAAAAAAAATTCGTACGAACGAAAATCGCACTTGAAAACCAGAGACCATAACAAAAGGCCCAACGACAAGGGACAAACCCAAACCAAAAAATGTCGAACAAAAAACTCCGGGAATGCGGGGGTGCACAAAAAAAATAACAAAAAGAGGAAGCAGGGAAAAGCGAAACTCAACCAGAAATGGTAGGACCTAAAAAACAATAAACAAGGAAAAGGAGGCACTAACCCGAAACCAAATCACATCCACAGAAAGGAGTCCAACAATAAATAAAAGGTAATATAGAAACAACCCCGTGTGGTGAATGACAAATAGTGAAATCACACCAGCAGTACAATCAAGGAATCATGACAGCAAACAGAAAAAACAACATGGTAGACTATGATCTATAACGACATCCAGCAAAAAACGAAAATAAAGAATTGCAAATCAACGGGCCTCGGAGGAAAAAACAAAAAGTGGAGACAAAAACGAGAGGAAAAACTGGAAGAGGGGTTGTGTAGAAGGTAGCGCCAACATAAGGGACCGGGAAAACCGTCCAACGAAAGGGGGAAAGGATCCACAAGAGGGTCAAGCAGACAAAGAGAGACCACAAAGAATTGGAACATCCAGATAAAATTCGGGTATGAAGCAGAAATGGAAAACTAATGAAAAAAAAACGGCAATAGGTCTCACAGAAGGAAAAAGACACTAAAACGCAACTGCGGAAAAAACAACAAGCAAGGGGGGAAAAACAAAGGGGAAAACGTCGTGAAAAAAAAGAAAAAACACCAATTGAGAAACTGGTTGACTCAACAGGGGGGGGAAAAAAAAAAGCTGTCAGACATACAAGCGAAAGAAATACAGATCGTAGGGCTCCGGCCAATAGAGGTGGAAAGCGGCAGGAAAAATAAGGGAGGGCAAAAAGGGAGCAAAACAGATTTCTGGAGGGGGAAACTCACAGATCGACAAAGTTATACACAGAGAAGTGAAAAAAACCAAAGAAAGAAAAGGGAGCTGGGGAAATTAACTAGGAACAAATCGCAAAAACATCGGGTGGACGGCTGATTAATATGGAAGAAACATCAATAGGGTTGAGAAAAATACAGAAAAAAGCAAGCGAGAGATCGCTGAAGCTGGACAAAAGCAGGAACTCAACAAAAGGAAGTAAAAATGAAAGGCACAAAAAAAATAAATCAAAAACCTCGGTACCAAAAAAAAGAAGCCCAACATAAGCCCTCTCGTCCAAAGAGAAAAGCAGCAAAGCTAACAGAAAAGATTAAAACAAGGGAAGGGGCAACAGGCAGACGGGAAAGAAAAAAACTAAAAACATAAAAGAAAAAAAAAGGTAACCGTACACAGACGCATATAGAAAAAGCAAGATCACATACACAAACGGGGGGAGCAACTCAGTCTGCCCCAAAGTTTACAGAAGGCGGCAAAGAAACAAAAAAAAACAAAACATAAAGGCAAATAGAGGGGACCAGACAAGGCCCGATATAAACAATCAAGAGTCAACAAAAAGAAAAACAGGGGGCGGGAACAAGTTGGAACTTAAACCAGAAAAAAAGAAAACCGTCTAAAAGCAATCTCAGGGGGGAGTCAAGGGGTAGGGGGGGTGGGGGGGAGGTGTGGAAATCGAAGAAAAAAATCGTGGGGGGAGAAGAAATACAAATATCAATAACATGACAAATGGGCAGCGAAAGCAGACGAGGGGAAGAGAAAGAAGGAAGGCACACACAATCGTCGAGGAGGGATCCAAAACGAGGACCAAAAAGATGAAGAAAATAAAGACAGGAAGGAGAAAAGACAAGTCAAAAAGCCTATAGAGAGAATACGAAAAAGACTATGAACCCAAAGAATAAGATGCCTACCCAGAGGGGGAAACATAAAACAAACAGGGAAACAGACGGGAAATCAGAAAAAAGAAAAAACGGCATGAAATAAACAAAGCAGACGCTGGGGAAAAAAGGTGGCTTAGGAAAAAAGAAAAAACTGAACATCTATCAGCCAAGGATAAAAAGGTAAAAGGGTGCCAAAGGTCAGGCAACTGCTCTTCATCGATCTCTTGGAAGTATGAGTGGTTGGAGAAAAAGACAGGGTCCGTATCGCACATTAAAAATGACCAAGGCGACAAGGATATGATCACCATATTAGGGACTGAGAGGAAGGGTGCAAAGGAAGGATGAAAGCCCGGGGTCCGTGAAAGCAAAGTCGGAGGAGGGGTGGGAGAAACTGTGGGTGAAAGGGAGAAACAGGCCGATCACAAGGACATAAAGCACGAACACGCCCGTCGGTCACATTGGGTGCCAAAAAATGCAGAGAGAAAAATGGAGCGTCCAAAAACCAAAGCAACCTACACAAAGCGTCAACCAGTCCAAGCGAAGCAAACAAAAAAAAAGAGACAAAGGGCCAGAAGGTGTATAAAACCAAAGTATCAAGAATGGCAAGAAAAGATCAAAAGAACCCTGACAGAAGGGGAAAAAGAGTTCACACAAGACGGCACGTTTCAAAAGCAAAAGGAAAAAAGAGTGACGAAAAGAAGAAGCAAAACGGAAAACAACTGATCAATACAGGGCCATAGGGAACAAGGAAAAAGGTAGGGACAAATAGGATGTGTGGCAAGCAGGGAGCAAAAGACAAAAAAAACGAAAATAAACAAGAAATATCAATGACAGGAAAATATCCTGGGCAAGCGGAACCATAAATACAAAACCACTGAGCTTCATGAAGCCAAAAAAAAGCAGACAATAACGCAGCCAAAGGAATCTTTAGGCTGGGGAGATCGAAAGGAAGAGGATACAGAAGCCACGGCGCCCAGAGTGGGGGGGTTAAAACATGAATGAACTCGAAAATCCGAGATCAAAGACGCAAAGAAAATCAGCGACGTGATAAAAAAGAAAAAACAAAGAGAAGCCCCTGGCAACGAAAACATGGAAAGAAGGCGATCGTACCCCAGCACAAGTCTCCGAACGAACAATGAAAAAACGTGGTTTAAAAAAGGACACATAAGGGAGCGAAACAAAAAAAAAGAAAAAAAACGGCCCCCCGCCAAAACAACCCAAGAAAAAAAAAAGGATAAACAGTAAAAAGACAACAGGACGGACACGGAGCAAACAAGAAGGGAAAAAAAAGGCACGAATGCATCAAGGAAAACTAGAATTAAGCAAAAGGCTTTTCAGGATCATAGACCTACAAAAAGAAATGAAATAAACGGTGCACAGCAAGGGGGGGTGGGGGGGAAAAAAGAAAAGTGAGCAGGGACAGGTCAGGTAGGGCGTAGAAAGCACGATACAAAACGCAAATCAACAAAAAAACAAAAAAAAAAGAGAAAATAAGTGAACGGAAAAAAAAAGGCGACGAAACTATGATAAGGAAAATTCAAAAAAGCGAAAAAAGGAAAGGGTGAGAGACTGGGAACTAGCAGGCCTGAGAGAGAGACACACAAAAGAAAAGACAGACCGAAAACTCGCAACACACCACCTAAAGAAGGGACCCATGAGAGATGGGGGACCCATTCAAAAAATCTTGGGCACTACGGGGTATGACCGTCAGAATGGGGTGGTGGTTCAAAGGCGGCAACAAATTACTAGAGGGTGAAACAAAAAAGGTAGAATGCTGACAGGAGTATGGTAAAACTTTTCAGATGGGAGTTCGAGAACAAAGAATGGGCACATGGGGAAAAAAGGGAGGCAAATACCGGGAACTATAAAAAGGAAAAACCATCGTAAAAAAGCACCAAAAAAAATTCCAAGAAAGTGTCAAAGAAAGCGCGAGGAAATGGCCCAAGAATTATAGCACTGGAAGCATAAAAAGCAAGCAGGACCAAGGGTTTGGGGAAAAGAAAAGATAAAGATTATCCGGCCAAAGGAAACTTTATCAAACAAAATTAATGTGCTTGGAAAAGAGGTGGAAAAAGAAAAGATCGCGTCCTGGGGACCGGGGAAAAAATCTTTCACAAAAATAGAGGTGGTGTTCTACCAAGCGGGGGGTAGGAGGGACAAAAAAAGAAGACTACTATTTAGGGGCGGCAACACATGGAATTAACCGGGGGGGGGGGGAGACGAAGAAGGGGTATTAGGCGGCCTAGAGATTTCACCTGAATAGGCTGAAAAAGAAGGAGAGAAAAGCGGCATTGAAGACGGGCGACTTGAGGTCGCAACAGATTGGAGTTAGCGTGGGGTTACAAAATCAGACGAAACTGGAAAAGGGTGGCAATAATGACCAACAGGTGGGATAGGGAAGGCAACGGAGATCTAACGCGCGCTGCCAGAAACATTGATCGATTAGTTGAAGAGGTGGGGGATAAAAACAAAAAAAAGGCATGAACGACGGGAAAGGCAGCGCAGGTTCGACCTCAGGCAGTTGGGTGGCATTAAAAATCGATACAAATGGACAAAAAGAGGGGGGGGGGGAAAAAAAAAAAGGGGAGTTGGCAGGGGAAATCTTACAGGGTTAGTGGAAAAGAGAGAGTATTCAAGGATACAAACCCGGTGGGGGGGGACTAGCCTATTGTTTGAAAGAAAAGTGGGGAAAAGGTGAAAAGGAAAAGCACGTGAAACCAATGGATGGGCGGTGGGGGGAAAAAAAAGGGAGGACAAAAGCCAACTTAACAAAAAAAAGCCTTTGAAACCGGAGGGAAAAAAAAAGGGAAGAGAGTCAAAAACAAGAGCCGGAAAGAGACAAAGGGTGGAAAAGGACACTTGATACAGGGAGAAGAAAAAGCTGATCAAAACGAGTGGGGAAAAAAGGAAAGGAAAAGCCCCTGAAAGAGGTGTGAGACGTGCAGGAAGGTGGGGTGGGTAAACATCAGAATTTAGGAAACTCATCTACGATGAAACGAAAGTACAATTTCTTAAAGAGGATGATCAAAAACGGGAAGGGGAAAACCTACGGAAACCAAAGGTTTGACCACGTGCAAAAAAGAAATAGAGTCACCAAACCAAAAGAAGGTTGAGGGGAAAGAAAAATGGACAAGTGACAAAAGGGGGGGTTGGGGGGTCCGCTCAGAAGTTCAGGAGGAGCTCAGGACCAGCGTCGGACATCCGGGGACATAAAAGAGGTAAAAGTGGAACACATTAGACATGGAGGTAGGAGAAAAAAGAAAACAAACTCAACGGCATCCGTTAACAAGGTCCAGAAAACTTACAGAAATTTTTGATCGCCGTGAAAGTAGACTTGCAAAACGAAGATATAGAAGAAGAGAAAATCATGGGTGGAAAATCAAAGAAGGGAGTACGAAAAAGGGAAAAGCGGGCAAGTGAAAAAAGGGTTACGACTGGGACAAAAAGAACAAGACTCAAAGTGCAAGGGGGTGGGGAGAAACCCTGGCTGGGTCATTGTTGAAATTCGCTGAAAAGGGCCGGACGGATACTGACACAATGACTATTGAAAAAAACACCAAAGCTACAAAGTGTAAGGCAGAAAGCTATGGACAAAAAAATATCAGTGGGGAACCGGACGAAAACAAGGGCAAAACAGCAGGGAACATAACGGAAAAAGCGAAAAAAAGACTTGACCTGTGAACTTGCCGGGAAGTGTATGACATTACACAGCAAGGAAGACTGGAAAAAACAAGAGGCCGAACACTGAAGAACTAGGCAAAAAGTAAAGGGTGGGAAAAAAGAGGGCAAAGCTGGAAAAAAAAAGCACTGCTAGGGAAAAAGTATTTCAAAAGAAAGTGGGGGGTGGCGGCGCCTAAAAAACAAGTGGAGGACACGGAAGAGACACTTCCTCGGACCCGGGGGGCGGACAAAATGGCGGTGTGTGGTATGTGGGAAAGAAACTCAAAGGTTCAGAAAAAGAAAGAGAATGTGTGTCTTTAAGGAGGTGACTCATGGGGACGGGAAAACAGAAGTCGCGCAAGCAAAGGAGGGCGGTAGGGGTGGGTGGAGACAGGAATGAGAACGTGAACTCAAACTGACAATCCGTCACTAAAAAAAAAAAAAGTCCCATAACAAAAAAAGGGGGAAAGGAACAGTTTGAGTGATAAAAGCGGCGATAACGCAAAATGTTAAAGACAGATCAGGGACAAGGCACATAATTCGCCTTCGGAAAAACGGACAGACAAAGGAAAAACGCAGCCGACGTGGGACGTTGCTAAACAAACTCTAGGGTCTGAGAAAAAAACATGGAAAAAAAAAGGCATGAACTTCTTAAGTGGCGATGATGTGGACGAACATGAGGAAAGATCCATGGGGAAACGAGAAGGGAGTGGGACGGGGGTGGATGAAAAAGGTTTAATGGCACGAGGGGGGGGACAAAAAAAAGATCAAAACACGGGGGACAAGCGCAAAAAAAGGGCCGTGAAAAAAAGAGGCAAACCAAAAAAAAAAGAGAAAAAGCTTTCACAGCAATAGAGTGGCGGTTGGGGGCCGAAGCTGTGGTGAATTGTGGCACCGAGCAACACAAAGGAAGAAACACAAATGTGTGGGGGAGGGGGACACTGAAGAGAAGGGGGGGCGTAAAAAAATGTATAGAGAAAACAAAACACAATATCAGCACACACCGCCACAGGGGGCCCAACAACTGATATCACAAACAAAACAAGGTCGTAGCCAAAGTGTACCGGAGAAAAAAAGCAGGATCGGCAAAAAAAAGGGGGTGGAAGAAAGAGGTCAATCCAAGACTTTGGGGATTATGGGGGGGGGAAAACGAACGGAACGCAAAAACGAAAAACTGACGGGGGGGCACGCAGGGGAAAAAGGACGGCTGAAGCCCAGAAACAGGGGGTAAAGAACTGTGGAACCGGTAAAAGGCCTAGGGGCTCGTGTGGGTTTCGGAGACGGAAAAGCATAGGAGAACGGAAAAGGGTGGCTCGGGGAAACGGGTGGGAAAAAGAAACAAGTAAACTCTCCAATCAAACCAGGAGGGTGGGAGGCCCTGGCGGGGGACATTTGGGGATGATACCAGCGCACGTAAGAAAAAACTCTATTTGCACACAAACAGAAACAAAAAAATGAACGGTGTCAGTCACTGGGAACAATGTAAAAAAACTTGGCAAAATCTGCAAAGGCAAGGAATGGTGGGGGGGACGTAGGGCCGGGGCTAACGCAAAGATTTGACTGAAAGGTCCCAAGAAAAACAAAAAAACGCAAGAACATACGCAACCACAGAAGGCACACAGGGCATTTGGATAAAAGTGAAAGAACAACGAAAGAGCGAGGAAACGCGATCAGAGAACGAAGACATAGACACGACGACTAAAATGATAATCAAACTCTCCACGAATTTACGAAAGAGAGGGGGGAAGAGCACTCGGTTCGGAAAAAAAAAGAAAACCCCCCACACCCAAAAACACCCAAAATGCGATATTAAAAAGGGGGGATGTAGTTCGAGAAGTGCACACAAAAAGCAGAACCAAACGACAGAGTAGCAACGGTAAAGGCAGTATGGGGCAACGTAGAAGGAGACAGTGGAAAGTTGCAAGAATGCTTTCAGGGGAGGTACCAAAAAGGGTCAACAAAAAAAGCCTGAAAAAGAGTGTCAGGAGCATGAGGAAGCAAATTCCCGGGCCAAGGACATAAGGAAAAGCGCGTGGGGGGAGGATGGTGGGGGGGCGGGTGCAAAGAGCATGTAATCGATGAGGGCAATACGCAGTGCACGGACAACGTTATGCGGTGTGTTGGGTTAGAAAGTGAGCCCGACCAAACCGGGCAACAGTTACGACCTGAAACTCGTAAAAAGAGCGCGTATGGAATCTGGGCAAGGGCGGGTTAATGTTGAACAGAAAAGGTATGTGTGCAAAGATGAAGGAAAAACATCCAATAAACGCACAATAGCGACAACTCGCTTTGCACGGCTAAGGAAATTGAGGAATTGACTCAAACTGAAAGGGGGCAAATATAGTCCAGCCAAAGAAAGATTAAAGAAACGACTGGCAGCGGAAAGCTGGGTTCTCATTTAAAAGAGTGAAAACTGAATAGATGACGGCGAGAGAAAACTTGGGGAACGCAGGGGAAAAGGAAAGGGGGCAAAAAGAGATGGGAGGAAACGCGGAAAATTTATGGCAGAGGGAAAAAACGTCGGAAATGGTATATGGAAATAAGGAACATGAAAGGTGAAGAAGACCAAAGAGGTTAGACAGAAAGGCAACAAACAAAAAAGCCCGGTTGGGAAAAAGGAACAAGTGGCAACTGTGAGGAGAAACAGGAAATAAAACACATAAATCGATCATCTATTGAAGGGGATGGACACGACGATGCAATAGAAGAACAATCTAGTTTGACACGGTCTTGGGAACCTAAGGGGGGGGAGAACAGCCATTCGAGCGGCAAAAAACGTGGGACGAGAACAAAAAAGTCCTAAGTACTTCGTCGGACTGGGCCCGGGACTTGACATAGCATTGTGAATTCCTTGTAAACACAGTATAAAAGTCAGGAAGGGGGATAAGTTTAAACGGGGGATAAATGATGTGGGCGAGGGGGAAGAAACCTACGGGGGGGGACCAACACACAAAAAAGAAGGCGGTCATCTGCGGGGGACATTCGCGTTCTGGGAGGGGGGAAGTGGAAAAGGTAAAAAAAAACAACCCAAAGGGTGCAGTCAGGGGGGGTGTATTGAAAACAAAGTTACTGGGTTAGTGTGCAATAAGAGCAGAAGCAAATTGCGTACGACACAGAAAACGTCATAAACGCATTGGAAGATGAAAGCCAGGAAGAAACAGCACAGACAGCGAGAAACGGGCACGACCAAGGAGCCCCACATCTAACTGCAAGAAGCCGGGAATTAGCGATGGGGCTTTGTTGGGGTAAAAAAGGACCTAAAAAAAAGGTTTGCTCAGTCGAGCGGAAAAGGAGACTGGGATGTAGAGGAAAGAAAGTTGGGGGAAGAACTTGTTGAAGAGAGGAAGCAGAGGGGGCAAGGGCAGGGTTCGATATACATTGGTTTGGGGTTGCTCGCTGAAGTCGAAATCAATAAAAAAAAGAAAGGAGCTGGGAATGCTAAGGGAATGCAGAAAAGAAGCGCCGCCAAGTGAGCGAAAGGTACACGAAGTGACAGTAAAATGAAGTGAAGAAGAAAAAACTAGGCAGGGTCTTCCACACTCACAAGAGTACAGGGCAAGAAGAGCCGCACGGAAAAAAAAAAAAAAATGACTCGAAAAGAGCACAGAGGAGAAGAAGTGACCGGAATTTTTCACAAGCGGGGTCACACGGACGTGAGGAGACACACACAGAGGAGGCGGTACGGTTGGGGGAGGGCCTGCCACCCAGGTGTGCAGAAGCCGACAACATACAAATGGTTCAGGAAAGGGATTGCATCAAAGAGAACCGGAGAGAGCGTAAAGGGGGAACCAAAAGAATGGGAAAAAGAATCAACGGCGGAAAAAGGAACCGGGTTCTATCAAAAAAAAACTGCACTGGAAAATATTATCGACGGAACACACACAAAAAAGCAGGCTAAGAAAGAGGCGCAGCAATTTTGGTAATGGGAATGACCTAACAAACCCGTGGGAACGGCCATCAACTTCATGGAAAGAGGCACAAAATCTTTTTTGAACGGCGTAATCAAAAAGAGAGGATAGCACAAACACAGTCAAAAATACGTGAAAAGGATATACTGATCAAAAAAATCACAAGGGGGAGCAAAGGGGGAGAAGTTGGTGCCGTGATAAAGATCCAAACAAAAAACGTAGGGGAAAAAGAGAAAAGAAGAAAGGAAGGAAAAAAGCAAGGTATCCATGCAGCCAGACGCAAAGAATCCAGGAGGACAACATAAGGCGGTGGTGGTAGCGAGCGTCACGAGGGGTTGAAACTCAAAAAAAAAGGAATGTGGCAGCGGGTCCAGCAGGGGGTGCATCACCAGCAAAAGGGAAAGGATCCTGAAAAGGGGGAAAGGACGGAGATTCAAAAGGGGGGGAACAGTGTCAGCTTGGGGGGCGTCGCAAAAAACGGGGTATGAAAACCTACCAACGCCTAGGGGACGGCCGGTAAGGGGGAAAACGTCATTGGAAACCGGAAGGACAATTTCAAGAATGAAAAACAAAAAAAACGCAAGAAGCAAAATGGAGGACGGAACTGGACCAAGGGGGGAAGGGACATCAGGGACACAGACGGGTGCGAAAAAAAAAAAATTATAACGAAGCAGGAGAAAACAAACAACCAAATCACTACACGGGACAATGCCCCCTTCAAAATATAAATGCCCTTGGCAACAAAAAAGCATCCACAGACGTAGTTGTCCCCTGAAAGTGCAGGGGGGGGGGGGAGGGCCCCTCATTTATCACAAAAACTTAAGATGACAAGATCAAAAAGAAAGCAGATTACCAAGGACACAATAGAAAAAAGGCAGAACGAGGGGCAATCCAGCGGAGCGAAAAACAATAGGGGCAACAAACAAAGGCGTACCACAATAAGGCAACAGTAGGGAAAAAGCCCCTTATCACGGCTCCATACCTGGTACGCAAAAAGTCCAAAAACGGAATGACAGAAGAAAAAAAAAAGACGAGCAAAAAAACAAATAAAAAGCTTCAAAAAACACAGGGAAAAGGAAAACAACACAAAACACAGGAGAAAAACAAATGGAACATCGTGAAGGGCAAGGGGAAACAAAAAAACTGGTCAGAGAGAAAGCGAATTACATCCCAGGGGACGTAGCACGAAGTACACTCTGAACAATAGCAGACAAAAAGGTTCGCGGGTCAACGCATCACGAAAAGATACATAAAGGAAAAACCTACCGGAAGTAGAAAAAGATGGGGAACAACCGCAGAAAGATCAGAAACATAGAAAGGACGATGGTGAGACCAGTTGACAACGAAATGCTGGATTTGGAGCAGGTCGCACAGCAGGGGCCACAGGGACCACTCAACGAAGATGGGCTGAAACACTTTTTAGAAAAATTAAAGAGAGAGTAGGCAAAAACATTAAAAGGCCAAACAACCGGGGAGGAAATGGGTCAAAAAAAAAGATTGGACGATTGAAGAACGTAAAACTGCACAGGGAAACAGGGAAAATAAGCACGAGCCTGGAAAACGTCACAAGACATGGAGGATTACGGCAAGAAATTCCAAATTGAAAAAAAGGCGAACACTGGTGAAAAAAAGGGGGGCAAAAAGAGACAGCAAAACGAACACGGCCAAGAAAAGAACAACGAACGAAAAAGCCGAAAAAGAATCAGCATTGCAAGAAAGAACGCGAAGCAATACGGGGGAAGCAATCGGAAAAAAAACAAAAGACAAACTAGGATAAAAGTGGGTGTAGACGCCAACCTTGGTTTAGGTCATCGTCTCAAAACTGTAGGAAGCAATGGTCAAGACAGCACAAATGAAAAACGCCAGAGGGTTAAATGCCAAAAGACAAGGGGGAGTTCAGTGCCAACCGACGTAAAAGCGTATACTGTTTCAAGGGACAGAACGTGGCTGGGCTATAACAGAAATTGGTGCGTGGCGTCCAACCCTCAAACGATGACAAGTCGCAATTACATGAGCCGCCAAACAGAGGGAGAGACTAAAATCAAAAAAAAATCCGCATGAAGAACTGAGGCAGTCAAATACCAATCAAAACAAACTCGCAACTCCAGGGGGGGGGGCAGGACAGTACAATTGGAAGACAGAGAACTTCAACAGAAAAGGAGGGGAGGGGACACTGTGAGAATAAATTAAAAAGCCACGGAAAAGGAATACCTGAGAAACCTGCATAAATCGAAAGGGAGTGGTATCAATAGGCAGAACGAATGTAAAAAGCCTGCCACCGAAAGGAAGGGGGAACACTCTAAACCACGGGGGAAAAAAGTCACACAAAATCAAAAACGGAACCTAGTAAAAAAAGGGGGCTCTCTTCAGGGCCAGAATGACCAAAAATCAACTGTCGCAACGGTAACCAGGAGAAATAGACAAAAGTGGAAAAGGGGAACATGGAACAACTCGAACTAACACCGGACCAAGCTGACAATAAAAAAGAGCTAAAAAACAGGAAAAATAAAACACAAAAGACATATATCAAAAAAAAAAAACTGAGACAGGACCAGAAAGGGGGGGTCAACAGACGTGCAAAAATCAAAAACAAAAAAAAAATAGGAGGGGGAAAAAGATCGAGTGCCCTCCTCTAAAAAAGAATAAAGTCAAAAAAAAAGAAAACCGGGAATGCAAGGAGCAATCAAAACCTTCTGCCTCGCAAAAAAAATAACAGGGGTGGAAGAGAGGGGAAAAGACAAGTGAAAACATGACCAAACCTCCAATCACTGCATCAAGGAGATCACTCCAGAAAGAAAAAATCTGCTGAAAAGGCAAAAACACAAGAGAACCACCTCGCCAACTATTCAGGCCGGGAACCAGTCCAACGCTATTCACAGCAAAAAAAGACCGACTGACCCAGAAGGAAAACGGATCACAAAACGTCCTGGAGTAAAGGAAAGTAATCGAGCTAAAAGGACGCAAAGGACGCTAACCGAAGGATTCAAAGACTTGTATATGGCGGGGGGGAATCGTAACGACTAAGATCACTAAATCAAGGGAAAGAGGGCCAGTCAGAGACAAAGGCCTTCAGCGATCAAAAGGGATGTGGATAAGAGGACAAAACCGGCGCTGTACAGCACAGATAACAAACTAAAGACTTAGTTGATATCGAATTTAGAAAAAGGAAAGGTAAAGAAGACCTAGGACAGGAAAGCCGCGTCTATTATGGGAAAAAAGGGGTTGAAGCGGGCAGCCACATGGGCCATTCACAAGTCGGCACAATCAAGACAGAAATCAAAAACGGTACTGCAACAGAAAAAAAATAACGACACAAAAAGCACCAACGGGATCGGGACTAAAAGAATCAATTCACATGTCAAGGCACATAAAAACAAACCCTAGACGAGAGCGGTTCAAGAAAAAGGTACACGGAAGAATGGAGGGAAAAAAAAGAAAAACAAGAAAACAAAAGAAAATGCGGAGCTATTAAAAGGTGGTTTCGAATGGATAGTGGAAACAGCAGAAATGAGCCAAGTTCAAAGAAAGATAAATATCAAAAAAAAAAGACACGTATCAAGTACAAAGGAGAAGTCAAAAAAATAGGTGAACAGACTCTCACAGTGGAACGCATAGAACAAGTTAAATCAAGGGAAAAAGGGGGATCCGCGGGAAGGCGGAGGTCTATAAATAAGGCGACAACACACAACCAGAAATGAGTAAAAAATACAGTATAAAAATAAACCAAAACCAACATCACACAGACCAAAAGAAATGACTGAGAAAATTAAAAAAAGCCGACAAAACACAAAAAGAGACGCCCTGGAGGGCGATGAGAACGTGATCAGACAGAAAACTTCAAACGAGAATAGCCAAGAAAAGGGACCCGACACAAGCGCAACCAACGTAATTGGTGGGACCACGCAACAAAAATAAGTAAACACATCCAACCAGAGGAAAAATTGGGGCAGACTCAACCATAGCAAGATAAAACATCAGGGGAATCAAAAAAACAGAAAGCAAAAATGGAAGCAGACTTAACAGTAAAGACAGAAGGAAATAGGGCTGCCCTGAAAACAGAAATAATAATAGGCTCATTAAGTTGTGCAGTTGAACATCGGAAATTAAGAGACAAAGGTAGCGGTACCCAGAAAAGGACCAAACATCAAATCAGGAAACACGTTGTCCCATTCTGAGGAAAGCGGAATGAGCGAAACCCATGACACATTGATGCAAAAAAAGGTCATCCTGATAGAACAAGAAGAGGAAAGGAAACTGGGTCGGGGGAAAGACTAAATAGAGGAGCGCATTGGAAAAAAAAAAAGACAACAGTAAGAGGAAACAAACAACACACCAAAGCGAAGAAGCAAATCCCCGAAAAACAGGGAATCCATAAAGAATGAAAGAAACGAAAAAAAAAGGATTTTGGTCGGAACACATGACAAATTAAAACCAAACAGCAAAACAAAAACGGCCGCATTGTGACATGTTAAAGGAAGGTGGCCGGTTCCGAAAAAAAAGCGGGGAAAGATGGGTGGGGTGAGACAAATAAAACGGGCCCAGCAAAACAACTGAACGAAGGTGGGAATAAAAGCTTATATATAGGGCACACGACATACAGGCCAGGGCGTGGCAGAACACGGGACTGAGGAACCATGAGAAAGGATTGATACTTGCTAAAGCTCGGAAACGAGAAAATAGATCAATAAAGACACCAAACATGCCCCCAAATTAAAAGCCAATGCCGGGGATAAAGGTGGGTACGAAAGGTTAAAAATTGGTGGGAAAAAAAAAAAGCCAGTGTTTGGCATACAGAAGAGGCGCGTCAAATTTATGACAAAAAAATAACTTGAAAGAGGGATTAAAAGATCAAACCGAGGAAAAACTAGAACGGGCCGGACATGGGACAAAGACACGACGGAAAAACAAGAAAAAAATTGTGGGGAAGAAAAACACCTAAAATATATGAGAGGGAAATAGGTAAGGGTGTCCCCATTAAACATGAAAAGAGTTGGAGGTGGTCAAACCCGAGCGAGTCCAGGGGCGATCAGGTAAGGAGGGGCGTCAAAAGTGACCAGTAGTCGAAAAAATTATGACTCAAAGATGACGATCAGGAGAAGGGGGAGGCGATCAAACGGAGGATAAGGGGACAAAAAACAGAGGAGATAACATAACGATTACAGGTTGAGTTGGGTTGTATCAAAATTCAAAAAAGACGACATAAAAAGGTGGCAAAAGGAAACCTAAATTGGCGGAATAGAAAAGGAAGGCGACGGGGGAAGAACATGTGACCAAGCAGAGGCGTTCTTCTGCTTGGGAGGGGAGAGGGTCACCACAAGATGAACTTGCACCAGAGTTTCACGAAACATGAAAAAAAAAAAGTTGTTGGGGAATAGAGCTGCGGCAGATCAGCCGGGGGGGATTCCAAAACCTTTGGGGGACCAGGGGTCTAGGTGTTGTTTGAGGCGCAAAATGTGTAATGGTTGGAAAAAAAATATTCTTTGAAAGAAGGGGAAAGAGAAGGCAGAAGAATTACAGAAAGGGGGACAGTGTGTGCCAGAGAAAAAAAGTACGACGCGAGAGTACACTCACACGTTCAAAAAAAAGGAAAGGGGTGGTCTCATAAGCGGGAAAAAAGGTGAACAATTTGAAAAGTTCCCTCAAACAACAAAAAGAAAGGGGAGAACAAAAAATAGGGAGAGAAATCGACCAGAACGTGCCAGAAAAAGGGGAGAAGCGTGGGGAAACTCGTAATGTATGGGGTGAAAAGCAACACATCCATTGGGGGGAAAGTGAGGAAAGCTCGCACTTAAGACATCTCAGACTGGAGGGAAAATATTTTAAAAAGCGAAAACAAAAACACCACGAAGGGGGGTGGGAAAACCAGGGAGGGACGGGACACCATGAAATGAAAAAAGAATTGAACAGGAACCAGAAAACAAAAGGTCAACGTGGGTTTGGGAGAACCCGCAGAAAGAAAAGAATCCACAGCGAGGGGGCGTGAAAAACACGGGCTCAACCTTCAAAAAAAACCGGATGGTACAAGGGGGAAACTTACAAAAAATCGGACATGTGGCCACCAAAAGTAGAAGGAGCTCCGGGAGCACAGTGACCTCAAGCTTTGGGGAATACGCAAGAGTTTGGGTAGAACGCAAATCATCGGGGCAAAGAAGGATAAACGAAATCAATAGGGGGACATCCGAAGAAAGCACTAATGGGCAAAGGTTGACAAAAAAAGGGCCAAACTATTATTGCTGAGGGGGAGCAGCCTCAATCACTCAAAAAAAACATGCAAGGCGAAAAAGTCAGGAGTGAACAAATGGTAAAGCAAGGCTGAACGAAGACGAAGATTGACATCGACAACATAGGGAAAAAAAAACCGAAAAAAAAAAAGGTGGTAAAATGGTATGGAACAGACAACAAACACACCGGGGCCGGTGGGTAATACAGGGGGAAAACAAAAAACGAGAAAACATCCAGGAAGCGCAACTTAACGAGTGGCACTCAAAGCGGGGGAGAGACAAGGGTGTGCTGAGAAGAGAAAGGTGCGGGGAAAAGGCAAAAGAAGGAAACGCCAGGAAACTTCGATCTCAGAAATTCCCGTGAAATAAGGGCAAAACCGAAAAAAACATCAGAATACAAATATGGGAACAGAAGAGTTGAACAAGGACTTTGCACAAAAAAAAAAATTAAAAAAGACGAACTAACGTCCCACCATAATCCTCAGACCCTGGGAAAAAATGGGGGGGCCTGGGGCTGTTATTAACTCGAAAGAGCAAAAGCAAAACGAAGGGGTGGGTTGAAAGACGATGAACGAATTCGCCAGAAAACTCAAAAATTGCGTTTGGTTGGGGGGCGACAACGTGAAAGACGAAAGAGCTACAACCGGAAACGGCAAAAGTCAAGTCAAAAAAAAAAAAGAAAAATGTCAAAAAAGTTGGGGAGGGGACGTGGGAAGAGTTGGGGGTCGGAAAAAAGGAATGAGAGGGGAAAATAAGTATCGGGGATCTCTCTCAATATGAAAGAGAAATGGAAAACAAGAAAAAAAAGATCGTTGGTCGTTTTGCGGGAAACCAAAGTACAAATATGGGGGGGACTCTAGACAGGATGGTAAATAAATAGGGCGGGTCAAAGGCTCTAGACGGGTTACGCAACGAAAGCAAAAAAGAGAGCGAAAAAGAAAGCAAAAAAAAAGGGAGGAGGAAAGAAACGTTGTGGCAGAGTTGATATCTGCCAAATCCACGGTGATATGGCACAGGACGACAGTGTCCAAAAAAAGACGTTGGTGAAAGAGGGCCAAAAGAATACTGAGCTATAGAAACGCACTGACAACGGAATAACTAAGAAGAACCAAAAAAAAGGACAACCTCGGCTGCTTTTCTTAGCCTTAGGAGGGGCCGGGCAACTCACATAACCAAGGAGAAATGGGGGGGGGTGGTAAACACGCATAGGGGGGCACGATGTATGGCGGTAAAAAAAAGGTACAAGGAAACAAAAGAACACGGGACAAACTTGGGTGAACTAAGAAAAAACGGTCCATGTAAAAACTGCATGGAAAATTCGGCAAAAAGAAAGAGGAAAACCAGGGCACAGACAAAAGAAAAGCTTCATAAGTCCATTTTGTGGAAGAGAAGCTTTATTAAAACGGAGCACACGGGCAAAGAACCTAAAAGAGAAAAAGAAGGTCTGCCGCGGGAGAAAAAACGCAATGTACCTGTTGCAACACTATGTCGGCAAGGAAATCGGGCATTCGTTAATGTTAGGAAACCAGAGAGGAATTGGAACGAACATACGAAAGGGGGGTCGGGAACGCCCAAACGACACATAAATGAAAAAGAAGACCGGACAGGGCAAGCGAAGGAAACGAATTTTGCCCTGGGTGAAAGGAGACTACTTGAAAAAAACTAAAGGGGATCTTCCACACAAAAGTAAAGAAAAAAAAGCTGCACTGGGGGCGAGAAAACGACAGGGGAGGAAAAGTAGCCAAAGCAGAGCAGGGGGCACACATCGAGACAAAACAGGTCATAAAAAGAAATAGGAAAGAGCGCTGCTCCAGACGGAAAAGGGAAAACGCCGGGGACAAAAATTATCGGGGACACGAGCGGTACGAGAAGGGAAATCCATAGAAAAAAAAAAACCACAGGGAACGTAACGGCAGTCAGTAAAAAAAACACGAGAGAGCACAAACCCGAGAGGCACGACTGGTTTCAAAGCAAAAGAGGGGATGGTAAACGAAAATCGA
>Ga0179593_1590348_pt1 | contig 22870 bp, 20 predicted proteins | sample CZODoug2_1_08_16_FD_185931 | JGI IMG/M metagenome (GOLD analysis project Ga0179593, IMG submission 185931) | Vadose zone soil fungal communities from Angelo Coast Range Reserve, California, USA - CZODoug2_1_08_16fungal (PacBio error correction) | ecosystem: Environmental > Terrestrial > Soil >...
TGGGGATTTCACTATTCCAGGGATATAAAAAAAAGATTAGGAGAATAATTGTCCTTCACGCTTGGAAAAAATCGAACATTGGTTCTCTAGTGATTTTACTAAATGGGGGAAGAGAGGGATCCGCGATCCGTTCCTAGAAAGCGGCGCGCGTCCAGTGCTGGGAAGGAAACCGTCTGCGACAGAGGAGGTCATCCTTTGGGCGTGTGAAGAGGAGGAGAAAGAAGGCCACCAAGATTTTGGTGAACGCGGAAGCTAAAATTTCATTCATGAAAGGGGAAGGGATGCTAATTAAAAAAAATTGGGGAACTAAGGGGAGCGATCCGTTTAGGGATCAGTGAAGCATTCGCCCTCCCTATCAGGCGCTACAACAAAAAGGGGGGGGCATTGGGGGGAGGGGCAGAGACCGGAGGACGAGGACGCGAGAGGATCCTCATTCGGGGAACTGAAAAAAAAAAATGTCATTTTATCGCGCACGCCTAGAAAACCGATTCAACGAAAGGGGAGTAAGGAGGACCCGGAAGACACGCATGTCCCTCGCGCAAGTCACTATTGGAAAATCAAGTGACAGAAAAAATCCGGCGTTAGCGATGGCCCGTTGAGGGGGGAAGCAGGGAGGAGCGCCAAAGGGGACGGTTTAAAAAAGAGGTTCGGAAGAAAAGGGGACGGAGAGAGTGGCGCCGAAAGAAGCCATGTTGCCAAAGGCCGTAGTGAGAAAACAGGAGGTCGAAAAGGGTTCTTTGAGATCGATGGACCAGGCGGACAGAGACGTAAAGGAGATGTAAAGGGGAAAAATTGATTTGGAACCGGGCAAACGTATCAGGAGGATAGCGGGGGGGAGCGACACACGGTAAGAAAACACCCGAACGGACTTAAGAAGAAAGGAGGAAAACCATTACCACCATGTCGAGCAGGAGGGTGGATGAGCCGCCGAGCGGAGAGGGCGGCTATATTTAGGAGCGCACAAAAAACGGACGACAGGGCTGGCCAAGAGGCGGAGACAAATAACCATTCGAAAATGCGATGTGAAGAGAATTGCGGAAAAACCCGAATGAAGGAGGGCCACAAACAGAAATCGAAAAGGACAAGCGAGTGAGGATAGACTCTTTAGGGAGGACCGCTGGAGACCTCTACACGTGGAAGAATTGGAAGTGAGAGGGTCAAAAGGCTGAACATCAAACTTCGAGGAAAACCTGGACTGATCAGGGGAGAATTGTATGAGGGAAAGCCGCCACCTGGATCGCATGAAGCTGTCTGGAACGGGGCACTGAATTAGGAGAGGGAGGGCTTGTCAGAGATCAATTCCCATCCAAGGGGGAGGGCCAAAGGATTGAGAGGCAACCAAGACTCTGAGGATCTCCTCTATCCCCTCCGTACGCAACTTTTAATAGGTCACGAGAAAAAAGCGCTGGATTTGACTAAAAAAAGGGAGAGAATGAATCAGGTCTCAATAATATTGAGCGGAGCGGAACAAAGGGAAAAAAAAAGCGGGTTGTCAGGCCAGTAAACTAATTGTGCAAAGGGGTTCATAACGCGAGTCGGCGGGGAGACGTTTTAATCTATCTGAACCGGCTGCTGTCATTGCCTGGTCTATTTTAAGGGGAACAGAGGCAGATTCGGTGAGCCTATGTAAAAAAAAACTCGGGGAATGGGGTGATTCGATAGAGATCATGGGGTTTTGGGGAGGGTAACGAGGGGAAACGCGGCAGAGCCTTTGCAAACTAGGCGACACAAGCACGGCCGTAACATCTTGTAGAAGCGTCTAGACTCTGGACAAGAGTAAGGGGAGTGAAACAAAGGTCAATATTGGGCCAGAGCGGAAGTATGGTTGGGTGGAAGGCTGAAAGACGCAGGGAAAGTCGCAGACTTAGTAGCTCCGGAGGAAAAGATGGGGGAAGATCGCAGGTTCGAAGTATGAAGAGGGGGCGCAGCGTCGTGGCGGGCAAAAGGTATCTAGATGACCGTCACTTTTCGGCGGCGCTCTCGTGGGGGGAAACAGGGCCAGGCGGGGAAGCTATCAGCTTCTGCGTTAGATTACATTGCAGGCAAAGGATACGATCTGGCAACCGGCAGCGAAGAATCAAGCAAACGCAACAGACAAATGGTTCAGTTACTCATTAGAAAAAAAAGTAGACGCCAACACACTTGAAGGGGCTGAAGGGAAAGGAACCAAAAAAGAAGAAGAAGCAGAATCCCGAGACGTAGGATACCGAGGTCAAAAAAAAAAAACAGACGAATGGACATCTCCCGAAAAAATAGTTCGGAAGGCCTTGGCCTGCAAAAGAGGAAGCAGTAGTCGAAATCTGCAATCCAGGAGGCGGAAACGAGAAAAAGGGAAGGGACGAGGCATTCCTAACAAAGGGGAAATAGGGTGTTAAAACGGTGGTGGGCTTCCCTATACAAAGAGAAGTCCCGAGATCGTATAGCCGGCCGTCCACTTGTCGCCCGTCGCGTCGCCTGAGTGCGATAGTACCCAATCCGTCTACAGCTCGAAAGTCCAGAGGGGGGACCATCATCGTAAGAAGGGACTGGAAAAAAGGGAGGGGCAAGTTTCCTGCACCCCTCTGAGAAGAAGGAAATCGGAGGGAGGGAGAAAGCCGCCACTCCATAGAGAAAAATTCAGACTCAACACAACTGAGGTAAGGAAAAAAAGAGAGAGAAGGCAGAGCCCTGAGAGGGGGAGAGGCCGCCTTGCGACCAAGAAAGGGGGGTTCTCAGAAGTAAGAGGGAAAAGCCTGCGAGGGCAGGAACCTAGCTGCCGCCCCTTAAAGTATTTTTACTTTTAATAGATCGAAAAACATCTTGGGGCGAGGCCCGGGAGGGAAATCCGGGTGTATGATATCAGTCCTGAAATCCGGGTGAGACCGGGGGACGGTTAGGCTATAATTGGAAGGCAAAGTATGATAAAGGACCAGTGAAACACCCTATTACAAACTTGGCGGCAAAATGACCTAGGCAGTTGCACTGATGTTTTCTAGCCGGGGGGAAAAAAACTGAAGCACGCGCCTACTGACGGAATCGCTTCTGTTCATTCCAAGCGACGGGGAGGCGCTAGTAGAGGCGGCGATGTCTCGAGATGGGGCTTTCCGGAACGAGAGAACTCACGATTCGGGGTTGACCTTCCAGGGTGGAAGGAAAGTCCCAGAAGAGAAAATGAACGTGGGTGGCTCGATACCGTTTTGCAAGCGGGGCAGGAAAAGGACGAAAGGTTGAAGGGGTGAGAGCGCTGGGGGAGGTCGGAACGACACCTGAAAGTAAGAAAAGGGCGGTCATCTGAAACTGACGAAAAAAGGAAAAGGGGGCAAAGACTCAGAATCACTGCTGAAGGCCGAGAGACTGGCCCGCACCTCGTCCGCCGATGAAAAGGAGCAAAGAATATCCTTGGAGAGAAGAGGAAGCCAGGAGAAGACGAGAAGGGTAACATTCTCTATACGAACCAAAACAACAACCGTATTAAAGAAATTTGCAAAAAAAAAACACGAAGGGGAAGCCAATGAGACGCAGTTAGGGGGAAGGGGAACTCCGTTCAGACATCTCCTAGCTAAATTGAACAAGGGGTCGGGGGGAAGGTGAGAGCTTCGTCAGGGCGGGGAAAATCGAATCATTGAAAAGGGGCGGAACTCCGGGAAAGGGGGCAAACCTCCTCACGGCGGCAACAAACTGGAAAACTAGAAGATCGGCTAACGAATAAGGAGTGTAGTCGGAGATCCATCTGAAAAAAGGGCAGGAAGAAGAGCGCAGGGCAGATCTATGACCCTCGGAAAAAAGGGCAATAAGAGTTAGGCTCCTATAAAACCTGCCTTCCTTGAATACAACAAATGTCTGTCGGGCGTCGTCTCTTGGCCGTAGATTAAGGCAGCAAATTGATAAAAACTTCGACGTACTGTGAGAACAGGGAGGACATAGCACGGGGAGGTCGATCTGGCCTCCGCACGCATCGGAAGAGAGACTTCGCGCGAAAGTAATGCTTGAAAAGCCAAGGAAGTGTCTGACTTATAAACAAATACAGGGAATAAGCAAGCAAGTGCCATCCGCTCGTGTGATACAAAGTTGACGTCCATAAAATAGAAGTCGACAGGATAATAGAAGTCACACAAGGGGACGCTTTCGGGGTTCTGCACACGACAGACTTCCAAGGACGGGGAAAAGAGGGGGCATAGCGGCCGTCTATCTCGCATCCCCTAGAGCAAGAAACAAGAAAAAATCAGTAGAGCGGGACAGAGGGAAAAAAGGGTACGCGATAGTCGGCTAATAGGAGAACCATGAAATAAGAGACTGACGAGCAATTGACCTTGAGCCAAAAGCAGAGAGGCCCCCGTTCGCGAAGGTGGGCACGGGCAAGATCTCTCACGGGAGGGAAAAAGATAAAGGAAGATGGGAAACGAAAGTCTGAAGGAGGGGTAAAATGAAGGTCGGAAGAAAGAGATGAAACTTCTTCTTTGTCTGGGACACTGGACCTGCGTTCGCCCGAAAAAAAGAGTAGTCCTTCAGATATGTCCCTGCACCGAAACATCAAGACCGGCCAGCAACTGCCAAAGTACAATCGGCTGCAGTGGAAAGGACAGAAAAAAAAGGGTAGGAGGATAAAGAAAACTTTGCCGCACCTCATCTGCGTATAGTAATAAGGTGGAATCCTCTGGAGGTTAAAGGAGGAGGTAAAAAGAAGGGCTTTGACCGCTCCTCCGAAGTCTAACGCCGCATCGAACCAGACGGGCAGTGCCAGAAAGAAAGCCGAGGAATGCGAGACGCGTGATGCTTCCTTTAATCTACGAAATGAGGGGAAAAATCAGAGAAAAAAGTACTAGGATGGGGAATGCAAAAAAAACCGATATCATTCTACAAAAAGGGGAGAAACAGCCGCAATCTCATCCCAAGCTCACAGCTACCAACAACATGGGGGGACGTACATCCGGCGAGCCTGAAAGTTTCGGGCGCAAGGGAAGGGTGAAGCACAAAGCTCCATCGCCTCAAGGCGAGGACCCGCAAAAGCACGTCGGCTCAAAGAAAAAGACCGAACGCCCGTAAAAAAATGGCAGTTGGTGGGAGGGAGAGGCCAGAGGAAAACCACGCCAAGTCCACAGGCCTCGAAAGGGAGAATTCCCGGCAGCAAACTTGCCTTAGCGACACGCCAAAGTAGACCGTACGGAAGAAATTCAAAAAAATCGACCAAGAAATTTGATCCTTGTCAGAAAAAAATGTTAGACAGAGGGAAATGAATGAGCTTCGACAGGGGGGTGTTTGTGATTCGACCGGCTACGGTACAAGCACCACAAACGAATCAATCAACAAGAGAGAGATAGATCTCGACGAGGTTTTCGAATCCCGAACAAAGGGCCGTTTTCAACCCGCGACAAACGAGAAGGAGAAATAATTTCACGCTTGGGGAGGACGGGTGCGGCCGGTGACATCGGGGCGGGAAACGGAAAAAAAGCGGAGTCTCGGCAAGACGGCAACGGACCGGCAATTGAGAGGCCCGAACCCCGAAGATGAAGTTCCGGGGACGGGGGGGCAAAAGCGTATGCGACACACAGAAAGGTCACGCTGTTGACTGAGGGGAGAAAAGACGAGCAATGGGAGAGAGAATTTCCGGTCATCGAGCGCAAGCTTTTTCAGGGACCCAAAAAAATCCTTGATCGACGGCAAGGGATGGCGCAAGAAGATCAAGAAGGATTACCGGCATAAGTTGTGCCAGGAGGGGAGGGTCCTAGAAAGGTGTCACCAGATGAGTTGCGCTTGCGGAGTTCCGCCGAGCCGCATCTCTTTGAGAAGCTCAAAAAAGAATAGGAAGGGGAGGATTTGCAATCAGCCAGGGGGGAGGGAAATCCCGAAGGCTCCCGCTCGAAAAAAAAAAAGGACCGATCAACGAGGCCATCGTTTTACGGCGTCCTTCTGTCCGGCGGGGGAAAGGAAAAGGAAAACACGTGGATGGGTAAGCAGGAGAAACGCTGGGGAAGGGTAAAGTCGTCTATAGCGAAAGCTTCTCACAAGGAAGGAGTGACATGTCAGGGAACAGAAAGTTCGGGGAGCGAGCGAGGAGACCGGGGGAAGGCACTCAGAGAGGGGAAATGTATCATTTGAGGACCAAAATGGGGGGCGGGGAGGGGACATAGTAGAAGGCTAGAGGTTCTTTTTCGGAAAAAAAGGGAAACTTTCCAAAGGAAAAAAAGAGAAACAGGGAAAAAGACTGCATTGGAACAACAATGTCCACGCTCATTGGAGAGCAGGAAGATGGAGGAGCGACGTGAGTTTATAAGTCATCTGCGAGACAGGGAAGAAAAGAGAGGGGTCAAAGACTTACTTGAAAAAAAAAAGCAGAATTCACTGTTTACTGAAAGGCGACGGTGCAAAGAAATAAGATAGATCGGCGGAACTGCGGCCGGGTCGCAGAAACATACAGAAAGGGCTAGGTAGCGAACCATGGAGAAAATCGGATGAAGCAGAGGAAAAGAGAAGAAGGGAAGGGGGATTCCGAAACTGCCGAATAAAAAAGATTCCAAAAAGGGGAAAACCAAAGGGGCCCCCCAACACCCCTTTTTTGAAACAAACAAAAAATTAGCGAGGAAAAAGGAGGAGGGGAGGGACGGATCGCAAGGGTGCAGCCGCCGGCAGGCGGGGTGCAAAAGCTGTGAGAGGAACATGGAGGAGCGCAAAGACGTCCTATATACAGCAAACCAAGCATTCCACATTGCCTTGCGCGAACAAGTATAGAGGGAGAGCGTGAGGAGCAGGATCGGACGACGGGGTGAAGAAGGTTAGAAGCCTGCAATCGCCAAAACGAGTCTGACTAAGACAGATAAAGCATCGGCAGGCAGGGGCAAGATGAGATGCCACAAGAGAAAAGTAACCACCGTATGGAAAGGAACATGATGGGGGAGGAGTGCGAAAGAACGCCGCGGCTTCAGAAAGCGGTGTCCTCGAAAGCGGCTAACCTGCATGGGCAGGTGGAGGAACTGAGGGATTATCGATTCCATACAGTCTTGGACAAAGGGACGCGTTTCCAAACTGTTTTCATGAAGATAATCAGCGGGGGTGCAAACACCCTGGTGAACTTAGAAAGAGAGGCTGCGCTGGGAACAGCCATGCTCATGAGGGGGAAAAACCGTCAGATCAAAAGGAACCAGACGTCTGACTAGTGCTGTCATACGGAGTCACTAGTTAATTTCCCCTTTAGGGTTTGAAACCTGAGGAAGAAAGAGGGGGGGAATGCTCCATACGTGAATCCTCTGCGTCCTGGGGGAGGAGGGAATATTTCAAGGGAGGAGCAACTATCTCAGAAAGGAACAAAGAGAAAAGGTGCGGGACATATTACGTCAAAAGGTAGAGGAGGAGAAAGCGGGGGGGGGAAGAAAGGTACAGAGGGCGCGATCATCTTTTGGGGGAGGGATTGACCGCATGTGGAAGTCGAAAAATCCTAGAGACCCAGCGTCTAGACGGAAAAAACCAATTAAAGACGTTCAGAGCGGTCGAAAAAAAGTCGCCTTAACTCACGGTTAATTTGGGAGGAAGTGAAGAAACCTTGCCGGACAATAAATAAGCCGCGGGTCGGTAGACTCAAAAAATCGAAGGAAAAAAAATCGCCGACCTATAGAGCGCGTCGCCGGTACAGGGACGCAAAGGAGGGCCCAGTAAGGGGCCTGGACTGCAGAGGACTCCAAAGTCTCCAGCTCGACAAAGAACGCAGGGGGGGGCGAAAAATAGGGAAAGTTTTTTACTTTGTAGGATCATAGCTCGGGGGAAAAAAAAATATAATCGATCGCATGCCCAGCGCACCTGAGGGCGAAGAGTTCGCATTACCCCTTAGGAAAGCTACAAGGGGCAAGAAAAAAGGGGAATCGAGACAAATACTTAAAACTGTCACAGGACTTCATATGCTTCATATTTCAGGAAAAAACGAGAATGAGAAGGAACTTAAAAAAAGCAAGGAAAAACTGAATGGGATCCAACCGAAAGGGGTCAAACATCCGAAGAGAGAGAAAAAAAAACACGGAAGGGGGGGGGGACATATATGTCTACTCCAGTACTGTTATCGGCGTGAAAAGCCAAAAGAACGAGGATGGTTCTCGCCGTCGGTAAAATTCTTTTGGCCATAGACCAATTAAAATTCAACGGTACGGCGGGAAAAAAGAGGGGAAAGAGCCCTGTAAGCCGGGGGAAATGATATTCAATCCGGAGGGAAAAAAGAGGGGGCGAATTTCCGGTGGAAAGAGAAGAAGGGGTCGATGCGGGAAAGACAAACTGAACACCCTAGTACATAGCTACTCCATGCCGTCATTTCCTGGAAGGAAGCATTGTCGAAGACTTGAAGGAGCAAAAAGGAGAACACCCGAGCCGAGGGAAAGAGGACGGGGACAAAAGAAGGAGCAAGTTTGACAAAAGAGACATATCTTCGGTTCGAACGGAACTTCGATGGGGGGGCTTTCCGATCGAGAAGAACGATTATGTAGAAGAAAAAGCATTAAAGACTCGCACTCCCTGATGGGAAGGTCTATACCGGGTTTGGAGTCGCTGAACTTCAAAGGTTGGCCTGGGAGGAGAAGAGGGAGTAGAAGCGGTGGCAGGAGGTCCTCTCACTCCAGGCTAAGACAAAAGGGCGATCGCGCACGCAGTACCTGGCCAAGAAGAGAGCCGCCGAAAAAGAGGGACAGGCAAGCTATCGTTCCTACAGACTGGTCGGATGGCTCTGCTCTACACAGGGAGATACCTCTTTAGGAAACGAGCCGACACTATTGACACTGGAGAATAGCGGCCACGACGCTTGGGACAAGGTTTTACAAAAAAACATCAAAAGGGGCTGCCTCGAAGCCAATGAAAAAAGGTTCGGGCAGACTCCTTTCATACCATCGCTTCTATACCTGGTTACAAGAGGGGGTTGAGATGAAGTCGCTGCGCACGGTGAAAAACGACATTACTGCATGTAGCAAGGAAAACGGTTTGCCCCCACAGGACGGGAGGGAATGAACAAGCGCGGAAACTATACGGACACAAAGCGACCACTAAAAGAGATGTGAGGAGATCCATAAAACAAGTGAATCGACATTCCCTTACATCAGGCTATGCTAAGCGGAAGAACGAAGGGGGAGTTAGAGCTAAACCTTACGCACATCTTCCGTTCCTTTCACTAAAACTCTGAGGGGAAGTCAAAGGAGGCGCGGCTCTCAATCACTGAAACCGGCGGCCCGATGAACCTTGGAAGAGGATCATTCGACGGGGAGTGCGAGGGAAAGGAGAAAGACCCGGGAGTAGTATGAGGGATCGCGCGCAACTCATGAGCCAAGCTATATTGATCTTCAAGCCGGCAACCGCTGCTTGACCTGTCCAGTAAAAAAGAGGACAGTTCTCGAAGATTGTAAAAAACCCTGAGGGGGGGACGGGGTGGCAAAAGGATCGTCCACGGGAAAGAAAGATCTTGAGGACAAACATAACTCAGGAAAAAAGGAACGAAGGTGCGGTTGGAGTCTTCGCGGTAGGAACGAATAAATTCTGCATCTGTCGGGAAAAGGGCGAAGCAGGGATCCCTCGTCGCTCGAACCAGGCAAAAGGGGGGGAAGATGTTCTACATCTGATTAAAGGAAGGGTATCGGTTCCGGAGGAAAAGGAAAATGGAGACCTTCATAAACGCTTCGCGCACGGCGGCTTCCTATTCGACAAAAAAAGGGGGAATACAGTTGGGGGGGACGCCGGCTGAAAAGACGGCCACTCACGATCGACGCACTAAGACGCGAAAGAAGCTCCACCATGAAAACGAATAAAAATTGTTGTTCTTCATCCTGGAGGAAAAAGGCCAGGAAGGGGAAAGGAACGGAGGGGGGACCTCCCAGCCCTCTAGGAAATGCTCTATGTGCAAGGAAAGAACAAGCTTTAAAGGGTCCAGTAAAATACAATTAAAGAAGTCTTATGCGCCGTCCAGGGGCCAGAAGAAGCTCAATCCTGTAAATTTCCAAGAGCAAAGGGGAGACCTAGGGAGGAGCTCATAGAACTTTACCAGACGCGCTAGTAAAAGGGGACAGGGATCCGAAAAGGACCCTCGCCCCCCAAAAAGACTAAAAGACCTAATAATCAAAGGAAAAAAGAAGGAGACGGGGGAATCGAAGGGGGGCGCTCCTTCGCTTCCTTGAACGCGAAGAGGTCAAAGGCAAAAGAGAGGCCGTGGCGATTCGTAAAAACCCACCGTAGATCAGAAGACCCAAATGTCAGTCCGCAAAGCCCAAAAAGGAAAAGAGACTCGGACACCGGAATAGCACCCTTGTACCGTCATAGGAGGAAGGAAAACGGTTAAAAGGAAGGGAAAAGGAAGCGCACAACTCGAGGGGTCCATGCGGAGGTCGTGAAAGTTTCGACACTTCCTGAGAAAGACTTCAAGGAGGGGGGGAGAGAGGCACAAAAAGGGAAATGGAGGGGCGGCATCGGGCCCTTACGCGTTACAAGGCAAAACCGAAAAAGGGAAAGAAGAGTGAATCTGAACCGTCGCAGCAACTTGCTGTGCGAAAAAAGCTCTAGTACTCGCCAGAGAGCTATGAAGGGCCCTCATCCACAGAGGGTGGCAACAGGAGAAGAAAGAAAAAGGGTCGAAGAACGTGAGTCAAAAGTAAAGTTTTTGATGCTAACCTTTTCAATCAGGCCCAGCGGTTACTCAAACCATCTTCGAAAAAAAAACAACAAAGGAAGGGAGGAAAGAGGGAGGATCGACTATTGGTTTTGCGACCGCGCACAGGGAAAGGGGTTCGCAGGAAAAAAAAAAGACGGGTCGAGACAGAAAATGGCCATCCATGTCCGAACAGGGTAACCTGGAAGGAGATCGGTGTCGCAGTCTCTCCTACGGAAAAAAATCCAGGAGGAAGACTGGACCGCAAGTTGAGTAAGCCGGAAGAAAAGGAGAAGATCTCGAATCTGGGCCTTTGAGTGGGAATCGGAAAATGGGGAGAGGAACCAAAATCCCTTCGTCTTGTGTTCGCCGGCGAAGAAGGGACGGAAGAGAGGATTCTCGAAAGGGACGGGTCGATCTCATGTAAGCGATCCTGTGGTCTGGGGGGAAAAAGGGCAGCAGCACGCACCCCCTCGAGGGCAGGCACTACGGATGACCCTATTCCCTTGGAATTTAAGAAACTTATGGGAGACGCGAGAGGGCTGGATTAATGCGACCAATAGGGAAGCATATCTCAGGGGGGAGGGAAGGTAGGAGGAAAAAAGAGGCTTTCGCTAAGTTGAACCCTTCATATTCACAGTCAGGAAGGGATGGGACCGATCCGAAGGAGCAGACTTCCGTCGTTAGCTGCGAGCAAGTCGTTTTCGTCCAGAGGGGGAGCGGTCAAAAGCCGAAATGGACACGCCGCCCGAACTCGGGCTGGGTTCGGTAAAGACTTCGTCTATCGGAAAAACTGACCAAGAAGATCGATGGGAACGGGAGAACCGTAATTTCTCCTTTGAAGGCCCTTAGGGAAGAAAAAGTGAAAGTAGGGGGGCCTGAAATTTTTTCCATAGGAGGGTTCGGGGACAATCAGGGAGGGGGGGAGAACCATAGGTAAGGGGAACAAAGCAACCTTAAAAAAGGTCCGAAAGGGGGATCAGAAAGGAAATTTTGACCCAGACCTTCACATTGTGGCTAAAGAGTAGAAAAAACTGAGATGAGGTGGAGATCTTTCGAGACGGGCGCAAACTGAGCGAAAAAAAGGTCTGGGCCGCCTTCGTCTTTGAAGCACACTTTAAATTAAGCATGATGGGGGCGAAAGTTGCTGGAATAGTTACCCTATCGGGGAAAGGAAGTCAACATCAGGTTGAGAAAAGGAGATAAGACGACGATGTGCTTCATGGGCATGATCGCTTGAGGGGATCAATCCGCACAGAGGCCGTCCGAGAAGCGATGGCCACGTGAAGACGGGAGGGACTACGGGGGGGGGGAAAAATGGGAGCATCATCAGCACAACTTCCAGGGAAAGGGGAACTATTAGTAAGGAAGTCGAAAAACGTCGATTGTCATGTAGATCAGGCGCCGCACGAGGAGGGAGCCGGGGCAAATGCTTGGCGTGGAATTAGGTGCTTCTGGATAGGGAAAAAGGGAAAAAAGGGCGGGCAATCATCCCTTTCTACGGCAAAGATATCGCGCTAAGGAGTAAGGGATCCCAAGGGTCCGCAGAACGGAGCTCGCAAGAGAAACGAGGCTTGGAAGTAGAAGCAGATCAAGGGCTGCTGCAGAAAATCCCGGAAAAAAGAGACCAGAACGGGGGGGGGAAGCAATGAATCCTTGGTTACTCAAAGGGGGACGCAAAAACGGAAGGCGGAAGGGCTTGGACACGGTGCATCGGCTCTCGAAAGCTGCGCGGCAGGGGAGGAACTGGGAATGGAGAAAGGATATGGTACGAAAATAATCCTCGGCCTTCATAAGAGTAGACAACGATGGGGCTTGGTCATCGGGGGTTTGCAGATCTGAAAAAAAATTAGAATAGGAGGGAAAAACGGCCCTGCGCGGCGCCATGGAGAACTATCACAAAAAAATCCTATAAAAAGAGGGGGGAAAAAAATCGAAACGGATGCTTTCATGACTCGTGATCCTAACTACGGTTGTCCGCTCACCTGGGAAATGGGGGCTGAAATGCAGGTCGTCGGAAATCCGGGAAAACTCTGAAAGAGAACAAACTACCAAAAAGCAAGGAGAGGGAGAGGGCGGAGTCATCTTCTCACATCTAGGGAGGTCCACGATAGAGTCCGGCTCGCGGTCATGGAAAGGGTCACAGGGGGTCACTTCTTGCGTGGGGGGGGGACAGGAAGGGCCGGCAGGTTGAATCTCAGAGACGAGGAGAGGGGGGCCGAATCAACTCAAACTCTAAAACTGAAAAAATTGAGACTATCGGAAACCAAACCGGTACAGCCGTCAGAAAAGGGAAACCTATTCACTTAAAATAAGGAATAAAGAACAAACATCGGATCGTTATTAGCTAGGCAAAAAAAAGAAGCGGGAACCCAAGAAAAATCAAAACGCGCGTCCTTTTGCACACTAGAAGAAGGAGGGAAGGGGGACTAAGGGACTGGGCGCTACAAGATTCTTTCGTAAAACGTCGAACCGTAACATGGAAGGCAGCATGCAGATATGAATAGGGGGTTCAGCCTTGTTGTGGAGGTGTCCGCGATCATATCCGCCTATCTGCGGAGAGAACCAGGGGAACAGGTGAGAAAAAACCTAGCATTGACCATCATTTACAGAAAAGGAAGTCTACAGGAGACGACTTACAGATGTGGAAGGAATCAATTAAGAAACTGTCAAAAGCATTAATCATTGAGGGACAGGCAGAGGGACGGCCAACCCTGGAGGGAGCCGAGAGAAAAAAAAAGAGATCAAACGGAGGGAAAGGTGCCGGAAGCGCTCAACGCAAGAAAAGGGTAAATGCAGATCCGAGAAAAAACACAAAAGGGGAGAAAGATAGATATGTGAGAAAACTGATGTCGGTGGCGGAGTTGCAACCCTCCCCTCCCGATCCTGTGTGGAACGTCGGCTCAAGCCAGCGGGGGAAACAAAAGACACGGGAAAGGATTGAGAAAAGGGGTGCAGTTAGAGTGGAAAAAAAGGGAGAACAGACTTGGAGGGAGGGCCCTGGAAAGAGAATCCGGGTAGATCAGGAACATCCGTCTCCTGACGCAACAAGGGCCAGGGGGAAGCAGACATAGTATGATAAGGAAGGGACATAAAAAAAAAAGGAAAACACCAGAGGACAGATCAGGGAACCAATTCAACACATTTCCTCGCGAGATTGACAAATTGGCGTAAAAAAAAAAGAAAACACCTACTGGCGGGACTCTGCTGCTTTGCATGACTTCCGATACGGAAGCGGCTCGATGGGAGGTCGGCGATTTCTCGAATATGGAAAGGACAAAAGGCTCGGGGTGAAAAGGAGAGGAGGTTCGTCAGGGGTTTCCCGTTGCAGCAATCACCTTCCTGTGTGTAGACGATACAGGGGGGGAGAAAAAAAAGAGAATCAGAAACAAGTGTGCGGGCATGAGGAAAAAAGGTGACGCGCGGCATCGATATGAAGGGAAGAAAGAGGAATGAAGGAGTAAAAAGAGGATCTCTCCTCATTCTTTTCCAGTGAAGACCAAGGGGAGAGAAAGGGAAGAGATATATAAAAAAAAGAACCGACGCGGTCGCTATTCAGTCAAGAATCGACTCGCACGAATACCTAAGGAAGAAGGCGAACGAAAAAATCTTCAGATGGGCAAAAAAATCATTTCGATCAAGTGGAAAAAGAGGACGGGGTGAGGCGAACCGTTTCATGAATAAAAAGGATTTCGGAGACCGGTGTCTGGAAGAAAGGAAAATGGGCCAGGGAAATAAGAGGAGTTGAAGAGGTATCCGAAGGGGACTGGTTGAAAAAAAATACCACGAAGCGCAAATGCAAACACGCACCAAAAAGAGAAGAAGAAATAAAAGATATGACTCGGATTCATAGATCATCACAGTACGTCTGAATCGAAAAAAAAAATCGAGAAAACCAAGAAGGCCTCGGCGTATCGGAGGACCTCTCACAAAAGGAAAGGAATGGACCGACACCTGCTTGTACGGAGCTCTTCGCTGCTATCGAACGAGCAACTAAATAAGACGCAAAGAGCATTGGGGAATGAAGAAGACATCTTCAGTTGAGGCGTCGGCGATAGGCCCCAACAACGAGAAAGAAAAATTATCCTTGTGCTCGCAGATCCTTCGGTAACGCCCCTTAGTGGTCAGTTGTAGACCGTCAAACAGGGCAAGCAAGGGGGAAAAAAGAAGACGAGGGGGGCCGGCTTCCTGTGCTGAGAAATGAAAATTGAGCGGGAGGAACAATACAGCGGTCCTCCGGAAATTTTAATGGGCTGATGCAAACCAGTTCTGGACGTATTAGGATCGGTAAGTCGCGTAGCGCGAAAAGAAGCCTCAAAAGAGGAGGAAAACAAAACTCGTAGATAGCCAGGCGAAAGTGAGAAGGGACACTTCGTGTCAGCAGGAAGAGGAAAGGGGGACTCCGAGAGGGGGATTCGCCAAGTGAGAGGCTACAAAAGAGGGGAAGGGGCCAAAAACGGGAGCGAAGGGGGATAAAGAAGAAGACATCAAATCGCCGAAGCATTAGAGAGCTAAAAAAAAATGATGCGCAAGAAACTGGGTCAAATTCCGTTTTAAAAAGGGAGGGAGAACGTCAAGTGTTCAGGTGCCGGTCACGGAAATCGAGTAAACAAAAAAAAACTCAAAAGGGAGAACGCAAGAAAAAAGAAAGATGGAAACCTGTGCCGAGGACCTAATTTACACTATAGCGTCAGGGTAACCTTGACCAAGAGGAAGGAAAGAACGCATGGGCCCGAGTTTCAAAAGAACCTGGAAGCAATCTGAGATCGAGAGAAATACCCGAAAAAACTGGCTTCGGGAAAAAAGGGGGGAAGCAGTTGGGAACCGCTCCCCACCAGAAACGAATGCATCGACAAAAAAGGAGGAGCGCAGAAAATATCGGTACTCGAAGGCTGGAGCCGGCGGGAATCTGGGTCTTCCAAAAGGGAAAATCCGAAGAATAAAAGGCGCGAAGGAAAGACCCACCGAGATCGCACAAAAGATTCGGCATCCTATCCTCTAGAGAAGAAAGAAAACGGCGAAAAAAAAATTCACCATCAAACCGGCGGATTCCTGTCATCCTGAGACCTGTTCGGCAGATGCCCATTGGGAAACCGAAGAGCAAAAAGGAAATCGCGTCAAGCGCCTCACAAGGGAGGAGAAAATGACGAAAAAGGCGGCAATTCCAGAAGGGGAAAAATGACAGGCCAGCTGCTCTGAAAGAAAGAAATACGTCAGTTGGCGGGCATAAGCATTGCTTTCAAAAAAAAAGAACAAAGGAGAGTAGGGGAATCCACGTCGTCAGCAACTTGCCGTCAGCGCGCCGCCGGTCTTCGGCGAGGCAGGAGGAGGGAGGAGAAGGACACCCTCGGGACAGCGGTTCGATGTCCTGCCCTCAAAAAGAAAAAAACGACCGGGAAGAGTTAACGACTTTTGTTAAAAAGTCCAAGACAAGGGGAGCAGAAAAAACCCCTGAGGGAGAAGCGATATCACCACAAACAAAGATTAGGAGAAAAGAAACCGGACGATTGGGGGAGGGATAAACGAGGGGCGCTGCACGTTATCATTACAACAACACCATAATCAAATCAATTTACGAGGCCCTTTCGATCGCTTTCCCTTCGAAAAGAGAGAGGAAATAGAGGAAAAAGAACGGCAAGGGGGAACTCTACCCGTCGGAGGGAGGAGGACAGCAATTGACGGGAGGTAACAAGGGAGGAAGGAAAAAGCTAGATGTGGTGAACTTGTCTTTGTGGGCAAAAAACCTCCATACCTGCGACTTTGCTGCGGCTTCTGCATTGAGGTGAAGACCTGAGGAGAGGGAAACGGGAAGGGTGCGCCATGGAAGCATCCGCTTCTTCGAAAAGTGGAGTGGGGGGGAAAAGAAACCGAAATCACGGGGAAAGTGCATTCCAAAAGGTTGGAAGATGTTCCCCGAAGTCAGGGTGGGAAGAGAAGACTCTTAGACCAGAAGGGAATCATGCAAATCGGGGGGCTCCAATCCGAAGGCTTCTCGAATGTGAAGACTGGCCAAGGAAAAGAAGTAATCAGTCACATCGGGGGAAAGAAGAGTACCGAAAAGGAAGTGAGCAATCCTCCAGCGGTAAAATGTAAAGCAGGTCTGCCCCGCTATAAATCAAAAGGAAAAAAAAGGGAGAACCGAAAAAAAATGTGAGGGGTACAGATCAGAGCAAAGGAAGGCGAAAGGAAGGAATGGGAAGGAAAAGAGGAAAACCCGGAAGTTTCTTTGAAATCGAAACCCTGACGCTTTTTAAATGCAGTTCCTGGAAAAGGGACCAGAATTAGGGGGGGGGGGTTGTCGGTGCGGGATTAAAAGAGTGTTGGGTAGGGGAGAAAAAAGGTAAGGAACGGCAAAGGAACCTTATAAAAATGCTCAAAGGGGGCCTTCCGGATGGGGGTGGCAAGTACAGGGGGGCGCAGTAGGGTGGATGCGCTCCGAGATTGAAGAAAGAGGTGGAGAGCTGCATCCGGAGGAAAACTTCTAGAAAGGTGGTTCAAACTTGGCGTAAAAGGAAGGTGCGCGAAGGGATCCGAGCTTAAGGTCGAAACGGGCAGTCAATGAAAAAAAATCGACCACGCGCCAGAAGGAACCAAATCTACGGGTGGCCTGTCAGACTCTGGGAGTGGCAACGGCAGAGAGACCGAAAAAAAGCCGATTCCGAGTGAGGCGAGGGAAGGATGAAAAGAAGAAACAAAAGAAAAGATAAGAGGGGACCGGTCTAATGGAGTCTAAACTGGTTCAAATTTACGTAGAGAAGAACGGCGCGGTGTTCAAATTGGTATGACCGGAAATGAGGGGGAGACAGGGTTCATATGAGAAAAAGTCCAGAAGAACAAGGCGTGTTCCAAAGCAGTCTTGAGAGAGCACACGGGGGAAAAGGATTGAAGAGCGGACCCAGATATGAATGACCTACATCGCAAAGCGCAGTTAGGGGAAAGGAGGTAAATAGAAAGAGAAGGGAAGCAGGCCTTACATCTCAACCCAAGGCTCAACCGAAAAAAAAATCAGGGGCATCAAGGGGGTTTCTTCATTTCAGGTCCTGATGAAGTCGACTAAGGGGCATCGGGAGCGAGTCTCCGCTGCGGAATTTGTCCCTGTCTGCCCACTAAAGAAAAGGCCCTTCAATATTCCAGGGGGGAAGGGTGTAACGGAGAGGAAAGAAGGGGGGGGAAGGCGATAAGATCAGAAAATAAAACGGCCTTGTAGGAGACGTATTAGCAAGGGGAAGCAAAATAACACGCACAAATAGCACCATCTTGTACCAAGGAGGAGGGGGGAAATCGGGGGAGGTCGGAACTAAGGTCGCCTAACTCTACCTTTCATCGTTAAGGGGTGTTGGGAAAAAGTGAAACCTCGGTGTCTTAGCGCCTCAAAAGTCTCTCCGTTTGACCAGAGGAGTAGGGAACAGTCGTATCCGTTCGAGAAACTTAGAAGAGAATGCGTGCGGGGCACGAGAAGAAAAAGGAACCTTCAAAATGGCCGTCGGAGAGGGGGGGACAAAAAGGAACTGAGGCGAGAAGAAAATTTCTTTGTCGTTGAAAAAAAACATTGAGTAGGGGGAAGGCACTACTCAACGATCGAAAGGAAAAATAAAACTTACATCAAACCACCCTGTGGTTAAACGAGTAGGGGGGGGACAAAAAAACGGGTATCCCGGCAGCAAAAAAAACAGGAAAGGGAAAATAAGGCGCCGAAAAAACATCCTCGGGAAGGCGTAGAAGACGGGGGCGGTACACGGCAAATCCGCCGCCCCCCCTAAACAGAGGATTCAAAAGGAGAGGGGGATGCCTGCCAAAGAGACGAGGCCGCAGTGAGCCGGATTTCAGATCAAGGGTCATCAAATTCTTAGATCCTTAAACAAAGGTCCAGTGGGGGAACCAATAGTGAAGTGTGTTCCCTGGTGGGGGGGACGCAAAGAGCCCAAGCTCCTCTGAAAATCTCGGTCAGGCGCTGAGCAAGAAAGAACGGATCGCGCGCAGGCAATATCTGAAACCGTAGGACCGTCTACAGGCCTATCCCATATGGTCAGATCTACATTTCAAGGAAAGAGAGAATTGCAGGAGATGAACCGCAACCCATCGGCTTGAGAGCGGGGAGAAGGAAAAAAAAAAACACATCGATAGGGGGGGGGGCAAAAGGAAAAGCATCAGGGATAGACATCAGCTCAACGCAACAATAAAGAGGCTGCTCTCCGCTTACTGGGATCAAGAAAAAAAAATCCGAAAGAAGGGTGTTGGTCAGGGGCAGTCGGCTCAATCCTCTAGGCCTGTAACGAGAAGGGAAGAATGAAGTAAAGGGGGGAAAAGGTTGAGTGACTGAAACAAAGCCCGATTAATACGTGGTAGGGAAAATCTCGAAAGCCGGCAGAGAAGTGTCAAAAGACTGGGCAAGGTCGAACTAGTAGGCATTCTATAAAGAAAAGGGAAAAAAAAGGGGAAATGGAACTACTGGTCTCACCTCCTAGGGACGACAGCGCGTTTGCGAATCACTTTTATGCGACCAGGACAATAATGTCCCCTAGGGAGGAAGAGCTGTGGTCAAATTCCAAAGGAATGCGTTTTTAGAGGCCGTATGGAGGGGAGGAGAGGGGGCCGCTTCCAGAGTGTGAGGTTCCGAACTGTGCGAAGATCGTGAATGTGACTGCAACAGGTCAAACGGAAGCAACTTCCCGTCTGTGGAACGTCTGAGGCGATGGGAGAGAAAGGTAAATGAGAAGTGAGTCCGCTGCTCTGCGGATAGAAGAGAGAACTGCTCACTCAACTACAATGAAGCTCTCAGGTGGCGACCACTAAAGGAAGCAGGAAAGGCGCGAAGGACAAGAGAGAGAGGTGCCGAAAAACGCGTTCGCCGATGAATTAAGAAAATCGCTACTGGAAAACAAGAAGGACGAAGCCGGAGCAGAAGAGATTTGGAACGACCTACCCCGAGGAGGGAAGTTTCAAAAAAAACAGACAAAGGTGCCGAAGAAAAGCTACCAGTTCTGTCAGCCGGGGTACATCATCCGATTTGACGAGACGGGCTTATTGTACTAAAGAGGCAGTAGAAGGAGGCAAAAGCGCATGAAGGAGAGTTCGAAGGTTCCGTGAAGGTGTCGAGAGGAAGGACAAACAAAGGAGAATATCAACTCGAAAAACAAAAAACATCGGCTCTACTGAAAAAAGTCGTAGATCATACACCTCAGAGGAAGGCACGTCCAATTGGCTTCCCGAGAGAGGGGGGTGAACCTGAGAAAAAGAAGCAGGGGAGTTATTCTCAAAACGCACAAGACCAAATTCTTGAACCACGCATTGAAGGAGCGGGAGCAGCTATCCAGAAGCCCTTCCTTTATCCTCTAGAAGGAGACGAGGAGGGCCGATTGAAACGCAAGCGGACTTCGGGAGAGTTCCTAACAGCGACGAATCTTGGGAGAAAGCCTGCTTGGCACAAACCGGCTTTTTGCAGGATTGAGAGAGAGAAAAGAAGCATACATTTCCGAGAAAAGAAAGTTGAAAAAAGCGCGTTGCGGCTGACTTGAAATGACTTAAATTAAAAAAATCAGGAAAGCACTCCAACCGCAGGGACGAGTTTCGGTGGATGCCTGCTCCATCATGACGCTCCCAAGTCGCATCAGGGAAGGGAGCGGAGAGAGCGAGCAGGCGCCACCCAATCCATCAGCTGCAAGAACTCTTAAGACGAGGAAAAAAAGGCTGAGAAAGGAAAGATATTGGGTCACCTGACAGCAACAGGAGACGGGAAAAGACTCCGGATCGCTTCGAAAAAAAAAGTGAAAAAGGAATGGGACGAACGCAGAAAAAAAAGGGGGAAGCTCAGGGTGTGAGAAAGGCTTGAAGATCTCCTCAATTCGCCTCCGCTTGAGAAGCATACCAAGAATGCGCGAGAAGGTAAAATGCAGGGGTGATTTGCATAAAAGAGGAATGGAACGGAAAGGAGGGGAGAAACCTCAAAAAAATAGAGAAGGGGATAAGGGCAAAAGGGAAAAAATAAGCTGACACAGGAGAGAGAAAAGGGACAGTACTTAAAATTCTGACGCGCCTCATGGGGAAGAACTATCTCCGGAAAGCTGATGGCAAGAAAGGGACGCCGGGAGGGCGGAGAGGAGGAGTCCTAACATCCTCTTCGGGTCGGGTACAAGATCGGCTTTGAAAGTAAAAACAGATCACAAAAGCCGGCATCGACCAGCAACGGAGCAATACGATCACAGAGGAACTTTTCTAGACAATGCAAATGGAGTAAGGGAAGACTTTTACGCAACTAGGAACTGCGGGCGCTGCAGGAATAAACCGGAAGGCGACCAAATGTAGCATCCAAAAAATCACTCAGAGGAAGACACCGTTTCTTAAACTTGGAAGGCAGTCAAAGAAAAGGAAGGATCAGGTCCGGTCGCAATGCCCTTTAAGCGAGAACACATCGATTCCATCGCCGAAAAAGGAGGGAACGCTTTCGAGAGAAAAAGAAGCTGAATGGAAGAAAAGAGAAAGAAGGAAGACTACAGGTCTTAGGAAGCAGTACGAGAAGGGAGGGAAAAAAAGCCAGGAAAAAGAATCGAGATGCGGTCTACTGTGCTCGCTTAAAAATAAAGGTCACCAATAGGTCTATGGAACTAGGGGAAGCTTTCCCCTTACAAGAGGGGGAAGGAAACTCGGAAACGACACTGGTCGTAGCGTGGAAATTAAGGAGGGGTGGTGTAAAAAAGGGAGCAAGGCTCGGAAAAACCAACTAAAAATCCCAAAGGAAGTATGCAAAATGATGATCGAGACGATTGGGGGGGTGCAGCTCCGAGGTAAGGGTAAAAAAAAAAATAAGTCGGAAGAGAGAAAGGGTCAACACGAGGGAACGGGACAGAACAGGGTTCGCTTGGCGCAAGTTCGTATTGGACGCGTATTCAACACATAATCTCTTGGAAGACGTAGCCTCGGCGATTGGAGAAGGGGGAAGACCCAGAAGAAGAGATCTATGGCGGGGGCCTTGCGTTGGGGGGGAAAAAAAGGGAAGGACGATAAGAAAAAGAAAGAGTCGTTGAAAGTGGTTATCTTTTCATTCAGGCTATTAATTGGACAAGGGACGCTTGGACTTGGGAAATGGAATCAGGAGAGTCGGGACTGCGAGTCAATGGTCATGGAGGAAAGGAATAAGAAAAAGACAGATGACCGGTTCCCAAGGTTGCCTATTTTATGGTAACCGAGGAATTCTGGAAAGGATTGCGGCTAGTGAAGAAGGAGGGGCAGGATATCTGTTGTTGGCCATCGGATCAAAAGCGAAAAAGTGGAAGGGGACTTAGCCGATCAAATTAATCGCGCAAAAATCCGTTCAGAGAAGTCCAAGGGGGGGAAAAGGACAAGTTCGCATCCTTTCCTGAGGTGAGCGGGGTCGAGGAAGGTGTCGCCGGTCAGAGGGACAAAAATCAAAATAAAGGGGGCCTTGTAAAAAAGCCAGGAGGTGAGAGGGGGGGGTAAGGAGCATATCGAGCAAAAATATCTGAAGGATGGGGTAAAAAAGGAGGCCAAGGGGAGTTCTTTGAGGACAAGGAAATAAACGTCGGATCAGAGTGTAATAGGGAGTGGTGCCGTCCAGTTAAGGGGTTTGCTTTTAAGCGCAGAAGGAAAGGTAGGGGGAAAAGGGCGACCGGCATCGTTCTGCATACACGGAAAAAAGGGGTGCGAGAAAAAAGGGATGAAATGCAACGGGAAATTTGACCAACGGTCTAACCGATTCAGGTTCAAAAGATTCGCAAAATCGTGAGTGGAAGATAGTAACCTGGCGCAAGAGAGGCCTGTCAAGCACGGCTTGGAGAAAAGAAGAGGGTCAACTAGACCTTTTCTTGTTAAATTGTAAGTTGCGGGAATCTGAAAAAAGTGCCAAGTCGCAAAGCCGGGAACCATCGATCATAAATTGCTTCATTAGAAGAAGGAGGAGGGAGGAATGGAAATGCGCAGCTCAACGCATAACCCTGAACGACAAGTAAGCCGGTAAAGCAGTCAAAGCGGACAGGGGGGACAGGGGGAAGCAGTATTCGAAGACTGATTTTCAGTTAAGGAGGCACAGCCAAAAGAAGAGGGGAGAAAGAGTGGCGAGGACGTATCAATATAAAATCCCAGCAAAGCATTTGAATTCCCTTAGATCGTCCCGGGATTGAAGGCAGGAGGATCCCTCCTAAGGAAGATGAAAGGCACATCGGAAAACGCGTCGGGACGAGAAAGAAGCGGCCGGCCTTAGCTGCGAAACTCGAGAAGAAGACAAGAAGATGGGGGGGGAAGTCAATTAAGTCATATGACTTCAGTGTTGAGGTAACG
>Ga0179593_1400680_pt1 | contig 22867 bp, 13 predicted proteins | sample CZODoug2_1_08_16_FD_185931 | JGI IMG/M metagenome (GOLD analysis project Ga0179593, IMG submission 185931) | Vadose zone soil fungal communities from Angelo Coast Range Reserve, California, USA - CZODoug2_1_08_16fungal (PacBio error correction) | ecosystem: Environmental > Terrestrial > Soil >...
GAAGGACAATCAAAGGCTGAGAGGGCTGGGGGGTCCTCTCTGTTGCGGCGTTGAGACCTAATGACGAGCACGGGCGAACGCGGGCTTGCAGACAACGCATTGAAAGTTGGGGTCACTCGAATCATGAGGGGGATTCAAAAAAGGACTGGGAGACGTCCAACTCTCTTGAACATGGTGGGGAGGCAGCCCGAGGACACTCCTGAAAAAATGAAAAGCGGGCGAGCACGGTTTCAGAGGTTTCTTGGAGATGTAAACACCTTCACAACACTCCTGGTACACGGAACGGCGATGGTAGCTGAACGGAGTCACAGGGGACTAACAGGCGCACTCACTGAATCAGAGAAAGGGAGCTGGTGGCAATGACTTGAAGGGGAAACCTAGTCTGGGGGAGGCATGCGATCTGCGGAGGGCGCTAATGCGTTTCCAAAAGGAAGCTTATCTGGCGGGAATCGTGGTCGCATCGGGGGGGAACGAAGGAAAGTAAGACTTGCGCTGGAAGAAGAGCCTGTCCTAGGGGCAGACGACACGCTGGGGGTCGGGGCCCAGTTTAAAGGGAAGGTCGTGTGGGCCCGGGGGGCATCACATGACACCATGAGCGGAGAGAGAACGATCGAGGAATGGAGGGGTTATCTGGTGACTTGAGGGGGAAGCTATGACGCGCTACGGTTCCGTCGCCTTGTAAAAGGGTCGACAGGGGTCTCCCGTGCGATAATTTTGAGATGAACGGGTAGAGCGCGACTTGATCGTATTCCATTTACTCAGGAGTCGGCTCAATGGGGTTAATGATTGCCGCCGGGGATCGAGGGGAATACATATGGGATAGGGAGGTGGGAGTGTTGCGGAAAAGGCGGGACAACTCCTCTATGTAGGGAAGGGGGGTTCAGGACTTCCTAAATGCAGCGATGATATTGCCTTGATCGGGCGTTTAACAGAGTCCGCAGTCCAGAGCATTATGGTGATTGCGAACTTCATGGCCATCGGGTTGTTCTTTTGAACAGTGGGGAGCTTGAGCACGAAACCTCCACGACGTCAGGCGGCTTTGGCGCCGGAGATTCGGGAAACGGAGGAAAAGAGCGCGAAGCGACGGCGCACAGTGACGAAAATGCGAGTACTCGGGGGTCTCGTGGGCCGGTAAAGGCGTAGGGTGACGGATCCGACTCGGCGGCGCGTTACTCGAGCACAATGGATACCGAGGGGACTAGGGGAACGCCGTCTGTAGGAAACGGTCGCCGAAGCTTTTGCATGCTAAGGTTAAAAGCCGCAACGCCGCTTCGGGGGGTATGCCTTTGAGAAATGCAAGACGCCGAATGACATACGCAGATACGTCACGGGGAAGCCGGTTGCGAGTACAAGGGCCTAAATAAAGTTACGCCAGCGTAGGGCGACGCAGGAAGGGCATGAACTAGAATCCGTAGACGGTTCCAGCAAAACGACCTGGAAGGCGGGTAGCCGGTGTGTTGGTCAGGCAAGTGGTTAGGGGCGGTGTATACGGGATGGCGAGAATGGGTGGCTTGGTGGCACGGTAGGGGGTAAAGGGACCCGGGCCTCGACCGTCGTCGCCATGAAACCGTCACCTCGGATCGGGATCGGGCCATCGAGGTGCGAAAAAAAGAAAGCATGTGAGCGGCGTAGGAAGAGCGACGCCGAAGAAGAGGGCTGGCATACCAAAAAAAAACACCAGGCAGGAGTTGACTAAAGAAGGTCCGGGGCATCATGGGAGTCGATCTCGGGGTGTTGACAAGAAAGATCCGTTCTGTATCCAGTGACGTTCGTGTTTCCAGAGGTCGGCGGCCGGTCGGGGTGCAGGAAATTTGCACTCATCAACGAGTCGAAGTGGCTGGCCGCCGTCTGGAAAGGAGGGCGAGCGGAAGTTTCATCGAGTATGATGTAAGGATCGAAAAGGTACGTGGAAGATGCGTCGAAAAAAAAATACTTCAAGATACAGGGATCCGCGACTAGGGATTCCGGTCGTTGGTGCCCGTACAAAACGCGACGTGGGGTGAATCAGCATTCAATTGCGGCCTCTGTGACATGGTAACGACTTTCCGATACAGGGGGGGAGGGGACGCGAGGTTGCCTAAGGCTAAGAAACGGATGACTAGTCTCATCACTGACGCATAGACTCTGCTTCAGAACTAGACCGAAGTTGGCCTGCAGGATTTTGGGTGGTTCCTAGGGATAAGAAGTTGTGCAGGGTGCGTGATACTTCCCAGGTTGCTACGGCCGAAGTCACGAGGAACCGACTGACCTCACGAGCAATGAATTTGCACATAGGAGAGAAAAGAGGGATTAGAGCGTTACTGGGCCTTGCTTGAGCAGAGGGCGCTGTGGTAATACCGATCAACCGTATGAAATCCTAAGAGAGGCCAATTAAGCAAAAAAGGGAGCGGTCGGTCGCGAGTCTGCTCTGTTCCGAAATAAGATCGTGAGATAGCGGGGAAGAAAAACAACGATAAGGGGAATGGGGGCGTCGTGTGACCACCTGTTAAAAGGGGAAGGGAGAAGAAGAGGAACATGGGGAGCCGGCTATCATCGAACTAGAAAAATGGATCAGAGAGGTTCTCCGAGGCATGCGGACAGCAATTCCTATCAAGCCGACTAGAGCAAAAGTGACGACGATATAGATGTCCATTCTTCAGGGATCGGTGAAACAGGTTGAGCTTAGAGATGACACAAAAAGGAGATGTGAAGGGGAGGGATACCTTGGACAAAGAGGTAAACCGCTTCGAGAACTCGAATAAAAAGAGTTAAGGGGACAGATATGGACCTTGTTTGGGTTGTCAGGCGGAGTTTCAAAATGAGAGGAAGGGGCTTTCACATTTACCCTGAGCTCGTGTATATCCACCCTTTCAACGCGCCGCCTATATGAGCCCGTACTCAAGAACTGCGAGAAGTGGCCAGCACTGCAAGAACTGATCGGAGGGGTCAGGCCCAGACCCACTCCGGGAACAAACGAAGGTCCAGGAGAATGAAACGTCAGGAAAACGGAGGGAGAGGTTCTAAATCATCTGGAAAAAACTTACACTCGAAGAGACTGATGTTGTGATTGGAGTCGGTCTTCATCCGAGAGAGGACGTACAGTGCAAGGCGTATTACGCGTGGCTCCTTACGTGGGGGGGTAAAAGGGTTAGGGGGGATTGAGATACTAGAGCCTCGAATCCCAGGTCTTCACACGTGGACCGCCGACAAACGAGAAGAGTAGAGAAAGAAAAGGAGTACGCTGATGTGCTCATCAGCAAGTCATACTTGGGGTCGTCAGGCGCGAGGATGTTAGCGGTCAAAGGCTAGCTGGGGGGGATGAGTGAGGGGAGGCGGCTGGTGGTGACGTTACCCATTACGGAAATCAAACCGCTTTGGGCGGGTTCGAGGCTGTACGAAGGTAGCGTAAAGGAGGGTCAAAGTGAGTCTCCGAAAGGTAACTTCAAGACCTGACTTGGACGGAACTCAATAAAGAACGCGTCAAGGGGGGGAAAAAGGGGAGGCACGGATGGCGCGTCTGCTTCCATTAAACGACTCAAGGCGTCTAAAGCGGGGATGGGGAGGGGTTACGGACGTGAGCTGGGTCTCAACAGGAGAAAAATCAACCAACGACTGAACCATGGGGAGGGAGGGGAACACCGCAAAAGTCGGACTATGGTTCCGGAAAGTTGCTCCACGATGACTAGACTGTTGTACATTTTCTCTAGGACGGATGGGTAGAAGCGAAGCTAGGACCGCAAGATAACGACCCCGTCAGAACGTCCAGAAAAGAAAAGGTGGCACAAAAACGATCCGTTAGAAAAACAACAAAAAGGAGGTTAAAATAGAGAGTGATTGTGGCTCGCGCGAAAAATGGAAGCAACGACGGATACGGGTGTCGAGCGTGTCATTCCCTATCGAGGTCGCGAAGTCCAAAGGCCCGACGAAATAAGCGGATAAGAGGGAGCCGACAACAAACGTCCGAAGTCGAGACACCGCGTCCGCTAACAATCACAAGGGGGTCAAGAGTTGGTTATGGAGCGTACCAGACGAGAGACACGTCCTTCCAAGCATCCCTATTACCGACGGACATAATATGGTGGTGAAAGGAAGAAGACGAAATCCACGCCACTAACAGTTGGAAAAGACGGAGGGGCAGGGTTATAACAAGAAGAACGGTAGCTCACCTTGCGTTGTAATCAGCAAGAAAGGACAAATAAGAAGCAAGTTAAATTCCATAACGCGGGGGAAGAGCGGACTTAGAGAAATGGTTCCGCGGTTTAAACTCCCGGAATCGTATAAGCAACTAATCTCTCCCGTCCGTCCGAAGCAGGGCTGGCTTTAGGCAAATCCGAGGGATAGTCTGTCGGAAAAAACGAGTGGGGAAGAAATGATAGGAGGAAGCGATTCTAGGACTTGCACAGAAGAGTACGTAACGCGCGCGGGACGGTGACATCGCATCGGGAAAGAAAAAAGCCCAGTCTAACAACCCAGAAATTCGCCGGAGAAATCACGGTCAGCAGGTGTTGAGCGAGTGTCTACTCGAATGACGACCAAAAGGAGAACGAGAGCTTGTCCGGGAAAAGGGTCAAAGTGACGATTAGAGTAAGGTTCCCAGGGGGCAACCTGGGTGGGTTTTTGTCGACGAACTGAGGGTCGAGGCGTTGTTGGGGCAAAAAAGAACAGATCTCGGAAAGGCCAGGCGTAAAAAAGGGGAGCACTCGGTTGGGTCAACAAGGAAGGGGAAAACCCTATCGGCGAAAAGAAGAACGGGGGGTAGAAAGCACAACGCGCCTGGGCTTGAAGGAGACTCGAATGCAATGAGTACACAAAAAAAGCCAACAGCGGTTAACGCGCATAAGGAGAATCAAGGAGCGGAAAGAGCTTGCGGCCAGCGTCACCGCTATTGAGACTTCCTCCCCTAAGAGGACGACGGGGAGTCATAGAGAAGGAAAAAACGCGAAGAAAGCCGGCACGAGGCCGAAAATAAAACGGGACCTGCTTGTAGAGAAATGAGCGGGAGATAAAAAGTTACTGTCTTAAAGGGCACACCGAGCGAATAGAAGGAAGTTCACATGACAGGAGGCCGCAAAGCGAGCTACGGACCCTCAAGTTGGCAAAACATAGAATAACTACCCACGGGAGAACCGTGGGAGGCGAAAACCCGAAAGCAATGCGGGGATCTGGTGATCTCTCGAACACACAGAACTAGTTCTCCATTGCTGGCCACGGCCGAGAAAAGAAAGGGACTGACGGCCCTCGGGTGATGGGAGCTTTCTCTACCGGGAACGACAAATAATGAGATTTGTCTCATCATGGTTCCACGTACAACGAGGAGAAAAGCTCCTCTTATGGGTCAATCCTCTCCGAAGGTAAGAGAAGTAGGTAGAGGAAGGAGACATCTTTGAACGGAAGAAGGGCAGAGTGAACTCCCCGCACGCGAAAAATAGTCCAAACTGAGGAGACCACGTATAGAAAAAACCAGGACAACGGGAGGAAGCTCGTTCTAAGTCTCTGAAAGGTGTTCGGATCCAGTGGAAAGTAAACCTCGTCGGCCAGCCATCAGGGTAATGTAAAGTCCAAGGGAAAAAATGTACGCTTCGGATCAATGAAGTAACTCTTCAATGAGAATAACAGACACAAACTCTCTTTTCGGGAAACTCTGGAGAAAAGATGAGAAGGAGATTCTACAACTCGATCACCGTATCACAAATTATTTTGTGGGGGACTCACGTGTTAAGTTCAGAGAACGGGCAAGATCTATGAATATAGGTAGATAAGAGAAAAGTCAGTCAAGGGTTGAAATACCGGGCCTCGTAGAAGAATAACAAAAGTATCGAGGATATTAAGAAACGAATCTTAAAGAGGAGAAAGAGAAGAACCAACAGAGGTGAACCAAAGCTCCGGATGTACGGGGCTAGGGTTATTTAAAACCTAGTCGGAGCACACTCATCTTCGATTGAAGGGAAAACTCCTCAGACGGTGAAAAAATTGGGAAGCTGAAGGGGAGGCTAGAGTCATAGAAGTGTCCCACCAGAGCTGCACCGTGTGCACAGAGACAATCATGGAGATACGACTAGAGAGTTTCCTGCCTGTTGGAGTTCGAAGAAAAATTAGAGCCCGGGCTCACGGCACGAAAGGTGCCAAGAAAGCCCCTTGGGGCAACCGGAAAGAGAAGGCGTGGAGAAAGAGCCGCGCCCACAGGAGGGACCGAACGAATGGAAGGGTGGCGAGGAGAAGAAGAGGTTCCCACGAGCGGGTAAAAAGAGGGCGGTAGTGAACAGACGTCTTGCTAAATAGAAGGGAATGGGCTTAAGGGGCACAGTTCACCACGAAGGCGATGGAATCAAAAGGGGAAATAGAAGCGTGCGGAAGCTCACGTCGCGAATGGTTTCATCCTACTAATCCTAGAAATCTCATATAGTCGAAAGTGGGACGAAGCATGATCCGGGGACGGGGAAGCGATGGGGGTAAACTGAGGAGTTGCCTCAGCGGACTAAGAGGCTCTGGACACCTACAGCCCTTCCGGCGAGGACGAAAAACCTGGACCGTCCTAGTACGCTCCTGGGATCAAGAGTGGGACTTTCGGCCAGGGCTTAGGTAATCTCAGGTGGAGGATTGACACGAATCTGTGGCAAAGCCCAGATAAAAAGGGAACCGGGAGGATGTTCGAATAGGGACGCGTACACAATCGATGCACCAAGAAAAAGAAAAAAGATGGAGATGAACAAGATCAACAGTATCAAAATCAAGAAAGGAGAAGGCGAGATCAAGGTCATCTCTCGTTAATTAGAGTTAAAGATATATCAGGCCAGAACCGGAAAATAAAAAGGCCACGAGGAGAGATTAAAAGGGGACTTTCGGGAGAGGAAAACGTCGTACTAGGGGGGGAGGGACAAATCGCAGCTTTGAAAGAAACGACAACCAACCGCGACCCGAGCGAAGGGGACCACCGTATAAACCGAGCATAGCAAAAAAAAACGTCAAACCGTCCTTGAAGGAACTCCATTTCTGACGAAACAAAGGAGAAAAATCACCGGAACGAGCGCAGGGGCAGCTGCTTACAAGCGAGAAGAGCTGAAAAAAGAAACACGTCAGATCGCTCCTATAGAGGAAGTAGGAAGTGTGTGAACCCTGGAACCCCACCGAGTGACGAAAAAGTTGTGCGGGCCCGACAAAAGGAAAACGAAAAAACAAAGAGCATACTGCGAGCGACGCGAAAGGAACGACACAACACCTGGGGGATTATAACCTGAGAACTCTGAGGAGAGCCAATAAGAAAGTAGTAACGGACGGGGTAAAATAAGGAGTCCGGCGGAGAGATGATGACTATCTCAAGTGCGAAAGATTTAGGCCAGTCAAAGTGGGATGGTAGAGCAGAGGGCGCGTGTCTAGAAAGTCTATAGCTGCTCAGGAAAACGGGGTGTGCAAATGACCGGGCAGCAAATGACGTTCAGAGTACTGTGGAAGTCGTGGTTAAGGGGTGTGCCACGAAGACCAATGAGATGAAAGCAAGAAGGGGGCGAGGCTTTGCGAAGAGAGGTCAGTGCTGGAATTCGGTATGAAGTGACTGCGTCGCAAACATAACCGGGTTAACTACCTGGACGTTGTTCGACAAAAAACAGGATGCTGCGAGTCACGCAAAAAAAAGAGGCCAAAGCAGAAGAGAGCCAGTGATCGTACACACCGGGGAACTGGTGGACCCATAAGGAAAGGAAGAACTAACATTTTCCAAAACGTCTGAGGATAAGCTCACATTCAGCAGACCAAAAAAAGGAGGAGAGGGGAAGGAGAGATTTCAAGAGATCTAACCTCTCCAACAGTGAGGGAAGTGATGTCTGTTTAGCCGTTCATCACTCAGCTTGACTATCACGGGCTCTCTGAAGGGGTCTAAAAGAGTCACCGGGGGCGGAACGCCGCATGAATGAAAAACTGAAGGACGTGGGCGGGAAACTAGATTCTGCAATGGCGTAAGAAGCAACGAAGCAGGGTGCTATAGGAAACTGAGAAACACCAGCCGCTGCGTTAATAAGGATGGAGAGGGCACAAAGGTAAAAAACATCAAGTCAAGCCTGACGTGGAAATGGTCGGTAAACTTAGGGCGAAGCCCGTCTCCGACGGGACAAGCGGGGCGTTCGACGATAAGAAGGGGTTGCGGACAAGATTGAAGAAGCGAACCTCGAGAAAAGGGCGATGGAGGGGATTATCTACGGTTAGATATGTGCTTGTTAAAAGGAAATACTCGGGATTAGGAGAGTGGGGTGAGCAATGAGGGTGGGGAAAGAGGTTGCTTGGCGCCGAGACGAAGCAGATCCGGCGTAGAGAAATGCATGTTTGTTCTAGGGTCACCGGGAGACGAGGGAAGGGCTGGCATTTCACATCGAAAGGGAAATAAATCATCGCGTCGATGGATCTTCGACGAGTTGAGAGTGCCGAAAAAAGCAGCTGAAGGTCAGGTAACCTTTTGTACGAGGGCGAGAGGTCTCAGAGTGAGAAGGAGCGGGTGATCAGTGCATAATTGAGAGGGGGACGGGGGGCCGCCGTTTCGGTAAGGCTGCTCGGCGGGTCGTTGAAGGAAGGAGAACGAATTTATAGTAGGGACATCAAAGAGAGTGCTACTTGAGCGGAGGTTTCAAGGACTTGTCATAAGCACCGAGCGAGAAGGCTTTCCTGTTTCTTTGCATGGACAGCGGAAGCCTAGATGCAGTGCCTCGGGCTTTTTTAACTCGTCTCAGCCCTACTGGGAGGAAGGGTATCGCTTCATTTCATCTGGGGTTCTGAAAGTTGGAAAGGGCAAGTGATCACATCCACTTTGTAAGGGCGGTGAGACGCCAAAGGAAAAACAGGGAAAGTACTCGATGCGAAGAGGAAGAGAACAGAGGAGTTATCCCAAGAGAGGGCGGGTCGGTGTGAATAGGTAGGGCGAAGTCGGTATCAAAATCTCTGGAATCCGAAAAGTGGGCTCTATAGCTCGGAGGAACGGTTGGCGGGGCTGCGGTGAGTCCAAGTTCAGGAACGAGAGGTATTGGCTTAGGGGGTATGCCAGGTAAATGAGCAACTCGGAATGGAAGAATGGGGTTTCCTCAGGCTCGCGTACTGGAGCGAATAGGGGGGGCCAAAATTACTTCTTCGAATAGGAGGGAGCTTTGACGGACGTTCGACTTCTCGATGAGTTGTTGATTACACTGAACGCCGGCGTGGATTAACAGCGACAAAATGTTGTGTGCACGATGGAAATCGTCCCCATGGGGTCCGTGTCATGGTTTAGCCACGGCATAAGGGCTGCGGTATCGAGGCAAAGAGGCTTGCGGGCTAGGGAGTGGGTAGGGAACGCTCTCCAGATGTGTTAGACATAGATGACCTCACAGTCGGGGAACTACAAAAGCGTCGAAAGGGGGGATTTTTTCGACGGCTAGAAATTCGGCACCAGCAGGAGAGATAGGGACGACGATAGGGAGGGAGCCGCACGCACGGGAGAGAGAGCGGGGCGTTGTTCCCTAAAAGCCGGACTCCAGCAGGGCTCAGCGATAGTGAAATCGGCACAGGGGGTCAGAGTGTGTCACGTGACAAGAGGGCAGGCAGAATCGAGGACAGTTGGCTGGAATAACGTGAAAGAAACTCCTCTGATACTAGGGTCATCAGGTCTGTGGGGGCGCGTTGGGACGAAGACAATCTCTTCGACCGGAATACAGGGGGGATAGCATCTCTTGTCGAAGCTAGGGGGCATCTGGGGCGTGTGAAAGGAAACCGCTACTTTTGGTAACCATATGAGGACGGTAGGAGGGGGCTACGGCAAGGGTAAAAAGAGGGGTTCGATTTGAAGGACGATCAGGTTTCAGTACCCTTATACGAAGACAGAGGATATTTAGAACAAGAGGAGCCGAAAATAGGCATTTCATGTCGAAAGCGAAAAAAGGCCTTGGTCGCGACAGAGTTGGTGGGTGAAGGAGGCTCAGTGATTTGCGGCGTGAAGGGAAACTTATTTGGTCTACCCGCGGGAAACTTCCTCTACATAAGGGGGAATCGAAACGAGGAGCCAGAAGCGGGAATCGCAGGGGGGGCGTCAACTGTACTAAGGACAATAGGACTCGGTGGTCAGAAAAACAGCAAGTATAACAAAGAAAAAGGGGGGGTTAACGAAGCTGAGTGGGGTCGGTAAAACGGCTTCTCCTTGGTCCGAGAAGCGCTAGCATCGGGAGCTCGGATGCGACGCCGAACAGAAACAGGATGGGAGGGGTTCGTCGGGTGTGGGAAAACCAGGCCTTTTCTACAGACAAAAAAATGCCATCAATTTGTAGAGACACTAAGCCGCGAAGCTTGTTAGTAGGCTAGAGGAGGGGAAGAATGACGAGGGCCCCTCCCAGTCAGACAAAACAGGAAAGACAAGGAAGAGATCGTCGGGGCCATGGCTGTTGCGGACGGGGTCTCTGCTGATGCCAGATGGTGCGGGAGGGACGGACGAAGCCGTGCAGCGGCAAGAGAAGGGGGCGTAACTCTGAGTAAAAGTCTCTTTGGTGGGTGGGCGAGTGGGGTGAACCGCCTAAAGAAAGCGAGTGCATTAAGAAAGGGAGGTTGTGCGCAGTCAACAAAAAGGCTCCGCCTAGTAGCTCCTTGACGCTGGGGCTCGCGGCCGTTGCAACGGGAGGTCTCCATGGTCAAGCCAAACCGAGCGCCGCTCAAAAGCACGGTAATGAGGGACAAATCCTGAAAAAGAGATTAAATCAGGAGGGAAGGTCAAAGAACGGTAAACGAACCAGAGGTGAGTTGTTTTTCAGGAATTGAGAGACCAGCTATACAAAAAATATTCTGGAATTGCCCTCATCGAAGGGACGGTAAGGGTACCTCCTTAAGTGGTGGGGGAAAGGGATGGTTTTGAGATCCGATGACGAAGGGAACAGCTGGGCTACTCACATAGAGCTAAAGTTGATATGAGATGCAGCAGGCATCGGGAGAGAGGGTCGCAGAATCTTCTAATTACTTGTGGAGAAAGCATGACGAAGTTCGCGGGAACCTGATGGGATGAAGGAGGCGGGCGGTTGAGATTTCCCCCTTAAGCGGGGGGAGATCAAAAAGCGGGGTTCCTTAAGAGGAAATAACACTTCTGTCTTGTAACACCCGGGATGGAGGGACAAGAAAGAATGTGACTGGGCCTGACGAATACACTGTGGAGAATCTAGGGTCAGGGGGAACGGGAGAAAAGTTGGGAGGATCTGAAGTCCCTCCGACTGAGGCGGGGGAGTCAAGAGTGATGATTGGGACGGACTGGAAAAGGGGGTCTCAGCTCTTCCCCCAAATACAGGATAAGAGTGGTGCGGGGTCGCGTGAAGATCAGCCAGGAGGACAGGGGGGAGAGTAAATCCTCTACATGCCTCCGTGTAGGAGGCGGAGGAGGGAAATGTACCGGAGCGACTAGGCCAAAGCTACCCTTTATGAGAGGATTCACAAGGGGAGCAGCGAGCAGACGATCAGGCTAAAAAAAGAAAAAAAGGAGGAGGGGGGAAGAGGGAGATGTGCAAGGCGACACAACTTTAAGACGAGCGTATGACTTTTGGTCGATATGGCTTGTCGGCAGGGACAACCCTAACCCCAAAACACCCTAAAAATCGGAAGAGGAAATAAAAAAAAAGAGGTTTTCTACATTCCTCGAAAAGGAACAAAGCGATTCATGGGGGGGTATAGGGAGAAAAAGACCCTCCTCACGTTCAACTAACTCATCGAAGATGACAAAACATGCTTATTAGATTTGGGAGGGAGCCGAAATCCCCCGTAGACCAGTGGGGTGACGGGGCTGGTTTCCCGGGGGAAAAAATTTCCTTGAACGAACCGGCAGTTGCGTGGGGGGAAGCCACACGGACAAAGTAAAAAGCGGGGAGATCAGATTAAACCTGTGGGGGGTCTAGACCGAATTCAGAGTAAGAGTTTAGGAAGTAATAATTCAAAGCAAGCAGCCTAGCCGGGCCAGAAAGGACTCCGAAGGGAGGGCTGCATCCGGGTATGGAGCCCCTACGAGAGGGGACGATCTGCTGAAGTCAGACTTTGAGACGGGGGCCCGCGTCGACGCGGTAAATCAGAGAATAGGCCACGCCCCCCAGCACAGTTAGAGAAGCATCCATTACAGGATACCAGAGGGCAGTAGCGGCACATCAGGGTGGGAATCTATGGACTAAGCGCCGGAAACTGGGGCCGGCAACAAAAACCCGATTCTCAGTCCCGGAATTTCGTTAGCTTTGCGGTAAGGAAGCTAAAGGTAGTGATGTCGAGGAAATGTTCTGTCACCGGGGTCGTTTGCCTGACAAAGCGGGTAGCGATACTTGCGCCGTCGTAAAGATAGGTGGGGAACGAGATGAGGGGTGACGAGGCAAGGGGTTGTTACGAAAAGCCCAGGTCGGAGCCTTTGAAGTGAAGAAATCGAAAAAGAGCGTCACCAGATGCAAGAAACAAGCGCACATATTGCAACGCAGGGGTATCGATCTGCTCAGAGGGGCGCACGGCGATTCGAATGGGAAAACCCTAAATCAAAAAGAAGATCCTCTTGGCAAGAGCCGAAACCACGCGAAGGAAAAAAACAAGAAGAGCAACGGCTCAACATCGGAGTAAGGGAAAGAGAAGAAGGGAGAGGAAGGCAGGTCGTTCATACAGGAGGGAATTGAAGAGATAAATAGACTAAGCGGATGTATCAACCTCTTCCGAGGAAGGGGAGGGGGAAGGGCTTCTCCCCATGACGGCATCGTCAGAGACGGTAGAACAGGGGGCCCCACACGAAACCATCCCAGAAGGCTGTAGAGGGGGGAGGTCGATCTTCTCCACGATGAGAGAATAGGCAAAAGATCGGTAAAAGACAGGAACCGGTAATCCGTCCGGAACTAGGGAATGAGGGATAAGGGAAGGCGTGAAAACGAAAACAGAGGATTTGGATCATACACGGGTAGGGGCCGGACAAAAAAAAACGGGAGTATCAATCGCTCGTCGATGCTTCCTAGGAGCGGGCGCGAAGTCTTTCTAGAATTGACCGGACGAAATCCACCTGGTTCCGATCACCCAAAACTCAAAAATCAAATCAGCCCCTCGGCCAACAAATAGTCTCTTACGGTGCATTGATACACGGTCGGCCAAACGATTGAACCTTTTGCGACATAGTTCTCACTCTTTTTGTTATGTCCTTGGGGAAGGACAAGTACGGCTCAGGAACGGGAAAGAGGTCCAGAACAACTTTACGATTCCGTAAGACTGCCTAGACCTGTTGAATGAGTAGGCCAATGCTGGTCGGGAAAAACTCTTCCTGAAAACGAATATGACGGGCCGGGAAAGAGATCGTTCAGGAACGTGGGGGTGCCAAGCTTATAGGTTGGGGCTAGGATTTAAGATCAGGTCTCTAGGGCGTCGGAATTACTGGAGTCAGGCTGGTTGAAGGGTCTATAAACTATTCTGCTCGGCCGGTAGACTGGGGGAAGTTTGAAGCGTGGACAAAAGGGTCAACTCCGACAGCTCTCGACGGGGATTTACACTCCGGTCGGGTCTCAAGAGGTTACACACTGACGAGGGGGGGGACGGTTCCCTGGGGAACAAGAATCGAATCGGAGGGCGCGGTCGTAAAGAAGGGCTGGCGCTCACCAGACCAAAGCTTCGTGTAGCGGCCTGAAGGAGAGACGTCGTCCATATCTTAAATTTCTGAGCGAAAGGAGGAGCATCGACCGGGGTTCACCCCCGTCGCGGTAACGGGCGGGCTATCAACAGTAGGGAGAGGGGGTGATAAACGGAGTAGAAAGGTAGAGGCATGCTCAAAAAATAAGAAACATTGCAAAGCAATAGACTCCCAACAGCGAGACCTCAAAGTCTAACTGCCGCGGAAAAAAGACACCGCACCTCAAAGGGGTAAGGGTGCAGCCCGACAACTCATGAGGGGGGGGGATTTTACCGCAGGAAAAAAACCTGCCCCCTGGAATTAGCGAAGATTGAAGGGGGACTCTGTGGGACCAAAAGGCTTGCTATCAAACTGCTGGCTCTGGAACTGAGAGAGATATATCTGACATTCGCCGAAGCTTGGAGAGTGCATTTAAATAAGGAAAGAGGCCTGCGCAAAGAGCTTCCGCGGTACAAAACTTGCTCCGTCGACCATAGTACAAGATGTGTATGCCGGTGGGGATTAAACTTGGGACTTGCGAGAGAGGGAAGACCCTACGAAAATAAGCAGCCGACTAAGAGTACACAAGTCGACTTTGTGAGAGGGGAGTCGATAGCCATCGTGAGAGGGAAAGAAGCCGGCTCCCACAGACGGGAGAACCACTACATTTGTGAGATCAAGACTAAAGAAACAAGCCGGAAAAAGAAAAAGAAAAATCTCATGAGCCTCGAACCGTCGTCCAACATTCTAGGGCACGGCTACGGGGTCAAACAAGCAACGATCAGCAATCAGATTAGGCTTCTGTATAGGAAAAGAACTCTTCCACACGGGTGGATTTGACCCCTTGCCTACAAAAACGAGAAGAGAGAGGAAGCGAGAATATGTTGGTGTCCACAGAGATCACGATGACTACTAACAGAAGGAATCAAAGAAATCACGGAAGCGCCATCCAGTACATCCGAGCCAGAGCGCCTGGAAACGTGCCGGACACAGTAAGATGCAGCACGGAAGAACCTTCTCGGTTAAGGAACACGGACTAAAAAAATGAAACGAGCAGAAAGGCAAGCAGAGGGGGTCAAAAAGTTTCTCAATCCACCCGCAAGAAAGCTCCTCCAAGTCGGGCGATTCCTATTGGAACCATTGGGGACCACCCACAAAGACCGAGAGGCCTTTGGCAAAGGAAAAACGACTAGACCAGATTCTGAGTCGAATAAAGGCGAGAACGTGCCAGGAAACCCCCAACCGGGAAGGCGACACTAGCACAGAAATGCCCAAAGGGACGAATTACTCGGCGATGGCCGGGCGTCGGGTCGCCGAATCTAACAAGTGGAGAACTCGTTCATGCAGTAGGGACGCCCAGCTGGTGAGGAAGTGCGGGATAAAGGGTTTGTACGAAGGACGGGCAGAACCATGAATTAAAGAGCGTGGGGACGTCTTGGTGTAGGTTGTGGAAGGAGCTCCCCTACCGATATAAAAATCGGCGCGGAAGTTAGGTGGCTGCATTGAAGTCTTCTGAACGGGAGGGCTAAGAACAATGGTGCTAGGGAAGCAAAACACTTGACTGGGAAGGACAAAGGGGCGCCGCTAGTCAAGGCAAGAAAGGAAGGTGAGAAGGCAAACCCTCATCTCTACCGTTAAAGTACAGAAATGAAAGGACACGTAGCCACCGCTGTGAAGCCGAGCCGGGAGGAAGACGGGGAAGGATACCGAATATCAACTACTCTCAGAAAAGAAAGAGGAGTATGTGAAAATATATAGGGGGATGGAGTCTGGGATAATTCTCGAATACGCTGTGGACAGTTCATCCTGGGTGGATCACTTGAAGAGGACTGAAGAGGTGGCGGCACCGCGTTAAGGGGGCGGACTGCAGAAGAAGGAAAAAGGTGGGGAGACCACGTAAAGTTGAGAGTAAAATCGATCTGGCACGGGATCAGCAAAAACCAGAATTACTTGGAGAACGAATCGGCGCAAGCTCGGTGGTCAGGGTCTGTGTAGGCGTGGAACAAGAAAAAAAACATCATTCAACAAGATAAGGGGAAAGGAAGTTTTTCTGAGTGGAGACCGCGGAAGGGGTCGCAAAAGGCGCAGAACCTGATCCCCATCTTCGAAGAACGAATGTGTTGGGCGAAAGAAGGGGGGACTGAGACAGGGGAGGAGATGGGATCTGCGGAGGTCGAACTTAGGCATGTGCTGGCCCAAGGGAAGAAAAATTGTTATCTTCTGGGTGAAATCGGGTGGAAAAAGAGGGGTGGGACCTCTGACTCTCGAGGAAAAAAAATGAAAAAGATACTGGTCGCTCCGTACGTTTTTCGGGAGACACATGACCGATCATGCGGGGTTCATCAAAGAGAAAAAATACGGGGAATCTGGAAGGCTGCGGAGTGGGGTAGCATTATCCTCTTCGCGTTGGGAACAACGAGGAATTAGATTTTCCTTCGACGTGGTGGTCCTGCACGTTCTACGTGAGCAACGGTCGGAAGGGGGGGGTGCGTAGCTCGCAAGATCCGATGAAGAAAAAGAGGCATTTCTACTAGAAAGGAGAGGTGTTAAGGGGGGAAGCTTGGCAACGGTTGAGGAGGGAAGAATCACATAGTCAGTAAAAAACGGAGAGGCAAGTTGAGGGCAGTCAACATCAATCGAGAGGTCGTGGCCGCGTGGCAGGGGCTGGCTAATCTGGACAGGAAAGAATAGCAGCGGGTAGTATGGGCCTTGAGAGGAGGGGTGGCACTCTGCGCCGTAGCCTGATGGGTACTGAGCACGTCATGTCAACTCATGGTGTTCGATGTTAAGAGGGGAGGGTTATCGCAGATAGGCCCACAGTGTAAAACTGCGTTCCCGCACAGTACAGGTTAGATGGACGATCGCTTCGATCCGACGCCGCGAAAAGAATTAAAGAAAGTTACAAAGTCGTCTGACAGGGAAAGAGGGTTTCCGCGAAGCGCACGTTGCTTAATCCGAAAGGGGTAGGGGACACAGAGTGAGGGGAAAAGGGAGACGCCCTTGAATTTCGGGGAACAAGGGTCAGGCCTATCGTCTGAAGGATTCTCCAGGGTACAAGCGAAAAAAAAGTAGGGTAAATGGTCTCAAGCGTCGGAGGGGAGCTCGACGGGAGCGTCGATCCGCGCGGAGAAACCTCGATACTCGAGTCGTTCAGCCGGCGGGTGTTCTACCTTTCTCTACTTGGATGAAAAGGACACCCTAAAAAATTAGTGGGTCAAGGTGTGGGGGGGAGCCACCTCATTGGTCGAGGCGAGGATAGATGTCACGTTCGGGCTGGGGGAAGAGGTCGGATTTTTTGGGAAGCCCTGGATCTCAAGGAGTGTCGGGGCCGCACGTGACGCTCGACTCTCATACTCGTTCTCGGAGGACGACAATAAGCGTTCTCGACTTTGGATCTCGAATATGACTGTAAAGCGGCCGATCTCAGATCTGGGAAACGGGAGAGGGGGAGATGCAGGAATCTTTGCATTTATCGGTAGAGAGTAGGTTTTGGGTCACAGAAGGGGGCAGAAGGGACTACCTATCAGAGACGTAGGAAAGAAATCGGAGTCAATTGTGGAAAAGGGGAAACGAGTATTGCCCTCATCCAAGAAGAAAAGGTGCGTTTCAGGGCCTGTTCCCGGTCAAGTACTGCAGGGAAGATTGTTTAAGATGTATTCTGATGGGCTGACTCAGACCTGAATATCGTCGACGAAAGAAAAAGGTAGGAAGTGCTGATGGCGAGCAGGGGGAGGGAGGAAGTCGATTTAGGGACGAGCCTCTTTGTACTAGGCCGCGACGTTTGATCGCAAATGCACGTAGGACTAATGGACATGTAAAATTTGTTACCGGGGGGGAAATAGTAAGGTCAGGTAGGTGTAGAGCTGTAAAAAAAGTTCTACTACACGAGGGGAGAGCTATCCCGGAAGGGACGGGAAAGCGGGGTAAAAGCTGCAACACGGAAGGAGCCATGAAAGGGGTCAGCGTCTCTCTTGGGGGGGTGGGCCGGGAGCTGTGCTGGCATGCGAAACCCTATGGGCCTTGAGACGTCGACCCCTTCCTGAGAAATGAAGAACAAGAAAGGGACACTCGACGAGAGGGGGAGCGCAAAGGTACGGGGAGTGGCATGAAGCCCAAGAGGAGAGGGGGTCCCGATCCCAAGGTAAAGAGAAACGAAGGTCCGAAACGGCAGAGGGGGATGCGAAGAAGAGGGCGAAATTTGCAAGGAGCTATAGCGGGGAAGCTTGCGAGACAAGGAACAGCAGGCTGTTAGGGGTTGTCGTGCTGTGGGACAACAGGTAGATCGCCAAGAAAATGCTACCGGAGAAGGGGGCCAAGTACAGCAAGCAGCGGGACTCGCGCACGTCTCGTACTGTGCATCAAAAGAAGGACAATAGTCAAGAGACTGCCGCAAAGGATCAAGAAAAGAGAGGGGGAAGATGAGGCAACTGCGGGGGGGGATCGGGGGAGGATGACCCGAGGGTTTTGGGAAGGGAGACCCTCGCGGTGCGACTCCAAGCTCGATCTCTTGGGAGTAAAGGAATGGAAGTTTGGGATATGACCATGCCGGAAGGGTGACAGTAAACTGCTCTGGGAACGGGCGGACTTCCGATCCCGCCAGGGGAGGGAGAGCCCGCTGAAAAACTCTACGCAAGGAAGCCTAACGACAGGGGGGATGACCCAAACAGGGAAACAGCAGGTTCCTTCAGAAACGCAAGAACAAGATCGGGGGTCACGGGTAAGCTATTCCGAATCGAAAGGGGACAATCGCAGTGGTGATTGATGGGCCAGCCGCAACACCGAGGGCTAAAATGGCTCAAAGATTACTCTTGGGAGCCCCAAAAACCCAAAGAAAAAGCCCCTTTTACTTGCGGGGGGAGGGGAGAGATGCAGCAACGTCAACGTCAAAGACCGGAGGAGTACACGGGAAGAAGGAGATGAAGTCCAAAGGTCGGGGAGTCTTATTTTAGGGGGCAGATGCTAGAGAGGGAATGGGGCTCACTCCCGCTGGGTCTCGGGCTCAAGGAGACGGATTATGCTTGAGGTGGGACGTCTTTTAAGCGGGAAATTAGCTGAAGGAGATCGGCACTCCGGTCCGGAAATTTAACCTTCTTCGGTCCGTGAGTATTCAAGCCGCGAAAGATTGATAGGGTCACACCTGCTGGAGAAAACCACAGAGCAGGTTCAATTTGGGAAACAAGGGTCTGTCCGTGCGGCGTCGGAAAAAGTTCACTCCTACGATAGGGGGGGCGGGTTCGCAGGAGTGGAATTAGTTGACGGGAAGTGCAGATGGCTCGAGTCCGAAAACATCAAGGAATCTCACTTGGGATGTTCGTCTCAGGTCTAAGCATTCGGAAACGTGTTGTAGCGGAGTGGGGACCGTTCTAACGGAGGGAAGGCGGGGGAAAGTACCCCCGTAGCCACCACTGACCCCTTCCGCGTCGAGTCTTCGTTCTGTTTCGGCAAACTCAGACTCTCTCAAAAAAAAAAAACGTAGGAGTCAAATAGTAAGAGAGGGAAGGGTAAGGCCGAGAAAGGAGGGCTTGAAGAATCAGATCGTTGTTCGGTCTGACGGAAGGAGGGACAGTCCCGAGAACAGATCGGAGAGAACGGACCGAGACAAAGGGCAGGGGGCGAGAACATTCAGCGAAAGAAAATCGGTGAAACTTTTGTGTATGACGAAAAATCGCTCAACTCATCAACCACCGGGGGGAAAAAGGACAAAAGGTAGAGTAAAAGGGGGGAGGAAAGCCGAAATCCAAAGATAAAAGCTTTTTTCCCTTAGGAGGAGTGCAAAGGGGGAGACTGTACAAGAGGGGGTCGTTAAAATTCTTGCGCGGAGGCCAAGAAGAATAATCCTGGCAAGTTCACATCCTTAAGGAAATCGAGTGCATCGACGTAAAAGGTGAAGATTTAAGAGAGAAGAAAATAAGCACAGAAATCCGCCAAAGACCGTGTCGTCTAAAACTACAGGGAAGGGGAGGTGATGAAAGGAGAAAAGAAGTGGTAGAAGACAAGACGATCTACAGAAACTTAGAGGGAGAGGATAGAGGTGCAACGCTCTGCTGTCCCGACAAAGACGGCTTTCTTCGTCGATAGCAAAGAAAACAAGCAAATTTTTTGTGTCAAACCCAACCAAGTCCTAAAAACACTGCTAGCAGGGGGGGTCATCGAGGGGTTGAGCCGTCCGGGAGGAAATCCTACTGAAGCAGTCGACCAAATCGAAATAACTCTTGTCAAAGCCCGATGTCGTTCGAACGTACGGTAAGTTCTATGTGCGTCGGTGTAATGAATGAACCGTTCCGGGGCGTGTGTTGTCGGAAAACCTGTAAAGAGCGAGGGAGAAGTGGAAGTCTCGTTCCAAAAGGAGCCAGAATCTGCGAGTAGTTGACAAAATCACCGCGAGAGTTACTGTGAAGAACAAGGGAGGCCAGGGCCAACTAAGCCCTAAAGAGCCATATGGATTCAAGTTATTGCGAGCTTATACGCAGATCATCACGGGGAGGTTCTCCTGACTCCCGCCCCCTCACTCCACTACGTAAGCGTAAGAACCCGGTCCTAAAAACCGACAGTAAGCATGAAAAACCAGCAGCTTGTGACCTTGCGTCAGGCAGAGAAATTAGATAAGGAAAAGGACAGACCTGGGGGTAGACAGAATTCTCAGGAAATGCCGGGTGCCGAGGGGAAGAGGATCGAAACTGTACCAAAGGGGGGAGAAAAAGGGGGGAAAGTCTCTCGTAGATACATGTAAACCGAAAAAACCCATCCCATACTGCTGGCTCAGTGGGAAAATCCTATGATAAAAATAGAGCGGGAGTAAGACCGCACTACTTTAAGGGGTGCGCAACGACCGCAAACAGAAGAACATTCATTGTCAAGGAGATTACTCCGGGGGGATATTCTGCTCCGGATACAAACATCTTGTCTCCGAAGCTTGGCAACACCGTACACACAGGTCGTCAGCATCTCTGAATTGGGGACAACAGAAGCATGCGGGGGGGGGAGGGGTCAAAAGGGGAGTTTGGAAAGCGCGAATATGCCGGAAGCCCCGCGCAAGCGAAAAAAAGAAGAACCTAGACGAAAAAGAGGTATCTAGGAGGCCAAGAGAACGCTTGCGGCCGTGTCTCCCATCTAGCCTCCCGAGCTGAGGGGGACGGAAGGCGAGGTACACTCGAGCGCCAGCGGAGAAAGGCCACTTTGGAAAAGGCAAACCCACAGGTGAAGCGGTGTGCATGAGGAAAAAATCACACCGGTTCTCTGGTAACACATCCGTAGAAACTGGATAGCGCTGGGAAAAAACGGGGTCCTCTCCTCCCCTCTGTGGGGGTGACGAATACGGTATAGAAAGGCGTGGCAGTCAACCAACGCGAATGTGGATGGCCTCTTCTCCTAGAACAATTCCCGGGACCAGTCGGCACAGAAAACTCGCCTCTGTGGGGGACTTATGGAATACCTACCAGGAAGTTCTCAGAAACGCAGAAAAAGTTACACACTGAAGCAGGGGAGTGCAACTCTTTTAACTAGACTCCGCTCGAGAATAACGTCTCGGTCGGAAACCTCTCGATCAGAGACCATAGCAAGGTGAGGCCACTCGATCAAGAGTAGTTCCGATCTAAGCGCGCGGGATAATTAAAAGATCGTCGACCCAAGATCGTGCACACTTAAAGCGTCTGCATAGATCTGGAGATGATCCTATGGGTGAAGAGCCTCGAAATTGCGAAGACTCTTGGAGACCTATAACCCCAGCACGAAAGTGAAAAGAAAACGGTTAGAGCCAGCGCATGCTCTAGAAGATATAGATTCACTCCCACAGGGAGCACCTGCCGAACTCTGGTAAAGGTGTTCACCATCTGGGTAGCCTACGACGCATCATGCCGTTCTGAATGAAGACGCGGAAACGCGCTATTATCTAATGGGATGAGGAGAGGAATAGGGATCGTCATGAAAACGGATGCTAAAACTCCGTGCACAAGCTAGGATCTAACCTGCATGCGAAAGGGGTCGGCGTTAAGATAATCCGCATCGCGGGGCTCGGCAGACCTTGAAGCAGAGCCGGAAGAAAGAGGGGCCGGAATTTTTCTCTGAACGTCGGGGTACCACGAAGAGGGAGTGCTCGACAACTGTGAAGGTAGCTGGGAAAACGGCCTCACAAAAACTACGAGTACAGTAATAGCAGTTCTCAGTTATGGTTCTCGGCTGTAGAGCGATCAGTACTTACCCTAGAGATGGGGGCAACGCACGACCCGCCAAGTGGGTGAAAAAGGTACGATCAAGAAGGAGCACAGATCCCAAAACAACCAGAAGGGAATGAAGCCGCTGTAAACATCAGATCGGGAACGTCGAAGATGGACAAAAAACAAGACGAGCAAAAGGCAACTCGCTAGAGAATCATATTAAAAACCGGAGATCGGAAAAGAAATATAGATGCGGTTATTGTTGAAATCAATTGCCGCAACAGAGATGGGTTTCAGTATTGGTGATTTACTCTAAAGGATTGCTTTAAGTATAAGATTCAGACCGCGGGACTCGATCTTCATAACCGCTATACCAAACTACGGAGAACGTTACCGATAAAAAAGCGTGACAGAAAAGTGAGGGGAACTCTCGGACCCAACACGAGAAGCGCCTGCTGCGAATAAGGAGAGATAGGTAATCCAGCGATCGCCACACGGAGGGAGAATTCCGAAGTGACCCTGGTGGCCGCAACACGAGGCATCTCGACCTTGTAGACAAGAACACAGCGAGAAACGACAAAAGGATATCTAGGGCTCTCTCCCCTGTTCCTCATGGGAAACACAGACCCGGGCGGAACTATTCCCGACCCCTAACCTAAGTGCCGAGTGGTAAAGGAAAAGAGGGGCATTTATCAGCTATACCAGGGAGGGGCCAGGGCGTCCGGCCATGAAAGTAAGGTAGACCACAAGAGAGGGAGAATTCGTGTGAGGGTAGTGAAGAACCTGGAAAAGTGTGCATCTCCCAGGATGGGGACCTTCTCGTGGGGAAGATCTTTTTGAATGTTTGTTTGCAGTCTCGGTGCCGGAAACCGAACTGTTTGACAACGTAGGGGCAGCGTTGTCGGACTGGAAGGAGTCCGTAAGGTGGGGCGAGGGGTCTTGGTCGTCAAAAAGGTGAAAGAGAGAGGGTGAGAACATTGAACTGGGGGTTCAAGAAACATGAGGGGGGGGGGAGAGTTGAGCCGGCCCAGGAAGAACAGGTGAAAGAGGCAAGCGCTAACAGCCCCTTTATCGTAAGGACTGGAAATGCGAGACAACCAGAGTAGAACCTACACGGAGATTCCGGATTATTAAA
>Ga0179593_1438550_pt1 | contig 22867 bp, 36 predicted proteins | sample CZODoug2_1_08_16_FD_185931 | JGI IMG/M metagenome (GOLD analysis project Ga0179593, IMG submission 185931) | Vadose zone soil fungal communities from Angelo Coast Range Reserve, California, USA - CZODoug2_1_08_16fungal (PacBio error correction) | ecosystem: Environmental > Terrestrial > Soil >...
CTGCGGATTAGGAAGTAAGAGGGGGAGGAGACGAAAGAAGATTAAGCATCCCCTGGGGTTGGAATCTATAATAAAAGACAGTTTCCAGCTACGGAAAAGTAGGAGGTATACAATGATAGGGGAAGGAAGGCTCTAAAAGGATCACCGACTAATACAAAGCTAATGACGCCCGACCCTCAAATTTTAAGCAAAAAGGGATGACCCAAGGGAATGGACAAAAACGTCAATCAAGGGGGGGGTCACGGGAAACAAAAGTTGTCCTAAGAATAACAAGTTATAGAAGAAAAGAGGCGCTTGGAAGCCGTAAGGGGGGGGTTAGGTGAACACAGCGACGACGGTCAAATCTTTAGTCATCGAAGTCTTTAGAAAGGGTACCTCAGTAACAAATAAGGAGGTCATTTTTGTACTAAAAAAGGGAATGAGAGAGAAAAAAAAACCAAGGAAGACAAGGGGAAGAGAACCTCAGCCCAAACTGAACTTCAAGAAGGGGACGTACCCTTCCGGCAAGAAGAAACACGCCTTCGCGAATCAACGTGGTTCGAGAAAGCGGGTTAAACTAACAAAGTGGAATCTTAAAATAATAAGGCAATCGGAGAGAAAAATGTGTTTATGTGGGAACAACGGCGGTGCAGGAAAAAAAAAATTACAGGACATTGCCTGGGGGGACATACAGCAGGGAAAAGGGGGGTTCGTAAGGGGGAGGTCGTTATCAGAGAGGGTGCCGGTTGTGTTTGTACGTTTTAGAAAAAGACTAACGGGGCGATACGCAGAAGGCAACAGTACTCCTCCGAAAATTCAAGGGCAGAGCGGAGGAGGGATCAATAGAAAGTTGGGAGATTCAAGAGTTATTCGAATCCAACGCGGAATGCATAGGCGAAGATCCACGGAAAGGGAATAAAGAGGCGGCTTGCCTGGGAAAGGGGGTAAAAGGCTTTCAAGTTAAATCCTCCCTGGAAAAGGGGGCCGTAGATCGGGCATCCTTCTTTTGTCTGCCTTATCCCAATACGAATAGAAAAAAACTCCAGACAAAAAAAAAGAAAACGGAAAGGGGCATCAATGGCGTAAGTTAAAAATAAAGAAGATGATTGGGAGTAGGTGGAGGGGAATCGGGGGGGGCAGACCGATTCTAAAGAACAAACCGTCTCCGGTGCTCCAAGAGACATGATGAGAATACAAAAAGGAAGAAAGGAAGGGAAAAAAAAATAGCTGTGGAGTAGTTACGCCGGAAAGTGTAGGACATGGACCAGATCATCGTAGAAAGAAGACCTTCACCCGATGCTTCCTGGGGAAAAAAACCCTGAAAAAGGAAAGGGGTTTAAGCCCGAGGATAAACCGAAAGAAAAGAAAGATAAGAAAATGTGTGGCCGGAGTAGGCCATGAACCAAAAGCCTGTAACAGATGGAAAACTTTCAAAAGAAGAAAGGGAAAAAGCGAGCAAAACTCTGGGAAGATGGTCAGTCTACTGTGTCCTAGAGTGGAGAGTAAAGGGTTGTGGGGGGCATTAAGAACAAAGGGAAGTGAAGGGGAAAAGGGTTGGCCGGGACGGAGTGGGCGTTACAGAAACGTGGGATAACAACGTCTACAGAAATGACAAAAAGGAAGACGGGAAAGTTCGGAGAACAACCTGTTAATTGATGTCCAAAATTCCAGAAGGAAACAAAATTCGCCAATAATCAACCCTTACCTTATCTATTAAAGGCGAGGTTACTAGGAAATACTGAGAGACCAACGAACTGAAGTCTTGATACTTCGCCGAAGAGGCCTTGACCTTTTTTTGGACCAGGAGAAATTTTGAGATCAGGAGGACTGAAAAAAGTGAAGAAATCGCAGGTGGACCATTTTGATCAGTTTCTTGAAAGGGGGGGGGGGGGGGTGGTGAAACCGGGGAAAGGGAGTATGGGAAACATATTCTAGCGAAAATCACAAATAGACGAAGCGGGAGAAAAGAAAAAGGTAAAGTTGTCGGGGAGAGGGTCTAGGGGTTCTTCTTTGAAAAAGAATCAAAAAAAATCCCAACAAAGGTGGATCTAAGAGAATAGGGCCAGAGGAGAGGGAGAAGAGTGGGTTAAAAGGGGGGTAAAAATCTCGGCTTGACCCAAGAAAACTGGGAAGAAGCCTGACATCGTAGGATAAGGTTACATACTCATCGCAGAAATGCCTATTTGGATTTTTAAGGTTAAAAAAAAGGGGGACGTTTAAACGGAGGGAGGGATGGCTGAGACAGAGAATAGAAAGAGGCTAAATCCTAAAAAACATCAAAAAAAAACTGAAAGCGGTAGGAAAGAGAGAAGTGACGGGTTAGAAGTGATGGACGCGTTCACTGAAGAAAAAAGGGTTAACACTGAGGGAATTACAAAAAATGACAAATGAAGGAAGTTAGGACGGGTGAGGGAGGAAAGGGAGTAAAGGAAAGATATGCACAGGATCTTTGGGCATCTTTCGGGGGGGAGGGGGCCCGAAAAAAAGGGTTAAACCCCTTAGAATAACAGCGGAGAAGCGAAACGATGGCAGTCACAGAAATTCTGCAAAGAGCGCCACGGTTTTGGAGAGGCGAGACGTTAAACGAAGAAACAGGCGGAAGGAAGAGAAGAAATTGGAGAAATATGTTCATGTCATATTTGCTTCTGGGGAAGGAAGAGAAGAAGAGGAAACGTCCAAGAAGAAAATAAAAACAAAAAAAAAGGTGACTAACTGAAAAATGAAAGCTATTTGGAATTGTGGCGAAGAAAGAAAAGGGCACCCTGAAGAAAAAAAGGGAACGAAGGAGGGGAGGGGGGATCAACGTACTCAAAGAATAACGAGGTCGGTTTCCTCGCAGGAGTTGCCTATTTTAAATGTAAGGGGGGGGGTCTTCGTGACAGGGTACTGAGGGGGGTGATTATTAAAAATGTCTAGGGTGAGGAGGAGGAATGGGGGGGAATACAAAGGGGGGGATAGTAGAACTATGTTCAAGTACGTCTGGAGGTTGGGACGGGGTCCGTACTCTTATTGGGTCTAAAAAAATTGTATTCCAGACCACCGCGGGCAGGTCAAAAGGAAAAAATTCACCCAAAAGAGGGGTCGGAGGAAAACCACCCGTAATCTCAGCGAGAAATCCAAGGATCAGAAAGAACTAAAAAAGAGCAAGTTGGGCTAGGGGACCCTGCGTCTTGGGGCAGAAAAAGATCGGGGCACAGGAGTGGGAGTAGAAAGAAAAATTTGGCAGGATCTGAGGGATTCGGTATCCCTCTTGACATTAAAACGGAAGGGGGGGAAGGGGGCTGAGCGAATCTGGGTCATGAGGACGGAATCTATAATTCGGGGCAATTAACTACAATTAGGCCCCGAACAGAAGATATTGTGGGGGGTACCATTCCAAAACGATCGGAAGGGGGGGTATGAAAAAGGGAGGAGAGAAGGGGGGAGGGAACGAGGGTCGAAAAAGAACACGCAAACTACTGGACAATCATCGAACCGGGAAAGGGTCCTTAAGTCAGAGGTCGCGGGGCAGTTTTTATTGGGACCTCCTGGTCGGGTCGAGATGGTAGGACGTGAGTTCAAAAAAAAGTCTCAGCGAAAAATAAAGGGCGGAAAGCTCATGAAGGGAGGGAAGTGCAAAGGAGGAGTTCACCTTCTCAAAAGCCTTGTATACCCATTCAGCCAAAAAGAAAGGAGGGGAATGGAGGGGAGATCTGCGGGAGAGGCGGGAGATTCAGAAAGAGGGGCGGATTCTAAAGAAAAAGATTAAACAACAAAACTGTTGATCTCGGAATAAGGAAAGAGAAATGCGGAAAAGACGACGGGAACGGCCCCCACCACAACCCCCGGCGGATCTCAAGTGAGGTCCGTCAGAAAAGGACCCGAAAAAAACAACTCGGAGTTACGCAAGAAAGAAAATTGGAAAAAAAAAAAAAAAAAAAAGAAAAGACACAGGCGTCCGACTGGAGTCAAGAAATTTCACTGAACGTGGGGTACACTAAGAGAGAGGGTAAGTGGGACGTCATTGTACCCGAAGCAAGAAAAAATAGAAGAAGCTTGAAAGGGGGGATTCCATGTGTATTGTTAAAACCTTCATGGGGGTCTGCAACCAATCTGTGGTGTCGCGTAAGAGGAGGAGCGATTGCAGGGCAAGGGTACGCACATCCCATGCATGGGGGGCAGTTTTTGGGGGCTGCGGGGAAAGGAAACCCAAACCCCCGGAGGGAGAATTGGACTAGACAGGACAACAAAACAGTCAAAATAATTAGTGTCAGTACTCAAAGAGACCATAGAAGCCTCACTCAGGAGTCGAAGAAAGAATGTGGGACGAAAGGGGCAGTTCACCGAAACACCTTGAATCTTCCAAAACTAAAAAGGGTCTTCTCTAAGTGGGGGTGATGTAAACCCAGGGAGGGGACGGTAAAAAAAAGAAAACTCACTTACCATTTCACGGTTTTGACCAAGACGCCTGGGCGCCGTGGGAAAAATGAATTATGTGAGGGGGAGAGAAGTTTTGGCAAGTTAGGGTATCCGTTTCAGGCGGGAAAGGGGCGAAAGGAGGGATCCGCAAGAACATTCCCGTCGACAAATGAAACTAAAATGCCCGCCTCAAGGTAGTCGAGATGACCATGGGGTAGTTGCGCTTGGGTTCATCTTTAGTCGAAAGAACGCCGGCGGACATAAGCACGTATCAAAAAAGAAGGAAAATATCGAGGCGGCTTTGAGGAAGGTTTATGCGTGAGGGGAAATGAGAGAATGGCAAAGTGAAAGATCTGTAGAAGAGGGGTGTTCCAGGCCTAAGACAGCAGGAACAGCAGCAAAGGACCACTCCTAAAAAGAAAAAAGAAAACGCACAGGGAGTAAATGGCGGTAAAAGCCATCTCTTATGGGCAGAGTAGTGGTGCAGGGTGATTCTCGTGGCGTAGCCTCAAATGACATCAAAGGAGAGGGAAAACTAACATCTGAGAAATACGACAGAAGAGTGTTGACGGAAAAAAAAGAAGAGTGAGGTCAGGTTAGGGCCTTACGGGGGTTAAGACTGTGAAAAAGGGGCGAGAGCATAAAAACCCATAATTCAGAAGGGGCGAACAGCAACACCGTCCAAGAGTGGGGGGTGCATAGAAAACCCGTGAAAAAGACAAGGAAGCAAGTTTACGGATTGGCCCTTAAACCCATGCGGGCAGATTAGGGCTGACGGCAAACAACGGGGTAAAAGAAGCTAGAACGGTGAATCAGGAAGAAATTCAAGTAGCTGGGGATAATCGCTGGAGGACCTTTTTGGGTGGTTCAAGGGAACCAGATGTCGCGGTGAAGTTTTCGACAGTTGGGTTTACGAAAAGGGCACGTGAATCCGTTTTCGACCAAAAGAGGACGACCGGTCAAATCAACCGAAGAAAAAAAAATAGGTCACTAGAAAAAAACAAGGTGGTGATTCCCACAATTCCGATTCGAAGAGTCCCTCTTAAAAACGCCGTACCGAATCAGTGGGGGGACTAAGAGGAAAAGGTCAAAAAACACTGAATGAACGGCACACCGACCTCGGCTCTGAAAGAGACAAGCCGCTTAGAAAAAGGGGGGGGGGGCAAAGAACCAGGGTGCCTGCGGACTTTGAAGGGGGGGGGCGGCCAAAAAAAAAAAAAAAAAAAAAAAAAAAAAAAAAAAAAAAAAAAAAAAAAACAAAAAAAAAAAAAAAAAAAAAAAAAAGAGAAAAAAAAAAAAAAAAGAAAGAAAAGAGAAAAAAAAAAAAAAAAAAAAAAAAAAAAAAAAAAAAAAAAAAAAAAAAAAAAAAAAAAAAAAAAACGAACAAAACCCAACACAACACCCCACACCACAAACAACCACCACCTAAACCACACACCACACAAAGACAACAAAAAACAACCACAAAACAAAGAAAAGAGGGGTGGGGAGACAACACACACACCAACCCCCCCAAGCAAATACACACACCACCAGAATGAAAAGAAAAAAAAGAACACAGACAAAAAAAAAATAAAAAAGAAAACAAAGAGAAAACACTAAAAACACAAAAACAAAACCCCCCCCCCAGAGGACAGAAAAAAAAAAAAAAGAAAAAAACAACACATAAAACCCAAAAAACCCCACCCATAAAACCCACCCACAAAAACCACCAAACAAAAAACAAAAACAAACCAAACAAAAACAAACACACAAAGCTTCCCACAACAAAACACACAAAGGAAACACAAAAAACCAAACAACCAGGTGGAACCCAACAAAATACAAGCACCCACAAAACAAAAAAAGGAAAAACACCAAAAAAAAAAAAAAAAAAACAATAAAAATAAACCAACCAAGAAAAAACCCCAACACAGAGAAACCACCATACACAAAAAAGAACAAAAAACCACAACACAGAAAAAACAAACAAAAACCCCCAAACCCACACCCCAAACCACAACAAAACAAAAAAAACAAACGAAAAACGAAACACCCCCACAAACCAAACCCAACAACAACACCCAACCACACCACACACAGAAAACACCAAAAACACAATTAATGGCGGCCCACCAAACAAACAACAACCCACAAACAAAAAACCAAAAAAACCACAAAAAACAAAAACCAAACACAACCCAACAAAAACACCGACCCACAAACACCAAAACCACAAACAAAAAAACAAAGAACACACAAAACCACACACCCAACCCGCCACACAAAGCCACCTCCCCCCCACACAAAAAAAAAAAAAAAAACACAAAAGGGGAACCACCAAAACCCCCACATAAACAAAGAAAATAAACAAAAAATAAAAAAACAAAACCACAACACAACAAACAAACCCACAAAGAAACAACACAGACCACAAAACATAAAATAAAAACCCCCACAACGCACCCACAAAAAAACAACAAAACACAAAAAACAGAGAAGGAAAGAGAAGAAAAAACCAACCAAACAAAAAAAACAAAACCAGCAAAGGAGAAACAAAAAAAAAAAAAAACAGAAACAAAAAAAAGAAAAAAAAACACATAAAGAAAAAAAACAACCAGAAAGAGCTCCCAAACGGGTAGAGAGAGGGAGAAAAACGAAAAAAACAAAAAGAAAAATAAAGAGAAGAAAGAGAGAAAAGAAAAAAAGAGAGAAAAAGAAAAAAGTAGAACTCCCACACAACAACGCAAAAAAAACAACGACAACAACCACCACCCAAAACCAGAACCCCGAAAAAAAACACACAAAACATCCATAAAAAACACCCACAAAAACCCACCCCCTCCCATAACAAAAAGACAAAACAGAAAAAAAAAGAAAGAAACAAACCCACCAAACTGACCCAAGAGAGCCAAGAGCACCCACCAAAGACCCCACAAAAACAAAAAAAAAACAAACAAAAAATCCACACAAAAACCCACCCAACAAACAACACCAAACGACACACAAAAAAACAACACCCAAACAAACCACACCACACACAAAACCAACACCTACACAAAGAACAAAAAGACAAACAGCCCCGCTCCCAGAGGCCCCCAACAAAAGTCCAATAAACGCCAAAAAAGGAAAAAAAAACAGAAAAAAAAAAAAAAACAATAGGAAGAGGACAAAAACAAAACAAAGAAGAACACAAAAAAAACACAAAAAAAAGAGAAAAAAAAAGAAAAAAAAAAAAAACAACCAAGATACAAAACAAAAACAAACCCAACAAAAAAAAATAACCCAGAAACAAAAAAAGAACAAAAAAAAAAGGAGACAAAACAACACAACCAAATCCCAACCCCCCACACCCATAAACACACCAAAAACAAACCAAAAAAAAAAACCCACACACCCCACCCACACCCAAAAAACCAAAACCAGAAAATCAACCCACCAACAAAGACAAAAAAAGGGTAAGGAAAAAAAAAAAAAGAGGAAACAACCAACAAAACCCCAAAACACAAAACAACAAAAGACAAAACCCACAAACACCAGCACCAACCCCCCAGGGCTCCCCACACAACCACAACCACAGAAAACCCCCACCCCCCCGAAAACACACCAACAACCACTAAAAAAAAAAAAAACCCAACCAAAAACCGAAAAACCACACCCCACACACCAACCCAAACACAAAAAAACTAACACAACAAAAGGAGAGAAGAAAAAACCACACAAAACCAAAACCAAACAAAAAAAACAAAAAAAAGAAAAACGAAAAGAAAAACAAAAAACAAAAAAAAAGAAGAGACCCCAACAAAAAAAGAAAACAAAAAAGAACCAAAAAAACAACAAAATAGAAAAGAAAAGAAAAAAAAAACAAAAAACAAAACAAAAGAAAAGAAAAAACAAAAAAGAAACAACAATAAACAACACAAAAAACAAACCAAAAGGAACAGAACAAAAAGCACAAACAAAACAAAAAAGATAAGGAAAAAAGAGAGAAAAAAAAAAAAAAAAAAAGAAGAAAAAAAAAAACAACACAAGGAAAAAACAAACACCACACAAAAAAAAACAACCCACCACCACCCACCAAGAACAACAAAAGCACCCACCCCACCCCACACCCAACAAACCACCCTCCAACCCCAGAACCAAGCCCCCAAAAAAACACAAAAACCGTACTGACAAATCGGGACTTGTGGCAAACCGGTGATCGTTCTGACTTTTTTTTTTTTGGGGCTCATCTGATGACTTTTGAAGAAACTGATGCTCAAGAAAATAAAAGAACTTCTGAGAAGGAAGAGAAAAGTGCGACGGTGTCTTCTTCGGGTTGTAAGTAGAAAACAAAGGGGACGCTCATGGACGACGGCCATAGGGTCAGAATTTCTCCTCGAATTCTAGGGTAAACTTCCTCGAATGCAAAAGATCCAAGACTCGTCGGCACTCACTTGGGGGAAAGAAGAAGAAATGCCTAATTGGGAAGGTGTATTGGGGTTTTAGGGTTACGTTTACCAAGGGGCTTAGGGAAGGATAAGAACGAAAGGGGGTCTAAATCCGAAAGCTTCAGACCCAACAACTTCGAGAGTGAAAGAATTGCGGATTTAATGGCTTCTCCAGGGTAGAAAGTCAAAACATCACAGGAAAAGTTGGAAAATTACAAAGACAACGGGGTATTTCTTCAGATGCGGGAGGGTTCAGGGGAAAGAGAAAAGAAGGGAATGCCAGGATCGTGGGAGGAGGCGGTGGGATACCCGCGATTTTACCCGTAACATACACCTCTCCGATGGCAGAAAAACATTATCTGAAAAAAATCGATCCATTTCGGTCAGGTGATGCTTACTAGTCCAAAGAAACAGAAAAAAAAAAACAGCCAGAAAGCCTAGATGGGGGGGATCAATATTTCTGTAAACGCTTTAAAATAGCTTCCATCACAAATTCCCGGAAACAAAGTTGAGATACGTCAAAAGAAACAGAGGATGGAGGGAAATGTGTGGAAGAAGAGAGAGGGGGGCACACCGGGAGAGAAAAAAAAGGGACAAAAGGAATGGCGGCCTTCCGGCCCGCCCGACGAGGGTCGGTGGAAGCTAAAAAAACTGTGGAGGGGGGATGGCGAGGGGGCCATTCCGAAAATTACGAGGCTTTTGTGGGGAAAGGTATATGAGGCGAATGGCGGGTCGTGTAATTGGACCCGAAAAGGGGGGTCTAGTCGAAAACTATTTGGGGAAAAAAAAGGCGGGGGGAAGGTTCGTTCTGGGGCGGGGAAACGAAAAGGGGTTCGCCACCGACGGACGTCATCAATTGAGAAAATCACCTAGCAAAAATAAAATGAAAAAAACTGACTCTAAAAAAAGATATGCACAATCGCCTGGTCTTAAGTGAAAAAAGAGGGCTCTAGGTAAGGCAGGGCTTTTCAAGTTCAGCAGTAGCATCAGGCGGAAAACGGGTAAGGATCTGCTTTATAAGGTTATCCTCGGAAGGGGAAAGACGGGACGTGTCAGGAAAAAAAAAGGAGCTCTGGGGCCTCTGCAGTCATCTGATAAAATGTCAAGCACGCAAGGCAGGCCGAACGCACTCAGATGGGGTGAAGCAAAAGGTTCGGAAGGTATTATCCGCAGTAGTGGGAGAAAGGGCAAGGGTTGCTTGGAGAAAAGGGGTCTACCGCAACTGATAATCCAAAAATAGGATAAGGGTGGAGGGAAGCCCATGGCGGAGGTACGTTTTATTTCGATCGGGAGTTGTCGAGCGTGGTAATAGGTAATAAAAAAGAGGCGCAAAAAGAAGGCGGACGCAAATTGGAAGGGGAAAGGCGGAAGGTGAACAACCGGTGAACATTAAGCAAGCAAGAAGCAGGTCTTCGAGATCTTCTGTAGGCTGCAGGGATGCAGGATCGTTGAAGTGAATAAAGATGCAGAACGCCCCGCCAAAAAGTGATCTACGAACTCTATGCAGGGAGTGGGAGGAAAAGAGGGAAGGAAAAGGCAGTGCGGATCTCCATTATCGGGTTCAAACGGAAAAATCAAAACTACCTGCAAAAAACCGAGTAAGGGGAGTAAAAACGCCCTCACAAAGGGAAAAAAAAAAGCGTCAAGCGAGGTCAAAACCAGGCAGCAGGGGAAGTGGGTTTGGGGGACGGCACCGAGGGAAGAATAAGACAAATCTGAAGGGCTTCGCTTGGGAAAGTCAAAGGGGGGGGGGGGCAAGCGTTCTAAAAAAACATCGTGATTCACTACTGGGGGGGAAGGAAGAAGGGTATAAGGAAAAGCCAGGAAGGGGTTTTGGGGGCGTGCGTATCTCACAAACTTAAGAAAGAATACCGCAGCAAAATTCAAGGAAGGTCGTACCCGGAGGCAAAAAAAAAAACTGAAACAGGCAGGCAAGGAAACATGTTCGGAGAAAAAGGGGGGTCAACTAACACCTGGGAAAAACTGCCACTAAATCCTTCGCCATTGTGGGGGATTCGTGACCAAAAAAAGCCAAAGTGCATGTTGACCTCCCAGGAAGCCGTTGTCTGAATTTGGAGGCTGGCGTACTAGTGTGGGGGGAATTAGGGGAGCATAAACGACGAAGGAAATCGAAAAAGGTCGGATCCTCCCGCAATTACCTGCCTTCCTCCCCGAACGAGCCGTAGTCAATCCAGGGGGGTCGGATGAGTCGGGAATACAGACGCGACTGCATAATCCTGATAAAAAAAAAAGCTAGATAACGAGCCGGATGGGGGAAGGCGCGGAGAAAGGGAAATAAGCCTGGCAAAGGGAGGAGGGAAGGAAGATGTCTCCTTCTTTTGACGCAGGAGAAAAAAACCAATACCACTAGCAAGCCTAGAGAAAGAAACGCCCCAGAAGATCAGTTTTAAAGTGACCATCCCTAGAGGGATGGTTACGAGGGGGGGGAGGTATTCGAGGTAAACGTGACTCGGAGAAAAAAGGAAACCCTGCGCCGTCGACTACATGCTGATAATACCCTTCCTGCTAGGGGGGGCGGAAACCAAAAATTCGGGGGAGGAGTTCACTTGGCATGGACACAAGAGAGAGGGGAAATCCAGAAACAAGATTAGTCCTTCGTGAGCAGAAAAAAGGAAAAAGGAAAGTGGGGGGGTTGAAAGCCCTAGGATCACCGATCAAAAAGTTGTGGGCGGGTAGCTAAAATTAATGTAAGGAAAAAAGAGGGTGCTGTGCGAGGGTGCTGGGACGTAGGTCAATGTAGGGGAGTTGGGGGAGGAGGATAGGGCGAGGGAGGGGAAAGGGGTAATAGGCAGGGGTGAGAGGGAGACATGGGGAGAGGGAGAGATGGAGTGAGTTGTAAGGGCTGGAGAGGGAAGAAGGGGGGGGCGGGGAGCGAAGGGGGGGGGGATAACGTTGTTAGTGGGTGAAAAAGGGAGGCGTTATAGGGGGGGGGTTGGGGGGCGGAAAAAAGGGTTGGGGGTTCCGAGTGGAGGGGCTGGCACAGGATCGCTTCCCATATAGCAAAGTTTGGCAAATACTTGAGCAAAAGCTGGGGATCGGGAGGGATTGTGCAGGCGGAGGGGGGAAAATACAAGGGGATAGGAAGGTTGTGGGCCTGAAAGAAAAGGACCAAAAATTGAATGTGGCTAAATTTTTTCCAAGGGGCGCGGTGGTCGTGAGAATTTGCACACAACCGCGGAAGAGAAAGGGGGAGAAAAGTAATAGGAAGGAAGGAGGGCAGAATACCAAAGGTAGGACCCAATCAAAAAAGTCAAACTCTCAAGAAAGAAGAAACAAACACGCCTAACATTAGAGAGACCATAAAGCAAGTCCCCTAAGGCCACCGACCTAGGGGAAGCTCCGCCGCGGGGAAAAGTTGGGGACTGTTATCCAGGGGTGCCGTAGAAGAATCAGACAAATTTTTTGAAAGATACTATTCGGGAATGGTTAGGTGGTCTGGAAACTTTTTTGGGTGGGAGACCGGGTGGGGGGGCAGATATTCCTGTTGGTGGGGGGGGGGAAAGCATTTCTAGAATGAACTCAAGAAGAAAGAAACAATCGCAGAGAAAGGGCTGCTCGAGATTTGGGGAGAAAGAGAATACACAGAGCAAAAAAGGATCGAAGGGCTCGAAAAATTTAAAACTGCCATCGATGGAAAAAGGATAGAAGGGGTAGAGAGGGCAGACTAAAGAGGCAAGAGACTTTCAGATCATCAAAAACAAGATCATCGCAGCACTGCCTAATTTGAACTTTGGGTATTGGTCGGTTACCAAGGAATTTGGAGAAAGTGAGAATCAGAAGTTTACTCCATTTCAGAAGACGAAACTACTGCAAAAACAAAGGAGGGATGAAAAAAAAGAGATTTCAGATTTATAATTCTTCTCCATTAGAGCTGAGTCATCAGCCTGGTAGAAGTCATGAATTACAAAGTAGGAGGAATGATCCGGGTGTTCATAGGAAGAAGAAGGCTGCAAAAGGAGAGGGGAGTAACTACGGGAGCACAAGGAGATTTTAAACCCTTACAGCGGAGCAAAATAGGCAGGCCAGGTCCATGAGCTCCGTCGACTATTGTGGCGTTGGGTAATGCAAGTAAGGTACACAATAAAACCAGAAAAATCTGAAAGAAATTGAGCAAGATTGGTCTTGTAATATTGCGGAGGAATAATGACTTCAACTCAGGAAGGATGCAAAGAAACCAAAAATGAGAACGAGCATTGAAGCAGAAAAGGTGGAAAAAATAAGTGTGGGGAAGCACACACTGGATCAGGAAAAAGGGAAAAAGGCGGGCGCCTTCGCAAAGACGGTCGGTGGAAGATAGAGGGGGGGAAGGGAGGTTCCTATTTTTCTTCGATCAGGGTTGGATTATGAGGGGAAATGGGGGCACGTGAGGGAAAAAATTGGGGGGGGAATCAAAAATGTTTTGGGTCAGTTAGAACGATGGAAGGGATGAACCGGGATACTTCGTTGTTAAAATGAAAGAACCACCGGCTCGGGACAAAAATGAGAAAATGAAACGCGAAAATCTGGGTCTGAAGGACACAACCGGTACTAAAAAATCTATATTAGCTGATCAGGAAAATTACTTTCCGTGACGCTGTTACTGGACACTCCGAGTGGGCAAGAAAAAATGGGAGAGTGGGAAGGAAAGAACCGAAAAACTTTGAGGACTCAAAGGGCTCGGACTTATTAAATAAACAATGAGTTGGCCTGGTAAAGCAACTGGAAGAGCTGGGTCTGAAGAAGAGGCTATAATGACGGGTGCATGACATTCATGGCCAGAACTCCCAAACAAGATAGTTGGTGGTTCCAAACCGATTCGGCATGGGGTGAGACAAAGTAGTGGAGAACGCAGCAAGGGTGGAGGCATAGGTTAACGCGCAAAAAGAAAGAACAGCAAACTAGATAAATAGGGGGGTCAAATTACGCCATTAGATCGGTGCCGTGGTCTAAATGTATGTGTCAAGGGGGAGGAGTGGTAAAGGAGGAAAACGGGGCTCAAGGCAGAAAAAAAAAGGGGAGACAAAAACAGGAACCGCTTGGAAACCTGCCATTTAAAGGCTAAAGCGGTACAACATTCAGCACGCCGAATCAAGATTATCAAAGAGATCTGCGTGATCTGCAACGGGGATTATGCAGTCGCTTTCGGGGGATTCGTAATAAAAAAAGCCCCTGGAGGAGAGCGAAAGAAAGCGATCGGAGTGTCGGAAGGCGAACAACGGGGCCAGTGCGGATCTTGCCATTGAACTTCAGGCGTCACTGATAAAAACTCCGAACAGCCCGAGTTAAGAAAAGAGACCAAATGGAAGAAAAAAACGGAAGGACAGGGGAGGGTCAAAAAACCAGATGCAGAGGAGGAAATATGGGTTGGGCACGAGGAACCGAAAGGGGCCTAAATAAAAAAAATTAGCGCCGGAATAGACGCTGGAAGATGAAGGGGTTTCGGAACACAGCGTGGAGAAAAACGGGGGAGGCGTCCGACGGCTTGACCAGGCGATTGCGTGTACGACATCAGTTGAGTTTTGGTGGAGGTTAATCGATCTCGAAAACAAAAAAACGGCGAAAAGAAGATACCGCAAGACAATGCAGTCAGGATGGACGTATCCTGCTTCAAGAAAGACCAAGCTGAGAGCACAGAGGGGGGGAAGACCGCGTGCAAACTAAACACCAAAGAAACACGAAGCTTCGGAATTTACTGAAATTTCAGGCAACGGCGGTGAAAGGGGGAAAGGGAAACAATTCGGGTTGTTAAAGATCCTGACGCCGGGTGATTGGGAGGGGTCTTGGATGAAAGACGAGGGTAGGTGGATCGGTGCTACGAGATAAAGATGGAGAGAAGCAGAAAGGAGGCCTTCAACAATGCCCAACGAAAACAACACTGTCTTCTAGATCCTCAGTTTGGCATCAAAGTGGAGACAACGAAAACTCAGGAACAGTCAGGAAAAAAAGGAATAAGAAGGGCAAAAGTTCTGTATGGGTAGGATTTCAGAAGGGGCCTAAGAAAAGTGCAAAATGAATGATCGTCAGAAAAGTCTTTTTAAAAATGAGAAGAAGCTTGAAAACGGGAAAGAAGAAAAACGACCTCGGAACTCCTAGAGGAAATCGCACCGCGATCATGGTTCTGACCATCACGAGCGGGAAGGGGGGTCAGGGGGTGGGGGGGTTCTCCGTGGGAGTGGAAAATAGTCGAAAGCACCTACTAAAGCCAAACCAGGCGTTTACCTGCACCGAATCGTTTGCTGGCCAAACTATCTGTGTGAGGGGGTAGGGAACTATGGTAGGCATGAACAAGAATGAATCAAACTCCGGAAACAAGAAGGCTTATCGTGAAGTCCACCCGAAAAAATTGTTGGTAAGGGGAACCTCAAGAAGGAAACGCAAATTTGGTCCAAGAAGTTGTGGCAGGCAAAGAAGGCAACCCTATATTCTTGAAAAAAAAAGCAGAGAAAAAATCATGAAGAAAAATGTCAGACTTTTGACAGGCAGGGAGTACCTTGGTGGGGGTGTGGATGAAGAACCATGCGGTTTATGTGGATCATTTTTTGACGGCGCTGGTGGAAGCCATTTTCGGGAACCAAAAGGGATAAACTAAACGTCGTTCAATGGGTCCACCGCCTAAGGGAAGGTTCGACATAGAGCAAAAAAGAGGATTCCCACAATCCCGCAGCCATTCACGACCTAACTAATCACCGACTACCGCGAATGACATAATACAGTCACATAGGAACCGACTGAGGCAGACCCAGACCTCAAAAGTCGACGGAAGGCTTAAAAAGGGGGAAAAGGGTTGGGCCAGGGGTATTCCGGGGCAGTCTGCGTTGGACGCATCAAGGTACCGCCTACTATGCTGTGCAACAAGGTGGAATCGTTAAACTTCTTGGGGGGCGACGGGGCCCTCTGGGCCGATTCTATCTTAGAACGCAAAATAGACATGCGAAAATAGGAAGATTGCACTGGGGCCGAGGTTTTCTTGAGTAAGAGATCAGAAAACCAAAGGGAGCGACGAAGAGAAGGGACAGGCCATAGGAGATTGGAGAGATGGGTCAGTAAAATCTCGTCCCTAAAAAAGACTGCAAAAGATCAAAGGAGTCAGTGGAGCAAAAATGCTAAAGTGGAGGGATGGTTTAAGTTGACGGGGGTACCCGTATTTGGGAGTACTTGACGAAGAAAATGGAGCTAATCGAAAAGAGAGAGAAATAAAACAAAGGGTAGGCGGAATAGTCGGGATTTTCTTCTCCATTGAGCTTATAGGCAAGGTAAAATCGCGTCAAGGTAAAATAACAAAAAGTAGATTCTGCCCTAGGGGGGGGGAGTTCCATATAGACGATGCGGGGCAGGATCAGGGGGACAGGATCGGGGGAACCTAGATTTACAACTTAAACGACCATCAAACGATGCAGTCTGAAAAGAGATTCAAAAAGCAGAGGAGGGGAAGCTTCTAGAGACCCAGAAAAACATGACGATCAGAAACCTGCTTGATGGTGGCGGGGAAAGAGTTTCTGTCTATTGGGCTCTGGGTAATAAGTAGAATATTCACACCCAGTAACTCCCTGAGTCAAACAAAAAAGTAGAACGATCAAATGGTAAGTGGGGGGGACGAGGAAAGCAGAGGCAAACTGGATCCTGCCAAAAAGGACAAAACGGCAAGGAAAACCGACGAGGTCGGTGCCGAGTCCAGGGATCTGTTAATTTGGACCGGATTGGTCATTCGATACGGACTTTGGTTATTATGTGCGAAAATGGTTGAGGGAAGGAAGGAAGGGGGGGTGGAAGAAAAAAAGGGGGGTGAGACAGAACTAGGGGAACTAGGAGGGAGTTAACCTGTTGACGGCAGTGGACGAAAATGTATGAACCTGACCACCGGGCGAACGGTCAAGAAGGCAACGAGACCCTCTGGTTCGAAGGACACACCAAAAAAAGACCTCTAAGATTCAATCTCACTGAACATTAGTACCTGATCAGCGGTGAGAATCGAAGGAACACGGTGCAAGAAATCTGGGAGATTTGGAGGTCATCGCGGAAAAAAGGGTATCGGTCGGGATTCGTGGGGAGAAAGAGCTGGTAACAAGGACAGCTTTGGCCGGGTGGAGGAACTCACATAAGACATAGGGGAATGGGTAATTAATTTCGGAGAATTCTTGGCAGGAGACTTCAGCGCCCGAAACCGAAAGAACTAGTTGGTGGTCCAAGGAACGGTTACTTCGGAAATTGTAGGGGAAGAAAACGAAAGGGGGGACAGGGGAGAAAAGATGTCTACGGAAACGAAGACAGCAAACTAAGAAATAAGGGAAGGGAAATGGTAATGCCAGTCAGGTTGCCTTTTAGGGGGAGTCTGAGGGTCGGGAGGGGGGTAAGATTGCTTGTCTAAGGAGAAAAGGGGACATCAAGGGTCCTGCTTGAAAATTGGCACAGGAGGATTTCAATTCAAAGCCGGGGGTACAAAGGCAGCAATAAGAAGAGGAATTAAAGGTCTATTCTTCTTCAAGGAATCGGACGTGGGCTTAGGAAGACCCAAATCAATGATTGAGCTAGAGATCGGGGAGCATGTAATGACGACGGTCGGGAGGGATAACAAAGGTCGATTCAGCATAAACGTTATCACACCCACATGGACCAAGGCCGGTTCCGGACCAAGAACTCAAGGGGAAAAGAACACGAGTCCATAGAACCATTCATGGCAACGTAACGTTGAAGTAAAGCGGGGCCGTGGACGATCAGAAAAGTGCATTATTAGAGTGGCGAGGACAGGGTGACACACGCGTTCCGTCACCAAGGGGGGGACCAGAAGTGGGGTAGGCAGGAGGGAACGCAGGGGAAGAACTCCTTAAAGGTTTGGATGGGGGGCAAGACAAAACAAGGGGGGGAGGGCTTGGGAAATATAATAAGACTACCAAAACTTCATTATGAGGGAGTCACCTTTATCCCGCATTCAAGCACTAGGGCGCTAATCACGATGGTGGAATAAGAAAATACCTTTGAATCTGCCAGCAAAAAAGAAAAGAAACTAATTTTTGGGGTGTTGGAGCCACTGAGTTTGCAGGGACAAACGTCGTGAAAATGCCGGGGGTTTTGACAACCAGAAAGGTACTACTTGTACCTAATTGGTGTCTGAGTCCAAGGACTAGGTTTCAAGGTTTTGAAGCAGTTGAGGGGGAAGGCGAGAACTGCATACGCAACTCCTGTTAAACGAAGGAAAACAAATAAAAGCCAACGGCGGGAGGAGAGTCAAACCTGTAATGTGGCTCTTCTATTATCAAACTCGGACTGCAGCCGCAGATCCCGAAATCTCGAAGAAGAGGGAGGATGGGCAGTTAAGGGGAAAAAGGAGGGAAAGGGGATCAGAGGGCACGTTCAATAGAGGGCCGCCTTCTTTGGAAAAATAAAAAGGACAGCTTACTCAATATACCAAAAAAGGGAAAGGAAAGTAGTCAAAAAAGAAAGGGGGAGGAAAAAGGGGATATGAGGGGGAAAAAACCCGCTGATGTGAGTGGGGGGGATTTGTCTACGTTGCGGTAGACCACGGGCCGAAAAAACCACTCTCAAGAGACACTACCATTCGGAATGGACGAAAAAGGTTCCTGGGGACCACTATATGTTGAGGGGGGGACGTTCAGGAAAGGGTGAAACATTGAACAAGAATTCTCGAGGCATCCAGGACAAAGGCTTCCGTAAGGGGAGACTACACCGTGCCAAATGGATTGTTTTGATGAGAAGAGGATCACCGAGATAAGAAGAGAAGAAAAGTTGGGTGTAAGAAGTCCAAAGAATGGAAAGAGTTAGGTAAAGCAAAGACATCGAAAAAAGAAGCAGGAAGAAAAGGGTTCAGGGAAGAAGTGTGAATCTACGAGGATAGTTGGGGGTGTGGGATTCAAGAAAAATAATGAAGGTTAGACATGGGGGGAAAAAGACTCTTTCAGTAATCACATTTTCGAAAAAAATACGACCAGGGGGGGAAAATAACCGAAAAAGGGAACATATTCGACTACCCAAACCGGGTAATTCACACACAGACTGCAGTAGAACAATGCAAAAAAGAAGAAACAACCAAAAAACTAAATATCGAAGCAAGACGGACATGAAAAACATAGCAACGACGAACGGCCACCGACCGAGTGCGACGGAGGAAAAAGGGGGACAGGATGCTGGGTCAGGGGGTGGGGGAAGGTAAAGGGGCCGAAAAAGGACGGCACAAGGAACGAAAAACGCTCTTTTCATTTGTCGGATTAAATGGGGGGGGGGTTTGTGCATCCAGGGACGCAAAAGGGGAAGAAGAGGCTATCAGGGAAAATACTCAAAGACAGAACATCTTAGCAATTCCTTACGAGGTCTGGCTCGGACTGGGAGGTGGGGGGGGGGGGAGGTAGTAAGAAAGGAGGGAAGAAGAAAGAAAAAACCAAAGGAAAGGGAAAAGGGGGAAAGCACAGTACTGCCGCTTAGTGGCGAGCTGAGTCTAATGGGGAAAAAAAATCTCTGCAGAACTAAAAACGAAAAGGAAGGAAAGATCCTGGCAGAACAAAACCTGACAAAAGATCAGGGGGGGAATAAATCGAAAGGGGTGTAAAAGTGACGGGGTAACCGGAGGTTTGCTGGCTTTTTCGAGCTAATGGAGAAGCGTCAAACCGAAAAGGAGGCAAACCAAAGGAGGATTGAAAAGGGGGAAGAGGTCAGGAGAATGATCTCAAAGAGTCAGGAAAAAACTCCGTACAAGGTCAATTTAAAAAATTATCAAATTAATTGAGTGCATGAGGAGGGCTGTGACAATGTCAAGACAAATTAGGATGAGCTTTTGAAAGCTTTCGGGGAGCAAAGATTTTAACCCCTTAAAATCCCGGACTGGAACATCCTCCGAGTTCATGACATAAAAAGGAGGGTCGGCTCAAAACTTTGGGGGCTTGAGAGGCTGGTATGAATTCTACTATGAACCAGGAAAAAAAGCGAAAAGACCAAATCTAGAAAAATTTGAGCAAGGGTGGCGGGTTTGCGTCTTTTAAAAGTAGAAGGGCTGTCCAATTAATCGAGCAATAGCAACAAACCAACAATAAGAAAAAAATATAAAAAAAAAGGGGGGGGAAAGAGGGGGATTGGGGGGAAGAAGAAGAAAACACCCTTGACCAGGTCAAAAAATGCAGAAGCGGCCGCCTCACCCGACGAAAATGTCGTTGCAGTCGAAGCGTTGCACTATGTGGGCAGGGGACTTGTGTCATTCGGTATGTAATCGTGTTGATATGGGGCGAAGGGTGAGGAGTGAAGGGGTGGGGGGAGACCAAAATTTGGGGTGAAAATATTCTAACTCTTGGGAACTGTCAACGTGTTAAACGGTTCTGTAACTGACGTTGGTCTCAAATTTAAAACACTCTTGACAGTCAAAATGAGAAAAGGCAACGAGCCATACGTATGAAAAAAAACCTACTCTACATCGGATTTCCGACTGAAAGTAAATATCTTAAAAATGGGGGAGAAGGGGGGCAGAAAGGCCGGCTTTGGGGGAAAAACCGGAAAGTGGGGGTAAGGGGATAACGCGCCAAACTTTAACGTAGAGGGGGTGAGCCTCGTGGAGAGAGAAAAAATGGCAAACTTTGGCCGGGTGCTCTGACAAGAATCTTTGTCAACGAGGATGAGCGGAATAAAAGGTGGACATCATGAAGCACATAACGTCCGCAAAGATAGTGGAAAAACCGAGGAGTCGGGGGAAAGGGGTTACAAAAATGGTAGTTGCAAACGGAAGGGCTTTGATACTGTCTAAAGGAAAGGGGAAAAAAGAAAAGAAAAGCAAACTACTAAGAAAAAACCAGATAGGGAGGGGAAAGGAGAGGGTAAGGAGGGGGTATTTTTCTCAAAGGGGTGAGGTGGTATCTTTGCGGTCAGCAAGAAAAGAGAAGGCGGAAAGCTCATCCGCTTGAAAACCTTGGAAAGATCAAAGGAGCTTACCCATGCAGAAAGCAAAGCGATTATTCGAGATCGGATGGATCTGCGTGATTAGAACAGTCCGGGTCGGAGAAAATAGGAAAGAAAGCAAAACCATGAAGAAAAAAGAGAAAAGTTTCTTTGTCGGAACTACTTGAAGGAGGCGGAAAATTATGAGAAAACAGGGAGTCGAAACGGGCTCAACACTCAACCTGGCCAACAATAAGGGACGACAGAAAACTCCATGTAAAAACAACATGGAAAAAAGTAAAAAAAAAGGAAGGGGAAAGGAAGTGTGGTGGGCACTGCCCAGCCGTGCCTACCTCAGAAAAAGGGAATGAAGGGAAAGTGAGCGGATTGGGGACAGCTTCCAGGTGTTTTGAACCATTCAGAGCCACGGGGTGATTCGAAGAAAAGGCGTGACAGGAGATTGACGCAAAGGGGACGAATACTGAGGGAAGTTTTTGGCTTGTCGGTGAGCTCTCCAAACGGAGGAGAAAAGAAGCAGACAAAAAGGTGCATTCGGGTGTAGTACGGAAAAGAAGCGCTTCGCAACGCCTCGCGAAAGAAAAAATGGGGGAGAGAAAGCAGATGGGACCTAAAACCGAAGAAAACGACGACGCAGGAGAGAGGGGGAGAGAACACATTCTGACACAAAAACATGCCATTGCCTGTTTGACATCCTCCTTGACAAAAAGGTCGGAAATTGGGTGACGAAACCGAGGTGGGAAAGGGTAGGAAAACGTTTAGAAGAAGGAAGAGAAATGGCAATCCAAAAGAAGGGGGGGTCCCCTTCCAAAAAAAAAAAACTAGGACTTCGAGATCAAGAAGGTGATTTGGGCGCGGAGCTTGATTCGCAAACTCGTACTGCTCCGCAACAACAATCGAAGAAATCGAGGAGCAAAGGGGGAGGAAGGGGGTAAAGTCGGTTCGGAATGGGAAATCCTCTGAAAGGAAATAATGATTTCCGCCTGTTTTTAAAAAGGGGAAAAGACATATGAACGCAAGGCCCAACTACTCGACCCGAAAAAATAAAAAGGACACCGCAGAATGGCTTAAAAGAAAGAGCTGGAAAGGGGGAGAGAGTGGCCGTGATTTCTCGTTTTCGTGATAACCTCGTTCGCAGACAGTCCGAAAAAAGAAACTGGGTACCCTGCCGAATGCGGGTTGAACAAACAAACATAATGGAGGATTTCGGGGGCCGGAAGTGGGGGTAAAAAGCTCAAATTAAAGAACAGGGGAAAACCAAGGCTGCCTTTCGTGAACCACTGCCAAAGGAATTGTTTGGTAAGAGCCCACAAAAGAATCAAGAAATCACTCAGTTTTGAAGGATGGATGCCCTACCAAAGGCAACTGGCAAAAAGACGGAGGGAAGAAGACAAACTCGGAAATACTTTTCAGGACTTGCATATAAAGAGGAAAGCCTTGGGGGGTTTGACAAATCCAAAAGGGAAAAGAATTTTCATGGGTAAAAAGGGGACGAGGGGGTCGTAAAAGGGGGACTACAAAAGCAGTAAGAACCGGGTATCCCGACGGGAAAATAGGGGAAAAGAAAAAAGTATGGATTCAAACAATTGACCGCAGTCGTAACCGTCGCACAAAAAAACGACGTACGAGGGGGGGGGGAAATGACAATCGGAAAGGGCAAAATAGGAAATGAAGCAGTAAAAAGAAAAAGAGGAGTCGGGAGGAAAAAACGTCTGGGGCTCAAGTTTTGGGCAGGAAAGGATGGTTTTCGAAACACAGGCCTCAATACTCTGGGGAAAGGGGGGTGATCTTTCACGGGAAAACTTTGGTTTGGGGGGGGAGAGGGCCTCTGATTCTGAAAAAGATAGGAAAAAAAGGGAGAAAAGAAAAAATAACCAAATATGCTCAAATTCACAGGGGGAGAATTTAAACGGGAGGAATCGAAATGTGTCTTCTGGAAGAGAAAAAAAAAAAAAAAAGAAAAGAAAAAGAATCCCAAAAAGTGGACTAAGGAAACGAAAGAAGAAGAGGAAATAGGGGAGTCGAAGCATTGGGGGGGGGGGGTGAAAAAAGAAGGGGCTCAGAAAGCTCAAATATTAACATCGGCCTTCCGTGAAAAAAACCTCATCAGGCAGAAATAAAGGGGACTTTGTAAGGTTAAATTTTACAGGGCCGGGGGGCTGACAACAAAGCGAGAAGAAAAAGAGATCCCG
>Ga0179593_1575964_pt1 | contig 22866 bp, 30 predicted proteins | sample CZODoug2_1_08_16_FD_185931 | JGI IMG/M metagenome (GOLD analysis project Ga0179593, IMG submission 185931) | Vadose zone soil fungal communities from Angelo Coast Range Reserve, California, USA - CZODoug2_1_08_16fungal (PacBio error correction) | ecosystem: Environmental > Terrestrial > Soil >...
GGTAAGAGCTAGGAGACCGAAATATACACCTGCAAAGAGCGTCCCATCAGTAATTCTCCCGATCTTGTCTTACTGTCGCTGACATTAAAATCTTAAGCGTAAGGGGGGGAGGAAAAGGCGAAAGAGAAAGAGCTTCAAAAAGTCGCGCTCCTGTGTTAGGCCAGTATCCTCGGGGGGAGCCGCTGAACAAGTTGGTAATATTCCGGTGTGCTGGAACGGATCGAAAGAAAACCGAAGGGGGAGAAACAGACGTTATCTGCAGCGGCTAAAAGGAAAAAAACGGGCGGCACCGATCCGTCGAAAAAAGGCCATGCAGGGGGGGAAATTTAAGAAAGAACAGCCATCAGAGAGTCTCGCACCTTGGCGTTTTCTGACAGGCGATTGAAAGGGGAAAAAGTGATTGAAAGAAACAGATGAGGGAATGAAAATGAGACGTCCCCAAATCTGTGACGTGTAGCCCTGGTAGTAACGTGAGAGTCCAGCGGGAAAAAAGCTAGACGCATCACGTCCTAACACGACCTGGCAGAAAAGATAGGAAACGCGAAAGATAGAGGCAGGGGGGAGTTGGGGGGGGGAAACTGAAACCTTTACGGGTGGAAAATCTCGACTAGAGGACCGAAGAAGGACTAGGAAAGAAGGCTTTAGAAAGAAAAGACGAGGGCGGGAGTGTCCCCTCCTGTAGGTCCCGAATTGACAGGACTTGTCTTAGCGGACTTCCCGGCCCCTGCGGCCGGGAATAGAAAGAAAGGGTTCGGGGACAAGACTTCCTAAAGGGGCGCAAAAAGGTGGTTGTCTGCAAACAATGAACGGCAATGCCGAGATCGGAAGGAGGATGTTCAAATCCTTTCTGCGACGCCAAAAAAGATTCTGAGGCCCGATGCAGAGGGAGGGGGTTCAAAAATCGAGCGATCGTCCAAAAGGCTTGGGAAAAGGAAAACGACTTCATGTCGCGCACAAGGCTGGAGTAGATGAAAAACAAAACGTAAAGTTGCGCCATGGGAAAGGAGCCGAACAGCCTAAGCTACTTATCTAGATAAACAACACACCTGATTAAGGGATAAAGCTCGGACAGTGAAGGAGAAGAGGTCTGGAAAAAACCAAGCAGGTCAAAAGGATATCGGGAGGGCACTTCCAACGGGAACTCAAATGGGAGTTCTGCCGACGTTGGAAAAAAGACTGAAAAAGAGAGAAAAGACCGAAGCAAAAAAGGGGGCAACAAGAGGAGCCGGGCGACGGTTTCCGAAGGCCTATGGGGGCTGAAGGAATGATCTTCAAAGAGGAAAACCCGGAACAAGTTTGGACAATCAAAGGAAAAGCGAGCGTAGGAAAAACAATGCCCAATCCGGCGTAAAGTGGGGGGAGAAAGGGGAAAATCCAAGGAGTAAAAATCGCAAAAAGGAAAGGGGAAAAAAAGGCCGTTCATGAACATCTCCGCCGCACGGACGAAAAGAGACCTATAACCAGAGCAGGAAGGAAGGTTCCCTGGAAAGGTACGACTTCCATCACTGAACCGGGAAATCAAAAACGGAAAAGGTCGGAGGGCCCAAGAAAGATAGCTTTCATGCGCCGCGGCTTTTAGGGAGGGATGCGGTGGTAGAAAGGTACCCTGGAGGTCGCAGTGCTACCCGATCAAGCAGGGGGGGGAGAAATCCGGTCAAAGGGTTGGGTTCATGTCGGCAGTGTAAGCCTTTGGGAAGGTCATCTTCACCGTACCGCAACGAAGAACTAAAAGAAATCGCAGAACATTTGAGGAGCGGGAGTTAAAGCGCGCTTAGAAAAGGGACGCGTTGGTGTTTTTCGCCTTGCGTCTTTGATTTTTGGAGTTTAAATCCAGAGGGGTCTAGTGAAGGCGGGATAGGAAAGATCGCCAGTTCTTCATCACGAATGTAGAGTGAAAAAAAAGTTCTCAACCGCAATATCAAAAATTAAGGGAACGGAGTATGAAATCGGAAAAAAAGTGAAGAAAGAAATGGGGCCGAGCGAGATAGGAATCGACGCTAAATGGGAAAAAAAATGTGTTAAGAAGTCTTACGTGGAGGGGAACAGCTCGAAAATGAGAGAAGCTGGGAGGGGGGAACAATCAAGGGGGCGCCCGGGAATCAAACCACTGAAGTGAACTTCTGGGGAATGACATTGAGGAAAAAATGACAACAAAATATGCCGCCACGGAAGTGAAAATAGGGAAGGAACTCGAGGGGACACAAGGGCGGAAATGTCCAGAAGAGGGATTCCTTTTTAGGAAGGAAAAAAAAAAAAGAACCGGCGCAACGGACTCACGTGGGTAGGATAGGGGTCTGGAAAAAGGAGAGAAGCATAAGAAAAAGGGGCAAACAACGAGTTGAAGGAGCTAAGAGACAACGACGCTGAGGAGAAAAAATTGGCTAAAAAAAGTTTGCACGTTCCCACACACTTCGAGGAAAATGGCGCTAATGGAGTGGCCCCGACGCCAGAGAAAGATAGACTGCTCTCGTAGTAAAAGAAGTCATCGAGTGTGTGTTTGTTGGGTGTGGGTGGGTTCGGGAGAGCCAAAAAGGGGACTAGGCACGTAAAAGAACAGGCCTTCGACGGAAAATTAATGGCGATTGGGGGTTCCAAAATAAAAATCCGGAGGGAAAGGGGGTAAAAAGAAGGAAAGGAAAGAAAAGGTGGAAAAGTGAATACTGGTATGACTAGAAGGAACATTGAAGACAGGGAAAATTCAAGGAAAAAGGGCTATCTGAAGAAAAAGTGTCGAATGACAAAGGGAGGGGATCGAATGAAAAGAAAAACGAGGTGGGATCAGTCAAAACACCACAAAGGAGAGGAAACTATATATCTACCAGGAACGAAAAGAAAGTCTCTGGCGGTGGGGGGGGACTCGTCACACAGGTCGCTCGGGGGCGAATTGGGGCAGGGACCCACAGAAAGCGTACATACTTGGGGGGAAGGGGGGGGCGATAATAAACGACGAGGGACAGAAAGGATTGATTATGGAAAAACCACTTGTGGCAGGGAAGAGCTCTTGGGTAGGGAAAAGGGGGAAATCAGAGTGGCGGGAAGGTTGTAGGGAACCGAGAAAACGCCGGGACCGTCGAAAGAAAAGAAGACCTTGATGGAAGAGGGAAGAGTCTCCAGGGGGGTCCAAAGATTTAGTAGGGAAAAGAATGTCGATGAAAGGACTCCGAGAGGGAATCTAAGAGGGAGGGGGGGAAAGCGTTGAAACGGCACTCACTGAGGAGAAGGAGGTCGTCGGGCAAAAAAAAGGAGGAGGGATGCAAACGGGAATTTCAGTGATCCAAGGACGTGTGCCATGAAGGCCAAGGGAAAAATCCTAGAGACGAAGGGTCACTGAAGGGGAGGGAGGAGAATAGTAGAGGGAAAAATAATGAAATCCCAGTCTAGAAGAACATCGTGAAGGCGAGGGGGGAAATCCAGGGAGGAAAACCAAAGAAAGTGCGGGAGATGCTCAGCGTGAAAGGCAGAAAGAGGTTACCAATCAAAAAAGAAGAGAAGGGAATCTTCCGTTTACTAAGGTCCGGGGGGGGGTCGTCAGGGGAAGAGGAGCTCATCCCCCGAAGGGGAAAAGTCGGGATCAAAAAAATTTTGGGAAGGGGGAACATTAACGAAAAAGAGGGTGGGTAGAGGGGTAGTGCAAAAAGAAGGGGGATCAGGTCACTGTCAGCGCGGATCCTCAAGCCAGAAAGAGCGTGGAAAAAAAAAAAAATCGGTTGGAAAGGATCGAGGACGAGAAGATCGGGAATGGGGGGACTTCTGCAGGAAACGTTTAAAAGGAAGAAAGCCAAAAAAGCTTCAAGAGATGCCAGGAAAAAAGGGGAGCAGGGGGGAGAGGTTTTATCAAAGCTTAAGGGGAATACCGGCCCGGGGGGGTAAAAAAGGAAGGGGGTTAGAAATCAAAAGCTGACCAGAGAAGCCATCAAAAGGCGAATCGGCGCAGGATCAGTGAAAAAAAAAAAGGTAGAACCGACGCAGGAGAAAAAATCCACAAAAATTGGGTCACGCAGAACCGGGGGGGGAAACGCCCCGCAAATGAAAAAAATGAAACATACTAAAAACGTGCAGGAAAGGGAAGTCGTTAAAGGAAAAAATTCCCTAAAAAAAGGTGGGGATGAGGAAAGGTAAAAAAACAACGGGCGGGGGCAGCAAAAGTATCACGTACCAAATGTAGGAGAACTTCCGACCATGTTTACAAGAACTTTATCTACAGCGCAAACATCCACGGCCGAACCTCCAGACGCCGAGGAAAAACATCCAAAGCCTAAAAAAGGAGGGGGGGTCCTAGCCACACTCCGGAGGACGCTCACGCCCGGAAGACCTCCAGAGGGATGAAGAGCCCTTAAATTCTCTGGTGTGGATCTGCAAAAAGATGCGTGAAAAAATCCGTTAATGAGAAAAAAAAAAGGGAGAAGGGGAAGGGGGAGCCCTCGGAAACCGAAAATTCATGCGTATCGAAAAAAAAGAGGGAGCGTCTCCTTGTGGAAAGGGGAGCGACGACGGCGGGGATCCGCAAGTTGCTGGTGTTCTGGGGGAGGGCATGAAGTCAAAAGAAGAAATCGACTAGCGGATACGTAAGTACGGTGCGACTCCAAAAAAGGAGTCAACCGGAACGAAAAACAAAATCGTTGAGGGGGGAAAAGGGGCGAGACGTGAAAGGGGGAAGAAAAAATCCAGGGTAGGACACGCAGGAGGGTCTTTATTCAGGGGGACTTTTCCAGAAAGAAGAATATCAGGCGACCGTTACAACGTCAAAAAGGTCCAGGAAGCTCTCAAACAACACTGCGGAGGATGAAAATATAGGGTCGGATAGAGCGATTTTAAGGGGGAAGTTTGGAAAAAAAAAGGTCGCAAGGAGGTTTCAGAAACAAGAGAAAAATGGATGAGTTTAAGAAAAAAAAATCTCTCTAACGATCGAACTCGACTAGAAAAGAGGAATCGAAAGACAATTTGGGCAGAAAGAAAAAAGGGACTATGTGAATGTCAACAGGGGGGAGAAGGAACCTGGACCCCCTGTTTGAAAAAAATCAAAATAGTGGTCGATCAAAAGTGAGTAGACAGAAAGGAGGCTCAAGAAAACGTAGTAACTGAGTCCAGGCAAAAAGTCAGGCTAAAGGTAAAGAAAAAAAAAAACAAGGGTCACAAGAGAGGAAGAACGCGATGGGCCAAGCTCGGTTCAAGGAAAAAATTTAAGGCTGAGAAGAAAAGTTTGAGCGAGAAAAGGCGAAGACGAAACGCTTCGGAAAAACGGATTCCGATGATATGATAAGAAGGGGCGTAGGGAAGAGCCTTCGTTCGAGATCTGCGAAAAGCATCAGGGGGGAGGCTGTCAAAAAAAAAATCTTTGGGAACTTTATCTGTTGCATGAGGTCCGCGGGGGGGGGGCGTTTAAGGGACAGCCCTGAACTGTAACGGTCATCAAAAGACAAAGGAAAAAAGGCGCAAGGGGCATTGCTGTTCTCTTATCGATGAGAGGGAAAAAAGGCGGCGGTCTCGAAGGCCAGGGGGGCGTTGGGTGAAGGCGGGAAAGTGCCCGATTTTTGTTGGCGAAACGCGCGGAGCAAAAGAAGGAAATGAGGTGCTTCAAGTGATTGTCCCGGAGGAATCGAAATAATTGCTGAAGAATTCCAGGAAATTCAAAAAGCCAACAAAAAAAAAAATGAGAGGGCGAAAAAGGCTTGAATCGAGTCGAGGGGACCGGAGTCATGAAAAAGGGACAAACTTCGAAAACGGGCGAGGACTCGGGGGGGGGGTACTCTACTTTCTTGCAGGGGGATCTGCGGATCTCGCGCTTGAAGTGGGGGGGGGAAAGGAAAGAAAAAGGTTATTTAAAAAAGAGAGGAGGATGACGCACTGGGAATGTTGGAAGAAAAAAAGGAAAAGACGATCGCCGTGAAAAGGGGGGATATTCATTGCGGTACGAAAAATGACAACAGAACGTCGTAAACGGAAAAAAATCGGGGTTTAAAAAAAAGGACGGTGCCCAAAGGAACCGGACACGCTGCCTTGACTCGGGCAGGTAGAGGGTCTGTCAGGGGGGGGAAAATCAAGATAAAACTAGAAGGAAATCGGAGAGTAAAAGGAAGATGGAGCGGAATCCTCAGATCCTACATTTTAAAACAAAGGAGTCTGGGGGAAAAAGGGGAGGAGGCGGAGAGGGAAGGGAAACGACGCTGGAAGACACCGAAAAAGCTTGAAGATCAGCCAGATTGAAAAAAAGTCTCCGACCCCCTTAACGATATGGGAGAAGAAAAGTGAACGCCTGAAAAGGGAAGCCATCGGGATAAAAAAATTCCTAAAAAAACATCAAGGAAAAAGAATACATCAGAGAATTTTACTTCGCAGGAGGAGACACGATTCTCTTTGGAGAAGTGAAGTCCAATTCAATCAGGAGAAATCCTTATCAGGGGAAAAGAGATTCGCGAAAAGAAGGCACAAGGGGTATGGGGAAAAGGTAAAGGACACCGTTCGCAAAAAAGTATGTACCTATCTGATAAATTGTATCGAGGCGAATAAAGGGGTCTACATGAAGAAGGAGAAGAGGTAAACAGAGCCTGGGGAGGAAAACTTCCTGGGAAGGGAATCACAATAGTAGGGCGGAAAAAGAGAATTAAAAGAAGAAGTCTGCGTTTTGTCATAGCGTCATTCCAGGGGGGCGCGTAACAGGAAAGGGAAAAAAAAGGGGGCTGGGGGGAAAAGAGTAAAAAGGTCCGATGGAGAGTTGAGAGGGACGGAGGAAAAAAGCGATGCGTCCATAAGAATTCCACTTGTGGCCGGGTAAAGCTCTGCGTCAGCGAATTTCATTAGTCATCAGGAGAGAGAAAAAGGAATCATGTCTTGGAAGAAAAAAAGGGTTGCCAACAAAAAAAAGCTCTGGAAAAACGTAAGGAACAAAAAAGCCGGTGCTGGGTGAGTCGCGCTTTGGAGCTCATGTCGATGAAGCGGCTAATAAAAAGAAAAGAAGGAGGAGAGATGGGGGAGGAAAAAAAAAAAGAGGTTCAAAAATGCGGAAACAGGTGAAAGAACCCTCCAGGGTGCACATCGCGGTCTTTTCGAAGTACCAATTCGGTGGGCAACGAAGCCAGCGGAGGGGGGAGCACGAAGAGAGACCGTCAACGGAAAATGGAAAGAGGGACGGGAAACGGACTGGTACGCCTAGCCCGGAGGACTAACAATCAAAGAAAAGAAGTTGCGAGGAGGAAATTGCCAAAAAACCAGATGCAAAAAAAGAGGATCAGCGCGGGTCACTTCCACGTCGTAGAACACGCCAAATCGCCGGGGGATGCGGGAAGGGACTAAAAAAAAAAAAAAGGGGGTTGGCCGGGAAATTCCCCAGAAATGGGGGCGATCCAAGGGGTTCCTTCGTGCTTGTTAAAACAATGAACGCATCCACACGTCAGATGGGGGAATACGGAGGGAAAGAAAGAAAAAAGTCGCCGTTGAAAGTCAAAGGGGGGGGAAAGAAATATCAACTGAAAGGCAGCACTCACGAGCGGTAAAGAGGGAGTCGAATTACGAAAATCTCGGAGGGAAAAAGCTCGAATGGGGAAAGGACTCGAAGGACTAGATAGGGGGAAATACACTAAATATTCGGCCGTATCCTCTTGTGGTAGCCGCTGAACTGGAAGGATTCCTTGGTGCTGAAAAGTGTTAGAAGAGGAAAGAAAGATCGGAAAAAGAAAAAAGGAATCGCAAAGAAAGTAAAACCGACTCCGTCGACACACACACAGAAAAGGAAAAACCATTGGGGGAGAAGCGCAGAACGTGGGAAAGGGAAACCTAGAAGGTCTAACGACTGCTGCTACCCGTTTCTTACCTTTCGAAACTCGTCGCGACCCAGTGCGGGGGGGGGGCCCCATGCGAAAGAGTAAAGAAACAAAAAAAAAGGAACAGTAGGTAAAAGGATGTATCAAGTCCGTAAGAATTCCATGAACGTTATCAATGCTGTAATAAAGCCGAAGCCATACAAAAAAAAGCCGGGGCAGAATACCGAACATCCTCGAAACATCGGCAGAGCCGATCGTCAGGGTTGCGGTGTTCATATCCTAAAAAGGTAGCCAGGATGGGGGAACGAGAATCCACGAAACTCGGAGATTCCAAGGACGGAAAAGCGAAATCGCGTTCATGCTGATCTGGACCGCCGGTAGTGGATGGAAACGAAATTGACATCCGAGGGAAGGGTGAAAAGATCCTCACAAAAAAAGGAACTACAAGGGGAAGGGGAGACGTCCTTGGGTCAAAAGACTTTGGTGCATTGTTCTTCCTCGCTCGCTTGCTAAGCAAACAGGGGGAGGGTCAAGGAAAAGGGGGAGGACTGCAAAGAAGCGATCTAAACTATCTGAGGAAATAAACTGAGGACTCGCAACATAGGCAATGCTTCAAAGGGTCTTGCCCAGGATCTAAACAAATGGGGGGGAGGGAGGGGGTAGCGCCGAGGGAACTGAAGGAAAGGTGCCATTTCGCGCACGGCAGGATTGCTTTAGGCATTGCCAAAAAGGCTGCGAAAAAAAGAAACCTGCGGAAGAAGCCTGGAGAAAAACATCGAAACTAACGCTACTGAGATCTCGAAAAAACCCAACAACTTATGAAGAGGAAAAAAGAGGGGAAAAATATCAGGAAGAAGAGGGAGTCTTGAAGAGGGGAACCCCACAATTTGTCATGGGGAACATGCTAGCAGGAGTTTTCGGGGAAAGAAGGAAGAAGCAGCGGCAGAAAAGTAAAAAAAAATCCAGGGTGAAAAGGGAGTCCCTGGCCGCCCATCTGAAGCGACTTTGTCGTAAAGGGAAAGAAAAAAAGTTGACGCCGGAAGATTTGGAGAGCATAGGAAGGATCCGAAGCAAAGAGCCGCAAAAAAGGCGGTTGAAAGCAAAGCAAAAGCCTAAAAAAAAATTGTACCCCCTGATACCAAAAGAAAATCTTTGGGGGAATCCCGCGAACGCAGGAAGGAAGTTGAAAGGAAGAGAAAAAAGCAAATCGAGGAGAGTGCAGGGGGCGAGAAAGGGGCCAGCAAAAGATAATCCGTTCACACCAGCCTGTAATGAGGGAAATCATCGAGGGTCTTACTTAGGGCGGTGAACGGCTTCAAGAAGAAAGTTTAAACCGCATGAAAAAGTCCTATTCTATTCAAGGCCTGCGATCGAGTAAAGGAAAACTTCCGGGGCGGGAGGGTTCGTTACTGGTAGGGGAGAGGTCGCTGTAAGGAAGTGGGTGGAATACGGCGACCTATGGCTTTATCCTTTGCCAGACGCGGGTGGTGGATGTTAAAGAACCCTTGGGACAAGCACTTGGGTTGCAGAGGGGGGGGTTCAAAAAAACGAGCAGCAAAAAAACCAATCGGGGAGGGAAATTCGTTACACAGAGCGAGCGCACCAATGGCCGGGGATGTTTTTGTTCGACGGAAGGGGGGGTTGCCATTGGTAAGTGAAGTGAGCGCGCGAAGAGTGGTCTAAAAAGGCCAGACCGGAGAGGAACCTATCGACCCGCCGCTGCAAAACGGCCTGTATCTGACAAGGGGGAACGGCTCAACCCAGACACGAGGATGGTATCAAAGGCGCCAGCAATGGGAGGCCATGGGAGGAGCAGACCGGAGAGGGGGGATCAGGCGACGATGGATAACGACGCTCGATGGGACATCTCGTGCTTCAGGTGTGGGGAAGGAGGCTCTGAGAGGGACGAGCAACGGGATAAAAAAGAGAGTTCATTGAAAAAAAAAAGGCTGTGATCATACCACTCTCTGAAGAAAAACTTCGTGGGGAATGAGATGCAAGGGGTCTGCGGAAAACATAACTTATACCCCGGACCAAAGAGGGGGGGAAACGTGGAGGATACCGTAGTCTCGGCAAATTTCACCCGCCGCTTTGCGAAACTTTTGTCGGGGGAAATAAAAGTACTGCGGCAACGACGAGTAAAAAAAATTGTTAAAAGAGATAACGTAAATTTCGTCGGAATCTACAAAAGGGGGAGCGAATCGGGAACACGACGCGGAGGATGGCACACCGGGAATTGGCTACTTCGAAAGCGGCCCGGCCATTTTGAACATACGAGAAACTTGAGGGGGGCCATGAGAAAATCTCCAGAACGCGGGGGACCCACCCGCCAGCGTCATATCGACAAGTAGTATCCAGAAAAAGCATCTCCATTAATGCCAAAAAGACTCAAAAGGAGAAAACCTGACTAAGGGAGGATCCAAGGAGAAAGAAGGAGAGCGGCCGGAAAATAAGGCGAGCCAAATCCTTAAGTCCTTTATCTAGGGTGAACTAATGAATTCGAAAAAAAAGAGCTTTCATGACCGGCAAAAGTGCAAAGTCTGGGGACAGAAACTGGGAAGAAGATCGCGTGAATGCTACGAAAAAAAACAAGAGATTTAGAGGAAATTCGGAAGGCCGTTCCTGCGCGCGATCGCCTGAAGGCCGGCATGCAAACCGCAGAGAAGGGGGCGAGTTTGCCTAGGTATCTAAGAAAACCACACAAAAGGAGGAGGAAGATCCCTAACGGGAAGAGGAAAGGAGCTTCAGGGGGAGGGCTGTCGAAAAAGAAACAGTCGCGGGGAAAAAGAAGTCCAGTCATATAGCGTACATACTTGGGGATCGACAGCGTGGGAGATGCAATTTACGCGAGAGGGAACCGAAGTGAGGGAAAAAGAAAAAAAAAGTTTAAGGAGAAGGAAGGGAGCTGGTCATCGGGGAAAGAGACTGCCGTCCGTGGAAATATCCAAGCGCCTGCGGAACGTCGAGAAAGGACAACCATGGGATGGGAGACGTCCGGCATAGTCGGAGACTCGTTGCCGAGGAAGTCCGCGGGGGAAAATCTGTGGGGAGCGATTCTGCCACAAGGCTTTCCATGCTGCGCAGGGGCGATAGGGTGAGGGGAGAAAGGAAGGGCACCTCCAGGGCAGGGATAGATCAAAAAAAGCGCTGGGAAGGTGTGACGAAAGTAGAGTCTTGGGGAAAAGAAGAATCAGCAGGAAGGGGCTCGAAAAAAGACTGTGAAAGATTTAGAGGCGGCTCGACGAAATCCTCAAAGTTAGGCCCGGCTCGAAAATCTCGTTGAGGGCGGGGGACCGTCTTTCAAAAGAGGGGGGGGACAAACCGCAAAGGAGGGGGGAGCACGGCGCAGCAGGGAAAACGGGGGGAGGCCACAAGAAAAATCTCCGTGGATCGGAGGGTACGAAGTTCTGTTGTAATTAAAAATTCCATCAATGCATCGACATTCCACCGAAGGGTAAAGGGCAGAGCGTATTTCCGCAAAAAAGGAGGTGGGATACTCATAAACAGCGTTGAATATCTATTGGGGAATCACTATTGCTCGGGTCACTTCATCGCGAGATAGAGATATCACAAAAACAAGAAAAACGTCCCCATCTATATAAGTCTCCAATCGAAATTCAAAGAAGTTATAATGGACCGCGGGTATTACGAAAGGCCTCGAGTTGCTTAGATAACTTCCGTCGCGCATGTTGAGGGAGGGGACTTAAAGGTTTGAGAAAAAGTCAGATACAAAGGAAAATCAGGAGGTTCCATCAGAACCGGCGGCTGAAAGAAAGAACAGCAATTCCTAGCGGAGGGGCTCGGGGGAGCCGAAAGAGACAAAAAAGAGAAAGGGGATCCTTAGAAAAAAAAAAAATGTTTAAGTCGGAGAAGCCAGAAACCATCGCATTACCTATCACATTCGAGCCATGTCGAGCGCGCGTGGTCTACCGTTTCGGTCGTTGGCTTTTCCGATGAAAGGGAAACTCTCAAAAGGGAGGGACCAAAAACAAAAAACAAGGAACAGGATCATTCCCCACGCAGGATTTTAGCCCTAAGAATCATTCCATGGAAACTGTATAAGGGAGTAAACGACACGAAGGAGGGTCAGCCAAGCCGGACCAAAAAGCGATCGAGCCTCGACTCTGAGACGATCGTACAGGGGGTTCTTTTTGCATAGAAGAACCGGTCACCCCCGGGAATTTAGGCCAATAAATGAAGAAGAAAAAATATAAAGATGGCCTGGTGTGAACTTGTCGGAGTCTTGGGAAAAAGGCTTTCTGCGGAGCAGTTCGCCCCGCAGGAAGGGTTGGGAGGGACCGTGTTGACGGGAAGAGCCTGCGAAATAAAACGATTTTTCATCGTCTCCGTCCCAATTTTCAGACTAAGAACGGCTTGGTCAGGGGGGGGGCTGAAAATCACGAGAGGACTCTCCACGGACGCACTGGGGGGGGGGCGTAAACTCTCCACTCTGCTGTGGTAGGATATGAGGGGACCTAAGGAAAAGTGTCCAAATGGTTTGAAAGAACCAATTTTTTTCAATCGGGTCGCTTCAAAGTTCTTGCTAGGTCGGAAGAGGAGCAAAGGATGAGCGCCGCCATGTCGCTCACGGCAGGTTGCATTGCTGTGAAAGGTCCCCATAAAGGTCCAGCGCAGCATGTTTGCGACCTGCAAATTGGGTTTTCCCCCAAAAATTGCGCGATGGAAGGATCTAAAACAACGTAGGAAGAAGAGGGAAGAACGGTCTTTATCTTCACAAAATTTGCGGTCGACTGCTAGGACGGAGCGTGCGGGGGGAGTGGACAGACCAAAAAGGGAGCCCAAAAGGCGAAAGGGGGGGTGCCTCAAAATAAAATCGACGATCGAACCTACCTAGGCCGCAGTTAAGCGACCGCTGAACAGGGCTTAAAGAAAAGGGACCGGTGGAAAAAACTGTTTGGAAGAAGGGGTGCCTCGAAGGACTTGCACGCGATCCGAGAAAGTCTATCGCGGGCAGTTGCCTCCGCCCACATGGGGGTTAGAATAAAAAGTTGCGAGGTCAGAGGAAGTCCACAGGGGTAAAAGGATTGGAAAAAAAAAGGATAAGATTCTAATCACGGCGCAGGTGAGAAGTATTCTTTCCAATTCCATAAGGAGTCATAATTGTCTTCAAATGCATGCGGCTCCAACGCCAATCGGGCCAAGCGACATCATTCAAGTTCAAAAAAAAGACATGATATGGAAGAGTCTGAAGCGGGTCTCAGGGGACCGGTCTTCTCAGGCAACCGCACCACTTACGAATCGGGAAGAGAGGCGGTCCGATCTGTTTTTGATTAAATTCGTTCTTGTATAAGAATTGGGGTCCTCGGATGCACAGTAGCAAAACCTGAATGGAGGCATTTCTACAACGATAAAGAATGGACGGTGATACCGTTAATGAAACTAGGGAAGGGGAAGCGGAAATTGAAACAACTTTTAGGGCTACGTCATTCGGCACTGGGGAAGACGAAGGAGCTAAACGTTTCGTGTTGCGCGGTGATCTCATGAGGAATGGAAAAGTTGAGGGTAGAACAGCCGCGAAAGAGATCAACATGGCCGGGCGTGGATGTTGTGTTTAGGAGTCGGGGGGCGTGGGGAAGTCGAAACAAGCGCGCGACGTCAGCTATCGTTCGTGTCAGGGGAAGCCGGGAGGACCGGAGGCACAACGCTGGTAAAGAGACAAAAAAAACAACTAGGAACGCCGAAGAATCAAAGGCGCAAATGGCTGGACGAGGGGGGTCCGGCGTATACCAGCGTGCAGAAGAAGACAAACCTTTCAGAGATGAATGCGCGCCATGAGAGTATGTAGCTCTCGGGCTTTCATTTTTGGGCTGATCTTCCAGGGCTTTAACGGCGAGCAATCGGGGTTGGGGAGATCGAGGGTAGGAGCATGGGAACAAGCACTAAGGCAGAATTTGGGAGAAAAAAAGACCAAAAGCGAGTGACGGGGAAAACGGTCGTGAATGGGTAGAAAAGACTTCTTACAAAACCAAACGCTCCACGGGCGGGAGGGTGGGGGAATGAAAGCAAGTGATGAAAAGCGCGGAAAGGATCTTAGGAGAAGTCAACCATCAGGGCTGTCCTTTGCGGGGTCAATCCCTGGAACCGCATGCGCAATCGGAAGTCACAAGGGGGGGACGGAAGATCAAACAGGAAGAGTTCTTCTATCCTGGCTCAGAAGAGAAAATTTCCAAACATAGAGTCGCGAGTAGAACTATCTAGGAAACCAGACTTGGATACTTCGGGGAAAGGGGAAAGAGAGGTGTCACAGAGCTGGGGAAAAACTGGAGGGTAGCACCCTGATAAGGACGATATGGCTCGATTTAAAGCCTTTGACAAACACGGCAGATCGAGCTATATATTCATCAGCGTGACCTATCCACAGAAGACCGAAAGAACCCCCTTGAGACTATGAAAAGCTTCCGTCGCCCTACAAGGGCCTGTTAACGGAGGATTTTGGCTAGGTGGCAGGGCACAGGGGCAATCGAATGGCGGAAAAATCCTGAAGAATATCGGTGAACGGTCGAAAAACGCAAGATCTTTGGAATCTCCGGCACAATTGGCAAAGTCGGACAACTGTATGGGAAGCTTTACATTAAAAACCAAAAAGGAAGAGCAAAAAATATTTAAAAGGGGGAAAAACCTTGGGGAGGAGAAGTATAGAGATGTCCCTCTCTCTCTCTCGACTGAATTGGCAGCCTTAAAAACAGACGCTTGGGGGAGATCAAAAACTAAAAGGAAACACGAGGGGAGGAAAGAGCTATAAAGGCCAACTCGCCAGGAATCAGAAGCGTTTTTGGCATGCCGGCCTCGGTCATGTTCGAATCGCGGGGATTAAAGACAGGGAGAAAAGGGATAGAAGAGTCTGTCCGATGGAAAAATTTTGATTCGAGGGTCCCTGTAGCACGGCGCGATCGTCAAGACAAGTACACTTTCCACTTTGCGGATCCGCTAGGAGGTTCATTGTGAAGAGAAAGCTAGAAATGGCAGCCCGGCGGGACTGTTAAAAAACCGAAAAAAAAAGCTGCCAAAACGGCGAGAAGACATGCCGGGGGGGACGGCCATGGGGGAGGGAAGACGGGCATAGTCTCAAGGTGAAGGTCTTTGGGGGGGTGGCGCAAGTGAGACGGATGCCGCTGGCGGTCGGGGCACGGCGTTCCTCGCACATATCGAGATCAGGTCGAAGAAGCCTGAGTCGGGCAACCTCCACCAGCGTATAGATCGTGCAAAGCGCGGCCCGTTTCGAATAGAAACAAGGCGGGGTGGGGAAGCAGGGTCGCACCGAAAGGGTATTAGGGGGATCGACGAAAATCCTTCGGAAGCCCGAGAGACAATCTCGTGCAGGAAGGGAGAAAAGGTCGGTCAGGGAAAAAAAATGGGAAAAAGAAAAAAAGACAGCCCAAGGTGCCGAAATTCAGCGGAGAAGTCGGGAAACAAGGCTTAGGATTTTCCAACGCAAATCGCCGGTATGCGGCCGGGTTACGAAAGGAGGGGTTGAAAAGGGTAATTCATCTCGGAAAGATGGGAAAGGAAGAAGGAGGAGCCAGGGCGCCAAATTTGGAAGGTCGTGCTTGTTCCAAACGCTCCACAGGTCGGTCATATCAGTTTTCATATAGGGGAGAGAGTTCATCACAAGGGGGAAGGGGAAGAATAGATAAGCGTGAACAAAAACCGAAGCGGGGTCCCTCGAGCGTAATTCTCAGAAAAGAGAACGATGGCGCAGGGGATGACATAGGAGGGGGAGAAGCTGCGCCAAAAGGGCCAAGAGAATCTCTTAAAGTCCTTCGCGGCCTGGATAGGACGCCGTAAAACGTGTGCATGGTGAAAAAAGCATTAAGGTGGAGAATTACGGGTATCGTGGCCATACCGGGAAACGAGAAGAGAGAAGAATAAGGCCTGGAAAAAAACGCTTAAAAAAAAAAAAACTACTCCAAAACCACAGCCACGCCATTGACTCAGGGGCACGGGGCCAAAAAACCACAAGAAGACACATGGCACATCCTTCTAGAGCGAGTGGAACCGACCTGGCGCGTACTGTACAGGGAAGAAAGCGTCCCAAGGGATGTTCCACATTGGACCCGAAGAAAAACCTCCAGGAAACTTAATCACGGGGGTCCCACGCTTGATCGTGGGATCAACACTGCCTCAAAATAGGGAACGTTATACCGAGGGACAGCCGAAAAAGCCCAGAAAAATCCTTAAAAAGGAAAACTCGAGGACGTTTCCGGAGCACTCTGAGGCAGAGAGTCATTTGGGCAAAGGGAGAACTCCGGGGAAGGGCTCAACCGCCCTGAAAAAAACCTCCGGTCTTATTGCCATCTGGTCCTTCCCCTGGGGGGTTGGAAAGGAAATAGGTTTGAACAAGTGAGGACTGTGCCCCGCCGTGGTGGATGGAAGATAACTGGATCCGATAGCTTGGGGCCTAATGAACTTCTCAAAACGTCCACGACTGCAAGAGAGAAAGGAGTTTAAAGGCTCCGGGGCCAAGGAAGGCGTGGGGCTTCTTCAGCACGCGCGCAGTTCCTAACGCACTTGCTTGTCTGCAAAAAGGGATGTAGAAGGGAACTCGCGATAGGGGGAGAAAAGTGACGAGAGACCTACCACCATATGAGCGGCACCGGGTCGGGCCCTTCTACTCACAAATTGTTGGCAAATCGGGAGGCCCTGGGCGAAGAAAACGCAATAAAGGGCACGTCAGGGGCAAATTGAGGGGGTCCTTGGGAGTCCCAAAAGAAGCGAGATTGGGAAGAAAAAAAAGTGTGTTCAAAAAATTTCTCACAATGATTCTACTCTACTTATCTCGAGAACAACAAAAAAGGAGGTTCGAAAAAAGAGAAATATAATTATGGGATTAGAGAGGTGAAGAGTTGATTGATATGACAAAATTGGCAGTAGCGGGACTTCGCGGGCACGGGAAAAAGGACTCAAGAATGCAGGATTTTGCTCACATTGCTGCGGGGGAGCAACAGAAAAAAACTCTCTACGATAGAGAGAAGATTGAAGGAACGAAAAAGTGGTCTCGTAAATCAGGTTTCCTCCAGGGCCTATTGGGTGGGTCGTCCGCGAAAAAAGGTTGGAAACGAAAGAGCGGGAAAGGAGGAGGTCGTGCCGGAAGAAGACCATGGGTGCAACACAAAAGAGGGGGGGGGAGCGAGAGGGAAGAACCGCCGGCAAAGCAGCGTCGTCAATAAGTTGAAACAAAAGGAAGAAAATCGTTGAGGGCGGCAGGGGAAGGAGGAAGACAGAAGGAAAGTTATCTTAAAATACCGGGAGGGAATCTCGCTCCGCATATTGCCAAGATCAAGGAAACGTCACAAACCATCCTTTAAACTGACATAATCGAGGAGGTAGGGGCCGGGCTATCGCTTCCAAAAGCGAAGTGTCGGCTATGCAAACTCAAAAAAAGGCGCGGGGGAGGCTGGGGGGGTGGGTGTCAGGGGGTCTTTTTCTTATCTGGGGCGGCGGCGCTGTGGGGGCCTCGGCATCAAAGAATTGAATGATAGGCAGTGGAACGTGGGAAGGTTTGGCAGCCTCCGCTTTGGTCGGTTCCATCAGTCGCAGTGGGAAAAACGAGGGGCGCGAATCGATAAGCAAGGTAACAAAGGAGGGCGGTCTGCGATGTTACAGCATGACGGGAAGTTTCGTTACAACAAGGTCGCGCGACATCACCATGGCCGGGGGAAGGGTGGATGTGGTGTGCGTAGGTTTTTGGGGGGAAGGCTGAACTGCTCAGACGAATGAATTGTCGGTTTTTCAGGAAAAGAAAGGAATGAGGGAAACATCGAAAAGGCTGCAGCCAGTTCGAACAATTTCCATGGCTCAACCTACAATTCTACGGCCGAATAGGAGCAAAAAAAGTTTTCGGATCAGATCGACAAGGAACACTGGGAACGCTATATATAACCCATTCAAAGATGGGCAGCGCAACTCGCGGATATGATGAAATCTCGCTGGAAAAAAGGTCTTGAGTGAAAAAAATGGCGTATCTCGAGGAGTGACGTGAAAACGGATCGTTGATTGAACAGAATATGAAACTGGAGGAGAGTGGAAAATGTTGGGGGGCAAGCACGAGGGTAACGTCAAGACCATCTCTGCCGTGAACCTGCGTGGGGAAAGGGGGCATTGAGTAACGGAGGAACTATCCAAGCAGGTTTGCGTTGAAAGAGAATGGACGCGACCAAATGATCCGGACAACGCTTGGGACTCCCGGCGCCGCGGGAGGGGAAAGGGGGGAGATCAGGGAACCGAAAAAAAGTTCTCCTTCACTATATTGCCGGGCAATAACGTCCGGAGGATTTCGTCAGAAGGAAAGCTAAACTATATCTACATCATCAAAAACAAGATCGGGAAGGGCGATCGGGAATACTTATGGGAAGGGATACGCTAACGAACCAGAGCAAGAGTGACGCCCTGGGAGGTGGGCCGACTAAGGCTGAAGAAACACCTGAAGATAGATTGGCCAGAACGGCCAAAAGCGTCATAATCGGCTATCGTATTCTCACAGGCTTCATACGACATGATGAACAACCGACTAAAACCGAAAAGGACACTGGGAGAATAATCCAAACAAGGAAGGGGAGAAGCAGTGGCGACAGAAAGGGGGGAAGCGCCGGTCTGCCAAATCCTGAAGGCCATCTGAATCGATGACTAATGAAAAGTCAGCGAAAAGAAACAAGAGCGTTGCAAAAGGGGGGAACGAATGCTAAAACAGGGGCACAACGAGACCGTTAAGCTCCACACATTCTGTAAGAGTCCTTAAGGGATAGAAGAACGTACAATCTCTTTTTGAACAGTCCGTAGACCTTCTCTATCATGGGACGAATGCAAAAAGAGAATGCTAGTGGGGAAAAGGGGGAGAATCTCAAAAAACAAAGGATGGAGTACAAGAGAGAAGGAAGCCCACTGGACGGCTTCACGATCTTTCTAAGGGTTTTCATTCCGCGGCCTACGTCTTCGACCGGGACGGAGGGGAGAGCCTGGAATGCGGAATTAGTTGTCCGCCTCGTACCAAGGGGCCGTTCATAAGTACCGAAGGGGGGAAGCGCACTTGGCCGGTGCAATGTCACCATCGTCCATCCCATTAGGGAAAAGATTTCCACTGGTGGGGAGACTGAACAGTCGGAGGGGAGTAGTGCAAGATCAAAGGAGACGTCTTTTAAACGGCGTGCGCTTGAAAGTCCCCCGCCCCGCAAGGGGAACAAAGGAAGCCGTACCATTGGGGAAGAAGTACTGAATCTGTCACCAGTGTTCATGAGGTTGGGGGCATATTAAATCGTGATTAACTATACCTTCGATTTCAGGTCTTTCCAGGGGGCGCCCATAGCGATCAGGTTTAAAAGCCTTCGGAAACCCCACTGAGAAGCGGTCGGGGGTTTCCAGAAGGGGCCAAAGACGGTGGCAAAGATGGTGAGGGACGAGAGCGGAAAAACCGGGTCAACGATATTTTTGAAAAAATGTTAAGAGATGAGGAAGAAGGACTGTATCGACGAAGACTGACGGGTTCTACAGGAAAAGAGACGGGTTGACGACGGGAGTCCCTTTATTTCACCCCGTGATAACCCGCGCTGGTGGGAAGGGGGAACCTAAGAGACAGGGTAATTAATCATCTCTGGTATCCACTCTAGAGTCCAACTAAAATCTGCCGTGAAGAGCCGGGTACGAGTTTCATGGGGGAATAAGCAGCAAAAAACCCTAGTTAAACTTATGGTCTTGATCCAGCTCACAATTTTTGTTCGTGCTTGAAAAAAATGAAATACAGAGAGTTGTCAGGGAGAAAAAGGGAAAATGAAACTGAGATCCGTTCCATCGCGAGAGACTCATATCAAAAGGAATAACCCACCCCCGGCACGAGCGGGAAGCGAGATGCTCAACTATCAGGGGCTCGCATACCTTCTTCGAGGGGGTAGAAGCGGCTGAAAAAGGGGGAAAAACCGGTCGACGCGGACAATAACTGCATTCGCGCCCTTGTCTATGCCGGCCGTAACCTCGTTGTGAGGGAAAAAAAAAAAACGCTTACACTGGTAACAGAAGAAAAAATGACGGGGAGAGGGGAAGAGTAAAATATGCGTGCCCTTACAACGGAAGACCATTCCGGTACGGTAAGCGCCGCAATAAGTCGGCAGTCGAAAAACTGAGCCCCTCCATTGGGGGATCGCGCCGAAAAAGGGAGTTGGACCAATAGAAGAAAAGTCACAAGAAATGTGCTCGAAATTGGGGACGTGAGTCGACCTGTCTCGAGAAAAGGCTGGGCCGGAAAGGATGGAACAGACCACCACCCGCGGCGCATGAACAGATCAAAGAGTGGAAAAAGAGTGAACTTCCTAACATTCCATGGACCTTTATGCCGACGGGAAGAACAGCGCGAAGCATACAAAAAGGGAAGGGAGGAAATCGAAAGGAAAGCCTCTACTCTCAGGAGGGCACAGGTCGTCATGGTTGGCGGTTCAGAGCCGAAAAAAAGGGACGGAAGCGGACCTGAGTAGCTCGATTATGCCGATCCTTCATGCCTGGTGTGAACTTAATCTGTGATGGGACTGGCCATCGGGCGCGGATATGAACAACGAGGGTGCCGAAGGAACGACGGGGCCGCCTTACTTCATCACGGCCCCTGCCTTCGGTATCACTCAACTATTGTTAAAAAGAGGGGGAGGGAAAGGGGTGAAAAACAAACTAAAGTTGGGTTGCGGAAAGAGATCGCTGTTCTCTACGCAACTATTTTGAGGGGAAAAAGTACACGGCTTAAAAGCGCTAGAGAGGGGGGGGCAATTCTTGAGTCGAGCGACGTGCAAAACAGAGGCAGCACACTCAAATTCAAGAGAAAAGAAGTTGAAGGATTGCTTCCTAGGCGAGCGAAAATCGTGAGCGTCTTTTGGGAAACGCCGCAGCGCGCACAGAGGGAGAGGGATGGGGGGGGATTTCCCCAAAAACGCCGCGCTACATGGCCCTGCAAAATTGTGGGGGGGGGCCCCACAGAATCAAATTGAGAAGCCTTCTAAGAGAGGGAAAAGAACGACCAAAAAGAAGGAAAAGAGGGATAGGGGAGAAGGCGATTGTAGCAAGGTCTTTGGGGCCACACAAAGGTGGGGCATGGACATGCTAGCGCGGCGTGTTCGGTCACTCCAAAACTCAAGCAATGACATGCAGAAAAAAGAATACTTCTGTTTTCCGAGTCTACTATCGAGAAACTCCCGGGAGAAAGGGGGTAGCGGAAAGAAAAAACCGGTTTCCTCCTGGGGGAATGTTTGGAGGCTCGAAATTACGGCACCGAAGAAGAATCGACGATCGGAGGAACCGTTTGGAGGATAGAAATGGGGTGGAAAAGAGCTTTAGTAATAGTGTCCCAAAGCCTCGTCTTCAATGAACTGTTACCAAAGGAGACAAAAGGTGATTTCGTATCCGGGGAAGAGAGGTCGGGAAAAGCGTAAATTTCACATAAAAGAGGGGGGAAAGCTCCGTCCGCAAGGGCCAGCTCAGAATTCCTTTTCACACCACCTGGAAAAGGAGGGCATCATAGAGTCAAAAACAGGGAGGAAGGCTTCCATACGGCGACCGGGTGGCTATTCAACCGCAAAAAACGATCGGCGCTAGGGCCAGAGAGGAGTGCGAGAGACGCGTTTTCCTGAAACGGCGGGACGTGTAAGACTGGTGCGGGGCGGATAACGAAGAGGACCATGGAATTAGAGTCAGCTAGCCCGATCAAGGTGGGGAACGTGAAATCCTGTAGCAAGGAGGGGGAGGGGGAAGGGTCGGTGGGAAAAGCTCAGGACGGTCATCGTCAAGAGGCAACGAGCCAAGGTCAGCCACTCTCGCGCCGCATGGCGGGGGGGGGCGCATGGGAAATATGAGCGGGTACACGAAGAAAAGCGACACCAATGCCGGTGCGTGGGGGGGGGGTGGGCGACTTCGTCGGGGGGGCCGAAGGGGTGGGGCGAGAGCTAATGCTGGGTCGTGCGGTCAGCCTCCATGTAGCCAGCTGGAAAGAGAAAAAAAAACTGCCTTTTATCTTACGAGTCCAGGTGTCGCTCAACCTACAACTATTGGACGGAGATTCAAAGAAACGAAGTAATGAAATAGTATACCAAGAAACAGAACAAAGTCTAATCTGCATGTCGCCCCATCGCGGGAGACTCGACGCCTATGGGGACAGCTCTCTGTTTGATAGGGGGGCCCGGCGAGGAAGGGAAAGCAAATTGAAAATCGAAGATATACACCTTATAAGAAAGAGGTGGATTTCGTTCATGTTGGAACAAGCACTAAGTCCAAAAAATTGGGACGCCCGGGGACGCCTCCTGCACCAAGGAGGGGATGGAATAGGAGGGGAGAGTACTTCACTGAAAAAACTTCTTACCCTTCATACACGGGGGACTATTTTGCGTGTGTGGGAAAAGAGCGCAGGGCTAGAGGAGCTGAGGGGAGAGCAAAGTTCAACCGCCGAGGGGATTTCCCTGTGGGGTAAAAAACGCAAGCGACTCTTCAAAGGGTTCTGGCCGGGGAGATAAAGGGACGGAAGGATTTAGGACCTAAGGATATTGAAGACTGGACAACAAGATCCGTTGACGTTCTGCGATCAGGAGGGAAAACGAAGCTGGCTTTCGTATGGAACAAAGTGGCGGTCTAAACGGGGAAGAAGAGTTAAAAACAAAATCATCTCCCTGTAGTGCCCGACGAAGGCGACGACAAACTGAGAAGCGAAGGGAGATGGAAACCCGGCCCGCCGACCGCCATCGGATCACTGATAGTATTCACCAGCGAAGCCAAAGGACAAGTAAGACAACAGATGCAGGGAGGGTAGGAAAAGGGACTGTCCGTAAGGGAGAAAAATGAAGTCGAGACTCAAGCGCGTTGGGAGGTGGCAATCAAAAGGGCAGCCGGTCGGCCAAATCCTGAAGCGTTATCTTAGGAGAAAGGGGGACTCTACGAAAGGAGGAGGGGACGTACTACTACGTTCACCAAATTCTGGGACGAGACTGGGTTGGCCGCGATTGCAACAAGGAGAAAAAAAAGTAATTACCTTGAGCGTAAACGGGTTCTTCGAGGTAAGAACGTAGCGGTTCGAAAGTAGCCGCGAGAGAGAATGACAGGCCAAAAAAAGGAAGGAGCTGAGCCGGGTGTA
>Ga0179593_1732924_pt1 | contig 22866 bp, 22 predicted proteins | sample CZODoug2_1_08_16_FD_185931 | JGI IMG/M metagenome (GOLD analysis project Ga0179593, IMG submission 185931) | Vadose zone soil fungal communities from Angelo Coast Range Reserve, California, USA - CZODoug2_1_08_16fungal (PacBio error correction) | ecosystem: Environmental > Terrestrial > Soil >...
GGTCCGAGAAAATTCAAAGCCAGCAAAAGCTCAAGTGTGAGCATCAAAAAGGGGGAGGTTGATTAATGAAGCGAGAGGGGGGCCAGCGGCGCCTGCACACCGAAAAAAGTATGCATCGAGCATGATGGAAGGAATGGAAGATTCCAAGGGCGGGAAGAAAGGGACGTTATATTGGGGGGGAAAAAGAGGGGCCTTTCCGAAGTGCAACCACACTTTGCCGCGAAGAAAGGGGGTGATCGTGCGTGAAACATCAAGAGGAACGAGGGATAAAGGGCATCCAGAACCTTCTACAGGAAATCTTCTCTTAAAGAAAAGGCCCTCTTCCTAGAGGGGGGCCTGGAGTAGATGATAGACAACCATCATTATGTTGTCTGAACCCTCTTAACAAAAAAGGAAAAGGTAGGTTTACTCCTATTTTGGAAAACCAAAAGGCGGCGGTACGAGCGATCTCTCTCAACAAACAACACGGAGGGGGGAGTCTCTTCGTCGCGCGGGACATCTCTTCAACCTACAAAAAAGGACTAAAAGGGGGGCGCTCGACAAAGGACAATCATCTACTCGCTGCCCTGTGCTCGTCATCGGAAACTCGAGACCCGGTGAAAAAAACAGGGGGAGAAGGACCTCGTCATGACTGTTGCTCAAGAGGGGGTCGCGGCCAAGTGTTTGGGAGAAAGCCGCCTTGAGAAAAAAGGAACGTCCGGATTCTCTGGAACCCAAAAAGGAAATACAAGACTGACCCGCAAAGAAGGAAGGCGATGAATCCTTCCTCAGAAGCGGCCTTCGTTGTGAGGTTGGGGAACGCCTGGAACCAAATATCAACCAAGGTACTACTGGTGGATGGACGGCCGCGGACTCATGAAACTTGGAATTTTCTATTGAGGGATCGGTAAAAGTAGAATAACGAAAAGGAGTCCTATCTTCCCGTTACACTGAAAACCAGTCGAGATATGGCATGAAGGGGGGGAAAAGGCATCCTTCGCCTGCGAAGCGTTTCGTGTCGAAGAAAAAACCATCGTGGCTCCGGAGTCAATAGTCCAAAAGAAAAGCGCGCTGGTCCTCCGGGGGGGAGAGCAGGTTACACCAGCCCGATGTCCGCCCTCCGCAAAAGCAGTTTTCACCTCGGCAAAGCAAATATTTTTGGCTGGAATTCAAGGGGTCGCATCACGTTGGGGGAGATGGCGAATTGAAGAAAGCGCGTCTCCTCAAGACAAAAAGCAAGCCGGGATCCTCTTAGAAACCATGAGTTTTTCTGGAGAGGATCGCTTTCGCGGAGTGGGTGATGCTCTCCTGAATCGGGGTCAAGCTCTAACGGGGGGCGAAGAGATCGGGGGACGCTCCACTTCCTTAGTGGAAAAAAAGGGAACACGCACCCTTGCCGATAAAAAAAGGTACGTCCTCCTTATCGGAGTTAAAACGACCGCCGCGAAGCTCGGAGTTTCAACAGGCACCGTCGCGCAGAGGTCGAGCTTTCCGGGTCCTCTCACCGAAAGAAGCGTCTCCTCCATCAAGTATCCGGGGCATAAAAAAAGGTGGCGTTCCTCGAAAAACCGAATTCCGTATCTTCTTATATCTGACAGCTTTCTTCGGGAAAAGCTCAACCGAATGAGTAACTTTCCCTAGTAAATAAAAATGTTCGAGGAGACCACAAGGGAGCGTCGAAGGGGGAAAGTAGGCTGAACCCCTTCGAGGGTTCACCAGTCGATCTGAAAAAGGGCACGCGACGGCTTCGCCAAATCTCCGCCGTTAAGGAGCCTGCCACCTATGCCCAAAAAAGGGCGCGGTGAAAAACAAAAAGAGATTCATGCGGCTGAAAGGGGGGTCTTTGGCGAGTGAAAGGGAGGGGGGAATAAGACCTAGATACAAGGGCCGTTTAAAAAACCGGGGGGTTAAAAAAAAGACCGGCAAAAAGATGGTCTTCTGCTCGGTTGGGAAAAAAGAAAAACGCGTTGGGGCGGCCGAAAAAGATCAGGGGGGGCTATAAAAAAAAGAAAAAGGGCAAAGCCCCATTCTGAAGGAAAAGACTCTAAGAGGCGCGGAATGCGACTCTCTATGTTAAACCCACCAAGGCCGGACACAGGGGAACGGAAAAAAACATTTTGCGTAAAAAAGCGTCGTCCTTTGGGAAGAAAAGAACCGCCTTCTTTGTGTCCTGAACCGAATCGAAGTACGCCGGAAGGGGGGTCATGGGAGCCACAGAGAAATGATTTCAAGGGACGCAATCTACCCTCGAATGTCAAGTGACGGAAAGGGATAAACCGGGCTGCAGGACAGGGGAAAAAGGCTTACCTCAACTGAGGCAATCGAATGGAAACGCATCCTGGGAGAAGGACGGCATGTACAACCTAAAAAATACCTTTTTCTTCTCGGAAGAGAGTCTTCACCCTCTAAGCCATTGGACTTTTCTCGGATGGGAGAAGACGAAACCCTCGTCTTTCAAAAAAAAAAGGAATCTCGCCTCTCTCGGGGGGGGGCTCGCACTTCTATCATCGAGAACCTTTAGAATAAAAAAAGGGGGGGGGGCGCCTTCTTCATCGCGCAAACGCAAGTTGCCCTGAAAAACATCGACGAGGATGAATGATTTGCTTTACCAAAACCCGGATCCTCTGCCGGGGGGGGGGAATGTCCTCGAGGCTTGAAGAAAAAAAGGTCTATGACCGCCGAAAGAATTCTCTTCTGTCCTAGACCGCGCTACATTTTGGGTGACACGAGGGGAAGAAAGTAGGCGCAACTCGTCGTTGAGTGGAGAGGGGTGGCCGTTCGCTTGAAAGTCCTGGAAGACGCCGGGATGCAGCAGAAGGTGGATCAAAGGGAAGTGGCGGATCGAAAAGGGGGCGCATCTCTCTCAACAAAACAAAGGAGAAATGCCGTCCGGAGGAAAAAAAAAGGGCGACACCGATTCGTCTGCGGGGAAGGACGAGAACACCCCGTTTCACGCAATGCAAAAAGGGGAAGAACCGGACAACCTGACGGCTTCCGGAGAACTCAAACGAGAGGAAAGTAAGACCTCGCTGCAATCTTCAGGGTAAATTGATCGTCGGGTCTAGGAAAAAAAAGACGCATCTCTTTATTCTTCAGGAAAAATATACCGCCCTAAAAATTCAAGCCCGCGAGAACCAAAGGCAATCATGTCCTAACAGGGGGGAAAAAGAGGGGCGAAGGCGGAGCTTCGAGGGGGGGGGAAACGCTGGATTTTGCCCAGAAGGGAAGAATCGACTTCGTGAGCAAGAAAGTTTTTAGGAGGGGGGGGGGGGGGCAGCATCGATTAGAAGGTGCGAGATGTCGAGAAGAAAAAGAGCGGCTTGGTTTTGAAATACGAGGGGGAAAACGTCCGAGAACATTGTTGCAAATTGAGGCGGGGAGGACGAATCGCCATGGCGGAAAAAGAACCCAAGGCGCCGCAAGGGTCCTCCGCACGGTGGAAAGGGGGTCCGATTCCCAGGCGCAAGACAGAAATCGCAACTGTAGGGACAAAAAAGAAAGAAAAACCGGTGGAGTTGACGATGAAAAGGCGATTTTCGCCACTTAGACGATCCACCAATTGAAAGGAAAAGAAGGGAAAAAAAAAAATAAACCGGAGGGACTTCGATCCGGGACGAAGCCCGCCCGCACACCGCCGTGGCGGCAAAGACTAAAGAGGTGGGTTGCACGGAGAAGGTCCGTGCAGGGGGGGAAAAAAAAAAAAGTTCGGCCATGGGGCTCCAGTGGAGCACTCGAAAACCAGCCCTCCGATTCGGAGAAGAATCCGCATGGGGTCGTGGCCCAAAAAAGGCCCCAATAATTTTTATAACCGAAGCAAACCACTCGTTGGCAAAGTGAGGCCCAAAAAGAGCGAGCACATGGAAGCGAAGATTGTGGGTGCAGAAAGGCTTCAAAACTTTTGGGGGATATCGTTTTTCTCATAGGTTCAGGGAAGGAAAAGGGCCTGAAAAAAAAAGTTTTCGACAAGACCGCCTCATAAATCGCTTCGAATTTGGTAACCTCGAAAGGATAATAGGTGGGCATGCCGAAGGGAAACGGCTGCGAAACCTTTCCTCCTCCGGGAAACTGTAAGGTTATACCGGGGGAGGTGAATTCCCCGCGCCTGGGAAAACAGACCTCCATCCCTTGCCGGAAAGGTTTGTAACCTTAAATTATGGAGGCTGCAAAGGAAGCGGGTCCAGTTATGCGCTTTTTGGCAGGACGAGAAGCAGATCTTCCGGCCTGACGCGTCGGGAGGGAAGGAAAGGCCAACGCTTGCGGGAAACTGTGTTACTTTTATCTAGGGCTTCTGGAGTGCTCTGCAGCTCAGCGAGAAAAAAAGAGGGCGCCGAGGTGCACAAGGGGGGGGAAAAAGGGCACACACTGTCGTCGATCTTCGAGGAGAAAGTTAACTCCATAATAGGACTAAAGAAGAGGCTTCCATGGAAAGACTAGCTTGGCAAAGGGGGGGGGGGGGGAAAGAAGGAATACCTCTTCTTGTTGAAAAAAAAAGAAAGGGATTCCCGCCTCCAAGGAGAGAAAAAACGGTGGAGCTCTTTTCCGAACGGAAAAGAGGAGCTCCAGAAAACCCAAGATTTTCATCTTCCGAACAAAAAGAAAAACAATCTGATGCCAGAAACTCAAGGGGGAAGAGGATCAGGACGAAGTTGCAGGCTGATTACTATGGAAAGATTTCAATTCGCCATCGAGAAAAAAAGGAAAAGGAGACCGGCTTCGGAGAAAGAAAAGCCAAAAATATTCACGTTTTTAGTGGGGGGTCCTCGGGGGAAACACGTTTTTTCGGAAGGAGGAGAAGAAGTTGGGAAAAAAAGGGAGCGATGAGGCGGGGAAAGGAAAGGGACCGACAAAAAACGCTCAGACTCCAGAGAAGTGGGAAGGAGGATGGTGAGGACGGAGAAAGGGGTGTCACGAGAAGATGTTATGGGGCTGGCTTCGACAAAAACAAAACGTCCTCGAATGGAAGGGGAAAGAAGGGTCGGGGATCACTTAGGGAGCCCATAGGGGGGGGCTTTAAATGGAATAGGAACAGGCAGAAGGACGTCCTTCTACTTCTTACAAAAAGAGCGCGTCCCCGCCATCAGAGAAAAATGAACAAAGCAGTCAGAGGGAGGAAATCCGCCGGAAAGAGCATCCACAGGGACTTTATCTGTTGGAAGGCAGAGAACTATCTTGAACCGAAAAGAAAAGGCACGGCACAAACAAAAGAAGAGGAAACTGAGAAGGATTCATCGGGGGTCCTGTAGACTAGGATAAAAGAAATAGACGATATAATCCGACCGGTGGAGGGGGGGAAAAAAAGAGGCGGAAAGGAAGAGGAAAGACCGAGCACTGGAAGAAATCGCGCCCATTGTTAAGACGGGGATAAAAATGACTAGGCCGCGATTACTAAGGGGACCCCATCCTTTCAAGCAGACCGGGAAAAAAGCTGGTCACCAAACCAGACCGTCAGCTTTAGATGGAGAACCACGGCGCATCAGGAGGGGGAAGCGCCCGAGGCCTCTTATCCTGAGGGTGAGCACTATGGGGAAGAAGAGCGTTTTCCCAAAAACGAAGAGCTATATTCTCTAGAGACACAACAACGATGAGGAGAATCGCGCATCTAAGATGCGTCGCAGGAGGCGCTGAGTCTGCGGAAGGACTTCATTATCAGCGTTGAAGGCGGGCGCGGCGACAAAGAGGAAAGTGGAGATCATCGAGATGGTGCTCGTCATCTTCGGCTGACGGTTTCCTTTCTGCTGAAAGGAAAGGGGAGGGGAGAGTGACGAGCGACAGAGAAGGAAGGGAGGTTTCTCGGGCTCAAGAAAAGGGGGAAGGAATTATTCTCGGCTAAAGGGCTGAATGTCCATTCTCGAAGGGGAAAAAAATACGCACGTCCTTATGATGAAACCGAATTTGCTCGGGATTAAAAAAAACGCACCATTCCTTCCAGAAGTACGATTTCCTCTGCGTCAGGGGGAGACGCTGGCGGGGGAGCGTGTCAGATTCGGAGGCAACCCCGTATCAAGGGAACTTGGATGCCGAGGAAAACGGCGACCAGAAAGCACGCTGGGGAGGGGGGAAAGGGAAACGGGATGCGTTACGCGAGAGGGGAAGAATGACGAAAGTCGCAAAAAACTGAGGGGCCTATCGTCCCGTTACACTAAAAAAAAAAAGCTAGGCCTTATGAACGCAGGGAGGAAAATCCTTCTCCTGCTATGGAAGGGCACGCGCCCCATCTTTGGCATCGTGAAAGGGACGGTGCGCGTCCCACCAGAAAGAAATCAGCTCTGCGTCTGGAAAGAACCGGGGGCAGCAGTTACCCGCAGAGAGACCGATGAAAGGAGCTCCGCAAAAAATTTCCCAGATACAAACACTTGAATATTTTTGAGGGAAAGGAAAAAAGGGTGCGCATCCCGGGGGTGGGAACGATGGCGACTTGTAAAGAGAATCGAGTCTGTCCTTCACCCCGCCAAGAAAAAGGGGAAAAGATCTTCAGTGTCAACCATGGAGGGGGGAGGAATCAGATGGTGGAGGAGGGGGAAAAAGAAAATCCGTCTGCGTGTTTTGCGTAAGGGGACGCCTGGCGCGGCCGATCGAAGAAAGGAAACGGAATGGGGGCGAATAGATATGGAAAAGGGGAAAAGACGGCCGGAAAAGCCGATTTCTTCACATGGGAAAAAAAAAGCATCCCTCTCCCTTGCCGTAAAAGTGACAATTATCTTTAGTTAACGGGAAGAGGAAAAAAAAGCGAAGCTTCGCCGCCGTAAGGACCTGCCCTCCGGCTCAAAGGGGGGGGAAAAAAGGATTCCCTCTGAAGATTTGCAAAAACGCCTCGAGATCCCAGAAAAAAAAAAAAGGGCGGATCCCGCCAGCAGAGGGAAAACCTGCTCGCCGGCATGAAAAGGAAAGAAGAGCGACACTTGTCCGGCGGAAGGGCACAGGCTTTCGAACTTGGCAAGATCAAAAACAAAAGAAAAAATGTCGAGTCACGGGGAAAAACACACCTGGGAGCCTACGGACAACTAGGGCGTCGTGAAAGCGAGAAAAATTTCACCAGGCGAAGAGTCTCACCGGTCGTACAAAAAGCGGCTCGCCAGTGGCAGGTCGCCGCCGTGGAAAAAGAGGAGAACACATATTATCTCGGGGAAGAACTGAAGCTATTTCATTCTTCGGGGGTCGGGGGCGTATTGAAGGGATGGAGAAGAGAGGTAGGGGAGCACATAGACTAGACAAAGGAGAAGGGGTGGGGGCCGCCACCGAAGAAAAGTGAACTTGCTCTGCTCGTTATGGGGGAAAAAAACCCATTTTTCTTTCCTCGGAGGGAAAGGGAAGCGGGGATTGAAGAAGAGTTCGGGCACGCCAAAGGAAGGACTTCTAAGCGTCGGAACTGTTCGACTCTCTATGTCCAGGGAGGGATCACAAAAGGGTCCGTCAAACAAAGGAAAGGAGAAACTCATTTGGGAAAAAGAGGCGGTCTCCTTTTCAGAAAAAAATAGCCAGTTGTTTCCGGGGCGAGGAAGGGGCCCGGAATCGGGAAGAAAAGTATTGGCAGGGGAAAAAAAGCCGTCAAAGGCAAGTTTACTCTTCCGCAAGACGGAAAAGGCGTGGAGAAACGAAAGGGAGCTGGAAAAGAAATCTTCACTCCACCGGAAATGAAAGACTGCTTGTCTTACCTCCCCGGAGAAAAAAAGGGGAGTGGCGCTGGGAATCGGACGCACATCCATGGAAGAGAGGGCGGCATGACAACCCGAAACTAACGAGAAAGGAAAAAAATTTCCAGCCATGGCGAATCTTAGGGGGGAAAAAAAAAAAAAAAATAATCTCCCTCGCCCCTTAAAGTGTTTCTCTTATCGTTAGAGGAGAAAACTCGTCTTGGAAAAAAAGCTCTCTTGAAAGAGGGGCAGGGGGTATGGCGACATCTCGCAGGGAAGAGGGAAGGAGAACCGAAGCCTTTTCCCCCCGGCGCATCGCCTTCTTCAAAATTTAACCACCCTCGTTCCCTGAAAAGAGAGAAAGAGGCGTCCTGAAGGAGGAGGGGAATGTAGGCCCGGAGATGGCCCGGGGGGGTGAGTCCTCGAGTCATGGGGGAAGAGAAGTGGTGAGCGGCGGGGGGGACCCGCGACTAAGAAGGTTTTGTCTTTCTAGAGAGTAAACTGATCTATTCTCCGCAAAAAGGAAGGGAAAGGGGAAAGGGTTCTTATTCCCAAGAAGCAACTCGTCGTTTAGGAAGAAAATGCCGTCATGTGGTGTAGGGGGAACCGGTTTGATCTCGCCGGGAATGAAAAAGGGGGAGAGGGGGCCGGCCCGGCCTTGGCGGGATCGAAGCCGGAAAAAAAGGACAAGAGGAGGAGAAAAGAGGAGAGATGCGAAAGGGGACGTGCGACACCCTGAAAAGAAACCACCTGCGCTTCATCCTCTTTCGAGAGAAACCAAGAAGGGAAAAACCTTCATCTCCCCCCCGGGAAAAGAAAACTTCCTGGGCAACTCAACGACGATTGAAAAAAGGGGAAGACCTCTCTGCAAAAGAAGTAAATCCTCTCATTGTAAGGGGAGGGGGGGGAGAAGCCGAGAAAGAAGCAAATACGCTACTAGGGAGCGGTCATAGACCTCCGCTACAAAAGAAGAAAGCCTCGATGAATCAAACCAAAAAGAGAGGCCGAATTCCTTTTTGTAACTCACAGAGCCTGAGAATAGAGTTGTGGTCCAGGGCCCGGGGGGAAAGAACCCGAAAAGAGAACGGGGCGACCTTCTGTTGAAAAAAGGGCAAGGGCTTCTGTGAGAATTTGGGAAAGCCAGAAGGTGAGAGGATGTCGCATACCCCGAGAGAGGGAGAAGAAGGCCGGAAGCGCTGGGTTGGGAAAAGGACGCTATAACGAGAATTGCGGGAGTGAGTATCCCTGAAGAGGGGGAAGAAATGGATGGGGAAATTGCCAAAAAAAAGCAGTCGCACGGTGGGGGGGGGGGGTCCTGCCCGCACTTGTGTGAAAAGCTCAAGCAGTATTCTTTCGATTAAAAGAGCAACTCATGATCGGCGGGGGAAGAGGAGCGGTGAGGTAAGTCGAACGCGTTCCCTGAAAATTATGTGAGGCTCTCCTTAAATGCGAAAAAAAAGGAGGGGAGAAAAAACCCCAGGTTCAGGGCAACAATTTAAATCACGAAAAAAGGAGGTGGTCTTCCCCGGAAAATCCGAGTCAGGAACGAAGCAATCCCGCCCGGCCAAAAAAGGGGAGGGAGTTAGAGAGTTTGGAGGAAAGGAGGCACGTATTTTTGCAAAAAAGGGCACGTGAAAGGGTTGTATCACGCTCTTCAGGCACTCTACCTCATGGACGAGGAAGAAAAAAAGGCGAAGGCGTTTCTTCCAGCATGGGGGGCAACTGATGATAGCCCTAAAAGGCGCACGAGTACCTCCCCACGCGGGGGGGTAACCACACCGTATCCGAGGAAGGAAGGGAAAAGATGGTGCGGTACTTGGCGGCAAAAAGGGGGGGGCTCATGGTCTAGTCCTATTGGAGAGAGGGAGGGGGAGCCATGCTTCACAAAAATAAGGTTCGACAATTCAGGAAGAAGAATGAAGGTTTCCGGGTGGGGAAAAAGAGCCCGAGATAATAGGTGGGGGGGGGGGGCCGAGGCTAAACGGAGCGACCCATGCCGCAAGGCAAGACGAGTTTTTGTACGAAAAGGGGAAAGACGAATAGGAGGGATTCCCTCGGGGATTCAACTCCCTTCTTGCAGGGCGGAAGCACAGGTGTGTTGGGGGGAAAAAGGAAGATTTTTCTGGAGGGGCAGGAGTGAATCTTGGAGCAGAATGGGCGCTTGTTGTCCTGACGCCCAGGGGGAAATAAGCCGTATCGGAAAGGAGGGGGACCTTCGCGGGGAGGCGGACTGCCACGCTGGCTTATGCTTCACGTGGTGGGGGGGGGGAGAGAAGCGCTCGAAAAGGGCGAGTTTCCGCAAACAACTCTAGGAATGGATGGCCTATTTGCACGGGGAGAAGATAGCGTGCCACTGGGAAGGATCGGCTGTGGAAGAGTTCCTCTTGGAAGGGGACGCCATTATTACTACCTAGAGGGGTTGGAGAAAAGGGGAGAAGGACGTACGATCTTTGATTGGACCGAAGAGACCTGGTAAGAGGGATTTTTACTGAGACTGCGTTTAGAAAAAGATGTATTCTCGAAATACCTTTTTAATATCGTGGGGAAAAAAAGAAGCGGCCTCGATAAGGGGGCCTCCCACTCGGGGGGATCCTCCAAATGGACACCATCTGGAGGAAAAATCATGGTTTTGGAAAAAGGGAAAGGGAGAGGTCTTCTTTTCGGGAAATTAGCTCCTTTTGAAATGGGAGAGGAAAGAGAAAATCTCACCTTTGCGAGAAAAGGGGAGGAGGGGCGAACTGAATTCCGCAAAAGGAGGGTTTAAGGCTCGTTTGAAACTGCGGTGCGGAGTAGAACGGGGAAAATAATCGGGAGCGATGAAGGAGGGAAAAACTGCTTCTAACTTCCAAGAACTGGCCCTAAACTCATCGCTTGAAAAAGGGAGGGGGGGGATGTAACGGAGGGGGAAACCGATGAAGGGGAGCACCACTATTGTTTGGGAGACGTCTGGCTTCGAAAGAAAAGGGAGGCAAGACTAAGGGAGGAGGAAAAGGAAGTCGTTTCCATAAGAAAAAAAGTGTGCTTTTGAGAAAGGGAGCTAGGAACCAGCCTGGAGAATGTGTGAGGAGGCAAAGTCAGGACAAGAGGATCTATCGGAGGGAAAAGGAAGGGGGGGAGCACGAGAAATTCAAAGCGCAGCGGGAAGGGGGGGGGAAGGGACTCCGTTGAAAAATGATCAAAAAAAAAGGGGGGGGCTTGGAATCCGCAGATGCAAAGAAAGGAACGTTCCAGAAGGGAGGGAAAAAAAACGCCGGGAAACGAGGAAGGAGAGAAGGAATGGGGGAGGGTCATTTATCACAGGAAGTCTATAGTTCACATAAAATACGGATGAAAAAAGGGAAAGATATTCCAAAAGAAAGATTTTTTCAAGACCATCACCTTGGAAGAGGACCATTGTTATCCAAGTGTAACAATAAATATCATTAAGATTCTCTAGGAAAAGAAAAAAAAAGTCCGGAAAGAAGGAAAGGTCTTCGAGGCTGGTCAACCATGGGAGAAGACAGCGTGTCCTGCTATTAGAATGGACTCATCATGATTTTTCTGAAAGAGAAAAGAAGGAAACCGCATGAGAATGAAGGGTAGTGACGCCTGTTTGTGAGGAGAAAACCTCTCTACCAAGAGAGGGGGAAGAGATCAGGACACAACAACAACTTATTAGGCAGAAAAGGAGATCAAGAGGGAGATTCGTCGCCTCTTTGGAGAGAGGGAAGCAACCATCGTCGTCCCCTAAAGGAGGAGGTTTACTGTGCTTCAGAGAAACTTGGTGAAATCATCTACTCTCTTCCAAAAGCGGGGGGGGGCTAGCGTCATTTGACCCAGCCTAGGAAGGGAAAAGGGGATGAAAGCATGGGTATGCCGGAAGGAAAAAAAACTGCTTCTTTCTTGTAAAATAACAAGCTCACCTTTCTACGGATTATTAGGGGACCAAGGGGGGGGTCAGTGAAACATCATGCAGGAGAAAGAGTTGCCCTGTGCCAATCTCACGTCCTTAATTAGAGAAAGAACCGAATTTGCTCTGATTATAAGAGAAGCATACAGAAGATCATTCTCCTGAATCCTTAATCAGTTGACCAAAAGAGGGTGGGCGGGGGAGGCTCCGCTGGAAAAGGGGGGGGGGCGATGCGGCTTAAGGAAATCAAATCTGGTTTCTTAATGGTTCCAGAGGGAAATGACCCTCACGCGGAGGTTTGAATTTTCTCGGCGACGGATTGGGGCGTGGGGGAAGAAAAAGTAGACGAAATTCTCCCCTGCTTTTAAGAGAAAGAAAAAAGGGAAAGAAAAAGCACACTCTATGGAAAGGAAAGGGGGAAAGTACCCCGACCTGCAGGAAAAGGGAAAAAGAAGTTGTGTCGAAAAAAAAAAGGGGTTTTCATCGGGAAGAGACAGGACTCTCCAATGAAAGCATCAAGCGCTGCGTCAGGGAAAACTTTGTCCTCGGGGAATAAAACGAGTTTCCCCGCCCTCATAGAGCGAAAAAGGCATAGAAGAAACAGCAGTTTCACAGAAGAAAAGCCACACGACAACGTGAAGCGGGTATAAGTTAGCCGACGAAGGGGAGAGAAAAAAGGAGATTTGGGAGAAATGGCGAAATTGAAGCGAAAGAGGTCATCCTCCGGAAAAAAATCGGTTCTTCAGTGTTCCAACCAGAGTGAGAAATGTGGATCGCTTGAGGGAGGGGGAGAAGAGGCGATTGGGAGGCGAGAAGGGATCTCTGCGTCAAGATAGAAAAAAAAGGGGGGAGGATCATTCCTGCGGGGAAAGCGCGCCGGAAAAAAAGGAAGACTTACCTGAGTGTGAAAAAAAGGAGGCCTCATCCCGCAGGTGCCTGATCCCAAAAAAAAAAGGCCTAGAAGGGAAGGACGTGGCATCTTCAATAACAAAAAACCGTCTAAATCTCCTCCCGTGAAAGAGAGAACATTTCAAAAAGAGGCTCACCGTCCGAACGGGGGAGAGGGACGCCCTGCAGAAAGAAAAGATTGGGTCTCTCCGAAGGAAAGTGAGACAACCAGTGGCCTACCCGGGGAAACCCCTGCCATGTTTTCGGAACCGACTTCGAGGCTCATTACTCTGAAAGCAGAGGGGACTGTATTATCGACACGGGAAGGGTCAGTCCACATCTCAACAGGAAAAGAGAGGGAGTGGGCCAAGATCAAAGAGAAAAAAATCGAGACTTTTCCCAAAAAAGGAGAGGATCCGAAGGAAGAGTTCGGCGTGCTTTCAATTTCACAGAAAGGAAACACATTATCTTCACCAAACTCTACGGCTAGGGAAGAGGGAGGGTAGCCGACGTTCTCGAAGAGGGGGGGAGGGAAGCGCCACCTATTATTAAGGAAAAAACCGGACGAAAAAAAAAGCTTGCAATTTTGTCGAAAACTTCAGGGTGGGGAGGGGGGGAGATATAGGTCTGATAAGACAGAGAAGAAAAAGCAGGAGCATTTTAAAACCGTGTGGCAAAAAAGGGCACCATCCTTCTCAGGGAAAAGGGAGGTTGACACACCAACCCCCGCTTTGTGCGGTCACCCGTGCCGGGAAATATCGGGGGGGGGGGAGGGAAAACGTGCGGGCACGCCCAAGAGGAAACCTTCTAAGGAATGGGCTCCCATGCTTTTAGCAGGGAGGGCACGGGGCCGTTCTCAAAAAACCGAACACCGCCTGAAAATCATTTGCGGCAAACGCTTCTTCTTTGGCACGAAACAGAGAAGTAAAATGAAGGGGGTCGCGGGGAGGAGAAAGTTCCGCCGGAATCGAAGTCTGAAGAAAAAAGGGGGCAGGGCAGCCACCTCGCGAGAAATGGGGGGGAGGGCAATCGAACCCTGGGAGTGGAAGAACTGTCGCTGTACTGGCGGGGAAGGTCAAGCCACGGGCGCCAGGAAAAAGAAGGGCTGACCTCCCGCCGGAGAGCACATCAGATTTTCGCTGGAAGAGAAATCCCTGGTCTGCGAGGGGAAAAAAAAAAGGGGGAGGGTACAAACCAAGCTAAACCTTTGTCTTCGAGGGAAGGGGAGAGGGCGAATAGTGAAGGAAAAAGAAGGTTATCTCCCGCGCCAATGAAAAAAGGAAGGAAGAGTTATCCGAAACAATCTTCTTTTCAAGAAACAGCCAGAGAAACGGACGCAGGGAGCCTCGGGGTAAAAGGAAAAAGGACTCATCGAGGTGCAGGAGTGAGGAGAATCCTTTCTCTCGAAAAAAGGGGGTCCCTCTTCCTCTCTCCTCCGTGGAGGAAGAAAGAGTGACCCTGGAAAAACTAAGGGAGAAGAGGACGCCTGAATGATGTGCGTTAAAACCCCAACTGGAAAGACCTCTGCCGGTTTTGGGGGCCGACTATATTTAAGCCATGCAGTTGCAGTTGGAGAGGAAAGAAAAGGACCGCCGAAAGAAGAGACGGATTGGCTATTCTAGGAAAGCCTCTCAATGGAAAAACAAATGGGTCCTCGTGCCAGAGGGGGGAGGGAAGGGAGGAGGAAACTCGTAGGGAAAAAAAGCAGTCCAGGTTGTGCAGGGAGGAGAACTGGTTGGATCTCGCGGGATGAAGAAGAAAAAACACTGGGGTCAACCTCGTTCCCCTTGGCTTGATCGAAGCAAAAGAGAGAAAAAAACGGAGGGAGGAAAAGAAAGGGAGGGAAAAAAGGAGAGACCGCCAAGGGCCGGGCTAACAAAAGGAAACTCCGCGCTGCAATCCCGGTCGAGAAAAGGCAAAACGTTAAAGTCTTCACAAAAGCCTGGTGGGAAGAAAGGACCTGACGTCCTGCACGGGAAAAGCAAGAATTTGTAATTAAGAACCATAGGAGGGGGGAAGAAGGGGGAGGGGAAAGGGAATCCGCTAAAGGGGGGGAGAGATATGAACGCCGAAAAAAGCCAATACAGAAGGCGTCGTCGGTCATAGACCAGAAATGAAGTCAATCCTCGAGGAAATAAAAAACACGGAGAGGATATCCGAAGAAAGGGGGAGGACAATAAGGAAAGACATCGAGTTTGTCCAGTAGTTAACCACTCTGGCATAGGAAAAAAAAAAGGAGACGTAGGGACACTTTTGGGGGGGGAGGAGAGGAAAAGGCTTCGGTTATAATTGTGGGAGGGGAACCTCGAGAGAGGAGCACGTCTACTCTTTCGCTAGCAGTCTGGGGGTGGAAAAGAGGGTCGCGAACGATCCGAGAAAAAAGGGGGAGCGGAGATTCCCGTAGAGGGTGAGAGCCATTTCTGGACCTTGAAACGTCCTCCCAGCATCGCGGATTGAGGGGTTGGTCTTCCTGAAAGGGGGAAGGAGGAAGAGTGAGTACGATCCAAGCGCAACTCAGGAAAATCCGACGCGTTAGTTCATCCAGCAGGACGATTGCTTCTCTGTTGAGTGGACAAAATAAAGCGACCTTTGTGGAGAACACGACAAAGGGGAAAAGCCACCAATTGAAATCGAGACGGGGCTTCCCCTGCCAATACAACCGGGGGGAAGAAAAGAGGGAAGAGAAAGTAAAGAATCCGCCGGAAAAGGGGGGTAGGGATTCGGAGCGGTGGGGGGGGGGGGGGAGGGCGGCTTATTTTTTTCACGCAAAAGGAAGTCCGGTGAGTTGGCTTCATTGGTTGGAACAAGAGAAAAAGGGGAAAAGAGAGAGGTAGGAAACCGAGGGAATGGCCGCGCTCTTAGGGAGGAGACTGTCGTGTTGACTGAAAAAAAAAACGAAGCTGAGGAGGCCCTCCCCGAAATTTTAACCGGAAAAAAAGCCAACAACGGCGGGGTTGGGAAGGCCCTCAAGCGTGAACAATGGTCAACTTCTAATATTGGGCCGGGACGGGGGAGGAAAAAACGGGGGGGGAAAAAAAAAAAGGGGGGGGTATGTCCTATGGGAAGAAGAAGAACCTATATCGCCAATTCCTTAAAAAAAGGGTTGAAAAAATTCCGCCGCATAAATCGAGGAAAGGGAGAGGGTAAAACGCGACAAAGGAGAATGGGAAGGCCGACTTCGGAGAGAAAAACGCAAAATTCCAAAGAAGACCATGAGTTTTTGCACGGGAACGAAAACTGCATCGCCTGGTGAAAAGATCGCATAAAAAATGCATGCCCTGTCTTGCCGAGGACGAGCCTTTGGGGGGGGTGGGGAACCGAAGAGGAAGGGGCTGCGCTTTATCTTGAAAAGGGAAGGGTCTTTTTGGCCTGACGCCAGGCAGTTGCGATAATAAGAAAAAGGAGAGGCCTTCGCTTCCTTCTCTTCTAGCAAGGGGAAAGCAAGAAACGCTGGCGGGGAGAAAAAAGGGGCCTCGGCCACTGGGTGACGGGGGAGAGCGCGCCCAGCTTCTATTTGAAAAAGGTACGCTAAACGTCTCTTCGGCGAAAAAAGGGGGAAAAGGGTATTCCCTCTATATTGTCAAAAGGGGGTTTTGGGGGGGGGGGGGTTGGGGGGGGTTATTGAGGAGAATTCTCGTCTTTCTTGGTAGTTAAGAGGAAATCCGATGGAAGATCGACGCCAGGAAGGGGGGGGGGAAGAGGCCAAGGGCGGCGGGATGCGAAGGGACAATTTTTTTGGGAAAGGAAAAAAAAAAAATCAGGCTTTGTTCCGGCGCGCGGGGGGAGGGAAAGCCTCCCGGAGAGCCTTAGCCCCATCTGGGAGGAGAGGAAGAGGCCTCTATCAGGAGCGCAAAAAAAGACTACGCAAATCGATCCCAAAGAGAAAAACAGAAAATAAGGGATTGTAACAAAGGGAAGGGAAAAAGAGAAGGGATCTGGCGGTTTCAGGAGGAAAAAGAGGGAACTGTAGCTTCAAGAAAAAAAAGCAGTTCTGCTCACCGGCTGAAAAGGCAGCGACAAAAGAGGGGGGTCGGGTGCTGGAGCACGAGGTGAAACTGTTGCGGAGTCTCACCCTTTTTAAAAAAGCGGGGAGATATGCATGGCGGGGGAAAAGAAGACGAACTGCCGAAAAACAACAGCGTCCCGAAAAGTGTGCTTTTTCTTTTCTGGACGGCGAACCGATTCAGGAAAATGCCCTGAATTGGTATGGAGCCCTCTGCAGAAAAACACTAAACTTCCTACCGCAGGAATAAACCTGCATTTCGGGTATAAGAGAAATAATGGCCAGTAAGAGGGGGAGGTTGACGTGATAAGTGTAACGGAAGAGGGGGAAAAGTTCGTCATTAAGGGTACGAGGATCTAATCTCGGGCCAAAAGGGGAGAAGAAAAAGGAAAAAAGTGAGGGGCATTAGTCAGAAGAAACCAGTAAATGGCTGAATAGGGGGATCTTACACGAGTCTTGACCCCACGGGAAAAAAAGGAACAACTACGCCGATGGGGAAAAGGATGAAGTTATTCAAGGAGATGGAAGAATTTTTGTCGGGGGAAATCCGAACGAGTCTTAATATCTGCTTCCAGAGAAAAGGAGGAATTGGGGACACATTGCCAAGAGAAGGAAAGGGAGAAGGATGTTTCATACCAGCACTGGATGAAGCGCCATGGTTAGCCAGTGGGGAAAAATAAATAAGCATTACTATGGCTGCGAGTAAACGGGAAGGAATCCACAATCACGGGAAAAGGGAAGGAAACGGGTCTTCGAGGCTTGAAACAAAACAGGTTGTCATCGAGGAACGCGTCATTATTTGTCGACTCGCAAGCAAGAGGAAAGGGAAGAAGGACCGTAGGTGACAAAAGATGGTGAGCTCACTTCGCCAGAGGGGGAGGCTAAAAGATTCGTAGAGGAGGAAAAGGGGGTATGCTCTCAACAACAAAAAAGAAGAGAGATCGCGCATCTTGTCGAAGGGGGAAAGCTACGTTAAAGGGACAGGCAAAACCGACGCATGATCATCGGGGGAAAAGGTCGACAACATCATGAAATGCAAAAAAAAACGCAACACGCTGGTGCTCGTCATTGCCGCGGGGGAAAAAAGGGAAAAGGGTTCCGGAGAGGAAGGGGGGAGGGATGCAGGAAGGGACTCGCAAGAGGGAAGCGGTTCTTTTTCTCGGAGCAAAAAAAAGGCTGGAAGCGCCAAGTGCTGTGAGAAAAAGAAGGAAAGAAGACTCTTGAAAGGGGGACAATAGTCAAGGATTCTATGGAACCGATTTGCTCGGGATGGAAAGAAAAGAACCTGACAATCAAAGCCTCATGCTCTGATGAATCCTTCCCTCAGGGTTAAAAGGGCGGGGGGGGGCAGGCGCAGAGGGGGAAGGGGGGGGGAAAAGAAAAGGGGGTCAGATGCGCTTCATGAAAAGAAAAGATCAGCTTTCAGCTGCATTTTTCCCGGCTGAAGAAAGAAGAAAAGGGGGGGGCTGGCTGGGAGGGGAAGGGGCGACGGAGGGCGTTACGCGAGACGAGACGTAGGGTAAAAAGTAGAAGGAAGGCGCATCTGTCTATCCTTCAAGGAAGAAGGAAAAAAAAAAAAAAAAAAAAAAAAAAAAATCTTGGCCATGTAAGGGGATCCCCTACCTGATTGACATTCGAGTACTTTCGTGTCGAATCGCGGGAGGGGAAAAAGGGGGAATCGTGAAAAGATCGTGGAGGACCGTCCCTCAAGAAAAATCCTTCTTCTTTCCGAGCGGGGGAAAAGGTGTCGGGCATTTCGAGGAAGGGAAAACTCATCCTCCCGCTCGGACACCGGGGAAGGGCCTCCGCAACACATTTCAATCAAAAGGGGCAACAATTCCACAAAAAAAAAAATTGTTTCTAATAAAAGGGCGAAGCCGGTTGCCGAGAAGGGGGAATGGTCTCGCTGTCTACCGGAAAAGAAAAAAAAAAAAAGGACGTCATCCTCTGGAAAAAAGGCCGCCGTCTGATCCTCTTGACAGGGGGAAAGTGGCAGATCATATGTTGGGAAGTTCGCGGCGGTGTCTGAAGAGGAAGAGAAATCCTAAAAGGCCTATCTCTGCTTCAATCTCCCACACGGGGGGAAAGGGGGGGAGAAAGAAGGGGAAGGCGTGCCTCACGGCGAAAGAAAAAAAAATAAGGACTGAGGGAAGCTCGGAAAAAAACCGGGACCCTTCCTATCCCCACAAAGCAGTCGTCCTGAGGGGGAAAAGGCATCGTAAAAAGAAAAGAACGAAGAAGAAGACATTGGGCAAGCTATAGGAGGGTGCACCTCGCGAAGGAATGTGATGGCCGCTGACCAGGGAAAGAAGAAGGGGCTCTAGAAGGAATACAAAAATTCAGACCGGGTACGGATCCCGCCATAGGGGGGAAAATCACTGCCTCTCAATTAAATAAAGGAAAAAGGCTTAGTTATCTAAAGTGAAGGGAGGGGGGGCCAACAAGAGCAAAAGGCTTGCTCGAAAAGAGGAGCGCAGCCTCCATGAAGAAAGGTCGAGGAAAGCCACATTTCTCTTCGAAGAAGGGAAGGGCGTCTGTCGGGGAGGGAAAAGGGATTTCACCAGGCGAGAGGGAAGAGCGTCACCAACTCTACTGCTCAGGAAAAAAAGGGGTCGACCCGTTCTCGCCGAAGTCGGAAGAAAAGAAGGGCGCGTTTAAAAAAAAAAGAAAAAAGGAAGCGATGGACATGCGCTGATTGGTGGAGGAAAGGAGGGGGGGGGAAAAGGCATGGCCTATATCTTTCAGAAAACACTTTCGACCATGAGCCTTTTCAAAAAACCGGAGAAAAAGGAAAAAGGAAAAATGAGCGTGACTTAACTGGGAGAGAGGGACCAACCCCCTCTTTGGTCGGGAATCCGGATCGGGGGAGCTTATCATCATTCTTTGGCCGGGTCACGCAAGGGGAAGCCACGAAGGAGAGAAGAGGCGCTGCCAAAAATAAAGTGCGACGCTCAGGGGGGCCGCTCCACCACCTGGAAGGGAAAAAGAAAGGCACTTAACCGCGGGGGTGAAAATCCAGCCGCGTCTGTCTTTGACCCGACCATGCAGGGTGGGAGCTGGATTGCTTCTTCCGCCGGAGACTACTCCGGTTTTAGTGGGGAGGAAACGGAGCTCATCGTGATTTCAATGGGGGGGGAAGACCCTGGTTCGTTTCTCAATCGAAAAAAACGCCAGTCTTCACTCCACCGGAGCGGAAAAGGGAGATGGGACTGGCTGACACTCCCGCTAGGAAGGAAGGAAAGGAGAGGGAAAGGGGAATAGGGAAAGCCATCTGGGGAAGACCCGTGCGGCAGGACAACCAGAAAAAAAAAAAAGTTAGGCTCTGCAATTCAGACCATTCGAATCATCAGTCACGAAGGGAATAGCCCTAGCGCAAGGGGAGGGAGAGGGATCGTTATAGCGACCGCACAGAGGAAAAAAACACCGCTCTCTGAAATCTGGACGGAAAAAAAATCAAAGACAGACGTCCCCTTCTCATCTATTTCTGCGAAAAAAGTAAAAGGAGACGTTCCTGCTCACAATAAGAGTAATACCGCCTTACTAGAACCGAAGGGAAAAGCCCCTTTAAAACTCGATGCAAGAGGAAGGGAAGGGGAGGGTCCCCCCTGTAAGGACCTGAGAGAGGAAGGGGGGGGGTTTGGAAGGAAAAAAGGGGGGGAGCATGCGTGCAGTTGTAAGTCAATTACCTCCCGAATAAAGAGAGCGGTGGGGGGGGGGGAGAGAAAAGGGAAAGACCGAAACGCTAGCAATTGAGAGAGAGAGCCATGCCCGCTGCATCTGAGGAAAAGGCGGCAACTCGTCGGGGGAAACCAACTTAATTGCCTTCCTTGGGTGAGGGGAAAATGGAAGAAGTGGATTACCTTGGGGGGAGACGAGGAAGGAAAGCGAGGTGATCCGTCATTCGATCGGGGGAAAAGACCGGCAGCATCTCTCTTCAACAAAAAAAAAAAAAGAGAGATGCTGCCTTCTTTCTATCCCGAAAAGGGCGGCGAAAAAGTAGGGCCTGCTGATCCCACCTCGCGAGGGGAAGACCGGCGAGATCACCCGTTCAAGCAGAGGGAAAGAGAAAAGAATCCATCGCCCAGAAAAAACTAGGCAAACTCCCCTACGATTGTCCGGGGGAGGAAAAAGAACCGAGAAAAAGCGGCAGAATTTTGGCGGAGAAGAAGGGAGGTCTATTACCTCCTATAAAGCAAAAAAAGAAGGGGCGGGGTCAGACCCTCCTCTACAACTTCACTGCCAGGAGGAAAAAAATGAAAAAAAGACCCCTTAAAAGAGATAAAAGGGAAAGGGTGTAACGCAACATCCTTCAGGAGGAAGGAAAAAGGAACAGGGCACTCAGGAGGAAAAAAAATACATTCTGGAGTTTAATACTGGCTACTTCGTTGGAAAAAAGGGAAGGAAAAGGCTTCGGTTATATTTTGAGAAAAAGAAGGCAGAAGATGTCGCATACCCAGGCGAAAAGGAGGCGTGGTTTTTGTAAAAACAAAAGGAAAAACAGAGAAGGGCATTTTCTTCTGTATATTCCCGACGGTGAAAGAGGAGAAAGTCTTTCCCGGGAAGGGAGCCGCAAAGTCAGTTAAAAGAAATGGAGTTTCGGGTTGTCCGAAAATTTTCGGCTCCTACCATAGGTCTTCCGAGGGCCCAGCGGGGAAAGAGATAGTTCCTCGCGACGGGAGGGGTCAGCCAGCAGTCAAAAAGGGCCATTCGCCCTTGGAGGAAGGAAACCTCCCTCCATTTAGATTTTCGGGGGCAAACGGGACAAGGGGGAAAGGGGGCAGGACGATCCACCAATTGAAAAGAAAAAAAGAAAAAGGAGGGCGCGTTGGCTTCCCGCTGCACAAGAAATAGATTCCGGCGTAACTAATCAGCGCAAAAAAAAACCCTTCATTGTGGCTGGAATGAGGAGAGGGGGGAAAAAGAAGGGACGCGGCTTATTTTTGGGGGGGAAAAAGGAGTGTCAGTTCAGGGAGGGGCCATTTTTTATGACAAAAACTATGGAGCCCTTACCTCAGGGGGGAAGAGAAGGAGGGAGACTGGAGGGGAAGGGTCCGCATGGGCGCTCGCTGATATAAAAGATATGTAAGTCCCTCACTAGGTACCGACCCAAAGAGGGGGGGAGGAGGGAACAGAACTATCCTAGCCAGTTCAAGTGCAAGGAGAAAAAAGGTACGGTGGCTTCAAAACGGGGGGGAGTCTGTACGGTCTTCATATGTCTTATAAGACCGTAGATAGAAATGAAAAAAAAAAAAAAGAATTTTCTTAAAGGAAAGGGGGGGGGGACCCGCATGAAATAGCTTCAAGGGATGGGCAACCGCGCCCGAAGAGAAAAAAGAACTTCGGCTCTAACGGAAAGGACGCCCGGTCCTAGCCAGGAGAGGGGGGGGGAGACAGGTGAGACCGATCGCAACGGGGGATGTTCTCCCAACCTGATTCACTCCTGTAAATCAAGGCGGAGGGGCTACTATCAAGGGGGGAACCGCTCGAACTTTTGATGGAAGCTTTATCTTGCCAAGGGGGGGGAATTGATCTTTTTTTCCTTAGAAAGGGGGGAAGAAAGAAGATCGGAAAGGAGAAAATGACGCGGCAGAGCAGGGGAGAACGCTGGCGTGATCCGGGGGAAAAAAAAAATTTAGGGGTGTACTATTCTCTTCGCCCATTCTTCTAGTTGGGGAGAGGGAGAAGAGGAAAGAAAGGAAGAGCCGGCATCCGAAGGGGAAAGGGATTCCCCTCTAATTTCCAAGGGGGGGGGGGGGCGGGGCGTCGATCTTCCTCGGCAATCATGCCTTAACTCGAACAGGAAGAGAAAACCTCAGGAGGGGGAAAGGGAGGCGGGATGCGGAAGAAGGGCCATTTTTAAAAAACTGTGACCGGATCTCTTGATTCAAAAGAAAGAATCGCAAAAGGGGAACTGAACGAAGAGATCGGCCTCGGAAGGAAGAAGAAAAGAGGGTCATCTCCGCATTCCGCAAAATAAGGCGTCCACCATCTATTCAAGAAAATCATGGAGGAAGAGGGATCAGACGGCGGAGAGAAAAGGGAGGACGCGACATGGGGAAATGGGGGCAATCGAGAAAAATTCTCAAGGAAACACTTCTTAGATGTACTTCCCCCAAACTATTCCGTGGGGAGGGGGGACGAGGGGAAGGGAAGTTGAAAGGAGGGGGCGGAGGCAGAAACGGTTTCCGGACATCATCGGAGCGTGGGGGAAAAGGACGAAGGCCCTCCAAAAGGAAACAGAGCGTCCCTCCAGAAACGAAGATGAGGTGAAGGAGGGGGGGGGGGGAGGGGACGGAGAAAAAAAAAAGAATGCCCCCGTAGCTCCTCTGTTCCTTAGGACAAGAAAAAAGAGAAGGCACGAATGAATGAAGGAAGGGAGGATAATGCGGGGGAAGGGGGCATAGATTTTGCTTTTGAGGGGGGGAAGAAGGACATCATTTATAAAAAATTTTTCGGGAAGAAAATAGGAGAGAGAG
>Ga0179593_1635891_pt1 | contig 22864 bp, 15 predicted proteins | sample CZODoug2_1_08_16_FD_185931 | JGI IMG/M metagenome (GOLD analysis project Ga0179593, IMG submission 185931) | Vadose zone soil fungal communities from Angelo Coast Range Reserve, California, USA - CZODoug2_1_08_16fungal (PacBio error correction) | ecosystem: Environmental > Terrestrial > Soil >...
CGGCACATCACCGGCACCATTGACCAGGCAAAAAGGTGCGACTCTTAGGGTTCAAAATTCACCGTGTTCAAAGCCAGCCAAAAAATACGGCAAAACGCGGGGCGCGGGGAGATGTCGGAAAGGGGGGGGAGCAGCGGTACTCTTCAATGGGTACAACTGGGTAAAAGTGACGCCGAGCCGACGGTGGAGGGAAGGACGGTTACGACGGCGGGGATCGTCAGACCAACAAAATCTAAAACGGGCGACCGGGACGCGTAAAAGATTCCCGTGGAGCCCACCACATTAACTGGGAGACGACGCCGGCACATGAGTAGGCGGTGGATGTTGTGTACGACGCCCGGAGGCACGGACGGGTTCCTTTACAAAATGACACCAGTACGACGGTGGGGATGGAAAAAAGGTAAAACTTCAGGGAAACGCGGTACAAATCCGGCACCAAACACCGGTGCTAAAGGCGGGGGGCGGGTACTTGAAAAAAAGAAACCGTGTCAAGACCACCACGTGGAACCGCCCGTCACACGCGGCGGGCGGTGGAGAAAAAAAAGTGGGACTAAGCAGGGGGACACGAAAACCGGCATGTGTTAAAAAAAAAAGGGGGCGCCGGCGAAGGGTGACGGGGCTATCATACGCCCTGATGGTACTGACGTCAGCGGCAAAAACGGAAAAAAACTCAAGAAAACTTAACAGTCTACAAAGCGGGGACGAAGGGGCAAACCGTCGCCTGTTCCCGTGTCTCCAAACAAAGCAACAACGGCCAATCGCCTGCGGGTGCGGGGGTGGTGGAAGACTCTTGCGGCATCGGCACCGGCCCGGGATTTCACGGAAAGGGAGCAGGCGAACCCTTGCTATAGAAAAAAGCGGGCAAACGGGGGGGAACAAGGGGTCGGACGATCCCTAAACCGACAATCTAACCGAAGAGGGGGGAAAAGAGGTTTCACCTTCCACAGGGGGGAAAAGGGACCACCAAAAGTCACCGCGACCCAAGCATCAAGGCCGCGGGGACCGTCGGGGAAAGGACGGAAGTGGCGCTTGAAGCACCTAGTTTAAAATTGAAAGGTGACCTGAACGACGCAACAACATCAGGCACGAAAGGGAAGGGGGGTTCCAGGGTCACATCTTCAAACTTCATCAACGGGCCATCTCGGGTAACGGCGGCATGCGAAAAACTAAGAGAAAGGTGGACACAATCACGGGGAGAAATACTCCTTCTCCTGCGAGGAGTCTAACGTGTGTCTTGCGTCCTGGGCGTCATCTGACAGGGTAGAATGGAATTACCCCACTTTAAAGAATTGCTAAGGACGGGCTGAACTCCCGACACATAAAGACCACGGCGACTGCGTCCCTAGCAAAAAAAACCAACAAAACCCGGAGGGAAAAGGCGGTAAAGGACTGCGGCAATTTACAGAAAAACAAAAAGGGTCATGCCAACCCATAAAGGACCCCCGTTCCTGTCGCCGCGGGGAGTATCGGGAGAGTGGGGAAGAGATCACGAGGGGCCGACCGTCCTTTCTTTCGGGGACAGAGGTCCCCGTTACTAGTTCCTCCTGACAAGATTTAAAGACCGGCCATCAGGGAAACGGGAAGGGGAGTTAAACAGCCCACGACACCTGAACCAAGAACAAACCGGTAACTTTGTATATCTTCACAGGCAATCACATCACAGGGGGGGTTCACACTCCACTTCAATCTAACACGGGCGCATGCTCTTTCGCGGGTCGTGAATTTTGAACGAAAGGTTCGGAAGTCACCATTTGGGGGATTCACGTACAGGCCTACGTTCACGGCGATCGGCAGAAAAAAGACGTACTGTAATAGAACCGTCCACCCAACTTGACTGGATCGAAGTTCAGGGAATGCCGCAAAAACATCACAGAAACCCCAGCAAATATAAGGACGCCGGAGCAGACGGGTTGAAATGTGGTGAACGACGCCACCAGCAAAATGCTAAGAAAAGGGCTACACCTAATTGAGAAGGGATCCGTAGAACGAACCAACTCCATGCAAAAACTACGGAGCGAGTCCGGGGGGACCTCAAAAACCACTCACCGGGGGGGAAAAAAAAAAAAGTCTTCTTCATGAGCCTCGTTTTAAAAAAAAGACCGCGGGAAACTCCTGATCAAGCGAGGGTCAATGTCTTGACCACGCCAGTCTGGAAGGCAAAGGCAAACCATCTATACCTAAGACAGACCGGGTCCGAAGGGGAGAGCCTCAACCAATCCCTGAGGGGAAAGACTGTCACCACTCTGTTGCACCCCATAAAAAATTCACCGGGAAAGGAGCACGGAAAAGGGGGATCGCGGCAAGAACACAACGGCATCACTGGCAAAAAAGGAACCACGAATTCTAAATCCGGTCATCGTTGCTTCGGGGAAGGAAACCACCCGTTAGGGACCGCTTACCGGCACAGTCATCTTGGAAATACGTGCCTCAGGGAGAGGTAAACCGAATTTTCAACGGTAGCAGGCGGCAAACCCGAGGCAAGGGACCCGGAAAAAAGGCCTCACCGCGATACGGTTTCGTCAGACGATGCAAGGCCACTATGGACAAAAGCGAGTTCGAACACATGCTACTCAAGCAAACGGGAGGAACGGGGGGGGGGCCGGGACGGAAACAACGCCGGGCCACCAGTGAAAAAAAAGAGGTAAAGACTATTACAATCCCGAACCTGCCGGGAACAAAAAAGGGGTCAGGAACGAGAGCGGGAGAAGGGCGGGTCCAAACACCGTCCTAACGGGGTCTGGGAAAGTGAAGAATGCGGCATTGCCGCCCGCATCAAAGGGTCAAACACAAGCCAACAGAACACCGAAAAAAGCAGGAAATTCTAAGAGGTCGATGTTGGTCGTCTTCACTCCATTTTGGGGAAGGGCATTCCAGCAAAATAGAACTTCTTCGTCTGTGCTTCTACAGAAAAGGAGTCATCGACATAGAGAAAAAAAAAACAACAACGGCGGGGAAAAAGAAGAGAGATATAGGGTAAACGGGTATTCTTGGGATATAGGGGCCAGCAAGCCTCCACGAAGTTAATATTGGGGGCAACCTTCCACAAAGGGAGGGGAACAACTCGACCGCTGACCGCATGCCGGGGAAAGATGTTTTTTCTTTGAACGAAACAGTGAGGCGCTGGCAATGAAACTCCGGATCGGGGGGGGGGAACAGGGACTGAATTGGGACGGGGTGGTACCTACGTACGCCCGCGATCGTGCAGGAAGAGACTTCACTGCATTCTTTAGTTGGAAAATCGCCAGGTCACGGGTGAACGTGGTCCCTTCAGGGAGGGGAACGGGGGGAAAAACCGCGCTACCGGCGCGACAGGAAGGGGTCGAATCAAGCATTTACTGAAAGGGAGGCAATCGGTCCGCTTCACAGGGGTCGCACCTGGTTAGGGGTTTCCTGGTGTAAGTGACCCTCTGTGCCGGCCTGCAAGTGCCAATACTTTGGATCGAGGGGAACACCTTCAGGCTCCTAGCACGTATGTAAAGATGCCGGAAGGTGGTCGGGGGGGGTAAGACCCCAATACCGGCCAGCCGCGTTCAACTTGGTTTTTGAGGAATATGGGGGGGGAGGGTGACTACAGGGGGGAGGAATTCGGCAGCCGATCGGGCAGGACGTTGGACTTTGGTTGGGGGAAGGGATGGCCAGGGGTGCCGCCCGCGTGGGAAAAGGGTTCTAAATCTCCTTACCAGGTGAGGCCCCCGTCGGACCCGGCGTAAAAACGTAGGATTACCGTTGGGCGGTGCCTGCCGGGGCTGGGAGGAAACAGGGGACCAAACCGCCGGAGCCTCTTTGTCGCGTGAGTACTTGAGAGGGAAAAAAAGCCTTCAGGGGGGGGCGTTCCCGAAGGTTAGTCCTTCCGCCGGTGGGGGGGGGGGGATTTGTTGAAGGTGCCAGCAACAACCGCAAGGAGTGCCTGGCGTCGGGTGATCGTCGTCACGTCAAACCGGAGAAAAGGAAAGTTATAGACCTCCGAGGCCGGTCGGGAAAACGAGGAAACAAAACGTTCCAAAGAAAAAGCCAACCGGCGTCGTCCGGTTATGGTGGGAGGACAACAGTGGATGGCATCGAAGACAAGTCGCTCCAGAGTTTTGGTTCCGGGATAGTGGAAAGAAAAAAGCAAGGGTCTGCGACTATGTGTCGCTGTTACCGTCGGCAACCAGTGATAAGTGAGATCCCAAGGTGCCGGGCGGCAGGAAAAGTGCCAAAAACCTGGAGCAAAAAAACAAAACCGGCGCCAGGGAGGGTTCCGGAAGAAGCGTTGTGAAAAAAGTGATTAGCTGCCGGGATCGTCACCCCCGGCTTAGAAGTTGTTCCGGTGGACGAATCTCCGCCGACCGGGAAGGTGCCGGGGTGATCGAACGCTCCGGACAAGGCGATAATATCCGGTCCCCGTTCCGAACGAGTAGTCACATCGAAAGAGAACCGCATGAAAGGAAGGGGCATTGGGGGAAAAAAAGGGGGGATGGGCGGTAAGGCCGCCGATCTTACGCCGGGCGAGGAAGGGGGTTCGAGATTCCGGGGTAGAAACCTGCCGTTGGCCTGATTCGGGGTGATGCCGGAAGTCGGCACGGACACATAGGGTAAGAGCCGCTGCCGCCCGTCAAAAAGGAAACGCCACTCCGGAATGCTCAAAAAGGAGAGGAGAACGTGGGCATTGGAAAAAGCACATCACTGAAGCCGATAGTTAAAGCCGTGGGCTCCGTTTTGGGAAGGTGAAGGAGGACCCACTCCGTTGCGGGGGAGGGGTGAATAGTCCGTTCACCGGCTTCTACGAGTCACTAAGAAAATCAAAATTTTCCTAACTGGTACCTTAACGGAAAAAAAAAAACTGACCTCGCCTGCAGAAAAATGGTACCTCGTGGATCTGTTGTGACTACGGGGATGCCGACTGCAAAAGGGAAGCACCCTTGCCGGTTATAGTGTGGCCGGTCATGGGAAAAACCGTCGTTGAGTAAACGTGGTGGCATGTAAAACAACGACGTTACCGTCGAGAAGCGTCCACGTATAAGACACGGTGCGGGCGATGCGTCCCCTGGGACACACAACCGCAACTGCCTCCGCGCAAGGGGCGAGGGGATTGTGGGGGGGGGGGCCAGGAACTGTGATACCGCTAAGAACAACGAGAGTAGCTTCTTGATCAATGAGTGGTGACTTTTTTACCTTCTCCTGGGGAATTGTCTTGCTTGAAGGACTACCGTCGACCGCGCCACGTAAGGGGGGTAATGAAAAGGCATATTAAACTCCTGGATGACAAGACATAAGCGCCCGAACGTTTGACGAAGAAAATGGGGAAGGGGTGGTTTTGCGGGGAAAAGGTGATGTCAGGCCGCACTGCCCCGACGTCACGCTGTAGCACCTGTGGGGGAAAATGAATGGTTCCCCAGTATGACGGGCGTAACAGGGGCTGGAAAAAATGAAGGTTCGTTACTGGGGGAAGTAAGGGAAAGCCGAGCGCCTGAAGGACGGCGTACGGAAAAAAAAAACACGCACATGGAAGGGGGTCGTCAGGATGGGGGGCGTGACCACGTGACGACTGCTCGCCGTGGACGCCGAGGAAAATCTTTCGAGGACGTTGAACGTGGTGGATGGTGACGGACGCACAGCCCGAAAAAAGGAGCGTGGAAGCGCATTTACCGGGCCGAAGCGTGAAAAAAAAGACGCCCGGTGCCGTTAAAACTCAAGCGTCGTCACCACACCTCTACCGCGGAGCCGTGTGCCGGGGGGTCGAGTAATGTGGTCGTTTAAAAAATGAGACACAGGGGGAAGCAACTTCAAGAGGGGGGGAAGACGGTCAAAGGGGTTCGGATGGTGATGGACGTGCTCACAAGGAGGGACAAAAGATATATCACGCCATCAAAAAATCAACCGGCACCATTTGACCGCCGCCACGCCGTCGATCGAAGAAAAAAACAGGACCGTTAAACTCACAGGGCGTACAAGGGAAAAAAAGCGAGGGGTTCTATGTCGTGGTTACGGGGAAGACCGGGAGGGCACCGGACCGGGATTAAACCGGTTTGGGAAGAATAACTCGACTGAGGAAAGCGGGGGAAGGGTAGCTTCCGTCACCATAAAAACCTGGATCTGAACCGGCGCGACAAGCGTTACTACCTTCAAGCTCACTGGATGCGAAAGTCCAACCGTCAACGCCAAAAAACATACGGGGGCTAAAAAGACGGCGTTTTGTTTCGGGGTGGTGAAATCCTGAAAACGGTATCAAACTTAAGGGAAATACTTACCATACCAAGGTTACGTGGGGAAGATCAGTGGTGGGTCATGAAACGTCACGAGTCACCCTCACCCTACCTTTCACCGCAGTGACGGTCTAGGTGCCTCCAACGGAAAGGGTTCAAAAACCAGGTTCACCAGGCCGTTCACACGCATCTGGGGGAAGGACTCACTTTCTGAAAGACGAGGCACTGGAATTTACACCTAAGGGGACTCCTTCGCAAAAAATAAAACATTTGGAAGACGTAGCGGCAAGGAAACAAAACAACGAAACCGGGGGGGGGTACGACGTTACATCAAGGGTCGATCGGTAGAACCGGTCATGATGCCAAACCACCATACACCAGAACAACCGCCATAGGAAAGCTGTGGGCGGCACGGGGCACCACGGCAACGGTATTTAAACTTAAAAAAAAAACGACTGAACGAGGCGGCAAGACGCAGCAGGGAAGCAAGACCGGAAGATTACCGGCAAACAAAAAGAGCACTCGGGGGGGAACTCTCAGTTAGGGAGGGACGCCACCGAACGTGTCATGCCAAGACTCAGGCGGGGGGAAACTACCCTCCTTCTCATAACGGGTTCCCGCTTTGGGGAAGGAAGAGGGCGCAGCGGGGAACACGAGTTACCTTACGTTCAGCGCGCTACGCGATCAAACAGTCAAAAAGGAGGCATAAGGGTCCACCTGCAAAAAAGGAGCCACGGCGGTAATATCGAAAAGAAACCAAGAAACTTTTTCAAATGGCACCCAACGACCGGAATACTGGCAAAGGTCTCGCAGGGGCGGAAAAGACGCAGGGGTCGGGTGGGTACACCTATGTGACAAACCGGGAAAAGGTCAACGGGATCACCCGAGTCGAAAAAAGGCAGGGGTCGAACGATCACACCGGGACCCAAAAACCCCCCGTCGCACGGTTAACGGGGATCGGGAAACGCAAAACCGTGGTCAAGGCCACCAAAAAAATCACCGGGGGGAGCCCAATCCTTCGCATGCGGCGGGGCTTGATCGTGACTTGCCGTCGGTCTGAAAGAAAGTAAGGGTAAACACCCTAGGTTCCTAAGACCTTAATACCGGGGAAGATGTGGGAAGGGGCATCAAAAAAGCAACACCAGAGGAAGGTCCAACAGAAAAACCGGAAAAACTTAACACTTATTACACGGGGGGGAACTGAAAGGCACGTCAATCTATGCATCATAAGGGGGCACAAGCAACGGATCACGGGAACTTTCTGACATCGGGGGGGGCGGTATAAGATTTTTTACGAAGCAGCGCAGCGCACCGCATTTGTGCTAAGTAAAATCGGCCGACGTAAAAGGAAGAAATCATGGGACGGACGGCTTTAAAAGGTCGGGAACTATAAAATCACTGACTGGAGCGTGATATCGGGGGAGAAAAAATAACCTTTTCCAAGACCAGCCACCCTAAAGGAAGCCGGCGGCATGGGGAGGGGTGCGTGGAACTGGGGGAGGAAACGCCTTTCAGGGACTCGGCGTCGGGCTCGACACCTACGTGCAAAGGGAGAAGGTACGTTGACTACGAGAACCAATACCCAGGCAAAGAAAACGGCTAGGAACCCAATCAAAGAGGTTTCGACGGAAGTCACCGAAGAGGAGACAGGCCCACGAAAGGTGATGCCACTACATACCGGGGAGAACAACGCCGAGCATGGCGGCGGTCGTTGTCACTGTGGGCGTGAAAAAAGCCAGGTCAAGAGCAAAGACCGGATCTTACCTGGACCAGGGAAGGGCTAAAGTCCTTCAGCGGTCACGGGAATCGCAAAAAAACGCTGGGCGAACTTGAGCACAGCACCAATTGAAAAAAGAAAAAGTTACTGATCTTCTTCACGTCAAGGGACCGGAAAGCATTTCTCAAAAGACCATAGAAGAACAAAGCGGGGAAACAAGAGGGGGGACAGGTTAGGGATGTATCCAACAAGACAAGGTAACGTCACACTTGACTAAACCTCGGCGAACCAACGGAAAAAAATCATCAAGCGGCATTCAGGTCACATCGTCGACACCTCATGGGGGGGGAGCAAGCACTCAAAGGAGGGTGAGGCCGACCTATGCAGAGGGAACTTTCAACAAATCGAGTGGGAAAGGCGACGTCTCAGGCCGGGGAAGCGGGGGGTCCGTGGGACTACACATGGGGAAAGAGTCTTCACACCAACCTGGAAATCGGATGTCTGACCTATACAACCGAAAAGGGGACGAGACGCATTCCCGTATTAAGGAAGGGGGCCACAAAAACAGGTTCAACAAAGGTGACCCGGATCCATCCGATAGCTCATGGCCAAGGAGAAGTAGCCAAACCATCAAAGAAAAAACCCCATTCGTCATGGCTGTGAAGAGAAAACGAAACTGGTTTTCATTTCTGAAAGAAAATACGTGAAGTTTTTAAGAAAGATCATCAATCAAAGAGGAAAAACACTTATATTGATGGAAGATAAGGTGTTCTGGACTTATGTGGGGGAGCAAAGAGACACGAATTTTAATGAGGGGGAGGCGCGCCACCCGTACTACAAAAGAAAGGAGAGCTGAATTCTCCTTGTTGGGGTGGGGATGGTGTGGGGGGCGTTTACTACCTTGAGGATTCTGAGCCTACGTCACCGATGTGGCGAGTTTAAGGGGGTGCCGGTGATGTGGACCGGATCGTACCAAAAAAAAATGGAACCTCGAGATAGTAGGAGGCGGGAAGGTGGTAGGGTGGAGTCCGAGCCCGTAACACTTGTTCCCCCGGCTTCCTGGGGGAACTAACCTCAAAAGTTTTGATTCGGAACTTTGAGAGGTAACTCTTCGCTGTTTTGAAAAGTTAAGGGGTTTACGCCTAAAGGTCCCTCAGGGGAAGAGGGGGGCTTGAGGGGGAAAGTGATTGACGTTTCCAAAAGAATGCCCTTACATTTTTAGATAAAAATTCGGCGAAGAGTAACGTAATGGGGGTTGACTGGAACAAGGGGATCTTTTTGGACCCCCCTCGCAAGGGGTCCTCCAGGGGGTGCGCCCTTCTTGTGCGATGGGGTGGACTGGTGTCCTCCCAGGGAGAGGGGGGCGTCTTTCCTGCCAAAGGTGTAAAAAGTTGTCTCCGTATTGGGGGATGTGAGGGGCCACCGCGGTGCCCAAAGTGGTGCCAGGTTGGCGAAATCGACTGACAGAAAGGTTAGCAGTATGTCTTCACCGAAAAGATACGGAAAAAACTCTGGGAATCAGCGTGTAACCCACAGTGCCACGCCAGCCGAGGAAAGGAAAGGGAGTGGCGGTGAATTTACCACACTGGGGGGGAAGTGAGTTTTGCACCGACTTGTGATGAAGGACTAACCGGGAAGTTGGGTCGTGTCCGATCCAAAAACGGATTGCCTTTGCGTCGGGGTGAAGATCGACGTCGGCGCCTTCCCGAGGTTATAGGAAAAGACGTGCCGTACAAAAGGCAACCACCAGACTTCCCGGGCAAAAAAGAGGCTCTTCTCGTGATGTGGTTTAAAAGGCGGGGTTTGAGGGTGCAAAACCGATAAAGAACGTCGGGAGGAAAACGAAGTTTGTTTCCTGATATGTCCGCGGGTGAGCCGAAGTTACTTCGGCGGGCCAGGCTGACTGGATATCAGCCATTGGGACTTAGTGAGAGCCCCATGCCTTTTCAAAAGAAACAGGACGGCAACCACGACTTCTCAGCGCCAGAGCGCCGGCGGAAAACGGATATCTGCGGTTTACAGGGGGCCTCGCTGGCCGGCAGGAAGACTCACCAACGGTGCGACTTGGGGGTTGCCGGTTATTGCGCCTCTCCAAGGCCGAGGGTGCCTATGCCGGGGGGCTTCGTAAAAGATGGCCTTCACCTTTTTTGGAAAAGACGGTTAAAGGAACTGCGACCACCGAACGTCACTACAACATACCGCTCCAACTCCTGCATGGTCCGGAAAGGGAGTGGTGGGGCCTGACCACTTTTGGCTTTGGGGGGGGGAGGTAAAAGCCTATTCGGTACTGCCTGGGGAGGTTGGGGGATGTTACAACGCCGCGAAAAAAGAGGAGGAGGAGTTTTCAGCGAGTAAATTAGGACGGGAACATCTTTGTAGAAGAGTAACGGGACGTGAAAAAAAAAGCCGCAAAAGTCTCACTACAAAATCTAACCTGAAAAGAAGATGCCGGCGTCTTAGCCTTTAGTGGGGGGGAGGACCTGGGGGGGTTCGTAAGGGAAGGACTAGGAAGGACGGGCTCCGGTGAATTGGGAAGGTTGTTACTGGGAAAAGAAAGCGTGTTGACTTATGTCCGTTGAACCGGAGGCTTTGCAGTCAAGGAGGGTATCCGATACGCTTGCCTCCCGAAGAAAAATCAACTTTAAAAACGCTTCCGGAAGCGGAAGAGCGTATCGGTTGATACGGAAAAAAGAAGTATGCACGCACGAGTGTAAACCTGGGTTCTCCTGTTATATGGTTTTAAGTACTCGGGATTGGTCCGTTTTAGGCGAAGAGGACGGGACAGCGGCGCCGGCGAAAAAGGAAGGTAAAAAAAAAAAAAGTGAATACTGAAGAACTGGTCTTCGCCACCAATCCGCCCCTGCCGCATGCTCTGGCGGAAAGGGGGACCACGTTTCTACAGGGGGAGAACGAGACCATCGTCCACGGCGTACACCAAAGGGTGCAGGAGATTTGTGACAGCCTTGCCGTGACACACTGGTCGACGCGTAAAAGGTTCGATAAGGGGGGAAGGAGGGGGAAACCAGTTCCTTTCCTCAACAGAAGGTCTTCACCACGACCTCCAACGCCCGCAGTGTTGAGGGGAGTCGCAGAGGGGGGGGGGAAGATGGACCACGGGATGACTGGGGGAAATGACCGACGTCCAAGAAATGTAGGTTTTTCCAAAGAGGGGACCGCCAGGTCCGCCATGACTTCGTACCACTGAAAAAAAGGGCACACGTCACTATTACTTTTGCAGGGAAGAAAGTCCTACCGGGCTGCCGCAGGCAAACAAAACATCCAAAGCCCAAGGCAGGCGGTGTCCGCAGTAATGGTGGTGCGGTGCAGGAAAGGGACTCCTCAGAAATTTCCTAAAAGAGGAAAAGAGTCCTCTCAGGGGTCTACCGGTTAGGGGAGGACGACTCCGCAGACGTCGTGCCCTACTCGCGGGATCGAAGCGAGAAAAACTGTACACTTAATTTGAACGAAGGGAATCTTCTCCCTAAAGAACGAAGGCTACCGCCGCCTGTATCTGTGAGGGGGGGGGCGCAGTAATTGTGGGGCGGGGGCAAGGGACGGATAAGGGCCTCCAAGGTCACGGACTGGGGTTGGGGGATGTGAGTGGTTTGGACTTTCCTATCTAACTCAAACAAAAGATGAGTGCAAAGGAAGAAACAAACCGGGAAATTTGAAAGGAGCAACGCCGTGAAGAAGATGCGGGATCGAAGAGGGGGAAAGTAAAAACACATTACTTCTACCAACACTACACGCTCAAAAAAAGAATGTCGTGGTGACGAAGGAGGCTGAAAGTACACGGCACCGTTACCTTACGTGACCCGCTGGGGCCGAGGGAATCCACTAAGGGGTTAGGCTGGAGCGTAACGTCAAACTCAAAGACAGGCGACCGCGGTGAAATCGGGAGAAGTCAACCGTGGTCCGCCACCAAAAAGACGAAATAAAAAACAAAAAAATGTCGTGATGGTGGTGGTGACGAAGACCCGGGAATTTACAAAGGTAAAACACGAAAGGGACAAGGAAGCAACAGACTAAAGAGAAAAGGGAGGGGATCCGTCACCAACTTCCGTGCTAGGGGGACGGGAGGGCGGGGGCAGTCCCAGTTCATACCCGGGAAAGAAAAAAAACCGTCACAGGGAGAAAAAAGCCGTCAAACAGGTGGAGTGGTCGAACTACGGAGCGCCAAAAGGGGGATGAAGTACTGGCGATGGGAAAAAGGGCGATCACAGCACCAGTGGAAGCGGCAGCTTTCACCATCTCCGGCAGAACGAACCCGTGACGCCGGGTGACGATCGGGGGGAAAACAAGCGGATAGGCAAATTGGGGGGAGGACAACAACGGGGGGGGCGCGAAGATCAGGAAAAAAGGTTTTGTTTTTTCACAGGGATCGGAACCCAAAGATTTTAGGCTTTACGGGGGGCCGACCGACTTACGGTCTATCTTCGAACGAAAAGGACGGCTAGGAGGGTTAAATTACCCAAGCGGCGCAATAGGTAACGATCTGCGGCAGGGGAAAGAAAGGCCCTCCGAGGCAAGGAACACCCACGAAACCCTTCCCACCCGCTGGCATGCTAGGGTTAAGAAGGGGAGAGGCCACGGCTTGGACAAATAGAATTCACTGGTAAGGGAAATCTAGCAACTTTGAACCGTACATCAGCAAAAAAAAAAATTTGGTAAAAATTCAAAATCAAAATCAAAAGGAAAAAACCTTCACCGGAGTCCCAAGTAAGAGGTCTTCATTACCGCCAAAAAGACAGCCACGGGGATAACCACCATCACTGCGACTACTGGAGCAGCGGATTAGTATTTGGTCGTGAAGAGACGGACAATAAACTCGGGGGGGAGTAGACACCGGTTAGAAGAAAGGTAAGGGCGGAACCACTGACATCATCTCCAAAATTTGGAAATCACTATCACTGCGACAACGGCTGAAGGTTACGCGCGAGAGGGCAGGAAGAGAGAAAGCAATAACCGTTGTTCATTCCACAACACCATCAAAGAGACACGCCGAAAAATCGGGTGAGCGGTAGGAGGGGAAAGGAAAGAAGGGCGCATCCTTCATATTTGGCCGAACAACGACGGGTAAACTATAGAGTCACGGCGGGGAGGGGCGATTGCACACCATTAATGAGAAACGGGTTTGACTATCTTGAGTGGGCAAATGGATCAGAAGACGGTGGGAGACCGAGCACCCGACCAAAACGCCGGCATGAAAGGTCTAACGTTTCTTGGGGGAAAGGGACGGCGGCACCTTCATGGCTTACTTAACACTGGAGCCTACTTAACGCTATAGGAAACTAATAAGCAGTCGTACCGATTCCACCCGGAAAAAGGAAGCAGACTACGAAATTATGGAAAGAAGAACCAGCATCACCGTGGTCATGCCACAATCAAATGAGAACGGGGCGGGCGCGGTTGTTGGGAAACCGGAACGGTAAACTGGCGCCGGGCGAGGGAAAGAGAAGAAGGTGACGACGATCAAAAAGAAGAGGCCGATCCCGTCAAACAGAACCGCACCAACAAAAGGTACGAAGCAAGTCACAATACGGCGTGACAATGCCCCAAGAAAGGGAAACGAAACATCACCTAGGAGCCAAACCTTCTCATGCGGCGGTTCAGTTTGGGATGGTGTGCCAAACGAGGCGGCGGCACACGGGACTAAGAACTAACTTACGAGCCGACGGCTTCCTTTTCCCCAACGGCACCGAGGCTGAGGACAGAAAAGTCGGGGGAAGAAACGGGCGAAAGCACAGGAAAGGGAAGCATCACCGGGGAGTGAACGAACAAATCACTTTCGTCACGTCCCAAAACAAAGTTAAAGCGAACACGCCGGACACGCGGAAAAAAAAAAAGGGGGCAGTGAAAAAGATCTTCATGGAACAACCGCACTGCATCTTTAAGGCGTCGTCGCCGTTTAAGCAAGGGTTTACCGGTGACACCATCTGGCACCCCCAGAAATGTGACTTCTGCGAGGGGCGGGGAAGGTCTGGCTCCCGGGGCTTCCACTTTAACTTGTCAAACCTGCTATTTCTAGCGGAGGAAAGAAGTCTTGGGACGGGAAGGAACTGACGTCAGCCGCGCCAGGGAACCGGCTCATAGAGAGCGGAAACCTAGCTCACCGGCCGTGAATGTGCATCTCGCCGGGGGGGGGAGAAGAGACTCGGCGTACTTAGTCACCATAACACCGGGACCAACTAGGTGAAGATCGAGGGGAGAATCACATCACATACTGTCGTCAGCCACCACCGACAAAAACCCCTCTGCAGAGGAGGGAAGGGAGGAAGGGTGGGGTCCGACCTTTCATGCTGAGCATAACACTTCGTTTCGGCTTTTCTGAATACGGAGAAGAAAATAAGAACAACTATCTCAAGGGAGGGAAAAGGGGAGTTAAGGCTTAGAGAAGGGAAAAAGACGGGAATAGGTGAATCGTTTCGGGCGCAAGACCGGCCGGTTGAGACCCGACAAACTCTAAAGCCTAAGGGAAGGGGGGGTGATGGTGTGCGTTTACATGAGGAGAAGGAGAAGGGGAGTCTCAAACCGGTTTTCTCGTGAAAAGAAAAGGGTTAATGCCGACGTACTCGCCCGAAAAGGGCTGAAACCCCGCGAGAGGCCCGTCAACGGAAAAGGGTAGAGTGTAATCTATCCGTTCTAAGGAGAGTGGGACTCCATGAGAGGACGGGGGATTCCACCCACGCCCAGGAAAAGTCGGCGCGGAGGGGCCGTGGAGGAAAGGGAGCTGTTGCCTGGGAAGAGGGGTAAAAAGTAGGCCCGAAGTAGACAGAAAAAAAGGGTGCCTTACTTTACCGATGTGGGAAGCAAGAAAGTTTACCACTGAAGGGGTCGTCCGTCACCTGTAGCGAAGAAGGGAAAGTATGAGAGCCCGTGGAAGGGTCCGAAAAGCGGGGTCACGACCAAGATTACAGGCTTGTGGTGGGGGGCATTTCACACGGTGGGGCCGGACCGCCGATCGGGGAAGAAGGGTTGCCGGTGCAATTGGTGCGGGGGGGAAAGGGGAGTGGAGCAAAATTCCCTAGTTTGACAGAAGGTTAGGAAGGAAGCAAGAAGCGAACTTCACTTAGGTTATGAAGCCAGGGAATGAATTGGGCGTGGGAAAGACCAGGACACGCAGTGGAGACCGGCGTGGTACTTGGATGGGAGAAAAAAGGGGATTAAGGGGCTCAGCCGATTGGGGACGGGTTGTTCCGGGGGATGGGAAAAAGTGGGAAAAATCTGCGCCAAAATCGGAAAGAGTAGTGATCGGTACGGAAACGGCTGACAGGAAAAGGTTAAAGGGACCGGGACAGGCCCTGAGTTAAAAAAAAAAAGCAACAAAACGACAACGACGGGTCTGTCGCTTTAGGGGGGGGAAGAAGGTGATCTGCAGTCCACTCGATCAGAAAGAGAGAGAAAGAGTGGTGCCGTTGATAGTTAAGCGGTAAAAAAAAAGAGATGGACGGCCGATCGGGGAGGAACGAGGGTTACTAAGGTGTAGATAAAAAAAAAAAAAAAAAAAAAAAAAAAGGGAAGTGCGCTGCACCGCCCGGCGTCAAAAAACAGACCTCCCGAAAAAGGGAGGAGTTGTAGGTCTTTGACCACCGTTATGCTGCCTCGCGGGGAGGAAACAATCACCACAGTTGGCTCCTGGGGATGGGGGGGGGGGGGGGGGGAGGGGAGGTGACTTAAAGAAACCTCGTGGCTATAAAGGGGGGGGGGATGAAAGTCGTAACCGGGGACCTCACATTGTGGAAAAGAATTTAAATTGGAACTTCCAAAAAGTAGTAAGGGCCGCGGGACCTCATTCTCCGTGGGGGTAGGGTCAGTTTGGAAAACTGGGTATGTGGCTTTTGAAAGATCTTACAGGGGCCTTCTAAAGTGGTGGTTTGTCAGGACGTATCTCCTCGGATTTATTCAAGGGGGGGGGGGGTGTTAGAACTGTACTTAGTCGGAAGGGGCATAGGGTGTAAATCCCCTTAAAATTGCCGATGCCGACCTCGTCTGAAAAGAAGACCAAACGGAAATTAGAATGCGGAGCTCGTGAGGGGGGGGAGGGACACAAGGGATCTTTGGAAATTCCTGGAGGTTTACCTCCTTTCTTGGGAAAAATGGTGCAAAACAGGGAGTGGAGAATCGAAAGCCGCCGTGGGTGCTGGCGGATCGCCGTCAAAGTCGGACCGGACGTAAGGGTTCACATCTGTGCCGGGAAACTCCGCCCTCGTCGTCACAAAAGAGATCCTCATCGTGTCGACGGTTCGTGTTGGAAGGGAAAGAGGGGATGCAGGGGCGGAAGCCGAATGGAAAAAGCAAGTAGGGATTGGTTGCCTTAAGAAAGCCGTGCGCCGCGTGGTAAGCGGTGAGGCCAGGAACCGCCGGCGTCCTGAAGGGGGAATTCCCGGTGCCGTGGCCGAGCCGACATCTCAGGTTCACCAAAAAACCTCCCCTAAGAATGACTGGGGGGGGGAATGGTGGGGCATTGACCACTGGGGGATAAGAGCCTCTTTTTCCCAGATGAAGGAGAAAGGGGGGTGGGGGTCCGGGATCAGAAGACTATTCTGGTAACAATTAAAGCCTTCCAAAAGGAGGAGGTCCTGCTCCACTTAAGTGTAATTGGTTTCCTCGGAAGTAAACAGAAAAGCCCCCTCTCAAGAGAGGGTGAAGGGGGAGTGGTTGAACACAGGGGGGGACTTCCAAGCTGAGATTTATCACCGTGAAAGGGTCATGGTTGAAAAGAGGCCGAGACACTGGTCGGGCTGATCGCAGGACTTCGGATGGTGCAAAAGTGTAATCCAAGGGAAGGGGGGGGAACCAGCTAGCCGCGAAAACCTGCAACCGAGATGTTCTGCAGTAATGGTGTGGGGGGGGGAGGGAAAGAACGCTTTCTCTCGCCCGAGAGTCAGGTCACCAGGAGAAGGGATTCGTAAAGGTTGATGTGGAGACCGGAAAGTAACCCTAGGGGTTAGATAGGCGGCTCGTCTTCACTGATGTAAAGAGTAAAAAAAGACCTGGACCGTCGTCTCACAGAAAAGGGAGAAAGGAAAAGACGTTGTTCCTGGGGGGTGCATAAAGGGGAACGGGGGATACGCTTGCCGCCTGACGAAGGGCTCTGAGAGGGGGAGGGCCGTTCATTGTGGTGGCCGGTTGAGGGTGAGGGGGGAAAAAAAGTAGGGGGAGAAAGAGGATCTGAAAGAACAAAAAGGCACAAGTTAACGGCACCAAGGGGTGCGGCAAGCATATCAAAATTTTTAAAAAAAAAATTACCTCGACCACAAAGGCGGAAGGCGCGGTCCGAGGGAGTGGTGAAAGGGGGAAAAGAAGTTGCGGTAACCGCATACCGGGATTTAAAAAAAGAGGTCCGAGGAACGGCGATCAAAAAAATCGGGCAAGGGCGCGGAGCGTCGTAAAAAAAACCGGCAGACAAGGGAGAGGAGGCAACTCTATACATCTCGTGGTCAAGAAACACCTGTACGGTCTACTAAATGAAGAAAGAGAGGGGGAGGGTGGGGTTTTAAGAAGGCGGCAGAGGGCACGGGATTTACACTTACGTGAAACCTAAACGACTTTGACTGCTAAAGGAAGGAAAGAAAGGGGTAGAACCTGAGGCAGAGCAAGATCCATGTCACACAAAAAGCACCCGTGAACGCCGTGCCGGAGTTGGGGAGGGGACCAAAAAGAACAGTTTTACAACGCGACCCCAAACGCGACCACTGAAGTAATCAACTCTTCCTGAGGAGGGGAGGGGTCGGGTTACGAGGGGGGGCAGCTTCAAAAAGGAAGGGATTTACCAAACACTAGGGGGAAGGAGGACCGGGGTGTACTTCTATATCCCACCAGTGTAGCGACGTCTTGAAACCAAAAAGAATCACCAAATGCACCTTTGTAAATGAAGTGAAGGCGGGAAAGAGGAGAAGGCGGTCACCTGTGTTCACGAAAACCATAAAGAAACCATCTCAAAGAATGCGGAAGGGAGTTGGGTGTGTTGACTAAGAGTCAGCTGGAAAACAAAACAGGGAGGGACCAAGGAGACGTCAAGGGGGAGGAATGGAATCGTTCCACGAAAAAAGGAACATATTCTGCAAGGGGTAGGGAAAATTACTCACCATATAAACGTAAAAAAGGGAGGAGATATTCTAAATTAAAAAAACGTCAATCAATGCCAAAACCCTACCCGTGAAGTCTCATAAACAAAGCGAATCGTTGGTGAACGCGGCCGTCAACCGGGATTAAATGGAAGTACCGTCTCTACTGTTACGGAAAAAAGAAAAAGAATGCCGCAGAAGGGGTGAAGTCACCGAGAAACGAACGGAAGCCACGTAGTAACGAGAAGGGGAGCAGTACCGAAAGAAAAAACACTTGGAAGAACAACCATAAAACGACGTCGGGATCGTCCCTGGGGGGGAGACCCTGTCTGAACGGAATGAGGAGGGGTGTACACCTTGGGACAACCGCCCGATAACAGGCAACCCATCAGGCCAAGAGAAGAGATAGACTTCATATAAAGCAGAATCACCTTCTCCACGTGGAAACGATCTGGCGGCCAGTAAGAAAAACACCCAAAGAAGTGGTCCAGGAAACCTCACCTAACCCAAGAAGGCTCCCTCGCGGGGGATGTGTTCAGTTTACTAAAGGGCATTCTTATCATGGAAGGGACAGGGATTTGAAAAAGAATGCGCCATCACCTACCTTTAAACGAAAGTAGTCACCACACTGAGGTAGGGACCTTCACCATCACCTGAAAAAATCAACCTTAAAGAAAAGGGGGGGGACGAATAGTCCTTCACTGCAGCTATCACATCGAGGACATCAGCCTATCAACCGGGGAGGACAACTATCATTAGGGAGAGGGTCTATTCCTTTGTAAACTGCTGTTCTCTGAGTCAAACCGTTCATTTGTCGAGTACCGACTTAAACGGGAGGGGTAGAAAATCTGCCCGACATCATTCACCGGAGGGGATCGGGACTAATCAAGGAAACACGTACCTGGATGCTACTAAGTTATGAGAAAAAGAGGGTGAAGCAAAAAATATCACCAAATGAAAAGAAGAAGAACGGGGACTACGCCTTTCGCATGAGGGAAGGACTGTGTGTTACTATCAGTGCAGGGAGAAGCGAAGTTATACACACAAAACAGCTACTATGAACCAAGAGGAAAGAACGAGCGGCTATTCCTTCCACATACAGAAAGTCAGGAGTTGCTACGAAGTACCAAATCTGCAATCCCCCGCAGCAAGGGAAAGCCAAACGACAAACAAGGAGAAAAGGGGGATGGAAGTTTTCAATGTGTCGGGAAAAAAGGAGCATCTTAAACTCAAGATCTATCCTACGGAAAAAGAAGAAGGGACTCCGCAACAAGGGGTAACTGGGGCAATTTGTCGCCACTAAAGCTGAGGCACCGGTGATCCCGTCACCAAGGGAAAACGCCAAAAAGGCGGTGACTATAGGAGTCAAAGAGGGCTCAAAAAATCAGGTGAGAAGGGACACCACCAGGCTAAACACAGACCACCCACGACACAGGGAGGAGGGGGAAAGGGGGATATTGTCTTGGAACCACACAACATAAAAACCGGCATCTTTAAATACGTGACCGAGGCCGAAGTGACCGGAAAGAATAAGCGGGGCAGGAGAAAGCGGTAGCACCGGAAAAAAAAAGTAACCTCTCTCCTGGTGCAAGGGGGAGGAAAAAAAAGAGGAACAGAGGGCAACATAAGAGTTCGCGATGCAGTCAGGAACTGACGGGCGCCGGGCGTGACGTCACATTCAAGGAGAAGAAGGAACAGGACGAACGGCAGCATCGGAAGCGCAACAAGCCCTCACCTTCGTGTACTGGAGGACTTTTTCATTCACTCGCGGGGGGGGGGGAGGGGGACTGGTCAACCATAACAGGAAGTCAAAACCTGTCTAAACATCTTTAAAGGGAGGAGTAAAGAAATGTAGTCAACTTCCAAACAACCTCTACAAAAAAAAATTAGCTTCAGTCTCTTTCGATTTGGTTCTTAGCGGTGCGAGTACCATCAACTCAAATAGAGAGGGGGAGGAGCACTACGCAATGAAAAAAAGAACGAAAAAGATCTCTCAACAAAAAAGGAAGCCTGGGGGCGTAGATTCTGAGAGGGAAACCCGCCGAAACTAAGTGGAATTCGTTGCTGGCCTCGAAAAAGGACCCTGGAGGGAAAAGAAACGAGCGAGAAGTGAAAATGGCGCTGAAGGGGGGGGGGAGGGGGGGTGATTTGACGACCGACCTCTAGGTGCAATCCGATTACCTTCGAAGGGTTAAAAAAGGGGGGAAGGTTGAATGGGCCCGGAAGGACCCGCGACTTGAAAAAGGAACCCAGGAACGTGCCGGGGCGGGATTTGGGAAAAAGGATCGATCCTAGCGGGAAGCAACTTTTCCTCCCGGAGGCGTACGGACGTCTGCCACGAAGTCCCGGATGGAGATCGTACTAGGATCTGGGGGGACAAATGCTTCATCGGTCGCTGTCCTCCTTTAATTGGTAAGGGTGCTGTCCTGAGTTTCCTCATCCGGAAGGGAAGGTGGTTAGCTGAAGCCGTACGGAGCCTGATTTCAAGGAGAATATTCCGTTTCCATGGGAGCTGCCGATCTTTGGGGACGGACCAAAGAGGACTCCTCGTCGGGAGTTTTCTGCAGTATGGTGGTACGTTGAAAGGGAAAGGAAGGGTTTGAGGACAGGCCTGAAGTATAGGAAGAGAGACTCAGGGGCCGGTGGGAAAGGGGGTGATGTCACCGGCTTTGAGCCCATCTTTGGAAAAAGGAGGGGAAAACCGTGATCTGGGGGAGGGGGAAGGGGAGACCAGTCGTGCGCCAGGCGTCATATTATAGATCAAGGGTTGAAGGGGAAGCTTCATCCAGGGGAGACATTGAACCAAACAAGCGCAGGAGCAGGGGGTGTGTCTGGGGGGAAGGGGGGCGAGCCCGGGGCTGAAATGAGATGACGGCCTGAGGGGGAATTGATTTGGGGGCTGGAGGGGGGGAAAAGCCCCCTCCTGGCGGAAAGAGGGCGTTGATATCAGTCGGACCGGTAAACTGAGAAGCCCCCGGCGCCAGTTGGTAAAGCCAGGGTGACGTCAACCACAGAAAACACCCGAAAAAAAAATGAGAAGAGGTGCGCGTGATGGGTGGAAGGGAAAAAAATGGGTGTGCCTGTGGGGGTGGGGAGAGGGGGGGGACAAAGATCATCACCGTTCGAGCTCAAGTTGGGGTTGCAGGTAGTGGAATGGTAACAAAAGCAAGTCAATTTATTAAGAAAAGAGCGCGGTACAGGTCGTCGTGGGGAATAAGTTTATATCCTCATTCCGGTGGGGAATCGACAAGGCGTAAAAAAAAGGCACCCGGTCGTAAAAACGCCAAGGCGTGGTAGCCGGGTAAGTCGGTGTCGTTGGGAAAAGCATGGGCTATCCGGAAAAGCGAGCAGTCCCACCTTCTCCGGGGTGGAAGGGTGGCAGGTGCTGTTACGTGGAATCGGAAGTCCCGACGGGGGGAAGTCGCGGGTTAGAGTCTCACAAATACCCGGTAGTGGGTCAGGACAAGGGGTTTAAATCAACTGGAACGTGCTGGGAAGGGCTTCACTACCACAATCGAACAAGAGCATGCGCCTGAGGGTGAAGGGGAGGTTTTTTGGCATTGAAAAAGGGTGGGTCGGTATGAACTCCTATCTTCCCCTGCTAAGGGGAGGGGGGGTTTCCATGGTGGGCACTAATCGCCTTGCCGGGACCGGCCTGGGTTGAAAGAGCCTGAGGGAAAGAATTGGAGTCGGGGAATCCCTTTACCATTTCCTCGGAAGTGACACTTCGTCGGAAAAAAACACAGTAAAGGATCCCATTCCCCAATTGCTACAGGACGGCGGTAGGAAGGAGGTTGTGTATATTGTACAGGGAGATGGGGGGGGATTGTGTGACTCTTACCGAATGTTGACAGAGTTTGGCGTGGGGGTGGGGGGGTTTGAAGGGAGAAGGAGGAATCTCCTATCCTCCTGTTTGCATTATTTGCTCTACCTGCAACGACAAATTCTCTCCTTCTAGGTCGAAGAAACTTTGTACAAGAAGGGGTCCGTGTACCGCAAGACAAGGTCTTGCCGCCCAGGAGTTCACTACTTCACAGCGCGCAGCTCTCCAGAAGGGAGGGGAGGGGGGGAGAAGGTGGTTTTGCATTGGACCCGGTGCCGTATGGGAGAAGTACGTTACCAAGAGAACCGTTTCGCTTTTTGGGCACGGCCTCGCCGAAGAAACAAAAACGGTGGGGCTACTCAGCGCCTTTACCGGGAGCCGGCCCGTATGGGAGGAACGTGGAGGGAAACCGGAAAGAAGACGGACCAACCCACCCGAACTGCCGCATAGGAGGGTTCGGTGATTTTTGGATGGGACTCAGATAGCTCAGCAGCGGGGCCCCCTCTCGTCAAGGCGGGCACCCGGGGGGAGTTTGGGCCTGAGGGTGACCGCCGGACGCCTTACGTCCTTGCACTGGGGCTCCGTCACTTCTTAAGCCGGCGCACGGAGGGGGAAAAATCAAAGTGGCTTGCCTTAAATTCTTCGGAAAAAACTCCACGTTCCAGTGTGACGGAGGTTGAAGGTGAAAAGGGTGGGGCAGTTTCCAGGGAGAAGGGGGGTAAGGACATGGCAACCCGCACCTCACAGGAGAAAGAAAACGGTTAAGTGGTCCGACCGCCGTCCGCCTGAAAGTAGGACCCTTGTCGGGAAAAGTATGTCACGTAAGTTGGAAAGTTCCCCGTGAAGAAGAAGACGGGGAGCTGGCAAACAGACCGACCCCGGAGGGAAGTCGGAGCGCAGTAATTTGTTGGGCGTTGAGGAAAGGGGGGAATGCTAACGTTCCGCCTCTGAGGGAAACGCGGGGCAGGTTAGATGGCTAACCTTTGAATGGTACAGAAAGGAGGACGGACCCTACTGCGGGGGAGAGGGGGGGGCAATACCTGAGGCGAGGCTTAGTAAAGGTTCCGTTTAA
>Ga0179593_1675676_pt1 | contig 22863 bp, 28 predicted proteins | sample CZODoug2_1_08_16_FD_185931 | JGI IMG/M metagenome (GOLD analysis project Ga0179593, IMG submission 185931) | Vadose zone soil fungal communities from Angelo Coast Range Reserve, California, USA - CZODoug2_1_08_16fungal (PacBio error correction) | ecosystem: Environmental > Terrestrial > Soil >...
GGGGTTTCATCATAAAGGGAGGAATCGACAAAAACAAGAATAAGTTCTTCTCTTCCTTTAGCCACAGATGAGAGGGGAAAAAGGGATGTGATGAACTGAAGTCGCTCTGCAGAAATGGGCTCTCGGAAAAAACAAAGAGGCGAGACGGATTAGAAAGGAAAATGGGGGTTGGGGAAGAAGGCTTTGGTGCTCAACGCCATCCACGGGGGGAAGTAACCCAATTGGGATAAAGATCCCGACATGGGAGAAGGGGTGGTTCAGAAAAGAGGGAGGAGCACCGAAATCTTTCGCATCGCAAAACGAGGAAGGTTCAGGGACAGCGTCGGCCAAGATCGGTATTGTCCCAGAAAATGACGAGGCGTTTGGCATTGGCCAGCAGTATGAGTTGGGCCGGGAAAGCCTACAAGCGGAATGACCAGTCCTTGTGGTCCTGGAGCGTACCACGCGTGCCGGATCGGGTGATGACGGCAATGTGAAACGGGAGCAGATACCCAATAACCGCCTTTTCCAACGAAAAAGGGAAAGAGGAGCTTCTTCCACGAAAGCACTCGCAGAGTGGGGTTATTGCCCCCGAAACTGAGCTGGGCAAGAGGGAAAGGGGTTGTATGGCAAAACTTCGTCATCCTTTCTAAGGTCAAAACCGTCGTGGCACATTTGTCCCTGGGAAAAGAATACAGGGACTAACTCGAGAAAAAGGAAACGGAAAACACCGGGGACAAGCAAAAAGTCCTGCCGAGAAGGGGAATGGATGAGAGTGCTTCCTGCCCCGCGGCAAAAAAAACAATTATAGTGGTCGCAGAAAGCTCTGTGAAGAAAAGGCCCATGGTCTCTGAGGAGGGGCTTACGGGTTTGGAAATGGGGCATTGCTGGGAGGGAGGAGGGCATACTTTTTGCGGGAGGTCCTTTCTGTCACTTCTTTGGATTTCTCCGAGAAGTCGGCTGGCACTTCGACCCGGGCGGAATGGGGACGAAACGAGGAAGTTCTGTCCCGGGAAATTGTAAAAGAGCCTGCCAGCATTTCGCAGAGCGATGGAGGCCGTGCTTGGGGTCGGGACGGTTGAAAGGGGGATTTCTGGTTAATATCATCGAACCGGTTGAAGGTGCGGGGGGGGGGGGGGGGGGGGGGGTGGCCGTGAACTCCCTCCAATTTCCTCCAATCCAAAAGAACGAAACCTGGGGGGGGGTACCTTAAGAGTTCGATTGTGGGGGGGGAGGGCGGTTAGGAGGACGGCAAATAAAGGACACAAGCACCCTAAACGAAAGTCGAGGGGACAAACATGTCAAAAGGAACGAAGGTTAAGAAGTGCAGAACGGAAAAAGGGGGATGCTTCCCATTGTTGCAAGATCTTCGGCTGGACTCAAGACGCGTCTTTCTGAGACCTGGAAGAACACTCTCAAATCTGAGCAAGCGGGGAAGGGGGATCGCCTCGAAACGGGAAGCGTGCACTTCGATATAGACTGAAAAACAAGGGTCCGAATGGATAGGACTGAATATAATTCTAAGACGCGTTGGGGCTCGATTCGCAATGGCTTTTTCGGGGATTCTTTCCTTTGTGAGAAGGGGGGAATGGGGCAAAAATATTTAAAATACCGGGGGTGCCAGGTCCGACCACAATGGGCCGGGGGAAAAACCCGCTCCGGGAAAAAACAAAGGAAGCAGAGAAGGCTGAGGTTCAACATTGGGACTTAGCAATGGGTGCGACAGTGTTAAAGCCAAGCAAATTAGCATACTTGCAAAAGCTTTCAAGGAACTATCAAATCGGGCCAAGGGAAACGCACAATTCGTTGAAGGAGTGGAAAGTCTGGGGTGGTAGGACTGCTTCTCACACCGAGCTAAGAAAAGGTAGGGGTAAAGCGGGGAATGTGCAGGAGAGGAAGAAGGGGCATTTAGGGTAGGCAGTCTTCCGATGCCGCATGTTAATGGTAAGAACTGCTCCTCTAATTATCGGCTTGAAGGTCTAGACACAACAGCGGGGGGAGAAGGACTTGAAGCACCTGAAAGGAACGAGCAGCAGAAGAGTCTTTTGGGTTCAATTTTGTATCGGTGTCGCGAAAGGTCGTGTCTATAGGCCCGGGTGATTCGCCGGCTTGCGTAAGAAAGAGGAAGGGAAGATCGCGGCATTCGCTGAAGTGACCAAGAGGAAGTGACAGGCGGGTTATCGAGACAGTACCGAAAAAGCTTAAACCTCATCCGGTGGTGCAGCCTGGGAGCCCTGATTCAGGCGCTTGCCTTGGTTTCGAAAAAAAATGGAAAAAGGGGGCCCTGTTAGGGTGAGCCGCTGTCGGAGAGTACAGAGAGGGAGTAGCAACTTATCATCGGCATTTAAAAAAATTGTCGATCGACTCTTTCAAGGGGAGGTGCGCCCGTTCCGCCTGCTTCTGGAGAATCCTACTATTTGTTTAGGTTGCTGTCCTCTTGCGGATTCCAGAAGGAAAAAGAACGGGAACCTCGTTTAGCGAAAGGCGCGCGTTGAGATCTGGGGAGAAGGTCCGAGAACCCGCCAAGCTCGGATTCAGTCTGAAAGGGGCTACGCACTCAGGGGCTAGGGTATGGAGGGAGGGACACCATCTTACGTCGGTCCAAATGTTGAGCAGGTGGACGTGGTCCTTCACAAGAGGATCTTGACCTCGTCCCGGGATTGAGATGGGCAGGAAAGCTTGCCGTGATTTGTCGATGCTATCAACTAAGCATGGGGGAAATCAGTTCTGAGGAGTGAAGTCCCCTGCCGGTTGAGGAGATGTGGAAGATCGGAAAGGATCTGCTGTAAGAGAGTCAGGATCGCTTCATTGCTAAAGCAGATCTATTGCATCATGTCACAGGTGAGATAACGTAAGGAAAGGGTCGCTCCAGGACGGAAAAAGTCTTAAAGGGAAGGAAAACCTCGCTCTTCGGACGCTTGAGAGAATTCACTTAACGACGGCACCTATAAGGAAGAAAAAGACCATTCGATTGCGTGACAACGTTAATCTTGTAAATCCTCGGAGGCTAGCCGGGCATGAGACATAATCGATGCGGAATAGGAAAGAGGGGCTGTCTCTTGAATTGGGGGTTCTCAACGGGAAAATAGGCTCATAAAAGCAACTCTATCTAATCCCGCGGCTGGGGAAGCATCTAATGTGGTTTTGCACAAAAAGCCGAACACGGACCTACCAAGTCTCGTTGTGACACTGCGCTCTGACTTTGAACTTTTGATCTACAAACAACAACTGAGGTAGAACGGAAAGAGATGGCCGACGGACGCCGTGGGTCATGTTTCCCAACTGGGGAGGGTTAGAGGGCTTGTTTGTCTCCGAGGAGGCTCGTGGCTCCAGAGGGTATCGATCGAGGCCCTTCCGCTACGGTCAAAAATATATTTAATTCTGCAACCTTACCCCCTGCTCTGTTCCCGAAGCCCGAGCGCCGGCTGTCAGGTTGCCCTTCAAAGGGACCGACCCTTAAATAATAGTTTTCACTAAAATCTCCACCTGGTGTCGCGGGGCGGTTTCAAGAGGAAAGATAAGCGGAAAGTAAAAGGCCAGATCGAGGCATCCTGAGAGAAAGCCATCTACGGCTACTTGGATAGCACGGGGGAAATTCAGGCGGGTGCCCCTACCTGAAGACGGATCTAAACCAAAAATCAGTTTAGCACACATCAAAGAGATTGGGAAGTGTAAGATCTTACCCTGAAAGCGCCGAAATAGCGCAATCACTGCAAGTTACTTAAAAAGAAAGAACAACTCTTTGCCAATGGACTTCAATTCGAAAATCAACGAACGCTTTTGGCGGAACATGGAAAAGACTCACTCTCCTTAAAACTCGAAACATTTGGACAAGGACAAGTCCGGAATGAATCAACAAGAAGAAACGAAACGCTGTGTGTGGGCCGCACGCCCGCGCCAAACGCCCTTGGTTGCGTGGGGTACCGATCTGATCAGAAGGATGGGTTTGAGCTCTCCTATTCTCAAAAAAAGACAAGAAGAAATCTAACCGAGGGCTAACGAACGATGTTCGTGGCAGCGAAAAGGGAATCCGACCAAGGAGCCAAATCCAAAAACAACGGGGAGCAAAAATTCAGTCTAAAAACTCAAGGAACAGCTGAAGCGACGTGACGTCGGAGGAACAGTTGCGATCAGGGGGGCAAGCAGGCCGTATGCAAGGGGAGCAACCTCCGATACCCTCGAAAAAGGGGCATAAAAAGCAGACCTGAAAACGGGATAGGGCCCCTGCACAACCGTAAAAGGGGCTGTCGGTGCATCACGGTCAAAGGACTAAGTCCTGACTAAAACCACCTATAAGAGACTTGGATAGACGGGACACGCGACTGAAGCTCTGACTGCCTCTGATATGACGGCAAGAAACACAAAAGGATTCAGAACGAATATAACTAATTGGAATCAAAATGAACAACGACAATTCTGCAGAGTCACAAGAACCTCAGGGACGTATCAGAATGTAATCCCCACTGAGAAGAAATGATTCCTCATCTCCTTGGAGAAGATAAGACATGACGATCTACTATGAAAGGAAAAACATCAATCCCCCATCTGATCCTGATCCGTGTAGAATCAATCCAAGAAGGGGTTCCCTGTCGAGCGGGGCGGCAAGACGGACAAAAAAAAACAGAAATTTCCACAAGGACGTCGGGAAAATCTGTCTATTTGATTATCTATTGGACATTTGGGAAAGTCGGGGAAAAAATTATCTAGAAGATGGGGAGTTCGTTGGGAAGTGTGTCATTCCAAGGTGAGAGCAGTTTGTACAACCAGAGCTGCGAGCAAGGAGGGAGGGAATAGTTTCAAGGGAAAGTCCTACCGGAGATTAAGAACGATTTAGGGACGGGGGGGGGGGGCATTTAATGCCAGGATTCACCACTGGGAGGTGTGGGGTGAAAGGGCGATTGCCCAAAACAGAACACTAAACCAGATTGAAAATGCGGCAGCGCGCGCACACGGGGAGATTCAGAATCTTCCGCATATGACACATGGCTGAAGGAGAGAGAAGAAGATCGAAGTTCCGAAAGTCAATTGGGGAAAGCCAACGAGCTTACCGTGAAAAGATCGTGGATGGATTGCGAGCGGAAAGAGAGAGCTGAAAAAAGTCAATCCTAAGATCTCTAGAGAGACAGAAGGGGCAAGGCGTAACGGTGCGGAAGGCCATGGTATTTTCTGAATTTGACAGGAGCGATTGTGAAAAAAACGCGCTTCGGTTGGACGTTCGAAGGGTCCCGCAAGGTGGCGGGGGAAGGCGCCCAAAAGGCCATACACATCTCGGAAGCGCGCGGAGCGGGATCGGCATTTTTGTGTTCAGGGGCTGAAAAGGGCCTTATCCAAGTTAAAGAATGGGGTCACAAAAACGGGGAGAAGGCATAAAATAACAGTTCACCAAAAACATTAAAAGTATCAGTAGGGACTATTTGTCTGAATTCAGTCACGGCTTGAGGGGAGTTTTCAAGGTCCAGCACAGTACTCGTTCGCTTAAGAGGCCCCCGGGTAGAATCCCAGAGATACCCACACCCCCCCCCCAAAAAAACAACCCCCCCAACCCCACCCCAGGTCACCCCCGCCGGGAAATGTGACTCATTCAAACACGTTCTCGCCAGCAGCCTAAATCAATTAAAATGTAAGAAGAATGACAAGAAGACAATGGGCCGGAAGTGGAAGTCATAGGTCGTTTTTTGAAGGGAACCATATCGACCTGTTCGGTGGTGTTAATTCCTGGAAAGAGTCCGGAATAGATGAAATCACGTCGGCGGGGGGGAGGGGTTTGGGCGTGTTTTTTCCGAGTTTGCAATCGCGAAAAAGAAAAAGGGGAAAGGGCGATGGTCAGGAAAAGGTTCACAGTTAAGACCCGGTGTTCGATGAGGCGAGTTAAGAAAAGTTAATCGGCCAGACTCAAGAGTTTGCGGTCAATACCCCGAAAGAGTTTAGTTTTAGTTCCGGGGGTTTCAGAAACCTTAGTGTCAAGGGGGATTTGGAAAGACAGAAAAGAAGGGGACTCGATTTTCACTTGCCTTCAGATAAAAAAAGGCAAACAAGACGGTACGGCACAAACAAGATTGGCCAGGACAGAGCCAAGAAAAGAAGACAAGTCAGAACAACCAAAAAGAGTGCATTACTCGGAAATACCGAAAGCCGAGGACTCAGCAGATTTTCTCTAAAGATGTGATGGTGTGGAGTCAGAGCAGATGCGGACATTTCCGAGAGAGACAACTTGGAGAACACAGGATCACGTGGTGCCACGTCCACGATAAAATCTAGCCACTTGATGGTAGGTTTGTAAGAAATGAAAAAAACCCGGAGGACGAAGAAAAAAAAGAAAAAACTAAAGTTCAGAAAATCCTGGGGAAAACCAATCAGGTGGGATCAAGGAAGAAAGAACTTATGCCAATTGTGGCGGGGGGGGAGGGGAAGACTAAGGTATGATGGACAACATCTCGCTCAACACAAACGTATGATTTAAGTCATAACTGTCTTTATAAATCAAGCGACAATTGAGTCTTAAAGGGAGGGAAGAAACATATGGGGGTTTCGGGGGGGCGGTAACATAGGGAAGGGCGGATGAGACGAATGGGACGAGTCCGTCAACAAAATTTCTTAAGACAATCACTTGGGGAGTGCGCAAATGTGAAGGGGGGCGCAAAAAAAAGAATGGTCATCACGTTTTCAGCAAAGGGGGATAGAGAAATCGTGCTGGGAGAAAAATCGGCGGGGGCCACGATGTAACAACGCCACCGGGGACGACACGACAAAAGCTTACAAAAACTCTGGCGGTCGAAGCGCGGTATGGTCCTCAATGGGGAGGGGAAGAAGTTCGTATTCGTGGCGCCGCCTTGGGGGCAAAAAGGGGCCTACTACAGATTGAACTAAAAGACCTGTAAAAGGGACCAACGAGTCCGTTTTTGCCGGGGGTGAAGGAAGGGGAAAGCGCCGGAGCAATTCGACAGGGGTCTTACGGCTAAGTGTTAAATAGAAAAAGGGGGTGAAGGTATCTTCCTGCGGAGAAACTACCAAAGAATTGGGGTTTGATTTCAATACGCAAACTGGCGCCGGAAGAAAGGGGGGGGATGGAAAAACCTCATCCATGACTAGGGGGAAAAAACAAAAAAAAAACCAAAGAATGGACCCTTGAAGGACGTAAGGGCTCAGAGGACAGAAAACCTGCGGGACACAACCGAAGCAAGAGAATGTGTTGAGGGAATTGATTCCGGAAGAGTGCTAGAAAGCCAGGGACACCAGGACGAGGGGAAGTGAAGAAACAAATTCTATGACGGAACTCAAAATAGAAAGGTGTGAGGACTGAGGACGGAAGATTAAATTCAGGGGAGGGAGGGAAACCATGACTGGCGGACGGTGTGAAAGAAAAGGAATGGGAGATCGCGTCGGTGAGGACAAGAAGCAGGACGACAGCGAAAGTGGATGGGGCAAACATCTTGGTAGCCATCCGCCTGTGACCAGGGAAGACAAGAAAGATTGAGGGCCTTGAGAAAATAAGGGGCGGTGGGAAAAAAGGGTAATCGGGGGTGACCGTTTTCCATTCTGGAACCTGTCGCACTCGCGCCAATGGAAACGAAAAGTACAAAAAGGCCTAAAGACCGTTTACTGGATCGGATCAGTGTGTCATGAAGGGGGACAGCGACCAGCAATGGTGACTTTCAAAGGAAACAACGGTAACTCCCTCTACGGACTCCTTTAAGCGCAAACATTAACCTCCATGGCCGTGGGTCATGAGAAGGCAGTTCAGAAGGCTGGCCCATTCGTTCATTTGAATAGAACTTGAAAAAAAGAGCCTTAGTCTTTGGCGGGGGAAAACAACGCTCCAGAAGTAGTCGAGTTGACAAGAACAGCACTAAAAAAATTTAGAACGAAAAATTTACCACTTCACTTCGAAGGGAAAAAGCGGAAAGAGCTGTCCCGCAAGGGAAAAATGAAAGAGAGAAATGATGAAAAATCTCCCATTTGTGAGGACAGCATGTTGGAAAGATGCGTGGACGGTTGGGGTGACGGGGTGGGGCAAAACACTTAAAAGTTACCCAGGAAAAAAAGGACAGAAAAAAGGTGCCTAAAAAAGGGAAGCACGGAGACGCCGGTTGAAATCTCCAGCGGGAGAGGCTAAGAGGGGGGGAAAACTCCTTAAGCCGATGGGAATCGACAAGTCGTACCTACGAAAAAAGACGGTTGGGAAAAGAAAAGTGAACACGGGTTAAAAAAGGGAGGAACAGGAACCCCATTCGTGGCCTTCAGGAACGGGGGTGAAAGGAAGGATCTAGGCCCGAGCTACGGAAAAATCGGGTAACCATTTTATTGAATGGGATAAAGCGGAGCCTGGGGAAGTTCTGGGTTTGGGGAAGGAAATTGACGTCCGCCGATCATGGGTGGCGTGCAGGATAAAGCAAAGAAATGGTCTAAAGCAAGAGAGGGAGGTTCCGATTGACGTCGGGAGGAAGAAGGCAAAAAATTGGCAAAGGCGGGCTGTTGGGGTTGATCGGAGGACAGGTTCTGGGGCTAGATCGATGGGGGGGGGAGAAAATTCTTGCGCAGGCTCGGGGTCTGCAGTGCGGCAAGTACGCTATCGACAAGAGAGATGAGCCGCTGGGGGGAGGACGGGTGGGGGGGACCACCCGCAGCACCTTGGTTGGAGGGTGTGGTGAGGGGTCAGGAAGGGGAGAAGCCATGTTCGTCTAATGAGGTTCCGTCGCGAGGAGGGGAGGGGTCTGCTTCAGGCAACGAGGGTCGTGAGAAATGGGAGAAGGCGATCGAAGCAGGGGGAGATTCGAGCGTAGAAAGGTTCTTCTTGTTGGACCAAGCTTGTAGTTTCGGACTCTGCTAAAGGGGGTTATGGACCTCGGAGACTTTCGGGAGTTACCTCGTCAGACCAAGTTCAGGGAAAGAGGGAGGAGATGTGGTTCGAAGGGAGGAGAGACTCTGAAAAGAGGATTCGAGAACAGTATCTGCCATGCTAATTACAAGGGGACGAGGGAGGAGTGCCACCACGATCGTCTGCAGGGGAGGAAGGTGAAGTGTTCCTTTTCAGGAAGCTTCGGATCAGAGGCAAAGGAGAGGAGATGTGAGCAGGGAGACAAAGCGGCAGAGGGAGGAATTCTCTAGGCATGTTGTAGCAGGTGGGAGAAGGAGACGCGGCCGGGAGGCTGCTGTGGCCTCGACTGTCCTGCGAAGGAACGCGCAAGCTTCTTGTCGTTGCTAAGCCTTCGAAGAGAGGGGCAGGGATATAACGCGTCTGGAAAGGAAGTACCCAGGGTACGAAAGGGGGGGAGGGAGATTGGGGGGCCGAATGACTAAGGGACGGATTTAGAAAAAACTCAGTTCAACTCTTAGAAAGGAGAACGGGCGGAGATCGACTGGTTTTACAAGGTCTCCAAGGTAGGGGAGAGAGGGTCAAAAGAAGGCCAATGGCGGACGGGCGAATGCTGCAAAATATCAGGGCTTTTAGAGTGCAATGGGTGCTCGAAAAATGAATCAGACGACCAGGAAGAGATACAACCTCTTCGTCTAAACGAGCAAAAAAAGAAAAGGGACGACACGGAACTAACATGGAAAAGTGCAGGTAAGGCCGCGACGGGTAGGATCCTAGACAAAAAGAAGAAAGGAAGAAAAGAGGATAGGGACCCTTCCCTAGGAGGAGGGACCACGAGCTTTCCGGGGGGGGGAGTTCGCGAGAAGGAGAGACGGGGGATTCGCTCGAGGCGCTGAGCGACTTCTGCGAGTAAAGACACCGGAATACTCGACATCCCTTCTAGGTTCCGCTGAGGGACAGAGGGTCTTGATTCTCCTCCGGCAAGGGGCCGAGAAAGTTGAACGTCAAAGTCTATCGAGCGTTATCTCTGTGGAAAGGGGACGAGGAAGTGCGGATTACTCGTAAAAGCGTCAAGTCAGAAGCCTAAAAAGAACAAAGAACCATCGAAAAGCAGTACCTTGGAGCCCTTGGGGATAGAAGAGGGGGTAATGCTCGACCCAATGGAATCAAGATAAAAGGCTTGAGAAGAAAAGAAGGAAAGGGGAGCACACTTCTACCCCTTCCTCTCACCGGGGGAAGGGGGAAAAAGAGAAACACTTGGGAATTGAAAAAAAAGAAAAACCAAAGAAGTAACTGCTTAAAAAGTCCGGACGCATTTCGAAAATAGCCCGAGGTGTCCCTGCAACCGAAGGGGAAAAGAGAAGGCTTTGACAATTAACCCTGAAGAAGGAACACTGAAAGGAAAAAACGACTTTGTGGGGTGGCCGCACGCTGGACGATGTGGTTGGGTAACCGTAGTGGGGTAAGGAAAGAATGAATCAAAAGACAGTCAGGCAATGAAAAGTCTCCCATTCCGAGGAGAGAACGAAGAGGTCGAAGAGGGGAGGGACAAAGTGAACTCCGGGAATCCGGCCAAGAGGACATAAACAAGGGGGAGAAGAAAAGGAAAGGCCATCAAGCCAGGCGACGCGGGTAACAAGAAACTTTAGGGGGGGGCAATTCCTTCTATCTGGGAGAAGGGTGGAAAGACAAGACGGGCTACGTGCCTCCGACTCCCTCTTAAAAAGACAGGGCCGAGGATACGAAAAGGCCCTGGGACGGGAAAAAAATTATTGTGGGGGGGGGGGTTTGGGTGGGTGATCAGTGCCCCTTAAAACAGAACTCATGAGCGGTGGGCATCACGTACCGGGAACAGGAACGAACAAGGGAAAAAGAAGTAGAAATACTTTATCAGAGACGAGTCAAGGAGGGCCAGAGATATTACAAGCAAGAGGCACCCGAGTCTCGAAAGAACTAGACTAACGATAAAACTAAGACGCAGGGAGGCCAAGCTAGTGTCTCCGTTAAAAGCTGGAAACCTCCCTCAAGGGGGACAAAGAGTCGTAGCCAGGCGCTACAAGGGAAGTCAACGCAACAATGAAAAGCGGCGACAAAGGAGATCAAAAAAAATACATGCCAAGGAGGAGGCCTTTACTAGGCAAGAAAACGGAGAATTTTTCAGATCTGGGTAAGAAGCCTAGAAAAACACCCACAGACACAAGAAGAAAGAAGGGGGTTGTAAGAGGGCGATTTGGAATTGAACCTATGGGGGGAAACCGGTTGACGTGTCGGCCCAAGTATAATCTGTTGGGGGTTGGGGGAGAGGGGGAAGAACTGTGTCGTTCCCAGCGGACCCTTGGTAACCCCCTACGAGCTCAGCCGTGGGGGAATTTTCAACTGGATATGCAAAAGACGAGGATGGTGGCACCTTTATTGGGTTGGTGGGAGTAAAATTGTCAGGGGAAAAAAACAAGGCAACGTCGCGCACGCGGGGAAATGCAATCGCGTCACACCTCGGAGATTGGAAGAAGGAAGTGCCATTTAAGGAACTTATGAATAATCGGAATATCGATTGCCGGACAGGGACAAGTTTCGACAGAAGAGGAGGCAAACCGGTTACCAATCTGAAGTGAAGGGCTAGGGGGGGGTAGGCGAAGGGACAAGAGGACACGGTGCCGGCAATCCGAAAAAATGTTCAATTAAAGAAATCAAAAAGGGGAGAAAAGGGAAGGGTCTCACTTGAACGCCTGGCTTGAATTTTGCCATGGGACGGAACCCTGCGATTGACCTGTTCACTGAAAGTGAACGCCCATTTGGACCGAGGAGACAAGGTGCAGCAAAGAACTCAGAAAAAACCTTGATGGATTTGATTAGAGAGGCTTAGTTACTGAAAAAAGGGGGGAACCCCACCTGACGGCACCACGTAATGCGCAGTCAAGGAACCGGCCCATGACAAAGCCAAAGACTCCAATCGGACGATGAACGTAGGGGAGAGGGAAAAGTATGATTAAAAAGGGGGTGGGGGGCAGAACTTCTTTGAAAAAGGGCGGGTGACTGCAGCTCCTCGGGGGCTCCGTCCGGGAGGGGGGACTTTCTCCAAGAACGAGAAAGTCGGGGTTCGAAGCCGCTCTTTCCAACCCAATAAGACTGGACCCAGGAAAAAGAGAATGTCAGTTTGGGTTTAGCAGGATCCGGGGGGACTGGGAAAAAGAGTCCGGGGGTCGTGGTTGACCTTGGCAGCAAGCACAAGGAGAAAATGAAGGCTAGGCTCGATTGCTTTTGGCTAATTTTTTTGGACCGCATTTTTTCTGGAGCGCGGAAAAAAGAGGTCGAACAGAGTTGGGGGCAAGGACACATGAAAGAACGGTGTGACCGGAAAAATCGGGATAGGCGAGTTTTAAAAGCACAAGTTCAGCGGAACAAAGGGGAGTGGGGAAATCCCCAAAAAAAAAAAAAAAAGTGTGGGGGGGAGTGGAGACGTGTTAGTGCCGAAGAAAGCCAACGACCCATGTGAGGGGGGAGGTGTTGGGGGGTGACCACAGAGCCGCATACGGGAGAATTTGCTCCGGGGTGGACACAGACGGTCAGCACACCCAGGCTCCCTTCAAGTTACGAGGGGGAAGGGGGATCAAAAAGGGTTGTCCGGACAACGGCAGTCACGTAAAAGGCGTCGAGGAGGCACACCAATTAAAAAAAAGTCGGGGAATGGTTACGCTTACAAATAAGGGCAGGAATCGTTTGCAGCAAGTTGGAAGGGGGAGTGGTTTGTTGACATTTGAGGCAAACGATGGAGGGAGAAAAAAGGCAGACGTTCCTAGCAGAAGGTAATCAACACTGGGGGGTGTCCGGGGGATTAAAAGGATGGTCAGACGCAACACCTCACAGACAAAACATCATAAGGGACTTGGAAAGAAAGGTGGGGGAACTCGATGAGAAACACTTCGAAGAAATACGAAAAGGAAGAAAAAGAATAGGGGGTTACGGGGACCTCGCAAACCACGCATAGAAAATAAGAAAAGAGGGGGGGAGGGGAGGGACAAGCTTGGTAGAGTGCTACTTTTGAAGGGTAAAAAAATCCTCTACAGAGGAGGAAAAGAGATAAGGGCAAATCATAACGGTCTGTAAAACAAAGCAAACTCGGGGGGCATAAGTCTTCGCTCCTTGAAAAAATCGTGGGTTTAAGGTAACAATGGGAGAAGGAGAGGGATGCGATCCGTGCGTGTTCTCGAGCGGGAAAAGAGGGGACAACCATCCGAAACTATGGGTGAACTTGGAGGTTGGTGCAAAGTCCGGGAAAGAAAAGGGATGCCACCCAATTTGTGAAACAGGACTCTAATCTGAGTAAAAAAAGCGGAGAGTCCTGTCAGGGTAAAAAAAAATCCAACAAGCGGAACGGTGAGTAATCTCTTTAAGTTCCGAGTAAAGTTAGAGAGACTTTTGTCAAGTTGTGGGGTTGGCCAGAGGGGGCGTGGACTCAGGAGCCAGAATCCGCTGGGGACATTCCGTTGTGTCTCCGTGATCAAGCAAGGAGAAAGGGTTTGCCGGGATCGTGGGTAATGCATGGGAAAAAGGGAAAGGAAGGAAGCGACTTTTTCACCACTCATCCGGGGAAGCAAAGAAAAAAAGGGGGGAAGGGAGGCGGCCATCTTCATACCAGAAAAACTTGGGGGGAATTGCCCGCGCAACATTGACTCTCTTGAGTTCCAGGTGGCAAAGGAAAGGAAGACCCGAATTAGTCTGGGGAAAAAAAATGGGTGCCATGTTGTCCGGTCGAAAGTGTAAAGATTTTTCTGAGAGGAGCTACCAGAAAAGTTACAAACACCGCCAGCCGGAGGAAAGGGGGGTTCTTCGGAAGAGTGCTTACGGCGGCAAAAAGACCACAAGAAAGGGGGGGAATCAACAAGGGGGGGGGAAATTCCTCAAACATTCGGCCCCATTGAGAAAAAGTCTGGGGGTTGGGGAAATGGGCATGGGGTTGTCAGGAATGGACGGGCGAGTGTGACGCCGGGGTCATTTCTCCGATAAGGCGGCGCACCTGGGGGCAAAAAAGGGGGGAGTCGCTCCAGCTGAACTAGTCCCTTTCTTGAGGAAAGGGGGGAATAAGAACGGGAAAGCAGTTCAAATTCCTCAGAAAATGGCTCGTGGGAATGTAGGTCGTTGGGGAACTGTTGGTTGAAAAAGGAAGTGCAGGGGGTGGACCAGTCTGGTCAGGAAGAACCTCCAAGGGCCCGTCCACACACGAAAACCCGATCAACGCGGAAGGTTCTCGCTTCCGGGGGACAGCGGGGGAAATGGACGTCGATCCGAAAGACAATCTGCGGGACACTTCATACACGGAAAGCAAGACTCTCAGTTCAAGCGGGCACAACACAGCACGAGAGAGAAAGTGCGTACTTTTTCATTGGACAGCTGCGTGAGGAAAGGGGGGGGAAGAAAGACTTCTGCTTCAGAAGCGCAGGAGTCAGGGGGCCCGCCGGCCGCAATCCGCTCCCGTCTGGCGCAGAGTCAACACGTTCCGAGGATTGTTCGCGAATGAAAATAGGAAGGCGGAATATGCAGATGGAGTAGGTCAAAATGAAAAGGATAATTCAGAATAGACGAGTTTGGGCGAACAGGTTTCCAGCGGGAGGGCTGCGAGTTGAGGGGTAGGTGTTGGCTAGGAAACGTGACAAATGAGCCCACCGGGAAGAGCAGGATCGGGGACACAATCGGGGGGGAAGGGCTCCATTTGGGCGAAGGTGGGAAGGGCGGCACACAGAAAAGACTGGGGGACACGTGCTGTAAGGGGTAACGCAAATACAATTGGGTGTTCTATCAAAGGACAGCGGGGCAAAACACAGACAAAGTTGGTGAGGAAAACATGTCGTGGCAAGTCGGGGGGGAAGTCGCATGAACGAAACAAAGAGATACTCAATTGCAAAAACGGAAGGTGGGTGTGGTCTGTGTGAAAGCGGGGTGGGGTTTTCCGGTGGGAGAGAGAAAGCGTGCGGAAACGGTGGGAAGTGGCTCTCAAGATGCAGATCTGCCGCATGTAAGGTGGGGTGAACAGTCTTCCTAGGAAGAAGGACATTCGTGCAAACTTAAGAGAACTAGGCTAAAAGCAGAGGAGTTCACGCTTGAACAAAATGAAGAAGAACCTCTTGGCAGAAAGCTTTCGTTTGAATTAGGAAAGGTGCGTTCTAACGGCTCGGTAGCTTGCGTAGAAAAATCTTGCGCAAGTCGCTGTTCGAGTCAAATTAAGAGGGGGGAAAAAGGGGGCGGGGGAAATCTGTACCGGAGTCCTCCAACGGGGGTTGTGGCAGAGGAAACAAGAAGGTCAGGAGAGGGATGTTCGTTAAACTCAGGGGCAAAAAAAAAGGTTCGCGCCCGGGAGGCTCAAAAAAGTGAAAGATTAAGAGCAACTGAGCCAAGGCTTGGCGAGTCAGAATGAGAAGTGGGGGGTCCCCCGAGGTCGGCCATGAAACGTGAGTCGGAGGAACTACGCACTGTTATGTTTGGCGGAGACTTGGCGATCCTTTGAGAAAGATCTTTCGACGGACCGACAAAGAAACATGGGGGGAGGAAGGGAATGGGCGACTTGAAAACGCCAGAGAAAAAAGCCTCAAAAATTATCGAAAAAAGCAAGACGGTGACACAACGAACCAAGCGAGGGCGTCGGGGAGAAAAAAGAGGGAGTGAGGGACGTCGTCAGGTGTTGAAGGGACACGTGTTCCTTGTCAACGAAGTCTTTTCAAAAAAAATAGTTAGAAGGACAAAAGCCGTATTTTTTCGAAGCGTTCACTAGCATGGGGAAGACGGAGGAGGGTAGTCGGGGGGAAAACCGGCCTGGAAAGAAGGGGGGCAAAAGGGCCGGAGCTTGACGTGGCAAGCGAAAAAGAAAAGGTGGGCTAGCCTGAATTCGAGAGGCATCTCTTGGGGGTCGGGACGGAAGGACTCGTCTTAATGAAAATTGTCTATAAAATGGGGAGAGGAACAGGATGCCCCTCATTCGACTAGTGAAAGGGGGAAGGAAGTTCAGGTCCTCGGCACACCCTCAAAGAGAAGGGGGGTTGAAGTTTACAAACGGAAGGTCAAGTCAGGAAAGGCTATAGTAATAGACGGACTTCCGGAATTCGGAAGAGAGAATTCTGGCGTGAAAGGGGGACGAAAACGCAACAATATTACTCTCAAAGAGCCAAGCACAAAAGGGGATCAGAAAAAGGTCGGAGAGAGAGAGCATACACAAGAAAAACGAAGTCTCGTTGGTAAGAGTAATCAAGGAGGGAGGACGGGTCGACTCTAGAACACCAACTATGAGGAGAAATATATAGAGGATATAGGGCTAAGGGGTCACTAGAATGGGCAAGTTGGTATGGGGGGGGGTCGCAGTAGCTCGTCGATAGACGACGGGGTGATGGATAGGGGAAAAAGGATCGGCTCGGAGAATATTTTAGTTATGGGGCTCAAAAATGCGCGTTTTCGAAGGTCCGAGAGAAAAAGCAGTGGCATCGCAGGAGGCCTCCTACAAAGATAAGGACACTTCAAAGGAATAGAATCAGTTGAGGTGCAAGGAATGGAAAGTTAAAAAAGAAGAGGCATCCTGAAATCGAAATAACGGTACTCGGCTTTCTAGCCCTTTTTAAGGCAAATTTCTGAGTTCAGAAAAAAAGGGCTCCCTCAATGCTTTACAAGATCCGAAGATCTAAGAAAGGCCCGGGGGGCCCGCTCCGGCCGAGAATGCAAAAAAGCCTCACTTCATGGACTTCAAAAAAAACAGCACCGGCTTGGGAAAGGTCATTAGAAAATATGCTGAAGGTGTCAGAAAAGGAGAAGAGAGTAAGGGGCGAAAGATGCAGGAAAGGACCAAAAAGAAGAAGAGAACAAAACGACAGACTCTGGGGGGGGTGCGGAACGCCAGATAGAGGCTTTGGGGAACCTTAGTCTGCCTCTAAGGGCTACTATGAAGAATTACGGGAACATTAGGCAGTGAAGAATTGACAAGAAACGGGGGGGGAAGAAGTTCTTGACGAGGTGAACGACCTAAAAGAACGGAAAGGAGTCCTGAAAAGGAAAGAAAAAACTAGAGAGTGAGGGCTAAATCGGGCGACCACTCGACAAAAATACGGTAAAGCAAGAAAAAAGAGAAGGGGCCACTGCTCAGGGAGAAAAATGTTCAATCAATCGCAAGGAGGGCCGAAAAAAGCCAGAGTATCCCCGCGAAAAGGGAAAGGAAAAGAAAAGGAGAACTGGGAAAAACAGTGGGACCGGTTCAATGCAAGAAAAAGTCAAAAGGAGGGTGTGAATAGTCGCCCGTAAGTATTCAGGGGAAAAAAAAAAAAGGTAAGACTGGTGAAAGAAGCGGCCTCCATAAATTGAATTAAAAAAAACGAACGAAAAGAAAAAAACCAACGGAGTCCTAATAACGGTACTGGGAGTACTAAAAAAGAAAAAGGGGAAAAACCTTCAATTTTTTGAGAAGGTGGACTGATCCGCTTGACGGGCTGATGAATCGTGTTGGCGGAGTCTCCCGGTAAAATTAGAGAGAGTGGGCGACACAATGACAGCTGCCAGAAGCAAGGAGAAAAAGCATAAATGGGCAGAGAAGTGATCAAGGAGCATAAAAAAAAAGAACGAACGAGGCAGTAGTGAACGGGACAAAAAAAACAAACCCGACGGCAAGAAGGCAACAGGGGGGGCGGGGAAAAAAATCAGGTCTATTGGTATTAGGACCCCTGGGGGGAAAAGGCTGGGTACCAAGTAGGTGAGAAGGTGGGAGGGGCTTGCGGGTAAGGGAAGTCCCAGCAGAAGTACACGTTTGACGGAAGGGATAGCATCTTAGGGGCCTGGGCACTAAGAAGTAGGCCAAGCGATTGTGGCCAGACTGGGGCGTTGAAAGATGAGGGACAATATTTGTCATGCGAAAGACCCTAGAAAAAGAAACGTCAGAGAACCTCAGACAATGGAAAGAAAGCGCGCACAAGCGAAGCATATTAGAGAAGACGTTCCCTTACCCGGGAGGGAGACGGGTCGGAAAACATAGAAAGTAGAAGTTCTAAGCGAAAGGAGCGTCTGAACTGGGTTAAAAACTATCCTCATATCAGGAGCGGGGGAGAGGAGGAAGAAAAGCAGGAAAAGCGAGGGGTCAGCAGAGCCGAGGGCTTGCATGCCCGATCGATAACTTAAAGGTGGAGGAACTGAAACTTCCATGTGACTTTGACAGGCGGTTTTGATGAGCGCGCAAGATGGAACCGGGTGAGTGAGGGAACTCTTGGGTTGGCCGCTCAAAAGGTCCATCAAAGACTATTAGGAAAAGTCGTTCCTCTTTTAGCAGTTGTTGGGGGGGTAACAATTGCTTTCCGAGTTACTTAAAAATCAAAGGAAAAAAGGGTGGAAAATGCTTAGGACAGTGAAAAAAACCAGCACAGAAAAAAAATAACGGAAGAAAAGTAAGAGTTCACTGAAATGAAACTGGCAGCGTAAAGGGGTGAGGAAAAAATGGAAAAAAGGGAAAATTTCTGCGGCAGGCCCGGGTCGGTCAAGCATCCTCAGGGAGAAAAGAGCAGGAAATTACTTGAAGTGCAGAAATCTGGGGGAGAGATGGGGGCCGAACCATGCCCATTGGAAATTACTGACGCAAACAAGGGGCCGGAATTTTTATGAATGGACTTGGAAATTCACTAAAAAGGGAAGTGGACCTTCGTTCAGGTCCTTAAGCACGAAAAAAATGAAAAGGGAAAGGCGCGGCGTCGGGAACTTCGTAAGGGGGGTGACCAAGGTTTCTGGAAGCGTAGGGGGAAACATGTTCGTGAAGGGCGGGGGAACCGTTTTGACAAATCCAAGAAGGGGTAAAAAAAACCGTTCAAGAACAGACTAGCAAACGAAAGGGGGAGCAAAAAGGGGGAAAGAGGTGTAAGGGGGGGGGAAAAAAAGTAAGACTTCCTCTCCAGGCCACCAAAAGGTGCTTGAAAAGACCGCAGACTGCACAAGATCAGGCGCGGGCATTAAAAAGAGAACGGCAAAAAATGGGACGCGGGTACGCGTGAAAGGGAGAACAAAATTTTCTCCTGAAAGGAGGGGGGGGGGGGTCAGCGGAGTCAAAAGGCATGAGGCTGGGAAACGGAAAAGGAGAGGGTCATTTACAAAATCAAAAGGAGCCGGAAGCGTTTGAAGAGCAATATGGTCGCTTGCGGGAACGGGGGGAAGGTTCGGCAGCAGACTATCAAGAGATCGATTAAGTTATAAAAACTAAGTCACCGTGATGATCAAGGGCGCCGAAAGGAGTGCAAGACTCAAAGTAACGCTGGAGTGATGGGGAGGAGTCAGAAAGAAAAACACTCCCGAGTACTCAGAAAGAAGTTCACAAATCATATTAAGGGCCTCGAAACGAAATCTGTGGAGCAAGGAAGAGAGAGGATAAGGAGGGAGGGAGTCGGGCGGGGGGAGAAAGGAACCGGGGGGAAAGATCTCTCCACAAAAGAGGTTTACAGAATAAAGGGGACGTATCGAAAACAAGCACATAAGGAAGGAAGGGAAAACATCGTGGGGGTTCGACCTAAAAATAGGGGGGGATGAACTCTCGGCGAGAAGTAAATCGTTCATTAAACATGTGCTGAACTTAGAAATGGGGGATTGGGGGAAAAGTGGCGGGAGGCGCCAGGGAGAAGGAGGCCAAACCAATTTGTGTTCTAATATCAGCGAGAGGAAAGAGTGGAAGAAATCGGCTCCTGATCAAAATGGACATCGGCAAGAAAACTAGAGCAACAAAAGAAGGAAAGCGGGCTTGGAGTAGAACATGGAAACTATGACTTTGGGTCGGAAGTGGGGTGTGGGGACCTGAAGGAGTGGAACACGGGCTTCTACGAAGGAGAACTGGACAATCCGTTGTTTGCCATTTCTCCACGCGGTAAAAGTGGGGGGACCTGAGACGGTTGGGAAGGTCGCGGAAACGTCAGTAAGGCTCGTGGTCTGCCAATAACAAATTTCCTGGGAACAACCAGGAAATGAGGCTTCCCGACAGCCGAACTCCTCTGAAAGTTTAGAAAAAAGGAACTGTCAGGGGGAAATCTGGAAAAAGGGGGTGAGGGCCGCCTAAGCGGAAAGGGTCGTAACGTCAAAAAAGGCGTTCAGGTTGTCAAGTTGAAGGGGGGGAGTAAAAATAGCCTGAAAACCCTAAGGAAAAACACACTGCCACACAAAAGAGGAAGGTGGATGGAAGTGGATGGCCTTAGAGTTCTTACGCCGGAAGGGGAAAAACACGACCAGGAAAACTTAACAAAAAGGGGGGAATAATCCGCACAATAGGGACCATAGAAATCAAAGGAAATTCGGGTTGGAAATGAGTGGGGATTAAGGAAAAGAGGTGGTTCTACAGGAAAGTCGGGGGCCTCTCTTCGGGAAAGCTTAACAGGGAGGCATCGAAAGCTAAAGACAGTGAAGAATGGGGCCCCGCCTGCAGCATGCAGGAAGAAGGAAGAAACAGAAAGGACTTGGAGGACTGGCTTTTTGAACTGGGAGTGGGGAAAGTGTGCCGGGGGCCAAGCGGGAAGAAAGAAAAAGTCCGCATAGACGTCCCACGGACGATCCCGAAAGGGGGGGCCCGGGGGGGGGGTTTTCGCAGGGGAAGTGGGGTCAGGTGCGACAAGCCAAAGAGGCGGGAACAATTAGCACCCTGTTCAACTCCAAAAACAGGTCAAATCGCCAGTGCAAAGTAACAAAGTAAAAATGCCGTTTCCAGTGAGGGAGGGGGAAGGGAGCAAGTCCCCTGTCGCAATCTTAGGGGAAAGGCAAGCTCAGGGCAAAAAAGCATAAAAAGCTCCCGGAAGATGAAAGGTTTTTCATGGGAAAAAACAGGAACGCTCGCGAAGTTCGGGAGGAACTCACTTAAGAATAGGCAGATCGGGGGCGCAAGAAAAAAAAAGCGGCCGAGAAATAATTAGAATCTCGAAAAGAAGGAAAAAAAAACGCGGTTTTCACCTCTGGACGGGAAGTGTTGTGATCGTGGGAAGCGAAAGGGTTAGAACCACAACCGTGGCCCAAGTGAAAGAGAAGAATCAGCTAAAGGAAACTCCCGGGGGGAGAACCGGTGGAAAATCTACTGGGGGTACAAGCCTTAAAGGGAGCGAACATCTGGTCTTACCGGCCATCACCACAAACCGGAAAGCTGGGGGGGCCACTAACGTTAAGGGGAAGTAAGATCGACAATTCCAACGAACCCCCAGGAAGTTTGCGAAATGGGGGGGGGAACTGAGGCCTAACTAAAAAAGATAGATCGTGTCTCAAAACGGGGAATTGATGGATCAGAGGAGAGAACCTGGGGGTCTTTAGGGGGGGGGGTTTGAGAACAGTCGAGAAAATTCCTCGCGCAGGAGGGGTGGGAAAAAGGCTCTATAACGAGAAGTAGGGACCTAAGACGCCCGGAGAGGGAATTTTCAAGATGTGAAAAAACGGGCGGCTTGGGAAGAAGAAATGGTTTTTCAGAGGGGTCAAAGGGAAATATTCGACCGGGAATTGTCGACTTGGGGCGACAACAGTGGCATTACCCTAGGACGTAGATGAAAGGAAGCTTGGAGAGGGGGGGGCAAGTCTGGGACGCCTCGGTACCTTTATTCAAAAAAGTTAGACCACAAGAAAAAAGGGGTACGTTGGTGCAGGGGCCAAATCCCTACGTTCGCGCGTGCCCTTGGTGAGTCGAATCCCCCTTTGGCTGAGAAAGAGGGAGGAACGTCTTCTGCTCAGGCATCTTACGAGAAGAGGGAAAATATGAGGCGACCATGTAAAGGTTTTTTATTGGAAAGGAACGCGTTCGGCTGGTGGCCCCCGGGGACGGAAGAGGGTCTCAGAAGAGGTACTCAAGGTTAAAACAGGGCGGATTCCACTGTTCAACCTCGGGAAGGAAAAAGGGGGAGCTCTGAAGGAGAATCTGAATGGAGTAAAAGAAAGGATCTCAAGGCCGTCTTGTATTCAAGTCTGACCAAGAAACGAAACAAGGGTCGAGGGCGGCGGCAAAGAAAAGCGTCGTCGGGTTCAAGTGTTGATCTAGCGTGACGTTCAAGGAAAATGAAAGGGCGTCCTAGGGAAACCAGTGAGAAAAGCGGGGATTTTCGAATGCGACTAAGCAGGGGGACAAAGCAATTGAAATATTTTTTCTTGGGGAAGTCCTAAAACGAGGAGGATAAAAGGAAAGGAGGGTAGAAGGAAAAATCCAGGGGAGGCCAAGAGGGGCAATCGGGCGGGATTATAACACTGAAAGGAATAGGGGTACTCAGGGATATGGGGGAGGTTAACCGGAGCTCTCCGTTTGACGTTACGAGGCGGGGGAAGAATCAAACCGATCACCGAGAGAAAAGAGAGGACTTTGCCAGGTTGACAAGGGGAAGGGTCGAGGGGTATTCTATAAGGACAAAAAACGAAGATGGGCTAGGCGGAGCAGAGCTTGCGCAGGGAATGGTGCTAAAAAGGAGGGGGACGAAGACTGCCTCGGGAGTAATCAAAAATAGACAAAACTGGGTGCCAACAGGAAACATTATCGTTGTACGAAAGGAACGACAGATGTAGCGACAAAAAAACAACGTATGATAAATATCGAAATTCAAAGCCGGACGCATGGTTCACAACATTTAGGGGAGGATTGTGGGTTCGAACTCGCGAGGAAAAAAAGGGAAGAGAAAGCCAAAACTGCTACGTAAGAAGAGAGTAGATTTTCGGTTGCGGAGCACCAAGCCCACAGCCGGCCTTTTCCTGAAAAAGCAGGGAGGACTCTTTGCAAGACGCAACTAAAAAAAAAAAAGGGCAAGAGGTGGTCACGGAAAGAAAAGGATTCCGCCCGGGTCTTCAGGGCAGCAGGGAAAGAGGCGTCGAAAGCTAAAACGGTGAAGAGAGGGAAAAAAGAGCGTACTGTACCTGTAGAAAACCTAGTTGAGAAAACTAAACACCAAAAAAAAAAAAACACCCAAACGAAGCAGCAGTTATATAGAACTGATAGCCGGCTCCCTCGAATGCTTTAAAAGAAAAGAAGAACTTAAACTGACGCTCTTCCGCTCCGGCCCGGGAAAAAAAGGGACGATCACGCAAGCACCTGCGGTGAAAAAAAGGCGGGAAAAGGAGAAAATCAAGGA
>Ga0179593_1388657_pt1 | contig 22862 bp, 28 predicted proteins | sample CZODoug2_1_08_16_FD_185931 | JGI IMG/M metagenome (GOLD analysis project Ga0179593, IMG submission 185931) | Vadose zone soil fungal communities from Angelo Coast Range Reserve, California, USA - CZODoug2_1_08_16fungal (PacBio error correction) | ecosystem: Environmental > Terrestrial > Soil >...
GGGAAAGCGATGTAAACCGTCTCCACGCAGAGGGAAACGCAGTTGGGAGAAGACATCTAAAAAGACACCTCCAGAGAGAGAACGGACTAAAGAAGCGCCCCTGGAAGATCGGGAAAAACATGACCGTCGTATGCAAAACGAAAAACAGGCCAGAAAAAGGAGTTGAAAACACATCGACGCGATCGCAAGAACACCGAAAGGCACAAGAACCGAAAAAAAACGTCAACAGGCAGCGCCGGGTCGCGAGAAGGAAATGATCTTGATCAGAAAAAAAAGAAAAAGCGAGGTCGTACCGGCCGAGCCTCGCTGAGTAGCTAGCGTACACACAGCAAACAAGACACAGCAGGAAGCACAAAACGACTGGGAAGGAACTAAAGCTGGGGAAAGGCGAAGCACCAGAAGCGACCGAAGGGGAGCGCCAGCACCGCAACTCCAGGAACAAAAGCCCGCCTCGCGGGTACTCCGAACGCTCAAGAACGAATTAGGGGAAAAGAAAAGGCGGGAGAGCGTACAGCGACCGAGCGGGGGAAGTCTCCTTATGGGTGAGCGGTCGTGCAGATCAAATGAGTCGAGATCGAGGCGAAGTAGGAAAGGGAAGTTTCCTCTTCCAGAGAGAGGAAAGGTGGTAACACCGCTGAAAGCGGTTAGTGAAGCAACTCCGCCCAAGACTCAACTGAGAAATCGAGAAAAGGGGTGGTTGCTTGGGATCAGAATAATAAGTTCGAAAAAGTAGAAAGCAGGCTAGGAACAGGGAGGGGCATGCGGGAAGGATATCGAGGCAGGGGAAAAAAGGTACTCAAAAAGGCTTGTGGAAGTTTGAACTTAGTGGGAATCCCGCAAGGAGTGGAAAGCGCAGAGGTTGCCCATCTCTTCCATTGGAGGTCTCGTTCGGCGCGGTGTCACGGGGAGAGAAAGACTAGATTAGGGGGAGTCCGGAAGGAGCAAGCGGTGTTCTCAGTGGGATCTGAAAGGCGCCAAAAAAGGCTCTTTAGAGATAATGGCGGGTGGAGGGACTGCTGAAAAGTGAGAAGAGGAGAAGCAGAGAGAATCGGGAAAAAAAAGAAAGTAAAGCTCTGGGCAGAAAGAAAGGGTGGAGGGGGATCCGGAGAGAGTTTAGACTCAAAAGCGTTGCCGCTTGGAAGGGGGGGAAGTTAGAATTTCCAAAGAGCCCAAGGGGGGATGTACCTTGACGGAGGATCGGGGAGAAAACTTGAAGCAAGCGTACTGAAGTCACGACATAAAGGCGGGAGAGGACGGAACGGGGGGAAGGGCTAAATGAGATGGAAAGCCTATGGAGAAAGGAGATAGGGAAGGTGGAATCGACGAGGGAAAAAGGAGCGAAGAAGAGGGAAGAAAGGGACACAAAATGTCCCCAGACTCGGGGAAAGTTGACCTAAGGAAAAAAAAAGGCCGAGAAGATTATTCAACATGGTAGCGAATGACCCCCGCCTGGGGGATTGTCAGTCAGAAAAAGCTCTCACCACGAGGGTAATCATCGAAAGGGTTACGATGCAAAAGGACGGAGGGAACGTGGAGGGCAGAAAACTACGGTGGGTTTACCTAAGAGAGGACCCAAGGACTAGAAAAAAAAAAAAAAAAGTTCCACGCACAATCTGAGAAAAGGGGCCTCAACAGGATGGAAAAAGAAACTCAGGAATCCTTGAAAGGCTCGGAACCAGGAGACCTCGAGGGAGGGGGAGGTTGAAAGGACACGTTCTTAAGGACGGTCACGCTCGACTGGGCTTGAAAGGGTCCATCCATTGAAGTAAGACGTAACCTCTGATAAACTGGTATAGGGTAAAAAAAAGAGAGAGGAAGGTGCCTAGAGAAAAACTAGTAAACTATGGGCTTCAGGTCGGAAAAGAAAAAAGAAGATTGGGAGACTGCAGAGGGAAAGAAAAGATAGAAATCTATGAAAGTTCGGAGATGAGAAGGGGGAACTGTCAAAATAGAAGGGGTTTATCACAAAAGTGGTTTAAGGTATTATCTATCGGAAACCTCTTGCCTAGACCCTCTCAGTTCCGTTGGGAAAGAAAGCGGGAGAGCAAGCCAACAGAGGAAAAAAGGAAAGGAAGAAAGGGAAGAAGGGAGAAAACGGGAGGGGAAGGAAAAAGGAAAAAAGAGAAAAAGAAAAAAAGGAGGAAGAAAAGGGGAGGATATCAGGAGAAAAGGAAGAAGGGACGGAAAAAGAAAAAGAAGGGGGAAAGAGAGGGAGGGGGAGGGGAAAAAAAAAAAGAAGAAAAGAGGGGTCGGGGTGTTAAGAAAGGAAAAAAGCTGCGAAGTGGGAAAGGGTCTACCCACTCAAACTATGCCAGAGGGAAAACAAAACGAGGAAGTCCCTAGAAAGTTCTGGTTTGCAACACTCTCCGATAAGAGGGAGGTATCAGACGTCGACGTCTGGAGGCAAAAGGTATGATCTCGAACAGGTGTACTCATGAGAAAAGAGGAAAGAAGCTAGCGAGGGAGAAATCAGCAGAAGTGAAATGTCTGCTGAGAGGGTTGACAAAAAGGAGTATCGACGGGAAGGAGAGAGAAGGCAGAAGGAAAATGACTCGCAAAATCAACGGAGCAAATTTAAAAAAAGAAGGATCAGCCGAAGTTCCGGGGACGGCGGATGAATTCGTAGGACGATTGTGTCCTCCAGGCGCAAAAGGAGAAAAGGAAACGGGATTAGGAGGAACGGCAAGTGAGTCACCATGAAACAAGAAAGGGGTCATGAAACTTCATGGTAGCGGCTGGGTCGTTTAAAAAAACCATAAAATCTTACAGAAAAAAAAAACGGGGATGAGGAAAGGAGGAATATTTTGGGATACAAAAAAAAAACTCCTGAAAAAGAGGTTCAAGACGTGATAGTGCGGGTACCCGAGTAAAAAGAAATCTCGAAGTAAAATGAGTCGCAATGGAACAGGAGGGGAAAAAAAAAACCTCCAGAAAGAACACGACCCAGAAAGAGAGAAGGGGGGGGGTCCGACTCAACAAACAGGAACGCACCAACCTGAGAAACCGTTGTGAAGAGCAACCGAATAATCATAAAAGAGGAGGAAAGACAGTAAGGGAAAAGATAAATTATGAAAAAAATCCGCTCGAACACGGGGAAGAAAAGGGAAAACCCCGGAGGAAAGAAAAAAGAAACTGCTGTTCAAGCCAATCAACGCAGGAGTCGCGATCGCTCGTCTAGGTAGAACCAAAAAAGTAAAGTAAATCCAGGAGAAATCTCTATCCCAAAAGAAGGAAGACAAGCGACAGAGAAAAAAACGGAGACAACCCCGGGACGCGCTGGTTGACCCTCATCTCCTCTGTTCACGGTAGGGTCAAAAGTCTTAAAATAGGGATGGTGGTGGGTGAGAAAAAGGAGACTGACGACCCCAAAAAGGGGAGTTCTCGACCAGTTATCCCCTTAGAAAAACTGAGGCTGTCCGGGCGGGGAACCCTTGGAGGGGCTCATCCTGTACAGTAAAGCTCTCCTGAAATCAGAGAAGTGCCGACGAAGTAGCCCGGTGGGGAAGAAATTTTTCTAACTAAAGGATAAAAGAACTCCAATAAGGAGATAGCGCGGCTCCTACAAAGATGGTCTAGGGGGTCATACTGAATCCTGGATGGCTAGAAAATAAGGCATCGGGTCCGACGAGCAAGACATCAAAAAGAGTTCCGTTCTATTGAGCCATACCTTCGGGATAATAGGAGCGCAGACTGAGGGTCCGAGTCAAATGACGTGCGAAAACATCCGGTTTGCAAAGGAATGATTAAATAATGCGTCATTATCAGCCACACCGCTTAGGAAAATGCCCGTCTCCTAAGCTCTGAGACAGGAAAGGAAAGCATTGTGAGTGGAAGAGGGGGGGGGGGGGAGGGAGGGCCGCGAAATCAAATTAAAAAAATCTAAAAAAGTTTCAATCCAACAGTTAAGGAAGGCCTGCGTTCCCGACTAAGTTGTAGGGGACCAAGAAAGATTTCAAGAATTCGGCACCGAAAGAAAAAAGGGTCCCGGAAAAAGGGCATCGGACGCAAGGGGCAGGACCATCGCAAGCCGGCATATGCCGTCATACCTCGCCTGCTGGGACACGATTGCAAGAGGTGAAAAAGGAAAACCAAAACTCGGGGCATCCCAGGACAACAAACAGGGGAAAGGAAAAAAAATGCCCGAGGCAGCTGGTCACAACTGGGAATTAGGTTGGACTCGCTCCGCTAAAAAATAAAAAAGCGCACCAAGATGAAAACGACGGTGCAAACATGAACGATTAATGCAATAAGAACAGGAACATAAGGGAAGGAACTCCAAACAAACTCCAGGGTACACCCGCAAGTTGAAAAAAGGCCGTACCTGAAACAGAGGGTCCATCCGCAAAGTGGCCGCGACGACCGAAGATGGAAGATCGGAAAGATGACGGGGGGGAAAAAGGCCGGTTCAAACAAAAGTTTCAAGAGTCCAGCATCGCAGGGCGATCGCGGAAAGGGAAAAACGCCGGCAACAGAACCTGCAGGTCCACGCTAATCTGCCTTTCGGTCTCTGAAATGTACTGGATAAGCACCAACACCGGAGATCGATCGGCGGTAAGTCCCCGACAAGTCTCAAGACAAAAGCACCTCCAGCAAGGATGTTGGAAAACCCCGAAGACCTTGAAAAAATTAAAAACAGAAGCCGCAAGAGGCGTCGACCTCAGGTGTCCTCCTCAGTCCGGTAGAGGCGCGGCCAGGGAGGAAATAAGCAGGAGAAAGCGTAGAAATCTCACACAAAGAACGGGCTTATTGGGAAGAGGAGAAGGGAAGAGATTGGAGGAACGCGAAGCGTCATCGGGGCCTAAGGTGAAGTTATCAAAAAGGAGGTCTGAGAATCTGGAGTCAGACTCGGGCCGGAAGACGGGAGTCCTTCAAGTCCCTCTTAGAAGAACAAAAAGGAGATAGAGGAAAAGTGTTAAGCAGGCAAGAAGAAAACAAGCGGAAAATAAACGGGGGCAGGGAGTTTGGTAAACAAGCACGAGAAAGCGACAACGGCGCCGAAAAGAGTGAAAGATGCCCAGTTAAGGGAATGGACTTTTGGTATGCGGAGGGAGGACAAAAGTGGACTCTTAAGGGAAAGAATGGACTACAAGCTGCTGACATACGGGTAGACCCATTGAGGAAATCTACGCGGGAAAGGTGGCGAAGACTCTGGGAGTGTTCTTTACTAATTCAGTGACAGTCGCTCTACGCGGAAAAGACTAGGATGGAAGGCTAGGAGTTTTTAGTGCTGACGGCTTCCAGAGAGAAAAAAAACCCAGGGGGAGAAAAAGAAGAGGAAGAAAGGAAAGCAAAAATAAAGGAGCCGTTGAGTAGTCAGCGAAAAGAACGTACCAAGGTAGGAAAGGAAATGGGACAAAAAAAGAGGAGTACCTGGGCGCCTTGCCGGGGCGCAACGAAATGTGGTGCAAGGGAATGACTATCCACTTTGAGGAAGGAAAAGATAACCTCTGTTTCTCAGACTCGTGAAGGGAAAGAAAGGTGACTGTGCATGGTGACGAGGAAGGCAGGGATAAAATGTCCTGCGGCCAAAGAAGTATAACCAGCGAGTTGAATCGACAGAAGGAAAAGGAAGCGAAGTCCAGGCGGAAAAGAGGTCCCCCGAGGACATTGTAACATACAAACCCAAGGTGAAAGGAAAGATGAGGGAGAAAAGAGGAAAAGAATAGTCGCAACAAACGGGGAAGTTTTTCAGCAGGCCAACCCGTCCCGTAACCAAAAAACAAAAAGGAAGAAAGAAGGATAAAAATATGGGGCACTCAAAATGCATAAAGGCGGAGAGGAAAGACTTTGGCGACTAGGTGGGGTAAAAATACTCTATGGGAGGAGGAGACTCTCCACCTCGTTTAGAGTAGCGCTAAAGAGCGCTGTGCGCGAAAAATCCCTCTGGGAAGATAAGAAAAAAAACCCAACGTAAGAGAGGAAGGGCTACTATGCAGATACTGTCTGGGGAGGCCCGGGCAATACAGGATTACGAAAAAAGGATGAAGGACGAGAGTAGATAAAACGCGTGAGCAGAGAAACCGAAAAGGCCACCGGATCGATTTCTTACTGTTCGGAAGAAAAGGAGGCGAGAGAAACTTTTTCAAGAAGTGTTAGGGGAGGTCGGGAGAATGGGAAATGCTTTTCCGGAGCTAGGGAGAAACTCTCCGTATTACCATCAAGGAGTGAGGAAACTAAGAGGAGGAGAGGAATAATGGGTGGCCTTAAGAATAAAAAACAGTGTAGGTTGGATTATTGAAGGGAGGAAAAAACACTTCCACCCAGGGCGAAAGCACACCTGAAACGGGACCTTCACAAGTGCAAGCAAGAAAGGAAAGAAGGGCTGCGGTTTGGGTGGAGAAGGGCCGGAGCTTAGGAGGCTGGAGTGGAGATGCCCGGGAAAGGAGAGAAGGAGAGGGGTGGCGAAAAACTAGCGGATCTCGTCAAGGGTTAACTGGGAAAGGGAATGAGCATGTCCTTGAGAAAACTGGAGAAGAAGGAAAAAGATCCGTAGGCGAGAGAGGGGCTAAGGTGCGCAAGCACCTAAGCCTTAGGTAACAGAGGATTAGGATTTCGAAGTCTGGGTGGTGTCATCCGTAGAAGGTTGCGGGAAAGCAATCGACCAAAATGACTTAGAAGAGCCATATTCACCAGGGGGAAGATAAAAGGCCTCCAGAGCTGCTTTGATGCTGGTATGGAGAATCGAGACAAAAAAAAAGGGAAGGAGAAAAGAAAGTAGGATGTTTTCATCCCCCCTGGAAGGAAGGGAGGGTGAGGGGAAGGGACAAATACTAAGGAAAAAAAAAGAAGCATTGTAAGTCTGAGAAGAAACAAATGGAAAAGAAAAGGACCACCTGCGCGTTATAAAAGAAACACCTACTCTAACAGAATCAAAGAAGGAAACGACAAAAGAAAGACACGAAAAAAAGGGGAGAACCGAAGCATCAATTCTCCACCCAATCTCTACCCCGATAAAAAAGAAACAAGGTCAAAGGAAGCTGAGAAAACGCGGGGAAAAGATCAACAATTTACTTCTAGAGGTAGAGCAAAAGACCGACAAAGGAAGGAGGAATCCACAAGAATTAAGACGAAAAAATCAGAGGACACCCAAACTAAGTCTTAAGAAAGAGAGCATCAAATGAAAATACAGTCGGGAAGTTTACAGATCGGTGGAAGGGGGTGTGATACAGACCAGCCGATCTAAGTGGGGTGGTAGCAAAAAGAGTCCAAAGGACAACCTGCGAGGGGGAGGAGACTCTGTCAAGGGGTAAATTCAAAAGGAGGGGTTCCCCAAGAAAAGCTGAAGAAGAAAACTCCGACGCGAAGACGAGGTGAACAAAAGTCTCACAGGGAGCGAAGAAGAAGGAAAGAAGATAAGGGGAGCTCAAAGGAGAAGCGGTGGGAAGTCGAAGGAAAGAAAGTTAATGAAAATGGAGATGGAAGGGACGCCGTCGAATCTTCTTCCCTGAAGGGACAATGGTGCCGGGGCCACAGGGAAGAAGAGAGGAGGGGCATCACAAATGCAGTCAATCCAGAGCCGAGACGGCTAATCAAAGGAGCGAATGGGGGGGCTAGAGGAGTAGACAAAGAAAAAAACCAGGAGTAATGGGGGGAACTAATGAGCTACGAAAAAACTAAGAGTGGGCTACTAACTTGGGGCGTCTTAATAATAGGGAGGGGGGGAAAGAGCAAACAGAGGGAACAGTTGCAAAAAAAATTAGTCAAGGTCTCCATAAAGGGAGGGACCAAAACGTCGGAACGGAGGGGGGAAAAAATTTTAGACCTGATCCGCCCGCCAAGAGAAGAAGTCCACACTCTAATGCTTTAGAATTCTCCGTCATCAATCCCTTCAAAGGGAGAGAAAAAAGACCGGGAGGAGGTATTAAAAACACAGATGGACCGCGGTCCCGAGAGACAAGACAGAGGGGGGATAAGGGAGGGAAAACCAAAAATGGGAGATTCAAAGAAATTATCCCCTTAAACCCGAAAAGCGTCACAGGGAGGGGCGCTTCCTCCGAAGAAGAGAAGAGAGAAAAATGATTGGAAACAGAGGTGCCAAGAGAGCAAGAAAACAAAAAGCCAACAGCCAGCGAAAGGGTCCCTCAGAAAGAAACCAGCCCCCGAAACAAACCCCCGGGAGACAACAAAAAACCAAAAAACAAAAAACAGGGCCCCCCGCCAGCCCCCCAAACAAAGTGGACCCGAGCACACCAAAAAAAAGAAAAAAAAAAAAACACCCCCCCGGAGCCCCAAAAAACCCCCCAGACCCAAAAAGATAAAAAACACCAGGGACACACACCCCCAAACGGTGCGAAGGTGATTAACTGAATACGGCCCATCGCCAGAATTCTTCATCAAAAACCTTCAAAAGAAATCGCCCCAGGAAAAAAGGGCCAGGGAGGAAAGAAACACCAAAAAGAACCCCCCCGCCCCCACCCGAAAAAAAAACCCCCAACAAAACAGCCCAAAAAATCTTGGAAAAAAGGAAGAAGACTTGAAAGAATGAGATATCATCATGGGAGACCGGGAAGTTGAAGACCGTCCACAAGTAAGGTGATTTATTCCTTCCGCTGTCGCCAGAACAGGAAGGAAAAAAAGGAAAAAGGCATCTTCACGAGGAAGTGAGAAAAGGACAGGCACTATCTTTAATGAAAGGATTGAGAAAAATAAAAACGCTTCGCTAAAAAAAATTTTAAGGGACACTGGGAACCGAGCGCGGAGAAAAAACTCACAGCATTCATTGTACACCACAGGATAAGAAGTGACAAGAGTAAGAATAGACTCAGAAGCGCGAACTCGAGGTCGCCAAACCTAACACACGAAGAACTCCAAAAAAAGGAAAAGATCTGATCTTCGGAGGAAAAAGGGGGGGGGAAAAGGATATTCGAGGGACTTCTTAACTACTTCTCTGATCTAAGGTTTGGAAAGAAAGAAAGGGGAGGAACTAGGTCTCAAAACTCAAGTGAACGAAAGACAGATGCCGAGGGCACCCCGTGGTACAAAAAGAGGCGGGGGGGGGCAAGGAGCTAAGAGGAAGAAGGAAAGCAAACTGGGAAGAGCGACATTTGTTTGTGGATCCAGATCCATCAAGAAAGACGTTGCGAAAGAGCGACGGGACAGGGGCGGGGAACATGGTACGGGTTTTCAGGGAAATAGGGCGCATGTGAGAAAAAAAATGGGGGAGAAGGCTTGCAAACTGCGGGTTCTCCCTCTGCTTAGTCAGGGATCCAGAGTCTGACAAGAAGGAGCGTTCTCGGGATGGCGGGAAAAGGGATATGCGTGGAAAGGGACGGAAGCAATCGTGGTAAAAAAAAAGTAAAAGAGGGGATACCGAAAGAACCAACGCGAGACTCTGCGGGTGTTCACGGGGGATAAGAAAAAGAAGGCAGGGGGAAGAGGGGGGGAAAAAACGGTCAGCAAAATTGGGAGCCAAAAAAAAGGACGGGCTTGGGGAAAAAAGGAAAAGGCTTTAAAGGAAGTAAGAAGGGATCGGTCGGACCAAGTCCAGTGGGGTTGACTGTAAGGTAATCCACGGGGAATTATAATAAAAGGGGGGGAAAAAGGAAACAAAAAAATCTAAAAGAACTAAAAAGGCGCGTAAGGAGGGGAGACAAAAAATTAGAAAAAGGCAGGGGAAGGGGGAACTGCAAGCGCCTATGGAAAAAATAAGAAAAGAGAGGTATCGACGGGGAACGAAAGGACTAAGAAAAAGCTGGAACTCGTCAAAGACCAATTGTGGAACAGAAACAACTGAGGAAAAAGACGAAAGAATCCGGAAAAATGCGTTAGAGAAGGAGATGGATTGACCAAAGAAGGGGGTATGCGACGGGAGGAGGCACATGGAAGGAGGAAAAATAACGCAGAAGTGCTGCGAGCGGGAAGGAAAGGACCTGTACTCGGAGTGGCTTTGTTGTACCAAAATGAAAGGGGAAGAGGAAAAGAACTGAACTCAGAAAAACGCGGCGAGACAAAATGGGATCGCACCAAAAAAAGGCGATCGAGGGAAAAAAATGCGTTCGGATCGCACCGGACACTAATCTCTACTGCCAGAGAGGAAAGAAGGAGAAGAAAAGAAAAGGAAAAAAAAAACGCTGAGGGAGAATGAGAAAAAAAAGATGAGGAACAAGGCTCACTAGCAAGTTGGGCAGGTGAGGAACTGAAAGTCGGGAGGGGTCCGGGCGTACAATGGGATAAGCTGGGAAGGAGCGAGGAAGGGTAAAAGGGGTATAGTCGGCGGAAAAAAGAGGACAAAACAAAAGCCTTTTCGAAAAGGGCGTATATCAAAACAAAAAAAAAAAAAATAGGAAAATCAGAGATTGAGAAACAAAACGTGGGGAAAAATCGGCACCGAAGGCAAAAGGAGACAGATGCAGCAAAACCGTAATGAGGGTGTTGTTTGAAGAGCGATTCGAGAAAGAGGGCTTTGGGGCAAAATCTGGGAAAAGAAAGAAAATCGACGAGCGATCAGTCAAAGGTGAATCAGGAAGAACGGGAGTTATCATTTAGACAACGATAGACAGGAAAATAAGCAAGAAAAAAAACAGGGACCTGGTCTCTCGGCGTCAACTCAAAAAGTAAGGGGGGGGATACTGGGTTGCGAAAAAGAAAGAACGGCGGATAAAAGTAAGGAGAGACTGAGAGAGTTTTCCGAGAGAACTGTTTTCTACCTATAAAGCCATCGCAGAGACGGGTCAAGGACGGACGGGATAAGGGACCAGATACACCGGCTAGAAAATAAGACTGCTGCTGGTGCGGGGAGGGGGGGGGCTGGGAACCGAAAACAACCAAGAGAAAAGAAAGGGGGAGGGGAAAGAGAGAGGATGTTTGAAAAACATCCCTGGAAAAGGCACACCGACATTGGAGGGAAGATAGGTACTGGACCCTGATCGCCGTAAAAAATCGCCGACAGAAGTGTAAATGGTCTAGAAAAGGAATAAAAAGGTAGGTCCCAACACAAAAAGATAAAAAACGCAGAAGCGCAAATAATAGAAAAAGAAAACCAGAAAAAACACGCCGTGAGGGCCAAAGAGAGGCGTCAAACCCCGGCAAGTAAAACTAGATCACTAGGCGAGAACGTACATCCAGCCAAGGGAAAAAAGAGGGGCCCTATAAAACAGGAACAGATAGGAGCTAATAACGAGACACTAACGAGGGCAAACGCCTCCTCACCGGCGCTCCTCAGGGGCAGCAAAAAGGAAAAGCAAGCCGGGTGCAAAAATCATGGAGAAAGGAAAAGAGGGAAGAAATCGAAAGGGGGAAAGGAGGGTGGACATCGACTCTTGAATAAGGAGACCCGGAACGTTGCGAAAAGCACAACCGAGGTAGGCCACCGGGGACTATGGTCGGGATCTGTCTCCGATATACCCTAAGAAAGAAGGGCGCTGCCCAGGAAGAGAAAGAAAAAGGAGGTCAAACTCGAAAGAAATTACTAGAAGGGACCCAGGGGGAAAGAACCGTAAAACTAAGGAAAAGAAGAAGGTAAGTAGGCGCGGAGGCGGCTACCACCCTTCTCAATCCTTGGGGCGAAGGGGTCCTAAGAAAATGACCTGGAGTGGGAAAGCAGCAGGGAGCAGCGTTACGGAGGGACAAGAAAGGGGTAAGGAGGAGGTGAAGGAAAGCTCAGGGATGGTGCGGGCAGAGTAAAGCAAAAGCCAGGGGCGAGGAAAGGAATTCCAGGGCGAGTCTTGGGTAATCAAAAGGAAAAAAGGGGAAAAAAAAAAAAAGGAAAGGGCAAAGTCTCACCGCAGAACGAAGAGGAGCTCGTAGGGGCAGAGACCTGAGCTAGAAAGCAGGTCTGTGGGAAAAAAAAAAGGACAGGAGTCAGAGACAGAAGCTGACCCAGTACCCAAATGTGGTTAAAAAAAAAAATGGTGCCGACAAGGAAAAGGGAAGAGAATCGTGGTCGGCCCCTTCCCATAGGCAAGGTTACACAACAAAGAGGTAAAAAAAAACTCCAAGTCAATCATAAAAAAGTAAAAAGAAAGGTAGGTAAAAGGGGACAGGCAACCGACCACACTTAGTTGAAGTTCGATGTAACCTGCAAAGATGGGAATCAACCGACTCATCGTGAGCGCGAAAAATCCATCACTCACCAATCGGGAGAAAATGATAGGGAAGAGAAAAAGCGTCGGAGGGCGGGTTTTTTAAAGACGCCTGAGAAGAAAAAGGAGAACTTAGAAGCGGCGAAAAAAAAGGTCAGAAACGAGCCCCGAGCTCTCTTCCACAACGAAAAAAAAGAAGCCAACGAAACGGGACCTAGGTCACCAAAAAGCCGAGGCCACCCAAAAAGTGCTTCCTTCACCCATAGTCCCGCCACCGGGGGAACAGCTCGACAGCGCAAGAGGAAAAACATTGAAAGGGAGGGGAATGAATGCATAAAAGGGAACAGAAACGAAACCCAAGCGACGAAGAAAAATCCAGTTGCAAAGAACCTCCACAAAGGTTCACAAGAAGCGCAGACACAGAAATATCACGACACCGTGACATCGTCAGGACGAACATCTACGAAAGAATGGGAGGAAACTGTCAGAAAAAGGGCAATAAAAAACACGTTTGAAGGGCCGACTGGTTTCATGGAGAAACCTCGAGGGTTAAAACAAGGAAAAGAAGAGGGGGAAAAACCAAAACGAAAAAAGAAGCATGAAAGGCGCCCTGTTCAGAAGAGAAACCAGAGACGATCTCGGAAGGCAGAAGGGGGGGTCACAAACCAAGGCGAACTAAGTCAGAAAGAACTAAATCTATCTGCTCTCCCCAAAAAAAAAAAAGTGAGAAGAGGATGAGAAAAAGGGCGGCTGTAAAAGGACGGAAGGGATGACTCTACTGAAGTTGGAGGGGGCGGCGATCCCCGCGAGCGCTCGGGATATCGTGCGGATAAGGGAAGTTCAAATGAGACAAAAGTTGACATCTAAGTCTGTATAGGTACGAAAGCGAGCCGGGGAAAATGAGTTGACTTAGAGGACGTAATCGGAGGAAAGTGGTGTAAACTGAGAAAAAGAAAAGAAGAACGCCTGCCTGGAAAGGAAGGATATCCCGGAGAAGTTGAATGGACGGGGCAGGGAGGGAAGGGAGTAACAACGTAGTGGACGGGGACCTGGTGGACAAGGGCTGGTTGGTAGAGAATCTAACGAGGCGCAACTACGTGGAAGCAAGAAAATAAAAAAAAAAGAGAATAGGGAAGGGAGCTGCAGGAAAACCGGGAAGAGAGAAAAAGAAAGAGGGGGACGAAGCACCTGCGTGTGACAAAAGAACGGGCGCTTTGAGGAGGAGGGAAGGTCTCTCTGTCGTCAGAGGGGTGAAAAAAAAGAAGCAAAAAAAAAAGGGGGCGCTGCATCGTTTCAAAAAGGGAGGGGATATTGGGGATCGGGGAAAAAAAAAAGAAAACCGGAGACGGTCTTTAAACACAGCGTTACGAAGAGAGGTGTGATAAAGGGGGCTAGAGCAAAGGGATGGGGATGTGAAGAGTGCTATCCACTAGGAGGAATTTTAATCGAAAAACGGACAGAAGAAAAAAGTCCCTGGGTTTCTACGAAGATGAAAAGGCCAGTGGGTCTAGTGATGGAGATCAAGGCAGGGGGGGACAAACGAGATTGGGGAAAAAGGGGAAAGGAATCATTGAAGATGTAAACTTTATGAAGAAAGCTTACTCGGGAACAAGGCACCCTGGAAAGGGAGAACACAAGAAAGGAAGCCGGGGAGAACCTTGAATTTGAAGATCACCGGGTAATCTAAGGGATAGGCCGAATTTGTTAGCGGGGGGGGTTCATCTAGGGGGAGGAAAGCAATACAAGGGACGACCTGAAAAAACGCCCATTGCTCTAGCTGCAGCGTAGTACCGGAGCTTTCCAGGGAGTGGTAAGAGAAAGGACATAAATCTATCAGAAAGCCCACTTTATCACAAAAAGGGACTTAGAAGTCGAGGGCGACAAATCAGTATGGAAGAAAGCAGGGCCAGAAAGAAAAAAGGGCTAAGAGGACCCGGAAACCGTTATTGGAGGTCAGCACGTACTACGGCGTGGGCGGAGAAAGGAAAATCCAGGAATTAAAAGAGGGGAACCCTAAGGGTCTAATTAAACACTTGACTAGCCGCCTCCTAGATTATTACCCGGGAGATATGAGCATGTTGGAAAAGGAAATGCGAGGTGACTTCGCTGGGGGCAGGTGGGGACTAAGGATGGTCGGGGAGCGGAGGGGAGAAGCCCTAGTGACAGGGGAAGGAAAAAACTATTCAGAAGACCCACTCCTGGCGACCTTTGGGAGGGAGAGCCCACTCGCATTGGACGAGAGGACGAGACGACACAGAAGAGACCCACAACCCCCTATGACCTTATGAGGGTCCGAGTCTGGGGGGGAGGGTGGTGTGCTCATCCGGGCAAAAGAGAGCGTAGGGAAAAAAGTAGCGACTGAACTGGAGAAGGAATTGTCTCGTGAAAACGACCAAAAGACTTGGGTAGGGCCCGCGGGGAAGATGTCTGCTTTCGGGGGACGGAGGAGAAAGAATACATTGAAAGGGCCGGATAGGGGAAGAAAGGCAGAGTCAACTTAAAAGACCTGCGGGGTTTTTGTATAGGACGTGTTTAAGGGCCGACGAAGGGGTGGGGCTCCTGAGGGGGTGTACGAAGGTCGGGAAGACGAACAACAAGAGATTAATCACAAATACAAAAAAACGAGATATTACGAGGTCCCAGAAGAAAGAAGAAAAAAAAAATCGATCACCAGCCTTACTTCTTTCAAAAAGGGAGGCGGAAGGGGGCTTGGAACAAAGCAAACCTCAAAAAACAAGCAAATTAGAGTATGACAATCGGGGACAGCATTGAGAGGGGAAACCACAACCCACCAGAGACCCAGAGTGAAAACAGGATCGATGGGAGAAGCCTTGACCATGGGGGGAAAAAAGGAATATAAGGGAGGAGAATTGACCGGCATAAGGGGAAGAGGATCCACCGGGGGGGATCAAAATGATTGAAAACCGGCACCCACCCAGGCAAGAATAATCCCGGCAGGACGAAAAAAAAGAGGCGACACACAAAACGGCCGAAGAGTGGAAAGAGATCATCAAGTCATCAAAAATTAACGCGGACGGCATACGATCCAGTCCAAAGCCGCAAAGAAGACAGCCACCATGTCAAAATCAACAGATGACACGATCGCTCGTCACGAAAGAAAAGGAAATTTCATAAAATACTCCACCGAATCTCTCAGGCAGCCGGGAAGAAGGAGAGACACAAACCTGAAGCATGTGAAAGAAGGTCCGAATCGTGCAGAGGGGTCTCCTTGGGGGAAAGCCCGTACGGCCAAAAGGACCACACAAACGTGTGGCGAGTTTTGCCGGAAACTCACCAACAATGTAGTCAAAGGTCAGGGGGGAGAAAGACTGGGTTGTAGGACACCATCCTCGAAGTGATAAAAAAGAAACGCTAGAAGAGCATCAGGGAAATCGACAAAACGGACGAAAGGGAACCATTGTATCTCTGGAAAAGAGAACTCGATAGGGAAGAAAGAGAGTCGGAACTCGGCTCAAGCTGAGGGAGAAGTGAAAGATAATCCTTTAGTAACATGGACGGACGGCGAAGGAAGCCTCAGAGCGGAAACGAAAGGATACTGGGAGTGATTGAGGGGGGGACAAGCAAACTAGGATTTTGACGCAAGAAGGTAGCGGAGAGAGAGAGTCTAATCAGGAAGGGCTGTCACGGTGGCTATTAAGGGGCTAATCGTAGGGGAAACCCGGATTACTGGGGCTCGGGCTCCAACGGCTCTAACAATCGAGAAAGGTGCTTTGGAGGACAATGAAAAAAAGAAAGAAAAGTGGCAACGGCGGTGGCTCCAAGAGGGAGAAGGTGGAAGACACGAGCGTAGGGGAGAGCGGCCTCATGTGGATGTCTGGGGAAAACTCTTGCCCCTCAGGACTAGTTCAAGAGGAGGGGGAGAAGGCGAAAAATTCGATTGCCACAAGAGATTCTGCATCTGAAAAGAACATCCCCTTCCCGTCAAAAGGCGTCATGGCAACACCCGAGAAAGGTATGAGGAAATCAGCTCCAATTTGAGGAAAAAAGAAGTATCCAGAAAGACACCGGGGCTAGGAAAAGACCACTACCAAAGACAGCGGGCAAAACTTTGGGAAAAAAGAACGTCCGGAAAAGGAAAAAACAACCAGATGGCGGTTGGAACGGTCGCGACAGAGAGGATAACAAAGGAAGAAGCGCGATGAAAGAAAAGGAAACAAGCGCGGGGACACCCCAGTTGCTTGAACCGTAAAAAACATAGCAATCTTCCCAATCCCTCTCGGACGTAGCGAATTGAAAAGAAAAGAACACTGGTAGAAACAGAAAAAACGGCCATTTGCAAGAAAGCCCCAAGCCGAGCAGCTCGAAACGCGAAAAAAAAATGGAACCGACCATGCACAGAACCTGGGCAAAGGGTCACGCGGAGAGCGCCTTGTAATCCTATCTTTATAATCTAAACCAAAAAAAACTACACCAAGGGGAAAAAGGAAAACCGCTGACGGGGGATGTGTAACACGAAGAAACTCACAAGAAGCAGGAGGGAATTAAAAAAGCGCGACGTCCACGTCGGAAGGAGCGAGAGAAGGGAAAAGGAGAGCGAAAAGGAAAGGGGTCGAACCAAACAGCAAGTCTAATAAAGACCGGAGCGGAGAGGGAAAGAATCTCTCGAAGGAGAGTAGAAAGAGAAAAGGGAGAGGAAAGAGCAGGGATCAACGCGGCCAAGAAGTCGATGCGGGGGGTTCTGGCGAGACCAGCGGAGGAGAAGAGGCTGCTCTCGAAAACGGGGCAAAAAGTTCCGAACTCCGCAGTGGTGTGAACATCAGCTTGTAAAGGGGCTTTGTGAGGGTACTGCGGTACAGGAAAGAGACACAACTCCAAATAAGAAGATCAAGGGTTACTCATAGCTCACAGTGGTGGGGCAGGAAAGAAGATGAGATGGGCGAGCGGTTGACGGGCTGTGCATGTCGGGGGGTGCAATGGCTATCCGTCGATAGGGGTCAAACAAGTGGGGAAAGGACTTGAGGGGTCGGTGTTACCGGTCGTCATCTAAGACTGTCATAGGAGGGGGCCTCGGAGGAGAAAATGAGTAGAAGCGAGAAACTGGGGGAGGAAAAAACTCTGGGGGAGGGGATAGGGCGTGATGAAAACGGAAGCAATTCGGGCGGTGACATCTGAGCTTGGAGAAGAGTCCAGACGAAGAGTAGGCGTAGTCATGGCATACATGGAAGAAGAAAGGATACGTCAAATGGGGCCAACTGTGGTAAGAGGTAGATTAGAGCTCCGCAAAAAGGCAAGTCCGCGTCAGTTGCCAAAGAACGATAAGAGGACCTGTGACAAGAAAACGAGAAAAAGTTGGTTTGTAATTTTTTTTTTGGTGAAGGAGGGGCAAAGGGAGGAATCCACGAGGAGTTTAAAAGGAGTCGCTGAAGATCGAATACCATCCGAAAGGATTACAACAAAAAAGGGATGATGGGGTAGTGGAAGGGTGCTGAGTCTACCTATGGAAAAAGAAGAGATAAATTTAAATAATCGGGATGGCGCATTTCCTAAGTCCCAGGAAGGAAACTCTTGTCCCCAGCTGAAGGAAAGTGGAAGGAAAAAGCCCCTTAGGGATAAGGGGGAGAGGGATCCCCTGTTCGCGGTGTCGACACCGACGGTGCACGTTTGAGAGAAGTTAAAGGTAAGCAGCGACCTGCGAACAAAAAGGACTTCTAGGGCGAGGGAAAAAAACGGGACATCCGTAGCAAAGTGGGGGCCAGCCATAATTCGAGGAAAAGGACCGCCCACAGGAAGAAAAATAGTTTCTTAGAAGGTCTGAGAAAGCGTCAAGGGAAAAGATCCGAAAGAGGGGTTCAGAACGAGCCGTACACGGGGGTAGTCTCAAACTAAAAAAAGGGAAAAGGCCGGTAATGCAACGGCTGGCAAGGGACACTCCGAGTAAAGGGAGGAAATCAACTTCTAATGAAAAAAAACGCGGGGTTGGGAACGACTAAAGCGCTGATTAGATTACACGGACTAGAGGAGGAGATAGGGGGTCGGAGGATGGGTTACTCTGAAGAGTCTCGTCATGAAGGTGGACCTCAGGGAAGGAGGGGAGGTATCAACGTAAAACAAGGGTAGTGTATAGAAAAGACCGAGAGTTCAAAAAAAGGAAAGGAAAACCTGGTAGATATCAAAAGAACGCGGGGGGATTAAGGGGATGGAGAAAACACCAAAGTGAAATACACGAGAATTCGACTACAAACAAGAAACGAATAAGGTGCACGAGCTGAAAACAAGGTTTTTCATCAGAAGCCCGAGAGGAATCAGGCTTGAAAAAGGGTAAGTCTGGGAACGAAAAGGCGGGAGAGGCAAAGGATGTAGACGAGCGAGTCAGACTGTCACTTTTTAGCGGGCCAAAGAGGGGGGGGATGGAGAATGTACGGATCAACGAGGGGACTAGACAAGGGTCCCTCGAGGGATTACTGATGGAAAGAAGGAGAGCAGTAAGGGGGGACGAAAGAAAGAGGCTTCAAAAAGGAGATATAAACTGTCAAGGGGCGTCTGTTGTGTGTCCTCCGTCGCAGTGGGGAAAGGAAAGACAGCGGAAAGAAGTTTATCGATTAAAAGCGTGATCAGGGTCACAGAGAAAAACCTGTCTGCCGTCGGTTCTTCAAAGGGCAACATAAAAAAGATCAAAACAAAGTAGGAAGTAGGGAAAAGAAAGGGTGTGTTTGAGACAGCAACGCAGAAAAGGACATTCAAAAATAACTGAGAAAATGAGGACAACCGCGTAAAAGAAGGAAAAAAGACTTGTACCAGGGTAAAGCCTTGACAAAAGAAAATCGGTAGAGCAAACCGAGAAAGATGACAAAAAAAGAAAAAGGGACCAAACCAAGGAGGGAACCCAAAAACGAAACAAAAAAGCCTGAGTGTCCTACTAGAGCATCGACAGAAAAAAGGAAAGAGAATGCGCAGAAAAAAGAATTCGTAATCCAGCTCATCCTACGCAAAACATACCAGTAAAAACGCGGGGGGAAATGCACAAATTGACAAAAGAACGCTCGATCAGAACGAGACACTTGAACGAGAGATACCAAGGAAGAGCAAGGATCTAAAAAGATAACCGGCGGAGCAGAAAAAAAAAGGCGAGCTCTTTCACCACAATCGGATCAGGAGGGAGGGTCTAATCTGGAGGGGGAGGATCCCAAAGAAGCTTCGCTACCCGCGTGGTGAGGAAAGAAAGATCCCAGGGCAAAATTTAGGAAAAAACTGGTCTTAATGGGGAATATATAACCAAAGCTGAAGACATCGCTCCGGACACAATACTTACCATGACGACTAAAGAGTGAAGAAGGAACACTCTAGGGAGGTGCGCAAGAAGTAGTAAGCCGACCTCTGAGCGGAGTGAGAAGAAAAAGCTTTCGTCGAAGTGAGGAGTGGGGGAATGCATTTGATGTAACGGAAACGAAAAGAAGAAGCAGAGGGAGGTATAAACGAAAAAATCGATGGAGAATCCGCCCACCGCGAGGGGGGATGCTCGAACCTCGTCAAACTACGAACAGGATCACTATTGAGTGAAAAGGGAAATGAGATTGGACAGATCAGAAGAATGCAGGGAAAAAAAAAAACTGTTTGGGGGAAAAGCCGCGGTCACTTGCGAGGAACGAAGCAAGCTTCTAAAGTTTCTTGGCAAGAGCTGAAACTGAAAACAAAAAGGCGTAAAAAAAGAGAGGAACAGTTTTCATCACGCTTCTTCCAACGCTGCCCTCGGGGGAGGAGGGTACCGGAAAGGGGGAGAAGGGGGCGTCAGGACTTTCCAGACCGGAAAACCTCAAGGCTATCAACCGAGCTTTTCTCCATGACGCAAAGAAGGACCTCAAATAGAAGGAACCGCCGGACTAGGGCCTAAAAATGTAAAGGGAAGGGGTTAGGCCCCACAAAGAGGGGAAGAGAGTCCAAGCGAAAAGATGAAAAACCAACGCCCTCAAGCACAGGTTGTAAAAGAGACTGAGCGAGGCGGAAAAGAGGGAGAAACCCCAAGTATGCCGAACGACGTTGGCACGCCTATTCCAAGCGCGGAGCAGCAGAACAGACCGCCACAAAAAAAGGCAGAGGTGGCCAGCCGAAAGGAACGCACCGCATGGTAGAAGAAAAAAAAAAAAGAGTTCCGCCGGGAAGCTCTGTACAGGAGAAGGGAGCTGGAAAAAAAGGGAATCTTTCAACAACACGCCAGGAAAACTGTCAAACAAGAGGGTGGGGAGTCAGACATCGCCGCGATCGAAAAAACCGAGGAGCACAGCAAAAAAAGAGAAAAAACGCAGGCAAAAAGCAATCGTATTATACGGGAAACCAAAAAAGAAAGCGAAAAACCCAAGGGGGGGACAGGGGCGCGGTAGTAACAAAACCAATCAACAAAAAGCAATAGAAACCACCCAAAATGGAGTGCCAAGGCGCCGGCAAGGGACCAAGAGCTAACCATCCGAGGGATATCGCCCGACACCTCAAATCCGCGAAGAAATAGGAAGGGAGAGTAAGAAATAATCGACACAACGGTTATGGGGGGAGAAAAAGAGAGATCGAAGGGAGCAGGTACGGAAGGCGGAGGGAGACAAGCATTGCTTGGGGCTTGTCAAACCCGGCGAGGTCGCGCGAAGGGGCTTCTCTTTCGAGGTGAAAGTTAAGGCTGCACAAAAGCGTGGTGGTGAGAAAGAGGAGAGCTGGAATGGGGGGGGCGCCGCGGATCACCGGGAAACTTTGCAACTGGGGACGAGAAAGAAAAAAAGGTGGTGGTTCTTGAAGCCATATCTCAAATAGGAGAAAAACGGAGACGCAAAGGGAATAAAACTCACAATTGGAGGATACTGGAGAACCTGTCTAGCGCGGGATAGGGAATCAGACGCTGGGGGGAAAGCACGTTCCCCTCTTCGAAGAAAAAGACGGGACAGTCGTTCCAGACTCGGGGAAGGGATTCGGAGGCTCGGGCAACCCTGTGGTTAAGAGCTCTGTGGCGTTGATGAGGAAGCAACTGGCTGGTGTTAACAAAGCGGGGGAGCTGGACTTCGGGGGAGAAGGGCTGGGAGCAGGGGAGTGTTCGGAGGAGAGCAGAAAGGGGGCCAATCTGTATGGCAAGTGTTGAGGGCTTCTCCTCATCTGAGCGGATTTAGAAACGGAGGGGGGAGAAAACTTTAAGAGGGGGAGGGATCATTTCGAACAAATCGCAGGAAAAGTGGTCTGGTACAATGATCCACGATAGAGGGGATAGTAGGAAAACAATCGGGGGAAGCAATAAAAGAACCAACGGTGGGAGGGGGGAGGAAAAAAAGAAGATATGGATCTCTGAGCCGAGGGGAACCCAGCCTAAGTTTTGAATCGCCGAGATGCCGGGCGAAGTCCAACGAGGAGTACAGCCAGGCGAAACGTTTGAACAGAACAGAACAAAAATAAAAAAACGAGGTGGAGGGAATGCCAGGAAGGCAGGGGGAAAAGGGGCCGGTGGAGAAACAAAAACGTTTGCAAAAAGTGGCGCGTGGATGCCAATTCAAAAGAAAAGAAAGGAGAAAACAGTAGGGAACAGTAGACCAAAGGAATTAAGGGAGGGGGAGCTCGAGTGGGGTCCAGCCTCCCTATGGGCTACCATGACTAAAAAAAAAAAAAGAACGAGAAAGGTGACGAGGGAAAGAGGGAAAGAGATCAAAAATCAGGATGGACAGGAGCTTCGAAAAACGAGACTGGCGGAAGGAGAAATCAGAACACCATGAAGTACGGGTAGCGATAGACCTACCAAACGAGCAGTAAGAACGGAGTCCGGAAATCAGATACATTAGACTCCCTTCGAGTAAAAGAGGGGGAAGGACACTCTCCAGATACCTACGAGGGAGAGAAAGGCCTTGGTAGAGATAGCAAAATGAAGGGTCGTCTTCATTCTAATATGGGCCCTGTGAAAAAGTTAAAATGGAATCAAGCTCCCAATGGTGAACTTTTATAATCGGGGGAAAGGATTTCAAAAAGAAAGGGGTGCGGCCAAGAAAACGAGGGGAAAAGGCAGAAAAAAAAAACTCTGTGTTGAGAAAGGCCTATGGAGAAAAAAAGGAGGGTAATAAAACCATGGCTACCGAACCAATCCAGGGAAGCGGGGGTCACCACAGCGGAGAGGTTGAAGGTGGCTCAAAAAAGATTCGCTGGCTCAGAGAGTGGAGGAGGAGGTCCGTTTTGAGACGTTAAAGCGGCGATGGGGGTTTAATAGTGGGCCCGCTTGGTTAAAGGGAAGACTGAGGGAACGGGAGAAAGGAGAGAGAGAGGTCACAGGGGGGATGACCTCGATGCCGGCGGCACTCACGGATGGGGGTTGTGACGTGCTTAAAAAATTATCTAGATAAAAGGGGGGAAGAAAGGAGCTAATGCGACCAAGGGAAAAAAAAGAGAGGCTAAGGAAAGCCGTTCGAGTGGGGGGAGGCCAAAGCACGAAGGAGCAAACACATGGCTCTGAAACAGGCTCGATGTCTTGAAAACAAGATCTCTAAAGGCCAAACGGAGAGGAGAGAGAGGAGTTGAAAGCCCCCGACCAGAGACAAAATTTCCGGAGACCAGGGGGAGGGGGGCGGGACCCAAGGAATCGGGGGCGACTAATGGTACCGGAGGATGGGCAGGGATAAGACATCGGCGCCATCGGGAAAAAAGATTAAAAACCAGACGAACGACAGAATATCAGAGCACCGAACGGCGAACACACTCGTGATGGGCCTAAGAGGACAAGACCTCCAACAAGAGAGGGAGATTGGTGCGAGAAACCGATCCTCCCATGCCAGCCTGGCAACCCGAGTGGGGCCCAGAACCTTGAGAGAAAAAAGAAGACGTCAAAGGAAAAAAGGTAAGCATAATCCAAACAAGCGAGGGCGCCGCCTA
>Ga0179593_1140519_pt1 | contig 22859 bp, 23 predicted proteins | sample CZODoug2_1_08_16_FD_185931 | JGI IMG/M metagenome (GOLD analysis project Ga0179593, IMG submission 185931) | Vadose zone soil fungal communities from Angelo Coast Range Reserve, California, USA - CZODoug2_1_08_16fungal (PacBio error correction) | ecosystem: Environmental > Terrestrial > Soil >...
GAACTCCCAAGGGGGAAAATCTAGAATGGAGGGGGGGAGGAAAAACAAGGAGAGAAACGGTCGGGCCTGGCCGGATTTCAAGGGTCAGGTTTCCCCCCAAGCCTTGACTTCAACGAAGAATGCATTTTTGGTTCACCAGGGGGACGGCGAAAAAAAAAATATATTATTCAGGGTAGAAACGAAAAACGGAACAGGGAATAAAAATCGTAAAGCGTGGAGCAAAAAGAACCCACCCTTCCAAGAGGGGAAAAGACAACAGATTGGCAACAGAAAGTATCACGTAATGTCCAGAGGATTAAAGGGGCTACGGGAACGAAGCGCGAGGCAAAAAAATTCCACGAAAAACCACTACGGGGTGCCGTGGCAAACTGTCTCGAATACAAAAATAAGAGGCTCGCACCAAGCGTAGGGGATCCAGGAAAGGTAAATTGTCCGGGAGGGGAAAGTGAATCGCCTTAGACAGCTAAGGAGTCGAAGGGGTCTTGACGCTATAAAACAAAACACCGGAGGGAAACACCAAAGGAAAGAAGCGATGAACGTCTCATCGACCGACAAAGGGACTCTTTACTCGGCACGCGGCAGCAGGAAAAGAAAAGATCGGGTCGGGTGTATGGGGGAAAACGGACCAAGTTGGAATAGGCGGAGGGAAGAGAAAATCTCGGCAGACGCTGGGGGGGGAACGGATACGCACTCGCCTTACGAAAAGGGCACTGGTACCATATTGGTTATGGTCTGCACGGTGCAAGAGTGGTACGCGTGTTCAGGGGGACAAAAGAGAGCAGCACACGAAACGAGTTGGGGCAAGATAAGGGAAACTCGAAAAAGGTTATGGAAAGAAAGACCGATAAAGTACAGGACGGGGGGGACTTCACAGTTTTAGGCGTGATGACTATATATTATCTTTAGTTCGGGGGTTTTGCAGAGCAAATAGTCTCAAACAAAAACAAGGGTTCCGGGGGAGTCACGTGATCGTCGAAATAACACAATCCTCTTGACAGGGCTGACGGCAGACGCGAAGCATGAGAAATAAATACACGAACACGGAAGTGGCCAGTGGAACCCAGAAATCCATTCTGGCCACAGAGGTTATTGTGAGTGCAGAGTAATACCGATTGCGGATCTCGGTGTCGAATACAGTATTTGAATGGATCCATTCCGGCTAATGAACACGAGGACAAAACGAAACAGAGCAGACGCCCGGGGAAATCCTTGGGGAACGGGGTAGGGACAAGGGAAAGAAATCAGGAGGGCTGTCAAACGGATTAGGAAAAGGCAGGGAAACAATAAGTGGTACGCAAGCAAATCGAGGTGACCACCAGTAGGGACTCGGGTATTGTAAAAGATACAAAAAAGACACAATGTATCACAGGGCCGGGTTAATGAAAGATTCCGGGAGTAAGTACTTATGCTGCTCATCGGGGGGATCACGGCAGGTAGGGTAACTACTGTGATATTTAAAGCTTTGGGGTCTACGTATTTCTACTTGTCCGGGACTCATTCCTGGGGAAGTAGTGAGGAGACGGGGGCCTCCGCGCCTAGGCTGGGTTGTCGTAAGAAAAAAGACGGATGGTGGGAACGAAAAATGTGCAGAGGGCTCTGGAGTGTTCCGGGTAGTCACCGCCAAGAGTCAAAGGCGCGCCGCACACGGGGCACGAAGGGGAGGCGGATAGAAATACTGAACAACAAACACTTTGAAGCTTAAGGCCTCTAATGAGGGGGAGGCGCAACCGGGGATTTAAGAAATCATAACGGGGCGAAAAAGGCAAAGGGGGTCCAGGCCTGGCGTCGGTAATCGTCACTCTCAGTATTTGAAACGTTAAACCAAGAGTTGACGTGAGGGATAACCACTTGCCGACGCAAGGGGCAGAAACGTCAAGGGGGGGAAAAAAAACGCACCCCACCCCCCAGGGGTCTAAGGGGACCCCATAATAGCAAAGGGGGCTTCAAATCAAGACCGCGTCAGAAGCTGACCAAAACCGGGCTTCTGTCACAATGAACAAAAAAGGAGATGGGAGAGCTTGTGTTCGAAAGGGATCCACTATTAGGGGGAAGAAAGGCACTTTTTCGGGAAACCAGGGTAAAGAAAATGGACGTAATGGCAGCAGGGAGCTGAGGAGGACGGCATAAAAATCCGTAAAAATTACCGAAGAATGGAAAAATGCCCAAAAACATTCACAAAATAAGGGCTCAAGAGCAGGGGAAAAGCCCGCACAGCAGTAAAGAGAACGGTAAGTGGGGGGGGGGTCGCCTCTGTCTACCGAGGCTAGGGGGGGACCGGAATTATGGGGGCGTGGTCTGGTCGATGGCGCGAAGACAGAGAACTCGGCTTCACAATATGCAACGAATAGGGTAACGGAGGTGGCATAGGGTGGGCGTCAGACTCAACCTTCGGGGAGTGTCAATGGTGGAAAAGGGAAAAAAGGGAAGAAACTGGAGGACGAGAAGGAACTGGAGCGAAAACTTCCACTAGCAAAACTACCTCCTCAACATTGGTTCAGGGAAGAGGTTCATGTAGGATTTCGGAAACAGGTCACAAAAAGTGGAAGGATGAAGAAGCAAGGAACCTTTGGGGGGGAAGGAGGTTGCAGGTTGGGGAAGAGAGCACGTTCAATTTTTGTAAGTTTGTGATGCGAAACGGAGGGACACTGAGGGGAAGTGGGGGAGGGCTGAGGCTCCGAAAAAGCGCCCTCGGGACAATACGAGATAAATGGGGGGCAGGAGACCGGGCTAGTACAAATTCAATTTCACAACTATGAGGGCGATATGTGTTGCCCGGGGTGTGATCGGCCTGAGACAGTACTTGCCCCAGGCAAGCCAAATTTGGAAGTCAAAGGGAGTAAACTGGGAACGAAAGCTCATGAACGCCATGAAGGTGGCAAGCGCAGGCTAGAAGAAAAGATGGGAAAAAACTGACGTGGACACTCGGCGCCCAACGGAAAAACCTTAAAAATAGTTAAAAAAGCGGCAAGTATAATTGATCGCGGGAAGAATCTGGGAGAAATTGTTCTTCATTAAAAAGGGGTCCTTTTCTAACAGATCCCTCCCCATATTAGAACTAACGGAGAAGGACATCGGAGGGATCACTATGAAAGAGTCAAAAAAGGCAGCGACTTGGCCTCGGCCATCGTCTTAAAAATCACTAGTCCCAGCATTCGAGCACTGGGGAGTAGTAGCACGGAGAAAAATTTGGAAACCGATGGAAAACGGCACCAAATTAAAGACGAGCGGTTGTCAGAAAAAAAAGCAGCAGGAAGGTGAATGAAGAAGAGCGTTGATGCGGGAGGATTAAAGCGACATGTAAGGTTTGTTAAAGGAGTAGCGTTGCTAAAAACTTCCTGGCGAGAGGGGTGCATAAACAAGATAAAAAAACCAATGACCAAAAGGTCTATGGTGCACACCGAAAACGAACAATTGGGACGGACAGGACGTGGGCGGAAAAAAAACCGAGGAAAAAGGAGGCCGAACTGGACAATTCAAGGGTGGCTTCTCTCGGTGGCCCTGTCAATCATGCTTTGCCAGTTGAAGAAAACCAGGTGAGAAGAAAAAAAAAATATCAACAAACAACGGTATGGGCGAAGAAGAAGTGGAGTGAGATCAGCGTTTCGTCAATGAGCAAAATCGATCCTTTCCAGTGCCAACAAAGCGGGGGAAAGAGGGGGGGGAAGTGAGGTCAGCTTTGGCGAGTGACCAAGGAAAAAGAAAGGCAAAATGGGGTCTGAGGAATTGGGAAAAGCGCCCGGCCGGGGCTACTTGCGGCAGAAGGTCGGGGGGGTCCAGGAGGGACAAGACGTTGTGCAGAGAGGGGGGGGGCATCTACCGGAACAAATCACACCATCCCTAGGCTTTAAGCCGAGAAGCATAAAAAAACGCGGTAGGGCTGAACGGCATCGGGGATTCAGTTGGACCATGAAAGGGTCTGCTGTCGCATGTTGCACAGGTCCATAAACCGTTCGTCAAGCCGGATAGAAGAAAAGCGGTTCACGAAAAAAGGGGGTTCCGGAGGTAGCGATGAAAAAACGTAGTCTTGGGCTTCCTAATGGAACGACGAGGACTTAAAGTAAAAATCCTCGTGGGGGGGCAGGGGGAAATGTTCCTTGGCAAACGATTCGGGAAAACTGCGCAATTGAGCAAATTTGGTAACGACAAAAAAGAAATCCCACAAAGAAAAGCAAGGCCAGGATTACGAAAAATCAACTCCGCACTGTCCGGGGAAAGGGGGGGGACACGATGTACAAGCGAGGGTCAGGGTTGTTAAAATGATATGCAAAAGGTGGAGGCCCCTTCAGCGGGAAGTCACTCTGAGTAACAAAAGTGGGAATCACATTGGGGGCCAGGGTGGAGCCTGGGCAATGTGTTTAGAAAAAGCCGAAGCACCGGAACATAGAAAAGCGGGTACAGTTGTGACGATTAATTGAGGGCAAACAATTATACAGTCCCAAAAAAGCCTGAAGTGAGGGGGCCTTGTTCAAAAGAGTCGATCAGAAAAAAAAAGGGAAAACTCAGGAGTATAAAATACAACGAAACATTCCGCCATAGTAGGTAGGCCTCAAAGAAAAAAAACGGGCAGGAAACGCTCGGAGGAATACCTAAACTACAATCTTTGGGAACAAAAAAAAGACGCGCTAAAAAAAAAAAACACCTAAACAACCGCGTCGAGACAAAGTGTAGGAGGGTCGCGGGGAATAGGAAAAAAAAATGGGACTGCGCCATCAGTCAAACAAGTGCTCTTCAATAAGTTGGAGGCTCCCCTTTAGGGAAAAAAGAGGGTGGGGTCTGAAGAAAAGGCAATGGAAAGTGAAAAGGAGTGAAAAGTAGGGAAAAGACTCGGTGACGCGTACTTTCCACCATTAAGAACAAGCCAAGCACGACGGGGCCCGACCAAAAAAACGTAAAGCGTGAGCCACGATTGCCCAGTTGACAATTCCAGTTTTCTTAGTGAAAAAAAAAAAAAGCAAAAAAAGAAAAGAAAAAGAAAAAGAAAAAAAAAAAAAAAAAAAAAAAAACAAAAAAAAAAACGAGCTGGTACAACCCCTCGTTGTGGCTAAAAGAAAGGGGTGAATTTGGAACTGACGGGGAGGGGGGAAGTCGGTCGCGGTGGACTGCAGATAAGGAAAATATGACGCGCAGGAAGGAGAACCGCGAGTAGGGCAGAAAAAGGGGAGATGGGGACATAAGTCAAAAGTACGGGAGCAGAACGAAAAACGACTCGGGAGACAATGGGTAGCAAACGACTCCGCAAAAGTCATATGGGATATAGAAAACCACGGTGGAATCTAAATCAAAGGAAAACGGTGTTGGGTAAACGAAAAGAAGGGGGGGGGAACCAAAGCTCCTCTAATTGGGTTACAGGGCCGACAACCGTGGACCTCAGATTTCGTAAACAGGGAGGGAGTAAACCCTAGGTAGAATACGCTGTGGGCAACTGTTGTCAAGAGCAGTGAAGAGAATTACCTCACATCCAGCGCTGAAAGGAAAAAAATCAGAACGAACATGGTTTGCATGTCACTGACATGAATGAAGTGGCTGTAAGATCAAATCTGGGAAAACAACTCATTATATTCCTAAAAAGCGACAAGTGTTTTTATTCGCAAGAGACGGTCCGTGACAAAGGGACGAAGAGAAACTTGGTCTAGGTTGGCGTAGAAAAGATAAACCATAAAGCCATATACAGTTATTCACAGAGAGGACATCAGGAGTTCGTGAACCGCGGCGCGGGGGGGTAAAGAACCATCAAACGTAGTAAGAATTGAGAGAGACCAAGGGAGAACTAACGAAAAGCGCGGCATAGAAGGAGGGTGAACTCCTTGTAAGGAAAAGTCCCAGTGGCGTCGGGACTAAAAAAGAGACTAGAGACTAAGGGAAGAAAGGGTCTTTGGAAAACCTCGGTACGAAGGGGGTGGAGACAAGTACGCGGGGAATACTATACTCTGCGACAAGACAAAAGTGCGCTTAAGGGTTTGGCTAAAAGGAAATTTGATGCATAACTAGGAAGTTTCACATGTCCTGACAAGATCAGATGGGGGAAAAAATAGTGCGAAAACAAAAGCCGCCAAAGAGGCCAGGAGTCGCGGGGTTCTGGGGGGGGTGTGGCGCAGGGGTTTAGACACATGGGAAGGCGGCAGGTACAATCAATGGGTAAGGCACTACAAAATACATCCAGTAGATGCAAGAAGCACCTCACACAGGGAAGGGGCACAATACGGTCGTGACAAGTTTCACGGGACCAAAGAAGTTGACACGTATTTTTTCTCCGTGCTACCAGACTTTGAGGCACTGGAGAAACGCGGTCGAGGGGTGCAAGAGATTGGTCGCTGACGAAAGATAAAGTAAGCGGGACTCTGAAACGTTTTCGGGTACCTTTGTTTTCTACTATGGCACGTGTAACGAAAAACACTTCGCAGAAAAAGCGAAGAATATGAGAAGGGAAGAACGATAAAAAGGGGAATCAAAAAAAAACTAGTTGCATAGGGAGAGTAAGTAAATTCCAAGGGTCGAGTTTCATTCTGACTTTGGGACAGAGACTGGGGGGGATTCCTCCATTCTAGAGGGGGGGACTGCACATCAGCGAGCTTTTCGGACACGAAAGAGGGGGTTGAAGGACACTGAAAGATGGATAATTTAAAAAAAAGGAGAGGGAAGGACCGATGGAAGCGATCGAGGAAAACGGGGCAGCGCAAAGGCAAAACAGACGTGCTTGTATGGGGCACGCTGCACTCTTTCAGACTCAAAGGTCGGGGTCAGATGGGAGGGAAGACGGAAGTGAGACTCTGGGACGAGGGGGTTTGTGTACTTGCGGATAAGACAAAAGTTGACAGGAATTTTTACTCTGTCTCATGGTCGATCAGAATTAAGCTTCAAAATCCGGACAGGGCGCTGGGTGCGAGCCGCGGCGTGGCTATGAGAAAAAAGGGCACTCACCGTAAAGGGTGGGGAAAGGTGACTGGGGGTTGGATCGAGGATTCTAGGGGTACGCGCAGGTATGTTGGAGAAGGGACGAGGGGTCTGACATGGGTACAAAAACTGCAGGGAACTCTCGTGGAGAAATGGCCTGGGACCGTTTTTGTGGCTGGCTATTTTTGTCACGCTGGTCGAGGTCGATACCTAAGGGAAAATTTTGCGAAGGTGATGGAAGTGGGGGGGACAAAACAAATTTGTGAAGACTTCGTGAGGTGTTGAAAAAAAACGGATCTGGACTAGCAGAATCAGTTCTGGGTATATAGGTCGCGGGAAAAGTGGGGTTGTTTGAATGCGCGACAGAACTGTAAACGAAATGTCCCGGTGGGCTTTGTAGCGAGCTAGGCTCAACACAAAAAAGAAGGAGGAAAAAGGGGAAAGAAGAGTGAGAACAAGGAACAATGGGAGGCGAAAAAGTAGTGGCTAGCAACAACAAACTGTCGCGCCATTAGCGCGTCACCTGAAAAAAAGCGAAGCGCTTTTTTGTCCCAGAAGGGAGGAAAAAGTACAAGGGGGGGGGGGTTTGGGGGGGCAATTCCGGACGGACGAAACAACCCTGCGGGGATCCGGGGAATGTCGAAGAAAGAAAAATTCTGGTCACCACGACACCAACACCAAAGAAAAGAGACAACCGAACTTAAAAAAGGGTAAACAATGAAACCGACCACTAGCCGGATACAAAGGGTCGCAAAAAAAAAACCAAAGATAAAAAAAAGCCTCTAAGCCAGCAGACAGTCACAAGAACAAAAAAATGATGGGGAGAAGGGGGGGGGGGGGTAACCGGATACATAAAAAAAAAAGTCAGCGGACCTCGCCCAACAGCTGGGTCCGGTGTGGGGATATTGAATGGGGCGAAGTCCCGAGCTCCTATACCAGCGTCGAGACGTACAAGCTTTGATTAAGGAAAACGAAAATCAGGAAGGAACACAAAGAGAACAAGAAGATCAGAAGCTATGACCGCAATAGAACCCAAAAGACGAGTGGGTAAGCCAGGCCAAAAAAGGAATCTCCTCACTAACTCGTCTGATGTTAGGAGTGGGGGGGACAAGGTGGGCTCTAAAAGAGAGGGACCATATCGCATGAACGCTTTATGGCGCGGTGTACTCCTTAGCTCAAAAAGAAAACCTTAAGAGAAATACTGGGTATAAAAAAAAACGCACCAGGCGGCTCTGACTTTCATTCAAAGAGAGAGAGCGGAAGAGAAGAAACTTTCAAAACCGAGAAGGTAACTCGAAATTGGTGGGGAGTACGCCGAGATACTTCGCTTTGGGCTCCTGTGGGGAAGCAGGGGACCGGATAGGACACGAGTGAATGGGGTCAACTAAGTGGGTTGGGAAAACGTGGAACTCAGATCCTAACAACTCCAAAATTGAGAAAAAACACCAGTCGGAAGAGAGTGAGATGGTAAGGGGGGGGCAGCTAGAAAAGAAACAGAGGGGCCAACGGAAAGGATTGCACTGGCCCGCTAGAAAGAGAACGGGTGAAAACTTACTAACCGGAATCCACCTGTATACAGACAGCCCATGGCGGGCCCATACGAACCTGGATGGTGGGGAAACCAAAAGGCGGAGTAATGATGAGTTCTAATCACGAAATTCGATACATTATTAGGACGCAAAGATCAAAGTAAAAGGAAGGTGAACTTCTGATCGAAAAACAGAAGAAAGAACAGGGGACGGCCTGTAAGAAGAGAGATGTCGACGACATTGTAGTCCAAAGAAGAGAAATTCTAACAGGACTAATGAAAAAGGCGAGGCCGCGGCACAGTCAGGGGGAACCACACTTATATAAGAAAAAGAAATCTGAGTTGGGAAAGGTACATACTCAGGACTTTGTTGGAAAAAAAAGGAACTGGGGGGGGGAACTCGGTAAAGCCCAGGGAGTCCCTGCGTACCAATACGGAGACAAGCAAATGGGTGGTAATAAGTACTGGGGTTTCCGACTTCGAAAGGAGAGGAAAATCCGGGGTACAGAATGTGATCCTTGGCCTGCCAAGGGGGGGTAAGAAAAAGGGGCAGGTAAAAGGACGGCTTGCACTCCGCGAAAAACGGGCGGGGGGGGTAAAAATGAGCGCAAAGACAGATACTGGGAACTCATTTGGCAATCTGGAAATGGGCTGGAACAACCATTTCTGAAACCGAAAAAAATCGAAACGTAGAAGCAAGCGACTGTGTCGAAGAAGGGGCCGGCGGAAGAGAAAAGACAACAAAGATCTCGGGAAGGACGAATAAAGGGAGGGTTTCTCCCCGTGGATGGTACAAGAAAGAAGTGGGCACTGCAAAGGAAACTAGACTGTGTTCAGGAGTGAGCGGCATCCAAAAATAGAAGCACGAAACTCGTGTTCTTGGGGAAAGAATAAAAAAACGAACAAGTGCAAAGAGGGAGATCCCGCATGGGCGGGAAAAATTCAAGAACCGTAACAGATGGCTGGGGGTCAAGGACCAACTACCCCCATAATAAGGCACAATCTTGAAGAGAGACAGGGAATACAACGACCTCTGCGTTGATTCAAAAGGGCCGGAGCACGAGGTGCGAGCTTTCAGAAAACCAGTTGACAGAGTAGGGAGAAAGGACCTGGGTAGCGTTCCCCCAAGTTGGTATAACGAAATGGAAACAAAAAAAGATGTAGATTGTCCAAGGTACGGCGGGGTGGAGGGAAGGGAAAATAAGGAACAAAGTGAAGCCGTAAATTCAGAAAAAGCTGAAAGCAAGCTTTTTCAAAAAAAAAACAAAAAAATATGAGTGCAGAAAAAGACTTTTGAAAAGAGGAGAAAAATTGCAAGAAAGAAGTTCGGTGACTTTAGAGGTCTACCGGGGAAGAATGTTGTTAATTTCTGTCATGTGACGGCTTGTTAGGGGGGGGGAAAAGGGGGGTGTCCAAGAAAAGATTTAACAGAAGGGGGGTAAGATCGGTAAAACGTCATGGGAGGTGGGGCTGGAAGACCACACTTCTTATGTAAAAACTTGAAGGGCGACAAGAAAGGGGAGAAAAAAAAAATCAAGGGGTGACGACCGTCCACTTGAGATAGCGAAATAATCGCCAGTGTGGGTCGCAGATGGGGGGTATTTCAAAAATTTGTCTCGGAGTTCCAGGGGGAAAAAAGGTGAGGGGGCGGGGGGATCAAAACTGTCTGTGCGACGAGGAAGAAGTTTGGAGTTGGGAGAGAAACTAGCAGGTAGCCTGTTATAAAATGTCGTTCTGGTGAGGGCTACTAACGAGACAAGTTGAGTTTGTCTTTCACGCCCCGAGCGAAAAAAGAAGGGGAAAGCAGCGCTTAAAAAAGGTTGTGTTCTGTAGCAACCAAAGGAACTAAAAAAAGGGGATCAAAAAACAGTAAAGGAGAAAGGAGGTGAAGGAAAAAAAGTGATTGTCCCGGGGAACTCAGTCCGTGGATAAAAAAATAGATGGCACCCCTTCTTCAAACAGTGAAAAAGTGGAAGGTAATAAAGGGGGGAAAAGCTGAACTTTCACTCCCGTAATGGAAAGAAAAGCGGGCAATAAGGAAAATACTAGGAACCTGCATCGATTGGTAAAGAGTACGCGGTCTCCAAAGGAAACATACAAGAAAATATCAGCCGGGGAAAAGGAAAGAAGTTGAAGAGGGACTAAATCTCCGAAAAAGGGGAACAGGGAAGCAAGTTCGTCGAACCAGAAAGTCCCGCACAAATAGGAGCCTCTATGCTAAAGGAATATAGGGGAAAGTCACTCGGAAATGCACAAAGGACCGGTGTTACTCCCAAGGGGAGGGAGGCGTCCAAAGAAAATCGGAAACACATGGAACGAAATGAGAACGGAGTTGTACGACGGATTAAGCACCATAAAAAGAAGAAGATAGGAAAAGCACGCAAAATCTGTCTTGGGAGTGAAGGGGAAAAAAAAAACTGAGGCGTGGGAGGAAGGATTAGGAGGTGAAGTTTGGGTGGAGGGTAAAGACTCTTCTAAAAACAAAGTCAATGGACACGCGTGGCGAAAGAATTGGGCAGAAAGGAAACTAGAGGCTAAATGTGTAAAAATCTCACCAAAAACTTGTGACCAGAAAGGCTTTTGGGTCAGGGAAAGAGCCCATCGGCTTGACCAATTCAAAAAAAGGAAGGGGCTAAAGCGCGTTTAACGGTGGAAGAAAATTGGCGCAGGAGCCTCTATTAGAAGTCCTCTATCAAAACCAAAGGGATGGAGGGAACTGAGGTGGCTAATTCGGGCGTCATGTCTAAAGAGAGGAGAAGGAAACGGCACACCGGAAAAAAGAACCAGAATTGGAGGTCTCGGCGTTTTTTTCATGCAAGAAAACGCATGGACAAAAGGGGGGAAGGAGTGGGTTCAAGAGACAAATAGTCTGCTGAATTGGAGAAATAATTGTCAACAAAAAACTGGTGCAATTGAGTATGTGGTCGAGAGGGGCGAAAGAAAACTAACAGAACAACTAAAGCATACCTTAACTCGAAAACTTTAAAGCCGGGAGACGGGAATGAATCTGTCAAAAGGAGAGGGGGTTAATTAAACACGAGGAAATCAGTTTCCTTACCCCTGATCTTCCAGTGCGAAGTGGAATGGGGGAGCGGGCCTGGGAAAGAACCAACCCGGTTCTGATCAAAAGGAGGGGGGGGGAAGCTGCGAGGAAAGGGGAATCTATAGGATAAGAGTGGACTGTCCAACTTCGATTGCGCAACTTCCTAAGTGATGGAGAAGCTAGTATGGGGGAAGGATTCAAGAGGTATCAGCTCTGGGGTGACGTTAACACATGCTGGTCAAATGATGATGGTGGGCTCCACTGGCGAAAAAAGGGGGAGACAGACTTGTTGCAACGCGGAGGTAGAGTTCTCCAGCGGAAAACGGCGGAAAATCAGGCATCCTTCCGATTCCTGGGGGGCAGAAACAGGGATGACCGGTCAAAAAGAAGGTCATGTTTCATATCTCTAAATAGGAGCAAGGAGAAGGCCTGGGTACCGGCGGTGACAAATAGTCAAAAACGGGGGAGGAACAAAGATTAAAGTGCCATTGGGTAAAGAAAACCGGGGAATAAGGTTGGGGATAGCCAAGGACGAGCAAAAATTCAACAAAGGAAGGGACCAGGGGGTACTAGTTGAGCAGAAAAACTGGAGAACATGCCACAAAAGATGCGATTTAACGTTGGAATGTGGTTCACGGCTCTGCCAAGAAAAAGGGGCCAGTTAACAGAGGTATCCTCAACGAAGGACCGGTTCGGCCCGGGAGTAAATATTCCACAGCCAGAACACCCGCGGTCTTACAATGAGGTGAGACTGTAGGGAGGAAAAGCAGGCAAAAGGAATCGTGGTTCAAACAGTGTATCCGCGACAAAAGCAAGCAAAAACCGAATCGAACACTGGTCTTCTTATTACCGATAGAATGGAAGGACGGAGCCGAAGGAAAAAGAAAGAAACATCGGACCTACGGTGGGGGCGCCCATTTTTCACAAGGTCAGAGAAGGGGGGGGGGGGCACGGCGCCGTCAGAACAGCAAAAGTAACAAAGAGAGAAGGGCAAAGGAGATGGAAACTCTTGGAAGGAGGGGGCCACCCCTATAAAGCGACCGCATTAAACTCACTGCGACCTGCCCGGAAAACACCCTGACTGCGAGAAAAAAACGGGGGGGAAAAGTTTACGAACGGTAACAAAGGTAGGCAACGCGTATGTGTGTTGCAGGAAAAAAAACAATGCTCTGGACCTCAAAATTATGGGGGGGGGGCCACGTTATGGGGGGAATAAGGGCGGTAGAGTTCGAGAAGGGAAAATGGGGGGAAGTATGGGAATATGCACGGAACGCCGAAACACGCGAAATCTGGTCAAGGGCTTATGATCCGGGGGGTGTATCAAAAAGCAACGTAAGGCTTAACAGCCCTAAATAAGTTAACTTGGAGCAAAGCTCCTAAAAAGCGGGGTGAAGGGGGGAGGAAAAGAAGAAACTATCGCCTGGGGAGGGCTTACTGCTGGACTATTTTCCAAGCTAATGCGTCAGTATTGGGGAGGGGCAGGACATGGACATGGGTAAGGTTCGACAAGCTGTTCGACACAAAATGGCTCATAATCAGGGGGCACAGGAGGGGGGAAGGGAGTGTTAGACATCCCGGCGCGGCGGTGGGGGCGGATGACAACAGAATAAAAAGGGGCACTTGCTAATATGGACGGTGGAAAAAAAAAGGCCTGAGGGGGGGAAACAAGAGGAGAAATGACAAAAGAACAGGAATGGTTTTGTGGAGGCGCATGAGGCCAGACGGCCTGATTCAGGCCACAAGTATGCGCGCGAACTATGCCGAGGGGTCTGGGGAAAAGAAAAAATTTAAGCAAGATTAAAAACGGAACAGCTAGATCGTTAAACAAAAGAGGGGTTTTCCTGGACATGAAATCAATGATGCGGAAATCAGCAAGAAACAAATCGGCGGTGTTTAAAAGCAGACAAGAAGGAGAAAGAAAAGACTCTTACCTCACTCTGTCAAAGCAGGAAAAACAGGAAAAAAAACCGTACTGCAACATTCTCGGCTTGGAATACCGCAGAAAATAGAGAGGAAGAATGAGAACTGCGCAGTAAGAATTTGCTTTACCAGCGGGGTCGCCTGTATAACCCGAGGGGTTGCTATTTGAGACGTTCTGTCCAAATAAAGGAAAAAGCTCGGAGGGGAGGATGGCAAAGAGGAACTAAGGTCTGTTAGGTAGGAAAAAGACGAAAGCAGGTATGGCTGACGCGTGTAGAAGAGACCTTGGAACAAACAAACCTACTATGAGGGAGCAGGCCAACACAGGAAGAGAAAAGAGCGGGTCCTTACAGCAGGAGATAGGCAAGTGGTGGGGGACGAAAGGATTGGACTGGACGGAGCAGTCCTAATCATGGATTCCTCAAAAAGACGCGGGCAGAAATCTGAGTCCGAATAATTACAGAACCAGGCTTGTAGGAAGGGCTGTTACATTTTCGGCCGTGTCGGAAGATGGTTGTCGGACGTGGAGGAATTGCATAGTATCAAAACAAAGTCCTAGGCTGATGGAGAAGTGTACGTACGAGAAAAAGATCGGGAAGCGTAAAGGTTAGGGAGCTTAGGACAATTTTGCCGGCAAAAAACAAAAAGACGGCAAAAGAGAAAAAAAAGAAGGTCCTACAAGTCAGGAAAACGATAAAAAGGAAAAAGCGGAGCTTACGGAATGAATCGAGGGGAGGGCCTCAAAACGGGGGGGGGGTGGGGGGGGGGGGGGGAGGGGGAAAGTAATCGCTTCGAGGCCAAATCACTGGGGAAAAAGGCAAACGCCGGGGGGGAAAAATGAAGGGGGAAAAACGAGCCGTGGGAGTGGGAAAGAACACATGTCTATGGTAAAATTGAAGGGGGATCCTGATGGGGAAAGAAGTCAAAAGCGCAGGTGGAGGGCAATGAAGGAGTCCAAAGCACTTTGGGTTCCCAAAGATAAAAACAAACGGCCGAACGAGGGGGTTGGAAGAAGGGAAAAAGGTACGTGTTTCGTCTCCAAGAGTAGGTGAAAGATCGGGCGAAGGGAGGCAGGAGCCTTTCGGGATCTGGGGGAGGGGGGCGCGGGGTTAAGATAGAGTGGGGATACATGTAATCAAGGGGCCTGTCACGGCGAAAAGCGGAAAAAGGGTACGCTGTTCGGCAAGACGGGGGTGGGGGGGGGCACGTGGCTGAAATTAACTTCTCAATACCGGGAAACAAGGGGTCGCAAAGGGGGAGAAAGTGAGGACGTTTGATTTCAAAAGGGTGCTTCACGGGGAAGGGTGGGGTGGTTGGCTGGTGGGAGGGGGGTGGAGAGTCACAATCTAGGTGGGGGCGGCACCAGGCACTTGTGTAAGAACGATGCCAGGAGGCGGTGCGGTGGAACAGGGAAACCTTGGTACCCCGTGGAAGGGAGAGAGGGTGTAGAGTGGCGGGAACGGGGGGGGGGGGGGGATCTTTTCACGCTGGAAAGATTCTAGAATTGACCAGAATCATCGCAGGTTTTGTAGACAGTCATGGGGGGAAGTGACTCAAAAAGGTTTAAAGGCTTAGGTTTGAAAAACTGCAGGGGAAAAAGGGGGACTTCTAGAACCGGGTCTTAGGGAAGGGGGTGTGGGCGAAGTGGGGTGGGGGGTGATAGGCATCAGTAGAGAAAGGGGCCCTGTTTCTGGTGGAAAAGAAGATCATAAAAAAAAAGGGGGGGTAGGGGGGGAAAGAGATAGCAAACCAGTTGAAGCCGCGAAGTGGGGAAAAGAAGTACGAAGAACACACAGGGAGAAAACTACGGAAAAAGTATCTCCGAAAAGCATTTTGACCCAAAAATTAGTACAGAAAATAGACAAAGAGTCAGTGGGGGGGGGGGGGGGAAATGCCAGGAAACTGCCCAACCTGCGGATATAGGTCACCGTGTCCAGGATCTAAATGAAAGGGAAAGCCTAATCCCCGACAAAAGGGACCGAATTCTTCTCCCAGTATCCATAGGAAAAGAAGGGCATGACAAGAGGAGAGGGATCTCTCTCGGTCATCCCCAGCTTCCTATGAGTCACGCGTCAACGCGGCTCGGGAAAAAGGAAACGACAAAACAATGGCAGGATACAGGGTCCGTAAACTGCAAGGGGGGGCCTAAGGGGGGAACAACATTACCAAAGGGAAACGTCTGGACGGTGGATAAAAAAGAGGGAAAGGAAAGCGTCTTACACAAGCGTGTGCTCTCAAAAAAAAAAGGGCCAGACAGGCGGTAGGCGCTTTCAGAAGGGTGATGGGGAGAGGAAAAAATTTTTAGGTTCAAGAGAAGAGGATAAGAAAGGCAGTAGAGGCAGAATGACAGAAAAGGGGGGTGGGCTTCGACTGGGAAAGTCGCACTAAAAAGGAAGGAAAATGACGAAGCATTCTGCGTGAGGGAAGAATGGCCTTTAGTGTCCTCAGACAGATGTCGGCAGAGGCGGCTGCTAGCTTTCGACCTAAGCAGAAGGAAAAAGAGCTAGTCAGAACTTCTCTTGAATGAGTTGAACTATCAAGAAAAGTTTCCCTCAAGAGACATCGGCTCCAAGGGGGGGGGGGGTCCGTTGTGAACGCAATCTGAAGTGCGATCAAGAGGAAGAAAGGCGGGATCTCTAGTTTCTGGTGGGCAAGAGGAAACCCCGACCAAACTTAAGAGTGGGAAAAACGTAACGACCCTAAAGGAGGAGTCTTTTGTGTGTGGGGGAAAACAAGGTTCAGAGCGGCTCAGTCGTACAGGGCGGGGTAAACATGAAGAAAAAAAAGAATAGATGAACAAACTGTGAAGAAAGGTACTGGTGAATAAAGGCACCACGAAGCCTCTGGGGAGGCCAACAAGCGAGCGGCATAACAGAGCGGTGGAACCGAGATGAAATAGAAAGGGGGGAGGAAGAATCAACCCAGGGGGAAGTAGAAATGTGTGGGGGGAGGAAAGGGGGGGTTGATCGTTTGCTCGAGGAGATTCTCGGTTGGAGGGGAGAGGGGGAAAAGGTTTTGGGGGGGCAGACAAGGCGCACCACTAAAAGCGGTGAATCGGGTCACGATGGGATCAGTCGTCGCGACAATAAGCGCCAAAGCAAAAGGCACTAAGAACAGCCCGGAGAAAAATAGGGAAACGAAACCAAATCCGCCCAGGAACAGGGGGGGAAGAATTCTGACCCATTCCGGGGAAGGGGGGGTGATGAGGGAAACCGATTTCTTCGTATGGTCACGAAAAGGAGGGACAGATTGACGGAGGAAAGAAATTTATGAAAAAAATGATAACAGAAAACGAAAAGAAGACTCCTGGTAAAGCTCTGGTAGGGCGGTGGTAGGTGAAATCGGAAAGAAGGTTGCCAATCTAGCAGTGAAACGACAATTAAAAATTAAAAAAATAGATGGGGGGAAACACAAGGGGAAAAGATCGAGGTATTCTTAACGGGAAGGGGATACGGAGCACACTTCGAGGGTCTAGGGAAGAGAGGACCGACTTTATAGCAAGGATTAAGGAAGGAATAGGAGTCCGAGCTCATGTCTCAGCTACTGTGGGAGCGGCTGGGCGATTTAAATTGGTATATTGAAGGTCTCCTTGTAATGGCCAGACAACGAAAGCAACTGAGCTTAGAGACGGGTAAAAAGACAAGCGCCTAGGAGGGAAGGTCCAGGAGAAATGACGAGGGGTGCTCTGGAGATGGGGTAAATCTCCTCCAACTAGGAATCGCAAAACAGCTCAGTGATGGGGGAAAAGAGGGCGTCGAAGAGAAAAGGGCAGGCTTATTCCGATAAGGGGGGTTCTGACCCAGGGAAAAGGGAAGCCTCTGCAAGGTGCATAGGACCGAATGGGGCCAACCAGTTTGGGGGGTAGAATGGTGACGAAGGGCCGCCTAAAAGGACACACGGTGAAGCCGGCCAATGCCACGGAGAGAGGAGAAAAGGGGGGCGACAGAGGGAAATAGTAAGGTCGTGGTTTCAATGTCGGACGGAAAAAATAGACAAGCGGGTTCATATCCAGCCGACTATAAAGAAACCCACCCGGCGGTATGCCAATGCCAAGGAAATCGGGTCGAGCTTTGCTCCATTCGACAAGATGGGAAGAGTCCAAGTGTGGGGAAGGGCCAAAAAAATAAGAAAGGACCTATTGGGGAGGGAAGTCGGCAGAAAATAGGAAAGGGCGTCCGTAAATTCAACGGAACAGAACAAGAGGTGTGAAACACTACAAGAAATAGTGATCAAGAAATGGTGTAAACGCGCTAGTAAGAGAGTTCGAATTGCAAAATCGTGGAGAGGGAAAAGGGGGGACAAAGGGGGTGTTCCGGAGGATTAAAGTGGGGGGGAGTGTCGCTGAATTGGGGGGAAGGGGGGAAAAGCAAAAGCAAACATGGGGTGAACCTCATCTTTCACGGGAATTAGAGGAAATGAGGGCATAAAAAAAGGCTTAACACTGGAATTGGTAAAATGGGGGGAGGACCAGGTAGGAAGAGCGGGTGGGACTGATGAGTCCTTACTTCATAAGCAGCGACGTAAGCAAGAAAGTGGTCATCGGACGGGGGTGGAGGGAACAGGGGTCTCTCGTAAAGGGGGGCTCAGAAAGGGAGTGGAGAGGATCTAATCAGTGCGACTGGGAAAAGCAGGGGGGGGGTCTGGGTGAAAAATCCGTGCTAAGGGGTCAGGGGGGAGGAGTGCGAAAAAGCAGTGGAAAGGGCAGGATTGAGGTCTAAAAGCCCGAAAGAAAAAAAACTCGGCAAGCGGAGGATTCCTATGATGGAATTTGGGCCAGGGTCTGCGAAAAAAACCTAAATCTTACAAATTGAGACTGTCGTGCGCTATTAGGGGGGGGGAAACAGGTGATAGCCCTTTGAAATAACAAAGGGTCTTGGAAACCCCATTAAAAAAAGGATCCAAAGCTGACAGGGAAGGGGTACGCCGCTGCTTGAGAAGAAAAACGGAAGAAATAAAAAGCTCGCAGAAGTAGGGGGACAATATCAGGGAAAAAAACGGAAGCAGTGACCTAGGGGAGAAAAAGAAAAGAAAAGTTCGGGGAAAGGGAACCGGCACGTGAGGACGTGTCTTCGAAGCCGAAAAAGTTTGCTCACGCAAACGAAGTTCAGACAGAGAAAGAACACGAGTGCAGCACCTAAAAAGGGGCGAAAGGGCCTCTCGGGGAGTACGAAGGAAGGCGGGAAAAAAAAGAGAAGGGGCTCCCACTCGGAAAGAAGCTTGCCTCCTGCAAGAAGAAAAAAACAACTTTTTAAAACCTGGAATGAGCCCGTCCTTTAAAGGAAGAAAATGGAAAACAATGCGAAGGCGGTTGTCAAAAGAAATCGCGGCCGTGTAATGCAAAAACGACCCACAAATGCAGGGCAGGGGTCGGTTTGAGGGGAGGGGAATTAAAACGTGAATATTGTTAGGAGGAGCGTATTCGCAAAAACAGGCAGGGCAAAAGGGAGGAAACACATTAAAAAAGAAAGGAACGGAAGGTTCAAAAAAAACCCGAGGAAGGCAACGACTAAAGCACCACGTGTCCTTAAAAAAGAAGGTGAAGGGCAAACGCGAAGCTCTTGGGAATCAACTGAAGGACTGTTCTCGAGAGGTGCCCTGAAGGAGAAATTGCGACAGTACAAAACGGGGGAAATGAGAAAAAACAACAGAGGTGAGAGTAGGGGTGGGAGAAGATTGTGCTGTCAATGTCGTCCAAGAGAAAGAAAGGGAAAAAGCGAGAAAATGGTTGGAAGGAATCAGCTTTGGTCGCTGAAAAAAAAAAGGAACGGGGAACGAGGTGGAGGAGATTGTGAAATCGCCAAACTCGCGGAGGGGGAGGTCCGCTTGTTCGAAAGGGCCATGAAGTGTTTCAGAAGCAGGAAGAAAAAACAAACATTCTCGCTTTATACGAATACAAGAAAACCTCGGGAAGGTGCCTTCAAGGCAGCGTGAGGTGAGACAAGGGTCTTACTGATCAGTTGGTGGGAACGTCCAATCCGTGGAGAAAGACGGGTCTTCTAAATGGAGAGGGGGAAGGAGAAGGAAGGATGGGAAGAAGGCCCCCGGGAAGTGGGAGAAGGCTTGCCTAGTGATCTAGGAGAGGGGGAAGGAGAAGATACCTAGGGGGCGGGATCTGGTCATAACGGTCGGGAAAATGAACGGTATCCCGGCGTTTAAGCAGGATCACGGGGAAAGACCTGAGTCCAGAACTCGACTTCAACTAAAAGGGGAACTTGTGGGGAAAGATGTAAACGGAAGTGGTTGTTCATTTTCAAGATCTTTCAAGGAGGTGCTAATGAAAATGCGTGAGAAGCAATGCGGCGTAACAAGTTACCGGACGGGATGAAAGCTTGGCGCCTTGGAAAAGCAATGTTGTTATCCAAAAGGAAAAAAGGCAAAAAATCAGAGACGGTTTCCTTGTACCTGGAAGGGTTGAGCAGACCCTGGCTAAAAAAAAGGCCCACCATTGAAGCGGAAGGTTCAGCACAAAGAGTGGTCAAGAAGGGGGAGGGGAGTGAGACAACCACCCCTACCATGGGCTGAAAAAGAACAACTAAACAAGGGGGCAAGAGTTTAACCAAAGTAAAACAACCGTGAGGGGAGATCGCAGGATGATCCCGAACTCAAATCTTTTGAAAAAAACGCGGGGACGAAAACAACATCCTACCACAAAAACCAAGAAAACTGCGACAGTTGCCTCAGGAGTAGGGGGGACTGCCTTGATAGAAAGGGGGCATAAGCGTACAAGCATAAGGACTGATTGGAAGAATTTTGGAGGAAAAAATCAGTTAAGGTACAAAAGAGGTAGGTGGTCGACCGGCAATACATTCCAATCTATTAAGATGATGTACGCAGGAAGGGGACAAAGGGGATACTTAGTTCAAACAGGACAATGACCAGAAGCCCTAAAATCCTCCGGAAAAACAAGTTCGCCTACCGTAGTTAAAAGGGAAAGGTTACCCTAACGTTCTAGGGACGGAGAGAGAGGGTTGAACATTACTCGGGAAATATTGGGTGCAATTGGGGGGGACATCACGTGAGAAAAGCAAGGGGGTTCGAATTTTACTGGAGGTGGGGGGGAACTAGGATCACAAAAAACAGACACGCCGAAATCTGTCAGGCAGGAATGGGAAAGGGGTTGCCCGGAAATGAGGGATAAGCCAGAGCGGGAAGATGGTATTCAGCTCGAACGAAGGATTGAGGTCAAGGGGGGAAAGAAACCGGAAGGGGGGGTGGTCAAAAGCGGCGAAAATGGAAGCAGTGAAGAGATAGTTTCTTCGTTGGAAACGACGCCTATTTAAGTCGGAAGCGTCGTCAACGGGGATAAAAACGGGTCAAGGTGGCGCATGGGTGATGAACGCGCGGTGGAATCGTGGAGCCCCTCGAAAAGAAGGGGGGCAGTGCGCAAAAGGAAGTGAAGGGGTCTTCTGGAAAAGAAAAAGGGTTAGACCCAAAAACAAGGGAGAAGACCTACCGCCTGGCTTTTTGAAGGCAGGGACAGGGGAGGAAGGGAGCCCGCAGCGGGGGTCCGCGGAGCGGGACTGTGCGATGGGGGGGCTGATGGGAAATGGGGATCCATCATCAAGGCCACATCGGGGCAGGATTCAGGGGTCGCTTTCATAAAAAAAGGAGGCAGCAGACATCAGGAGCACCTCAATCTCGGAGGGAATTGGGGGGAAAAAAAGCACAAATTTAGAACCGGGATCACCCCACACTCGTAAATACAGAAAAAGTGAAGCAGGAAAGAGAGGTCAAGGGGGTACGCAAAAGGGAGACAGGGGTCTCGGGGGACAGTGACTGACGGTCGAAATAAAATTAAGAAAGGTGGCTTTGAAAGAGGTGGGGGAAAGGGAAGAGGGCGGCTCACAGTGGTGCATCGGTATGCGCGCGGGCCTATAAAAAAAGGGGGACAGGGGGAGGAGCTTATGGGGTTCAAAATACACATTGTGGGAGGAGTGGGGGGAGGGTACTCGGTGACCTTTTAAACGGGGGAAGGGACATTTCACGCGGAAAGATAGATCTGGGGGATAGACCGGCAATGAAGAAAAAGCAGTGCCATGATACGGCTGGGTCAGGGGGTTTATTTTGGAAAGAATCCTGAGATGTAGCTACCTTACTGTGAGAAGGCCAGAGAGCGAAGCAAAGATTACACATAAAGAAGCATCAGTCAAGCAGATTCAAAGCAGAGGCGCGGGCCCTAGAAATCAAACAGGAAGGTTCAGACTGGAGTAGGTTGGAAAGGCGAGGAGCCGTGGCCAAAAAGGGGATCGACACAAGGGATACGGTGAAGATAACCGTTGAGGTAGGACTGGAACAAGGGCTTGAAAAAACCGGGGGGATGTTGTGGAGAATAGAAAGGGGCTTTGTCGAAGGTGACGGAGAAAGAAAAGCTGACTTCTTGAAAAATGGGGGGGTGGGGAATTAGCACGCTCTCCGGGAAGAACGACCCCACGGTGAGAATAACGAGAATATTCTGAGGAAGAAAAGATAGACACGGAAGAAAAAAGGGAAATAAAGTCAGGGTAAGGATGGGGAATCCAAAGGGGAGGGAGTGGGGGGCCGGAACAATAGAACTTACTGGCATGTCCCGAAAAGCGGGACTAAAGCCAACGGCGCGGGGGGGAGATGGGAAGGAAAAAGAGAGGGGGTAAATTTCTGACACACTTGTGGGGTGAGGACGGGAGGTGAGGTAAAAACGGAACAGCCCGAGATGAGCGGAAGGGGACAACGGTGGCGAACCGAAGGCTGGGTTCCAAAAAAATGCGGATTACGAGTTACTGAAACTGGATGATGCGGGAGGGGCAACGGGGCCTCCGGGAAAACTCAGAATTATAAAAGAAAACTCGTGACGGGGGGCGGGGGCGGTCAGAGGAGGGAGGTCAGTGGACGGGGGAGAGGGGGTGTTTGTACTGGGCATTCGCCAATTAAACGAGCTTTAGGCGAGTTGACACCGTAACACAGAGATCAGAGCAATGAACGAAAAAAAAGGGGGAAAAATCGGGCACGGGACAAAATAGCAAGAGGAGCTTGGCTGGTGGTCGTGAGAAAAGAAGAGGAAGACGCTGGGGGTGGAACGGCACAAGGGCGGAACAGAGAAACCGGAAAAGGATTTTGTTTCTGTGGGGAAGGGGGGGGAGGGCGGCGAGGTAGGGCACCGAAAAATTCTGTGAAATACGTGAGGGTCGGTTAGGAGTGGTACACACCGTGGGGGGAAGCGACTCGACATTACATGGAAACCTTTGTACTGCGGAGGGGTGCTACGGAGGGGGAATCAAACGTGACTGGGGCTATGGAGGGGGGTCCTTGAACTGAATAGCAAAAAAAATCAGGGGGGGGGGATCTCCGTCAATTGGGAATTGGGGAAAAAAAATTGTAAGAAGGTGGGGACGAAGGATTGGCAACGTTGCGGACGAAGGACGATAAGGGGGCCTAAAGGTGTTTTTGTGGATAGAAGAAGGAGAATCGGGGGAAGGGACCTGTTTTCTTTGTACAATATAA
>Ga0179593_1422684_pt1 | contig 22859 bp, 24 predicted proteins | sample CZODoug2_1_08_16_FD_185931 | JGI IMG/M metagenome (GOLD analysis project Ga0179593, IMG submission 185931) | Vadose zone soil fungal communities from Angelo Coast Range Reserve, California, USA - CZODoug2_1_08_16fungal (PacBio error correction) | ecosystem: Environmental > Terrestrial > Soil >...
TCACCCGCGAATCATCTGAATCCAATACTTGATGCATATTTCAGAGGGAGGGCTATGTTGACAGTAGTGTGCACGGAACTAGCTGGGAGGGGGGTTTATGGAGGAGGAAAGACATTCTTCTTGTACTGTGGACTATGTCAGCGAAGAAGGAAATGAACTACAATCTTGGGTATTCTTCAAAGGCAAAGCCGGGGAAGGGAGGAGGGGGCAAGCCCACGGGTCAATTAAAACGCGAAGGTGAGGGAGGAAGTAAACTCTTATTTGGTGTCAACTGTTCGATGACCGGGGCCGGAAAGCAAAGCTTGTTAAGGGGGGTACTGCCGTCTAAAAAAAAAAGAAAGCAAAAAACACGGGAAATAGGGGAGGAAATCGTCTGGCGTAGTGGCAGGGTGTAAAGTCTAGCGTGGCACGAAAAGGCAGGGGGGCTTGAGAGAAGGGGGCAACAAGTCGCTAAAAAACTGGGACGCCCGTAACGCAAAAAACGAGAATCCTCTGCGAGGCCTAGAGAGGAAGCAGAAAGAATAAGCTGAGAAAGGGGAGTGCCGAACAGTCCAGCAAGACGTATCTCCAAATCTCCGCAAAAAAAACGGCTCAGTTTAAGGGACAAGAGAGGGGAGTCTTGGATGCCACACGTCCAATGGGAGGAAGAGGAGTTGAGGCTTATTACATCAATGGAACTAAAGCCGAGGGAATCTGCTTTCAAAAATCGGAAAAAGGTTGAGCCACAGGATAAATCCCTTTTCCCATAGACGTGCCTCTTAAAGAAAATTAACACCAAGTCCAATGGGAAGATCAGACCCATTCACCTGAAAAAAAAAGATCTGTCACTAACCCAATCGGCTTGGTCGGAACCCAGTCTCAACAAAAGGTAAGTATCGCTCACGAAGAACTCAAGAAAATTGTACTCGGGGGGCAAGAGCTCAGGCAAGACGCGATGGGTCAATCGGAGAGTCAAGCAATCTGAAAGCCAGAATAATTCGAGGGGTTGCTCCGAAGAAGATGCCTCTGACAAGAACTTAAAGGACCCTCTCATCAGGTGGAGAAGGGGGGGTCCCCTAAAAGAAAAAAGGGAGGAGGGAAAAAAATTAGCTATTGCAGGCCAGAGGTTGAGAAAGGCTGGCTGAGCCTGCACATGGTAGAAAAGTCGCCGAATACTCAAAATTGGGAAATGAACGCCAGGAAGGGGAGGGGGAAGCGATCATGCGTCGCCTCGTCTTCGTAGAAACCCGCGGTAAGAAAAGTGCTTGCATCTGTGGGAGTGGAAGGGGGTTCGCATGAAAAAGTAAAAAAGGGACAAAAAAATCTCTGAAAGCGACTCCCAAACCCGTCTATAGCGATGAAAGAAAGATCCGCGGATAATGGATCTTTGGGCTCTTTCAGAGAAAGGCAAAGTATGTAACAAAAATGGAAAAAAGAATTGGGAGAAAAAGTCGAAGAAAAAGGACGCCTTATTTCCCGGCGTGGTGTCCGTGTGCTCCCTCAAAACCTGGTGAATAAAGGAGGAGGGAGCGAAGGTCATCCAACACCAAAACGAAATAGGAAAAGTCGAATACTTAAATCTTCAAAAAAAAACCAGCTAACAAAGAGGGAAGAAGGGAGGAGGAACATCACGTATCCCGGTCTGGCCGAAGAAAAAAGGGAGGAATCAAAACAGTAACTACGAAGGTTTCGAACGAACTAAGGGCAAGACGAGGCTCAACTGGGGGGAAAAAAAAGGAGGTCCCTCTATCGAGAGCCAAGAGAAACTGTGACCACTAGAATAAAGCGAAAAATTCAGGTGGTCACCAAGAACGCAAAAGAGGGCGCGAAGGAAAAGGAAGACGCGTCGGGCATTCAGAACACCGTGCACGAAAACTTTGCGACAAAAACAAAGGAGCTAAGGAAAGGAGATTCAGGAAAGTAAAAACATCTCGTTGAAACCAGCGGAGCCGGAGGAAAAGCGCCAGCTCAATCCCTTCCTTCGCACTCTCCTTTAGTAGTCACGATGGGCTAATGCAAATGGCGCAACCCTCTAACAATCATTCAGAAGAAAGAAAATCATTCTCCGAAAGTTCGAAGCTCAAAGAAAGGTAAAAAAGCATGTTGGTCGCCCGTCGGCCGCTCAAATCCCATCATCTCATTCAAAGAAAAGGAGGGCCAGGGGGGGAAGGGGGGGTCCCGAGAAGAGAAAGAAGGCAATCGCAAGAACTTAGCCACGCTGCACAATGCACTAAATACTCTCGGCTCAGAAAGCCGCACCTAGGAAGAGGGCCAGTAAAAATCCAACTCGCTGGGCAGTGGTCGCATACGCCAAAATGGGAAAGTGAGACAGTGAGCCAGTGTTAAAAACCATTCCAAACATTGATAACCAGGGGGAAGACTGTATGCGTCTTCGACAATCAAGAATATGAAAGGCAGAAAACCGTGCTAACCCAAGTCCGCCGCCATCGCATGAACTCAGTCAAGGAAAAAAAATGCAAAAAGTGGATGCTAAATTGGAAGGATCGAATCTATAAAACTTGGATCCAAAGAATTCCAGTTGGAAGCGCGAAAAAACTCCGAAAAAAAAACACAGGGCCGGAAGGGAAAGCGAAGAACTCTATATCTGGGAACTGATGCGGACCATGACATAAAGTGAGCGAAGAACAAACAACGGGGGAAAGAAAACTGATAGAGGTAAAAACAACACTATTGAGTGGAGGAGCTTTAAGGTTTCAGGCGAGAAAGGGGGGGCTTAAAGGATAGTAGAATCCGTGGGTGAAGGCGGCAGGTTGGGAAAGAACGGAAGGAAGGGACTGAGAGTGGGTCGTTGAACAGCTGTGTACGGGTTGGCGGATGTAAAAAAAAGTTTTGGGAGAACCGCCCATAATATCAGCCGTAAAAGGGCTTGCAGTGTGGCAACACCATGGAAACGAAATAAAAGACAGGGCTGTGGTGCGGGAGTGGCCATTCGGGTGCGATGTGGGGGGGCTGGGGCATTTCGGTGCCTGGGTTCTGGCGGGATGGGGTCCTTGTCTTGTGGAGATCTGGTAGAAGTGAGGTCGGATGGGTTCTCGGCATGCGCGATGTCTTTCCGGTGGGGTCAATGCCGCAATCCGGGGGGGAGAATCGGGTGGTCTGGACGGGTCCTGGGGCGCGTCGGATCCTCGACAAACTCTCTTTTCTGAGTCTTTTCGGGGAGTAACCCTGCTTTCACACCTAACGGTCCGTTGATCCTTCTCTTTGCGGAGAAAGAGGTTCCGGGCGATGAAAGATTAGCAAGGGACAAGGGGCCTATGCAATGAGTACGCCGGAGCGAGTGTTATGCTCCATTACCGATTTCGGGTAGCGTGTATATATCGGTCAACTTGGTCTTTTTGTCCTGTTGAACTGGCATGGATGAGCATGTTCCACAGCAGCTTAAAAAAGAGGCCGGCGAGGGGCCACAGAGGTGAAAGATGATGCTTGTGTGGGGGAAACCTGGGGGGGAGCGTAAAATCACTCTATCCGGGGATATCGTGGAATCTGGGTTGGGTTTATTGAGGTGGTCCCCAATGGTTCTATGCCCGGATTTATGTATCTAGATCGTACTAATTCGTCATGGGTCACGTTTACAGGGGCGGGTCTGGCAGGATTGCTTGATGAGGGCAGGATTCGCCGAGCACGGGATATCCGAAGAGGGCAACTCAAAGATAAGGGGAGAACTTTTGCCGTGCGTAAGGGGCTGATTAGATAATTAGCTTGGAACCAGCGCAAATGTTTGAGACATTAGTGGGGAAGGTATCGCTGAATTCAAATCTCGTGGGGGAGATCTGGCATGGGGTTTAAAAAGTACCCGATGGGGCGAGGAACGAAGGCTAACGGATTGTTCGGGTACCTTTCAATTCGTAGGGGGTGTGGTGCGGTATGAGTTAGTAGGATGCCTCTCCGGGCGGGGGAGCGTGAGCTCTTGTGGTGGAAACTAGGGATTCCTTTTTGGGAGAGGACGGGCTGGCGGAGGGTACCTTGGGAATGAAGAGGTGCGGAGCCCGTCTCTTTTTGATCTCATGGGGGGGGGGGTTGTGGGAGAGTAGTACTGAAATTGGAAAATCCGGGTGAACTTCGTGCGAACCGACGGAGAGCAAGGTCAGGAGGGCGCAAAAAATTTGAAAAAAACAGAAATTTCTAGGCTCCTTTGAGAGGCGGAGCTGTTTCTCCCATAGGGGTACATACTCTCACCAGGTGGGGGGAAAGAGGGCGTAGAGAAAAGCGTAAATGGTTCGGGAGATAGATCGAATATGAGGGGACGTGGCGGTAAAAAGTCTCGTAATGAAGGGGAAAGAAAAAAAATCCAAGAAAAAGGCTAGAAGCACTATTCTACTGCGTTTGGCTGAAAAAAGGGCCGAAGTAAGTTCAGGAAGAAGGCGAAGGGAAGTAGTCAAAATGGCCATTGGCACGAGGGAGAATGGGACATGGGGAAGAAACATCCATTTTGAAATCAGAGAAGAGTAGAGAGTAAAGCTTCGGTTGTGTTGCTAAATGAAGACTGATTGGAGAGTCAGGTGGTAAGCAACGTAGGGAGGGGACCGGCTAAGTATTTTGATCATATGGGGGGGGGAGGGCGAGCCGATCGCGAATAATAATCAGGGTTTTCTAACGAGAAAGGCCTTTTTGGGGGGGGGTGTTGCGGAAGACCGGGAAATGTGTACAAAAGACTCGGATGAGGGGGAGCGAAGATCTGTTCAGACGGGTTACGTGAGTGCTTACGGGGTGGGTCAAGATTTGAGGGAAAAGAAGCGTACAAGACTGGGGGGAAGAGAAAAGCGTGAGTCCAGGGAAGGCATAATTTGTTTCCGATGTCACCGGAAAAAAAAAAGGCGACAGGGAAAGGGTGAAAACATGGCTGAAGGCCTAAAAGGAGGATTCAGGAACTCGGGAAGTCGGCAGAGGAGCTAAGAGGGTAAGAGGTCGTAAAAGGGCCGGGAGTGATGGTTGGAGTCAACTCAGGGTAAAAGTGGCTATGTGGAAAAAGAGAGATGATTTGCTGGGGGTCCTTGGAACGAGTTACGCGGAGAAAGGAGGGGGGGCTCTGCGACGCGGGGGAGCGGGCGTCACATAGTGTCCTGTACTTTTTGTGAAAAACCGATGTCAGGGAAGCACCGTTCTAATCGTTTGGGCCCGCTATTAAGTTCCAAAAAAGACGACGGGGGGATTGAAATTCAATGGGGGGCTGAGTTTGGTTTTAAGGGAAAATCTTTGCTTTGCAGGAAAGCCGTGCACTAGCCCTCCCTGCTTGGGGGTAAGGGGGGAAATTTCGAAACAGGAAAACTATCACTTTTAAGGGGAGAGATAGGCACGGGAGGAATGACATGTGGGAGAGACTCATTAAGGAGATGGGGTCTTTTTAAGAAAGAAGATGTAGGGCTACGGAGATTTGCTGAAGTACAAAACAGGCCAAGAAAGGACCGCTGGGGGTGACTAGAAATCCCAAGGCACGCATTATGGAAAAGGCAGGGATGAAAGAGACACACGAGGAAAAACACTGAGCGAATAAGAGGCAAGTTTTTGTTGGTTTGGAGTGGGGGCAGTTCGGGGGGGGTCTGGCTCTAGACAGTAGTATCAATCAAACCAAACAGGAGGAAAAGAAGAAAAATGAAAGAGAGATACAAATACCATCCAATCTCCAAAAAGGGGATTAGGTGCGAGGAGGTCATATGGGTTTTCGAAAAAACTGATCTAATAAATGAAAAAAAGAATGTGGGGGGTATTTATTGAAAGTCCGCATGTCTATGGAGAGTGATGTACGGCGTAGCAGAACTCGCTGAATAACTAAAAAATCTCTTGTAAAACTGCAAAGAACAGCGGAGAAAGATGTAGAGCAAAAAAACGCAAAAAGGGAAGAGTTCAGTACGTACAGGACCGCCATAACCGTGATTGTTCTCACCTAGGGCAACTTATAACTTGCTGGACGCCTGTGGGATAAAAACTTGGTGGCCAGCCGGAGACAAAATGATGAAAGGTCACACCGCAGAAAGGGTATGGCGTGATTAAATGCTTCAGGAATTCATTGGTAAATTGACACAGATCGACGGCAACGAAGGCAGGGGGGGGTTTTTGGTTTTGGTGGGGCGGGGGGGCTGACGAAGGCGGGGATTAGCCTCATAACTCATGGGGGGAAGGGGAAGCCCCTCCAGCGTCATCAAGAAGTACTTGGAAAATTCAAAAGACGGACGAAAGGGTGAGAAAGAGAAACTAGATTTGCCCATCGCCAAAAGGCAAGATAGAAGAGGAAAAAAGAATATCCAGACTCCTATGAACGAGGAAGTCTAGTGGGTGGGCTGATTTCGCGACACAAGGTGTAGGAAAGCCTCGGGACTGTAGTCTAAGGATTACACGGTCAATAACTAACTGCAAATCCCTGGAGGTTGCAAATTCACGACAAAAGGCAAGGGGCCAAGTCACGAAAGAAGCCTCCTCAATCAGGGGCTCTGCTGGACCGCCTAGGAAAACGACGCAAGAGAGAGAGGACAAAGCAAAACGTCAATCGGAGGTGAAAGAGATGAAGGGCTAAACTCAAAAAGAGGAGGATCACAGTCTCAGCGGTCATTCGGCAAAATCACGAAAGAGGGGGGGGGGGAGTCATCTTGCGGAACGATGCCCTGAGGATTTATAAAGCGCAAAAGAAAAGCAGAACCTCTGCAGACAGGGAACATAGAAAAAAGTTTCGCTGAAAAATCTGGAAACGAGCACGTTCTACCGCTAAGACGTAAAAGACGAAAGTTAATCGTGTCGGGTAAAAGGAAAAGTTGTGAAAAACAGGATGGGGAGACGACGTCTTCAGGGTCCAGAATGAGCCGAAATAGCCAAAGGACATGAACTCCTGCCCCATCCGTTTCCGGCGAAGCATCTCGAATGCTGAAAGTCGTACAGATTCGCTCTCAAAAAAACCCGGGGCATAGGGCATTCAATAAAAAGGGCATTGACTAGGGGGTTGCAGGGCAATGAAATACCGGCCGGTCTCGCGCAATCTAAAGGGAGAGCGAAATAAAAGAGAACTCATCTTGGACAAACATTGGCTCAGACGCCGCGGACCAGTCTTTCGTTCAAGCAATGGGTAAATAGGGAAAACGTTGTGGAAGGAAAAAAGGGGGAGCAGACAAAAAGCGCCTTAAGTCCCCCCGATGTGTGGGGACGCTTTAGCAAAATCCGAACACGGAATCATGTCAGGGGGCATACAAAAGGGGAAAAGACCAAAGAAATATCCCAAATCAACAGAAGCAGTCGACTGAATCTCAAAACCTCGGAGAAAAGGGCATATGCCGCTCATTCATCACAGCAGTCCCCACTTAGAAAAACCCCGCCAGGCTAAGAAAGAAACCTCGGAAAGGGGGTAAGAGGGGGTAAGACCAATTCAAAGTCCGGACGCGCAGACAAGTTGCATCATTAAAAAGGAATAGTCCCCTATATCCATCGGACTTCCATAAGGTAAAAACGGTAAAAAAATACCAAAGGAACCCTAAGATAGAGTCACTTGTGCCCGTATCTCCTCACCTCATCCAACTTATATTGGGAGAAAGGAAAATCCTAAAAGACGCAAAGTGGAAGAAGCACTGTGCAAAACAAAAAGGGTCAGAAATAGTTGTAAGCGTCTAGCGTCAACAAAAGAGACTAGTCACATTGCTCAGGGCACGTATCAGAGGGGAGAAAAGAGAGGCCGGACCGAAATCCAGGACTCTAGAACGAAGAACTTTCTTCGATAGGGATTGCAAAAGAAAAAACCAGCGCTTGAATCGCGAGAACCTTAAAGACCAGCAAGTGTGGGAACTCCTAAAAGGTAGAGCACCCGAAAAAGGTTGGGGCTCAAGAGGAGCCTCATCTAAGGACAAAGGAAAAAATCAAGACGGTGGGAGTGAATCAAAACAGATGGGAAAAAGAATACTGTCTCATCGCTAAAGAGATCAAAATCACAAAAAGCCACCTAAAGGTCAACATAGGAAGCAAAGTCTGGAAGGTTATAAATCGAATCAGGGAATTATTGAGGGCCAGGTGTGCAACCACCGAACAATGTAGAATAGATGGGAAGGTGCAAAACAGAAAAAACGGATTCACAAAAAAAAAAATCAAACATAAAGGCGCAAATGGAGCGGCAGAGGACCAGTCAGACCGTTCATTCTGTTTCGCGCCGGTCAAAAACGGATGCTAAAAAGTATCCAGGTTTCCGGAACCACCATCCGTCTGTCATCTAAGAACAGCAAAAAGAGAAGGGGGCGCCCAACCGCAAAAAAAACAAACAGAGGAGGAAGGGAGAGATTGTCTTGCGCAAAGGCGAGGCGTCTAAAAGCTTGAACTGCTTTAAAAATTAAGGGACGTTTGGAAAAAGGGATAGTTGGCAGCCCTTGGGGGGGGGGAGGAGGCAGGTGAAGAGAAGATCAGGACTGCGGTCTTTCGGGACTCAATGACTTGGGAGAAAGGGCGGTTAGGGGAGAAAAGGGGGAGGTAAATCCTGAAAAAGGTAATCAAGGGGGGGAGGCTGGGTTGGCATCACCAGGGCGATATACACTGGGAACATCGGATTGGAACGATGGACACGCGAAGTGGGCGAGATGAAAAGGAAGTGTAAAGGGAGTAGGTCTAATTAAGGCGCTGGAGGTGGCTACGGAAAGGAGTCTACATGCCTAAAGCACATCCGAGAATGTTGGTTAGAAGTTAAGACTTTAAAGAGGGGACGCACAAACAGGGGGGGGGGGGGGGCTGATTTTCTTTCGTCTGTAAAACAAAAAAAATAAGCGCTTTAGGGGGGAATAGGAAGAAGCGAGGCAAATTTGAAAAGAAAAAGGAGCTGGCAACGAAAGAAGGGGAGAGAGCTATTGGCGAGGGAAAGAGGATACCGCTGGAAACGCAGAGGTAAGATATACTTTTTGTTAAACGCTGAAGATAATGGGACCTGGAGGAAAAGTTGTTGGGCAACTTGGAGAAGGGGTCGAGGATGAGCTGAGCTATTTGCAGGAAGTAGAGAGCGTTTCAAAAGAAGGGGGGGGAAGGCCGTGGTGTAGCGACAGTGTTCATGGGCTGCGGGGTATCTAAAGGGCTATAAAAATTTTCAATAGATGACGGAGGGAGGATAATTTTATACTGTAATCGACCGGACAATCTCTGACGGGATGGCCGTTGTGTCTCGCCTTGTGACCGGAAGGTAGTAGGGAAAGGAGGTCGAAGTCAGAGAGGGGGGGAAATCGGGGTGGGGGGTAAAAAGAAGAGGCGTAGGAGAGCGGCGTTTGGGTTGGGGTTGGAATGCGTCGAAAGCGATGATGCTCGTTGAGGGGATCACTAACGGAACAACGATGGTTCAACCAGTTCTCACACTTATCGGTGCGTGATGAGGGGCCGAAAAATATGTTCTCTCAAGGGTCTTAGCTCGAGGGGACGCATGGTGGTACCCCTCCGGGGGGGGTGTCCTTATTGCTAATCATGCCAGCGGGAGAGCCGGTTTCGCGCGAAAAGGGCTTGATCTAAGAGTACATATAGGCTTTGGCTTGGAGCGTAAGTCCTCCATGCCCGACAAAGTGCAAAAGAAGTCAAGGAAGTCATTTCTCCAAATCCAGTACCTAGCTGCAAACTTCTTGAGGCCTCTTTAACCGGGCGGGTATTTTGTGGGGACATCAAATGTCGTTCAGGTACTCTTACAGTCGGCGCTAATTGTGGCGGCACATGGGGGGAGGAAGTGTAGGGGCAAAGTCAGGCTATGGGCCTGGGGGGGGGAGAAAATTTCGGTCGGCGGACGTTGGGGGGGAGACCAAGTAAGGGAGATATCAATAGCCCTTTTGTCAAAACCACATCACCGACCGCAAATTACAAGAGCCCGCGTCTTCCTTTTCAAAACGTCGTCGCACCTCCCTCTTTTTGGGGCCCCGGAAGATCTTTGGGGAAGGTCAGGGGGAAGGACGAGAGGGGTGATAAGGGTGCTAACTTCAGTATTGCACGGCATTCATAGGGTATTTGGAAGATCCGGGCGAATTTGCTGTTAAGAATGATAACGTGCAGGAAAAGGGGGAGGTAGTGGAATGAGGAAATGACAAGAGAGGGAGGCCGCGCAATCTGGGAGAGAAGGGGTGGGGAGCTAGTGCAGATCTTTTTCGAAATCTGCAGGAGACAGAGTTCTCAGGAAGGTTAGCTTTTCCAGGCAGGGCAACTTATTCTGAGGGGAGGGAGCCACTTGAAGGCGAGTGCGAAAAGTCGGGGTACAGACTGAGCCTAAGCCAGGCACAAGATGGTGAAGGGGGAATAGCTCAATATTAATGTCGAAGAGTTGCGCTGGGGGGGTTTGGGTCGAACGCTGCGGGGAGGAAGAAAAAGGAAAAAAAAAAAGAATCATTGCGGGGGAGACTGAAGAGGCAAACGTGAGAAAGAGAGAATGATGATTCGCCTGGGTACGGCCATAGGGGGTCAAGGGTTCCGCATGGGAAAAAGCACGGGGGCACTTGACTCCGCTATGGATTACGACTAAGATTCACGGGATCGTAAAAGATGCAGAACGATGGAGTAGTGGGTTTAAATGGAGGCGTTTTTAAGAGGGGCGCAAGACCACACACGGGCTGTTGTTGCGCCTTTCTGCTCCACGCAAACACAAACGTTGGGCTGGTAGGGGGCATAGAAAAGAACGCCCTGCAATAGGCCCTAGTTGGACGTATCAGAAAACACGCGGAATCTTTGGGGGGGGAACGTGAAAAAATGCGGTCGGAGGTCGGGCGATTCGCTGACCAAGTACACGCCTTCTCCAAGCCCGGAGTGGGGTTCATATATCCCTCAGCACCAAAAGGAGAAAAAGCGGGAAGGAGAGAACCCAACGACACGCCTAGAGAAAGAGAGCAGGTTGGGTTGGAGTTTGGTACGGGATTGGAGTTAGGAAACGAAAAAAACAACACAGGAGGAGGTGAAAAGGGAAAAACGACCAGAGCCACCAAAAAAGCTTCATATGAGTGCTTGCGGAACCAGGTAGTGATGTCAGCGACACAGTGAAAACCCTTGGTGTGGTGAAAACTCAGCGTCTGTCGAAAGGGGGGGGAGGGAACGGGAAGCGTAGAGGGGGAAAGGACCTAAAAATAGGGAGGCAAAAAAATTAAAGGGCTGGGGGTCGAGGGTCTGACTTTTCTCCGGGCCCAAACTATGCATATTCCGCTGGTGCAGGGTGCCTCGTGGGCCGCCATCCCAAACAAACACAAACACACCCAACAAAAACCAAACCCCCGCTTCCAAAAAAAACGACGGGAGTTGGTTGGAAGCCAGGGGGAGATAACTGGGGGTCGCGTAAACACAAGGCATTTGTCTGGATGGTGCCGGCCGTCAAAAAAACAGTAGCCTCTCATCAAAAAATCAAGCCCAGGAAGGGTATGAAAGCTGTGAAAAGCGAGCAGGGGGGAATCATAAAAACTGTGGGGGGAAAGGAAAAAAAAAAAGAGGGCTTCCGAAGTCTGGGCAACCAAGGTCAATTTACCCGCAAATGGCAGGGACTGAAAAAACAGACCTAGGGCCAGACCTCGAAACCGGCCAAGGCATATCATTTCTCAGAAGGAAAGAAAAATTGCAGACGTCATCTTGCCTCGAAAACGAATCAGCGAGAGGAGCAAGAAAAGCTCCGATTACGACCTCCAAGGAACCTTCTAGGAAAAATGACTGTCGAAGCAATCGGAGTGCGAACGATGACAAAAAATGGATAGACTACTCGCCTGCTGACTTGGCAACTAAATTCTGAAAGTGGACAGGAGGGAAAAAAATAAAAATATAAAGGGAAATGGACGCCGAGGAGAAAAAGGCATAATGCAGGCGAGGATTCCCGAGTCAAAGAAAAAGTGAAACAGAGATGAGAGACTCGCGTAAAGTCTCTGAGGACGCAGCTCCCGTGCGGACAGGAGCAAAAAAAACTGATAGACATTTGGGCGGCGGAGGAGATAACGGGGAGGGCTCTTCTATGGGGGCAAAGAAATGCATGAAAGACGCAAGAGATCCGCTGACAGTTCAAAACCCGGAAATCAGAGAGGTCAAAAAAATGGACAAAAACCGAGCCGAGGCAGGCCGAGGCCTCGTGGGTTGGGTGACTGAAAAACTGAAAGAGGTAGAGGGAGTCTATGGTCGATAGAAAGGGGAGGGCTAGACTAGGGCCAAAGTGGTCTTCCAAGGTCGATTCGGAATCCTCAAAAGGGGGCTCATGAATACATTCCCGCAAATCCGTCAAAGCCGCAGACATGACGCCTGAGGGAAGGTCTTACAGCAAAAGGGACGCAATGGAGAAGCGTGTGCTCTTGGTCTTAAGAAGATAAGGCGGAAGGACGCACGCAAAAAAGCCAAATGCATATCAATTAAGCCTGAAGAGGGGGAGAAAAAGTTACGCTTGGGTAGCAAGAGAGAAAAAAAGCTTTCAAAAGGGATAGGGAAAAAGTGGGGGGAGAACAAAGAAGCGTGGGGGGACAGAAAAAGACAAAGGCCGGCCCGGAAGGTAACCTCGCGTGTGGCTGTCGTGGGAGCAGAAGGCAACGAACAATGGCATAATGCGAGGAGACAGAAAGTCCTACCTCGAAAAAAAAAAAAAAAAAAAAGGCTCAAAACGACAGGGAGGGGAGAAGGAATCTCGCAAACTACTAAGAAATATGAAAACTCGGCGAACGCGGAAGCACGCGGGAAAGAAACTAAAAGAACAAAAAATCACAACAAAAAAGGTAATCCGTCGGGGCAAAGTTGTACGCAGCGAGGAAATGCCTACCAAAAGCCGGCTTCTCTCAGGAAAAGAGGGCCGGCAAAATAAAGTTATCAAGGCTATCTTCGGCGCCAAGGGAAATGGGTCAAGCTAATCAAAAGATCGCAACAAAACTTGCATGGGAAGACTATCTTGATACGCACGCTTCTTAAAACGAACCCACCTTTTCAAAGGGAAAAAACACTTTGAAAAACAAAAATGGAATAAGAGAAAAATTTTGATCAATACAAGCTGGCAAAAACTAAGAGAGGGGATCCGCAATGCTGAGAAATCCATGTTAACGCAAACCTCCGGTATAAAGAAAAAGGAAGAATAGGAATCTCAAGTGGGATGAGGTTTAATCGCAATGCCTGCTAAAGAGATTCCGCCATCTGCGCAGACATTCAAACTAAATAGGGGGGGGTGCCTTACTCCACCTCAAGAAAAAGCGTTTGTGAGGAAGCTTACTAGCCTAGGGCATTCCACAGTACATCCAATAGTTCAAAATGTTGTGTAGGAAAGTGCACAAGAAGATCACATTGAGCAGAGATCCTCTGAAGCAATGCGCGGCACCTACGCAACGTTAAAAGAATTCCGCCGCCAAGACCAGGAGGGAAATTGGCAGATTAAGGGCTGAAGAGCCCACTGGTCGACTTGACATCAGCTAAATCATTTACCGCCTGCTAGTATTTCGCCGAGGGGGTGTAAAAAAAAAAGGAAAAAAAAGTGATACCGGAGGAAGGGTGAGGATCTTGGTCTTACATCCAACTGTCATGAAGAAAAGGTCACGACATGACCACCCGCGCAAAAACGCAGACGCGCAGTCACTCATAAGGGGAGGCAAAAGGGCCAAAAAGAAAAACAAAAGCGATGCTAAATCAGAATCATGGGGAAAGGGGGGAAGAGCCCTCAGATGGATTCTTAAGTAGAGAGCATCCAAAGAGGACAGTTGCGCCAGACATAGAAGACGAACAAAACAGAAAGGAGGAAAAAGAGAGAGACGTCTTGGGAAAAAGGTATTAGGGATAGAAGTGTCCTTTAGGCAGATCAGGAGTCGATTACGGGAGGAAAAGATATGGGAAGCAGCTCAGGTTGGCGGCGACAATGTGAAAAAGAAGAAGCATGGTGGGCGGGGGTCTGGAAATTTGGACGGGAGTGGAGTCCCGTAGGGGGGAGGGGGACAAATAGGTTTGATTTCGAAGACCGGGACCTAGATTCAGGGCAGGTATAAAGTGTGTGAGTCGCGGGGGGGGCATCAGGCGAATACTGAAATGCGGGAACGTGATAATGGACAGCGGCGTCAGGGGGGGAGAAGGGATAGTTCCTCTTTTAATGGGCGGGCTTGTCGTGTAGTATGGCGGGGAGTCGTGGATTTCGAGAGGTGGTCTGGCTGGGTGACTGCGTTTAGATAGTCTGGGGACAGTGGGAACTAAAAACCCCCTTCAGAGTCTGGGGGAAGTTACTGGAAGTTGATTGTAAGAAGCATGGGCGGCACAAAAATGGGAGTGATGTAGGCTGGAGGAGACCAAAGCGGGAGTTTTACATGGGGCCTTTGGGGAGGAGGAGGGAGGAACGCTGATGCTGAAGTTTTTGCGACGTTGTAAAATCTGCTAAAAGGTAAAAGGAGTAAGAGAACTAACGATGATGGGACCCGGAGTCTGGCGCGGGGAAACACCGCTACGAAACTCGGCCCGAGTATGGATAGGTGGGGTGGGGGGGACGGAAGGAAACAGAAAAAAAGGAAAGGCCATTGGTGGGGAAAAGTGTTCGGAAACTTTTCGGAAGAATTACCGTAGACGCATCCATTTCAAGGAAGGCACGAGGAGAGATTCGGCTACTGAAGGTGATAACGTGTGAGTAGCAGACACTGTCTCTGGTGCAGGAAGAAGGGAAAGTCAAGGGGAAAATTTGAACGGCATATAAAATTGCGTAGGGCGTGTTCTAGTTCCTACGCGGACACGGGTTACTATGAGGCTGTGTGTGGCAGCGCGCTTAGAGGAGGAAAGGTGATGAAGATGCGGAGACTCGGCGTAGCGAGGGTTTTTTGTATATAAGTGGACTCTGAATCGAGAGGGCGGGGGGGTGGGGTCGGAAGAGGAGGGCGAAGTATCGAGTGAAGGGCCAGTTTCGGGGGCGCCAAACGGTTCAACACGTAAGGGGGAACGTCTTCACATGCAAAGGGCCTGGCAGGAGGAAAAAAATCTTGGGTCTCCCAAGTGGGGGGTCATATCAAATTGTGTAAAAGAGGGGCGCTTAAGAACAATCTTAATTGTCAGTCGAGAAGGTCTGGGGAGATAGGCGGGCGTGAGGAAGGGGGGGGGAAAGGATGAGAAAAAGGGTAGGATTAAAAAAAAAAATGGCCATGTCGAAGAGGGAGGGCATAGGAGAAGTACTAATATGAAGGGGAGGTCTCTAAGGGGATGGGTATAGGTAGTACAGGGGGAAAGGTGGATTCAGGGGATACCAGGGCGACAGTCGATAAACTTAAGGTTCAACAATATGGGCGAAGATATTAAAGAAGAACGCTTGCTTAGGAATAGGGGCCGTTATAGGGGGGAGGGAAGGGGTAAAAGGGGATCTTCTATAGCGGACCTGCAAAGGAGGATGTGCTGTCATAAAAAGGGATGTCATAAGTTTCGTAGGGGAAAAGCCCATCAGGATAGCCGGATGAAGTCCAATTTGTGTGCTGGATGGGGGCACGAGACAGGGAGAATAGAAGGGGGGGAAGGGGGGCGCCGGGGAAAGGGAGTGTTGAAAGGGTTAAGGGTATGTCTCTCGAAGGTAAAGGGCTGGTAGAAAGAGGACTCTCAGGAATGGCCCGGCGGAGGATAGAAGGGGGGGAAAAATTGTCGATGTCGGGGAAGAAGCGAGGATGTAGGTCAAACTAATGGTGTCATCGAGGAAGCCGAGGCTTGCGACTCAGGTGGTACCTCAGACCTGAAAGGGCGTGAATGGGCAAACGGGTGAAAACTGTTGGAGTGACGTAGGGGACAAGGAATAAAGAAGAAAAGGAGGAAAAGATGGAAAAGTTAGACGGGAGGAAGTAAGCTGAGGAAAGGTCGGAATGTCGAGTTCTGGTCAGGGAAAATATGGATGAAATTTGGGTCACATCGAAGATTAAAGGAAAGAGGGAAAGCGATGAAAGGTGCCAAGTCCCGAAAAACTGGAATGCGACGTAAGAAAAGTTAATTGCCCAGAAAAATCACCTTCTTAGGGGGGGGTGAGGGAGACTTTGGGGGGTACGGCGGCAATAAATGATGGGTAAGATACGGTGTCGAAAACAGTAGAAACCAAAGGAAGTTTGGAGCTGGCATGGCAACTCAACCTACAGGGGTGGAGGATTCAAGGGCATATGGGTCAGGAAACTAAAAGAGCATCTTGCTATTTATAATAAAGGATTTCTGTATAGAGGTCGCTGACGTGAAGGTCGCACGTAGCAGCGAACTGGTTATAATTGCTACTCTAAAAAATGAGGCAAGCGGAAGGGTAGAGACATACCTCGGGGTAACGGAAGTGCGCGACCATCGTGACATAGTTGGTGTCTTTTGAGGCTTGCGAGGATCTTCTCCATAACCAAACCCACAACTCTGTGAGGTAAGTTAAGGAGAGGTAAAAGAAAGGGGGAAAGTCAAGCAGACCGAAAAAGAGATTCGCAAACTTATTACTTAGTCCGCAGACATGGGGTGGTCTAGGGGGTGGCATATCCCTTAACTGACGGGAATACTTGGGGGTAAATTTAGAGAAAATTCAAAGTCGGGACTTCGATAGAGTGGAGGGACAGAGAAACTAATGAATGAATTTTTGATCTTCTATATAGTAGGTGTCGACAAGCAACGTATGACTCCGCGAGCAAGTAAACAAGGAGGGGGGTCGGGAGATGGGGTAAGAAAGCAATCGGGAATTTGGGTTAAAGAACTCTCTAATGGGGCTATACGTACAGCTGGAACCAGGCCTTTTGGTGGTTAAAACGGTGGATAGAGATCTCAAAAAAGAACAGTAAACGGGCAAAAAAAAGCCATTAAAAAAAAGTAGTCCCGGAGGTGGGAGAAAGCAGTCAAAGGGTCGATAAAAAGTGGGGAAACGTACACGGGGCCAACGAGGGACTGTGTTTTCAGTACGTCTGGAAACACTAGGTTGCATACAGATGGGGAAAGAACGACGCTCAAAGAAAGACTACTTCGAGAAGGCTAAATGCGCTATACGGACGAGGAAATAAAGAAACATAAAGTAATCTCTCATAGTCACCAGTTGAGCCGCGCAGTTTGGGGGGGGGGTAGGAAGAAAAAAAAAAGGAGAGAAGGAAAAAAACAGGAAGACAAGAAAGCTATGTGAGGCCTAAGGCTGAGAAACGACGCGGGGACCGAATCGCTGCCGGCTGAATACCGAAAATTACCTTCCTTGAACATAAGAGCCTTCTGGCTGTACAAGACAGTCGGGGGAAATACGGGGGAAAACACTTCTCGGAAAGACAGAATCCTGCTAAAAAACTCAAGGGGTGAAAGTCAAATTAAGACTGAAGAAAAAAAAAGACTAAAGATTCGAATCTGAAGATTTCCACCGGTGAAAAAAGAGTCATGCGTCAGAAACCGCAAAAGGTTCTTGAGTCTTCCTCTTCTGCCCCGTCATTACGAGCAATCAAATGGGGAAGGGACAGCTGCTTAGGCAGGTAATTCGAGGAGATTCAAGAGAACGGTAACTTCCAGATTCCAGTCAGTCTCCGTGAAGCTTAGAAAGCTGACCAAGGACCGAAAAAGGCGAAGGAGGTAGGGCAAACTAAGGTATTTAGGGGGGATTGCAGAGACGAAGGGTAGGTTGAAAAAGGATGGGATATACTCTGCTGACATGGGGCTAAACAATTCGCCGGAAATCTCAGAAAAGGGCGCAGGACTAATCAAAACTCAAGAGGGGGGGAAGGGGGGGCAAGCTCAGAATAGGGTAGCTGATATATATAACCGAATTGGGGGGGGGGGGGGGGGGGTGGGGGGGGGGGGGGGGGGGGGGGGGGGGGGCGGTCTTAGCATAGGCTTGACAGCGGGATTTCTTGTGGATTTTGTCATCCCTGCTGAGGACTGACTGCAGAGCAAGACAACGGCATAGAAAAAAAGAATAAAAAATCCGCAAGCAAATGGAAAGAGTGGGGAGGAGACTCGCCGCCAGTAGTTGGAAACAATCTAAGATGCCCGTCCCTGGGTAGAAAAATTTATCGCGCGGGACGAGAAAAAGAATCCGTTTAAGGTACTCCGTGTTGTCCATGGGAGAAAGAAGAGACTCTGGGGGAAGAAAAAGAGCTGACGAGAAGTCATCCGCAAAAAAAACGGCTCGAAATCCTACCTAGGGGAGAGTGGGGGCAAAATCAGACAAAAAAAGAAGAGACTAAAAGTATGGACCGCTCTTCTCATCACCCCGCTACTACAGCTCACAAAAGAAAAAGCAAAAGAAGAAGACAGACTTAAGTTTCAAGGTCGAGGAAACTTACGAAAAAAGTCGAATTGGTAGGGGATGAGACGGGTCAAGACGGGAAAAAAAAAGTCTCACCGATAACAAAGAAAAGGTCGCCTAAGGCGCACGCGGCGGAAAAGAGAGGAGAACCCCAATGCCGAGAATATTTTACTCAAAAACGGGGTCAAATAATCTAGAAAAAGTTGAAGACACCTTTTGAAAACAAACACTAAACTTTAAAGAAGAGTTAGGGCAGGGCCTGACAAAAACCGCACTCTTCTATTCAAGAACTAGGTAAGAGTCCGTCGAGAAAATAAAAAGAAGACTGCAAACTTACCGAAAGGAAGGAGACAGGAGTCGATGGGGCTAGAAAAAAGCGATCGAGACATCTGCTTCAACGGGGACATCGAAGAAAGGAACATCGAAGGGTGCGACCCAGCCTAAAGAAAAAAGTGGGTGCAGCCCGCTTGAGAGAAAGCACGTCATAAAATTACAAATGTCCCGTTGTGAAGGTCCAGTAAAAGATCGAAATGAAAGCTCGCAATAAGACTCGGGGAGAAAAAATACGACAGTCACAAAAACCAAACAGAGCCGGTCGCATGCAACTTCAAGTCGGCACCAAGGCCTTAGTCAAGAAGTCACATAGAAAGACCGGAAAACTTATCTAGTGGTGTCGGCTGGGGGGGTACCACTTGGGGGCGCTGGGACAGGGGGCGGAGGGTGAGAAAAAAAAAAGGTTGATACCGCTCGGGATCGTGGGGGGGGGGACTGGTACATCCAGGACTTCAAGGTCTCTGCGGTAAACTCAGGAGGGTACACATTGTACTCCTGCGCCTCGTCTGTCGTGGACGTCTCCCCATTTTCCTCCTCCTCGTCCTCTATCCCCGGGTTTCCTCCACGAAAAGATCCGAAGGGGGTATAACTCCTCTCTCGTCGTTTCCGTGCGAGAAAAGTGTAAATCGACTAGCCGTTCCGGTGTCAACCGCGAACAAATGAGACCAGAGAGGGAAAGATAACAGGAACAGACGCTGCTAAGGCTATGAGGAGAGGGAATCCGGGTTCCGCAGGCCCTTGCGGCCGAAAGATGAGGAGAAACAGCAGACAACGGGTGATAGGGAAGAGATATCCTGGCGGAAAGGGGCGATGGAGAAGATCACAGGCAGAGCAGCGGGGGGAGTTGAGGAAAGGAAAAGGTGAATACCAGGGGGTGGGCGTTCGGCAATTTGTCAAGGTATGCAGGGACGGCGGCAGTTCGCTGGCTGGAGCAGGAGGTGCTGAAGGAATTTGGGGAAGGGGGGAGAAGAAGCCAGAGTAACGGAAGGGGGAATCAGGGTTCGGGATCGGTTTTTGACAAGCACCTGTCAGAATCGCACATTTTAAGCGGTAAACCTAGGGTCTCGGTTTTTTCCACGGCGTTACTTTGAGGATTGCCTGCTGAGGTTGCTCCCCCTCTCTTCGTTCGTCCTCCGTTTGCGGAAGGTGACTCTCTGGCTTTCTTTCTCTATAAGGTCGGGATGTGGCCTGGAGATGGATTGGGGATCCGGGGAAGTTCTATCGTACTGGCGATGCAGGGGGCTGGACTCTGAAATATCAACCTGGCAATAGGGATGGATGAGGTGAGGGAGCGTAAGCGGGACACAAAAAATTCTGTCGGGATGCAATTATTGGGACGAGTCGTGCTATGAAGGAAAAAGTCTTAGTAGATTTGCTGAAGCGGAAGAAAGTCTTTTGAGTATCTTTCCCGGCGGAAATTTATCTTTGAGGTAATTGGAATTTTAGGCTGGTCCACATATGCTGGTGCTATTTTTCCAGGACATAGTAAGATACAGGGTCTGACTATTATTTAGAGAGGAAAAGATGTGGGGGTGTACGCAGATTTGGATGATATGGCATGGGTGGTGAAAAGGTGTTAGAAGGGTTGCGAGATGACGGCGGTTCCTCATGTCTTCATATCCTTCGGGGATAAAAAATACTGGGCGGAACAACCTGAAGTGGCCAGCTACTTTGGATTGGCGTTGGGACTAGGAAGGGTCATCAGTAAAATGAGATTTGCGGCGGCTGGGGGATAGGTTGAAAGAACGCGGACAACTTTGAGTGAAATGAACTTGGGGGGGTGTTCGCGGGTTGGGCTTAGGAGGAAGTAAAGTTGAAAGTTGAGGCCGCTTCTGGTGTAAAAACTGGTTTTTGAAGTAAGAAGCGGGCGAGAGCGGCGGGGGGGGTTGGGGTATTACTTCAGTCCATGATGCGAAAGGTAAGGTTCGGCACACTGACAAAACTCTTTTATTGGAGCGCCTGGAGGAGGAGATATGTTGTAGGCAAACGAGGGGAAGATCCTGGGGGACAGAAGGTTGCCGGGCGTGAAAAGGAAACGTAAATTGAGAGAAAAGAAGTTGGGCTGGGAAAAAAAGGTACGAGGAATGGAGGGGGGAGTCAGGACAGTAGGCAAGAACTGAAAGTTATAACAAAATAGCAGCAGAGGATCAACTAGCTAAGAAGGGCGAATAAGAAAGGCGAGGGTATTTGCGGGGTAAAGGAGGGAAGTATTCATTGCACTTGGGGATTTACGGGCGATGTGGGGGAGACCAGGGCGAGGCTAGTAAGCCTTTGTCAACTCTGAGATGTGGGGGGCTGTCGGGGGGGGTGGATCAAGGCTTCGTGGGCGAACCGGGAGCCGCGTGGGCAAGAGGGGTCAAGGTTGAAGACATCGACTATCGGGGGGGGGGTAGATATTGATTGGCAGACAGTCAGATTCATGGGCTTGACAGAGGGATGCATCAAAAAGCGATAGGGGCCGAGAGGTATCTTAAAAGAAGCCGGAGTTTTGAGATGGTGGAGATTATGCCGGGGAGGATTTGTAAAGGACGGTATTTGAGAGGGGGAGGGCTGGAGTATATTCACGGTGAAAGGGTAGAGAGGGAAAAAAGAGGCGTTCGGAAAAACAGTCCAGAAGGGAGCGTCTGTCATTGGGAAGGGGACGGTCCCGGGAGTATCATCTCTTTTTCCAGATGTCGTAAAAGGAAGGCAAGAATTGAAAAGGGTCGGACGAAGAAATCCACGAGGCTTTCACTGAGGGAAGGCACATAGGCTAGTGCAAAGATAGGTCGGTAATGGGGACTCTTTGCGGGGGGGTGTGGGAGTACATAAGCGGGGGCGAGGGAAGATGATTAGACTTTCTTGGGAAATTCGTTCCGGAATGTCACGGGGGAAGAGGATTTATCTGGGATGGAACTGGAGGGAGGAAGAACTAGGAGTAGGGAAAAAAAAACTTTCGAACAGTCCGGAACAGAACTCGGGCGATCGGAAACGCTATTAGATGGCTGCACTGATGAACTAAGGAGGGAAAAAGCAAGAACTCAGGGGGCGTGGAGGGGTGTAAGGGAATCTTTTTAGACGGAGGGGCATAAAAAAAGGGAAAAAATAGGGGGTTCAGCAAGGTCATCTAGGAGACACAGAAGACCTGTTGGGGAAGTAACTTCTTTTCAATAGACTACGAGAGTGACTATCAGAGGGGCAAAGACTCCAATGAATATCGCAATTTGCTCCTAAAGAAAACAAAGAGTGTAGTCAATTCGAAGATTCGCTAACATACTATCGAGAAAGAAGAATGGTGACTTCGCGCAGAACACAAAAGGGCAAAAGATGGAAAGTCAAAAGTGATTTAATTATAAATCCAAAAGCTGTCGAGAGAAAAAGAAGGCAGGTTTTTGGATTGGGGAAGGCGGGCAATGATATCTACAGTTTCAAAAAGCAACGTAGTCCAGTTGGAGAGAGTCAAGATGATACAGCAAACAAAAAGAAAAAAAAAACTGGGCTGACTGTGGAAAAGACTAGGTGTAGAGAGAACTTCAAAACTTGAATACGGTTGGTGGGGGGAGGGGGGAGGTATGATAACCTTTCAGGGATGATATGGGATCCGTCAAAAAGGAGGGGGGCAGAATAAAAGAAATCATGTTCTAAGAGAGCTAAAAAGCAGACGAAGGTAGTAAACCGGTGTTCGCAAATATGGCAAGGTTCAGGCGCCTTAGGGGCTATTGAAATACAAGTCAACTGATTTGGGCTCAACCTGTTGAAACTCTGGTTCAAGAAAAAAAAAAGTTGGTGAGGGGGTAAGGCTAGAAACAAAAACCTGAAAAAAAATCAAGCCCGGAGTCTGATTAATGCTGAATCAGGGGAAGAGGGGGGGACATTCATGCGGCGGGCACGATCCTGGTCTGTCCTACGTGTCAGCAAAACCCCTGAAGAAAGATAGAAAAAAAACAAAAAACGCAGAAAACTGATAATCCGGGAACAGGCCGTATAAAGGAACGCAAAGACAGATCAGCTACTTTGCCCGTAAAGGAAAAGGCAGCGTATCAAAAAAAAATAAAACGCAACGGCCAGGAAGACCGTCTTTTGGAAATGAGGACTGGACCGAACCTCAATTTGAAAAAAGTAGTCCCGCGGCATTACGGAGACTAGGAAACAGGGTATACTATGCTCGGCTTCTGCTGAGTAAGAAAAGAGGAGGGTGAAAAAGCGGGAAGGCAGAAGAAGAGCCGGGCCTCGCTGGAAGGTCTCGAGAGGAAAAACTAGGCAGTCAGAGCACGCACGTCACTTCGTTGAACAGACAGCGAACTCCCAATCGCTTCGTCCCATGAGAAGAGGGGAATTAGCAAAAAACAGATAAAAAGAATAGCGAATCCCGGGAAATGAGTCGGGGCGGATAGGGGCAATCCCTAGAAAACATAAGACTAGTCACGCCGGGGCACTCGAAGCT
>Ga0179593_1721132_pt1 | contig 22852 bp, 50 predicted proteins | sample CZODoug2_1_08_16_FD_185931 | JGI IMG/M metagenome (GOLD analysis project Ga0179593, IMG submission 185931) | Vadose zone soil fungal communities from Angelo Coast Range Reserve, California, USA - CZODoug2_1_08_16fungal (PacBio error correction) | ecosystem: Environmental > Terrestrial > Soil >...
CCCCACGATTATATACCTGTGGGGTAAACAAGAAGAACACATACTTATCAGTTTCCAAGAGGGAAATTGCGTCATAGTATCAATATAGACGGGAGATTGTCAGGGGATTAAAGGGAAAACGGAATCCTTAATATCATGCCTCTTAAAGGAGCTCTCACAAGAAAAAAAAAAAATGGAAAAAGAAGAAGGCGGCGCCTACTCCTCACGCAACCTCATCATAGAGGGGGAGGAAAATGGGCTCCCTTGATTCTCAAGTTTTAGGACAGGTGGAAGGACTTGGGGGAAAAAGGTGTCCTTCGTCCCCAAAACGTCTCGGAAAAGGAACTGCCACTTCCTGTTGTACAGGGAAAAGAAAACGTTCAAAGGGGGGACGGTACAGGAGCTGCACGCGGGCTCGTTGGGGAACCAGACACAGTTCGTTTCGGGCAAGGAGGGGGACGAACACTAAAGAAATTTTTTTCCCCAGGGGAAGAGTAACTCGACCCAAGGAAAGCAGAGAAAGAAAGGCCTACGTACCTCCTCACCCGCCTCGAAGGGTGATCTTCACAGGGGGAGGGGAGTGGGGGGGGAAAGGGTTTGTACAACAGTGAGGTGACACGAAGAGAAGAAAATTTTACAACACTCCCCGTTAAGGCGCAGGATTGGGTTGAAGGGGGGGGGGGGTTATGCGTGTGCCTCTTGTTGGGGACAGCAAGGAGGGACAGGGAAAAAAAAAAGGACATGCGAAAAGCATTCTTCGGCTGTATGGGGAGGGCTGAAACAAGAGAGGGGGCGTTTCGCCGCAACTGCCGGGAATGAGAACGGGAAGGAAAGAAAACGAATTCACCACATCGGTTAAACAAAGAGGAAGATGAACCAAAGGTCCCCACAACAAGGACGCAAATAATAAAAAAAGGGAAGTGAAAGACCGCTTTTGCTAAAAAGTAATGGAAAAAAAGAGCCTAAAAAGGACGTTTTTTTTTTTCTGCTCATCGCGAAAAAGACCCGCGGGCATGATCACCGTGGCGAAAAAGAAAAAATAGCGAAAAGAGGAAGGAAAAGGGCGGATTGTTTTTTTCGGGAATATTCTTAAGAGAAAAAAAGGGGGAAAGTCATGAAACTTTTATCTTTGGCGAAAAGCATCAAAGAAAAGGGGAAAGGGCTGCAAACGGAGGCCGATCCCAACTGGCTTTTCCCCCAAAGATGGGAGAATAGGACTATAGAAAAGTGAGCATAATTCTCGGAGAAAGGGCAAAAAATCGTATGGCATCCTCTGCGGGGGAAAAGTTTTGGGGAAGGCTTTAAGGAGCACGGGAAGGAAAAAAGAAGGCGTATTACTGTTACTTGCTGGCAAGGACAGAAGGAAAGATGGAGGCTATCAGGGGAAAAGAAGGGCTACTAACTCCTGCCGGAAAGGAAAAAGAGAAAGGCACCTACACGTTTGACGGATGAGGAGGCGGAAAAAACAACGCTGAAGGGAAGAATCTCATTCTTTTGCTCCACTAGAGGGTAGGGGGGTGAGAAAGGGGGAAGTACGCTGCTGTTTCGCACTGAATTAAAAGGAAATGGAAAGAAAAGGGCAGTCCTCGCCCCTCGAACGATGGGAGAAGGGACACACCAATTATCTCGAAATCGGGGGGAGGAAAGTAGAAGGGGAAAGTTGCCGTAATTTGCCATCTGGAAGAAAAGAGGGTGATCTATCCCATAGAGTAGTCAAAAGAAAGAAAATTTTCCTTCCACCATCAAAAAGTCCACCGTTGGCGATGGGGGGAGGGGACTAGAGGGGAGGAGGTCCTCCTTACCGGCTAGCAAAAGGGGGGAAGAAAGGAAGAATCCAAAACCGTTCATTTCCTAGCGGCTGGAAAAGGAAGAGGGCGAAAGTAGAATGGGAAGAACGTTATTACTCATAGAGGTGAAAATGGAAGGTCCAGATTGGTACTTCTTAAAATACAAAAGAAAAAAAGACGGGAGGTCTTGGGGGGGAAAAGCCCTGATGCCCGGACAGAAAGGTGGGAAAGGCTTGTTCCCCCAGAAGAAAAGGGAAGTAAGGTCGAGAAAGGGGCGTATCGTTCTCATTGCGCGGAAGAACACGGGGGGGGAAGGCCAATGAAGAAGGAGACCGTGAGCCAGGGGGGGAAAGGGAAGAAAGAAAGCGCAGGGGAGGGGGACCGGACCATCGCGATAAAGGGAAAAAGGGAAGAGGGAGTGGCACCCTTTGGTGTGTGAACATCAAAAAAGGGGGAAAAAAAGGAAAAAAGAAAAACATTCGAGAGGAAGAGTGATCGACCTGGTATTAAGAAGAGAAAAAGAAAAAAAGAAAGGAGGGGGGAGAACCCTTAGCATCCTGAATTCGGCGGTCAAGGGGGAAAAACAAGACCAACAAAAAGAACGAACTGATCTCGTCCGAACCGGATCAGAAGAAGAAGAAAGGATGCGTTCGGCGGCACGGGGAAGAGAAGAAGAAAAAAAAGAAGCGCAGGGGGAAAGGGCACCTCCCACTTCTTTCCCGCCAATTGGGGAAAAAAAAAGGAAGGAGAAGGCCGCAAGGTGTCATTTGGTGATCCAACAATGGTAAGAAAAGGGGAAGTGGGACTCCCAAAAAAGGAAAAAAACCGCCTGGTATGTCCTGTACTTCCTTTTTCCCAGGGACGGAGGGGGTGAAAGTAAGGGAAGATGCTGGCTGCGCCCCATCACTACGAAAGAGGAGGGGATGAGAAAGGAAGGGATCAAAATCCACAACAACTGAGGAGATGAACAGATAGAGATCAGTTGGGAGAGAAGGGGGGAAACCCCCCGGCCTCGCTGAACCTCCCCTCAAGAGGGGGAGAAGACAAGAAAGAATCTGGGGAGGGCTACGACCATCATTCTTAATTAAGTCCAGCATCAAAGGAGGGAAAAAGGACAGCGGGGCCCGACCGATTCAAGAGTAAAAGAGAAAAGGTCCCCAAAGGAAAAAACCAACCAATAGGGACCCTCCTTTAATACTCTTGTGCCCAAAAAAGAGAAGAGAAAAAAAAAAAAGGTGCCTGCCCTCTCCCCGTGAAAAAGATAGGCGGGAAAAAAAGCTCCCCTGTCCTTTCCTGTGGGAAGGGGGATAGGAAAAAGAATGGTCTTTCTTCCCCAGCAGCCTCGTTAAAAGAGGAGGGGAGAATGACTCGTGGGGAAAAGACTCCTCCATGAGGGAGACCTCTTGGTTTCTTCCGGCTGAAGGGAAAGGAGAAAAACCAACCGTGAAAAGAAAAAAAGAATTATCCTTCTTGGGGGGAGAAAAGAAAAAAAAGATGCTGGCGGGAAGAAAGGAGCGTGTTTCGCAGTTCATGATAAAGAAAATCCCGTTCCGAATCCCCCTTGTAATAAAGAGGGAAAAAAAGAACCAAAAAAGAGAGCGCTGTTTTCCGGGAAAAAAAAAAAAAGAAGGGGGCCTTTGCTTCCCCGGTGCGGGAGAAGAAAAAGCACTGTCCTTCCCTTCAGGGGAATGGGGAAAAAAAGATTGGAAAACACGGTCTTCTCGGGATTAGAAAAGATCGAAAAGGAAAGTGGGGGGAAGAAGACTTCTTCCCGGGGGGGGGAAAGGGGAAACAGCCCTTTTTTCCGCAACAAAAAAAAAAAAAAGGAAAAAAAAAAAAAAATTAATGAAAAAGGACGATCGTCCAGCAAGGGGGGAGGGTACAGAAGGTACCAATTGGGAAAGGGGAACAGGAGGGGAAGAAGTTATCATAATCACGTACGAAAAAGTTCCCGTCGCTGCCCCTTGGCAGAAAAGGAGGTGACTTGGAAGGAAAGTACCTTAAAACGTTTGGAGGAAGAAGAGAAATAGGGAAGGGAAGGTCGGGAACGACTTGCCCGGAAAAGAGAGGCAACAAGGGGGCTGCTGCATGAAGGGGGAAATTTTTCCTGCAAAAAGGAGAAGGGGGGGCCTCAAGTATGACTTCCCTTCTCGGAGAGGGGGAGAAACCCTTCTGCCCCGCAAAAAAAGGAAGGCAAAAGATTGAAATATGTCCGTCCCAGGGAAGAAAGAGGGAACCGGCTTTAATGCCGGGGGAAAGAAGGGGGACCGGGAGAAAGAAGACTGACCATCCGGAACAAGGGGGGGGGGGGAAGAAAAAGACCGTTTCTTTATGAAAAAAAAGGGAAAAAAAGAAAATAACCAGAAAAGGAAACTCCCTGGTCAAGAAAAACGAGAAAGAGAAAGAAGGCGTCATGTACAGTTTTGAGAGGGGGAAGAAAAAGGTCCAAGAAGGGGGAGGAGAAACCAAGAAGGGGCCATACTTTATCCTTGCAGCAGACAAAACCAGGGAGGGGAAGGGGGGACACGTTTCCCTTTTTCCCTGGAAAAGGTAAAAAGGGGGTGGGCGGCTTGAGGAAAAGATCATAAAGGAAAGGGATGCCTGTCCGCCATCAGAAAGGTAGGGAAAAGAGAGAGGCACTTATCAAAGAAAAATCATGAGAGGAAAAGAAGAAGGGGTACAAACCCATCCCAATGGAAGAGAGAAAAGCAGAGGAGAAAACGAATCCTCCGAACTTCGCATCACAGAAAAAAAAATAAGGGAAAAGGCTTCGCTCGCCTATGATGTCCCGCCAAAAAAAAAAGAGAACAGTTTTTTGAATTCGCCGCCAGGAGAAAAAAAAAAGAAAGAAAAAAGAAGGGAAGAAAAGGCTTACGCTCATTTAAAATCCAAAAAGGAAAAAAAAAAAAAGAGTCATCATTCCGGGGGCTGAAAGGAAAAAGCAAGAAGGCCCGCACACAAGAAGAAAGGGGTGGGGGTCAAGGGGGGGGGACGACTTCGGCGTGGGGGAGAGTGGGAAGGGGCTCAGTGCAAAGAGGGGGGAAATGATCTCCTAAAGAGAGAAAGAAAATGAAATCCTTCCCATTGTGGGGGAAAGAAAAGGGGAGAGTTGGAAGGAGAAGAGTCTTTAGTCTCCTTAGGTATAGGGGGGGGGGAAAAAGGGGGGTTTATATTATCACGGTTTGGAGGAAAGAAGTGAACCAGAAAAAAGGGGGGGGAGGGGGGTTATGGTCGTTTCGCTACCAAGAGAACGGCCGTTTGCTGGCTACGAAGAGACGAAAAGAGAAAAAAAGGAAAAGTATCAAAAAGGGGGAATGCGTCCAAATCCACCCCACGCCAAAAAAAAAAAAATTTTTTTTTTTGTTGGGAAGGGTGCCGAAGGAGATCTTTTTTTTTTGTAAAACGAAAGAAGAAGGGGAAAAAAAACAAAACGCAGACTGGTCACAGGGGGGGGGGGAAAAAAAAAATGAGGCAAACCTATTTTTTGGGGGGAAAAAAAGGAAATGCGCCTTACGTAGGGAGGGCAAAAAGCAACTGGGGGAGGTGTACACTCCCAGTGGGAAAAAAGGGGGGGACAAAGGGGATTGGGATAGAAAGAGGGAGATCACCAGAGCTAGAAGGGGGGGGAAAAAAGGACGTAGTCACCGTCTCATGGAAAGAGAAGAGGGAGGAAAAAAAGAAAGGTCCCTTCAAAAAGGGAAAGGGGAGGGAGTTTTGGTTGTAAGTGGCATAAAAAGGAAAAGGAGAGGGACAGACGGCAGAAAACGTAAAACCCAAAAAAAAGAAGGAAAGAAAAACGCCTAGAGAGGAAAGAAGGGTCAAAGAGAAAGGGGGAACCGTTGAAAAGATCTCGTCTTCCATCTAGTAGGGACCAGGGAGAAACCAGGGGGAAGGGAAGAGGAGGAAAAAGTCCCACTATTTATATACTTGTGGAGAAAAAGAAGGAAAAATCTCAACCAGGAAAAGGGAAGGGAATTTTCCCTGTCTCGCAATGAGAAAAAAAAAAAGTGGAAAAGGGTAGGTGTTTTCGTAAATTAAGAGGGGGAAAAAGAGAAAGGGGGGAGAAGGAAAGAAAAAAAAAAATCCTTAAATATCATTCTTCCTGGAAGGGAGATCAACAACAACAACTTATGATAAGGAGAAAAGGGAGGAAAGAGGAAGGGAGGGTAAGAAGAAAAATACTCTCCTCTAACCCTAAGAAAGAGAAAGCCCCCTCTATATTTCCTCAAAAGAAAAGAAGGAGGGAAACGGGGAGGGGAGTGTGTCTGGTGACGAAGAGGGAAAAAAATAACGTCCTCATTCGTGGGAAGGGAGTATGCCGAAAGAGACTGCCCTGTAGGGAAAGGGGGGGGTACAATATCCCTTAATTGCTGGGAAAGGGGGAGGAGGGAGGGGAAGAAGGTGGGGGGGGGGGGAAAAAGGACACAATTCTTTTCGTGAAAGGGGAAAAGGAAAAAAGCTGTCTTTTTAAAGAAAGGGGGGGGAAGAAGTAAGATCGGGGAAAAGCATCCTGCGACAGGAAAAAAGAACCCTACCTCTTCACAAAAGGGAAGAAGGGGAAAAGAAAAACCGTAGAAAAAGGAAAAAAAAAACGTTGTTCCCACTTGGGGGGGAGTGTGAAAAAAAGGGGGAAAAGAAAGGAAAACGGGTGTTTACCTGAGACCCGGGAGGGAAAAAAGGAAGTCAGACAGAAGGGGAAAACTGGACCAGTCCTGCCACTGGGGGGGGGAAAAAAAAAGAAGGTGTTGTTCATCATGAGGGGAGAAAAAAAAAAAATGCAAGGGGGGAGGGGCCGTGTGTTGCCGTGGAAGGAAAGGGGGAGGGGGGAAGGAAAAAGATCTGTGCGTGCGCTTATTGTTCGGGGAAAAAAAGGGGGAAAAAAAAACAAAAAGAAAAAAAAATCTGTACCAAGCTGACAACCTTACAACAAGGGGGGAAAAAGGGGGGGGAAAAAACCCAAACAGGAACGCCATCTCCCAGGGAAAGAAAAAAAAGGGTGGGTCTAAAGAGGGGAAAGAACTACATTTTCAGGATAAAAAAGAAAAAGGGGGGGGTGGCACGACTCAAAAGAGAGAAAAAAAGAAGGGGGGTAAAAATGAGCACCTTTTCTCCCAAGATAAAGGGAAAAGGGGGAAAACAGCGGCGCCCCAAGCCTTTACAAAAGAAAAAGAGAAAAAGAAAAGAAGGGGGAAGAGAGGTTGATCATTAACGTGAGAGGGGGGGGAGAAGGAAAACAAGAGGAAGTCGCCGTTGTCTCGCAGGGAAAGGAAATAGGAAAAGAAAAGCCCAGGAAAAAGATGGTTGTCTGTTTATAAGAGAAAAGAAAAATGGTCTTATCTAATTTAGGAGGAGGTAGGGGGGACGTTAAAGGGAGAAAAGCCTTTTATTTTTTACTTGGAAAAGGGGGGGAAGGCCTGAATCTTCCCGTACGCTAGGGAAAAGTGGCGGAGAAAGGGGAAAAAAGGACATATTGAAAAGGTATTCTAATCTGAGAAAGAGGGGAAAGAGAAAAAAGATAAAAAGAAACTAACGCCGGCGGGTACTTCAGAGGGAAAGGAAAGAAAAAAAAAAAAAAAAAAATCGGCAGGGGAAAGAGGGAAAAAAAAAGGGGGCGATTGGTGTTGTTTTTTATACTCATTTTGTCTCACCTAGAGGGGAAGGGGGGGGGAAAAAGTAATACGAAGAGGAGGGTCTTCCCTCTGTGCCCGTGAGGGGGGGGGGAAGGGAAAGGAAAAAACGGTCATTCCTCCGGAAAGAAGGACCAGCGAAAAAGAGGGAGGAGGGTTTCGTCTTAAAACGCAAGGGGGGGGGGAAAGAAAAAAAAAGGAAAAAAAGGCCTTGTACCGTAAGCAGTGGAAGGAGGGAAGACAGGGAGAGGGGGAAGATATCCCATCCTCCGAGGAAGGAGTAAGAAAGAAAGGAAAGGGGGGAGGGACACCGTCTCCTGTGGAAGGGGGAAAAAAAAAAGAAAAAGAAAACTGGAAAATCATAAAAAAAAAAAAAAAGGGCTTCTTGTTTCCCTGGAAAAGAAGGAGGGGGGAAAAGGCCCTCTCCCAGGGAGGGGGACAACGAAAATTCATTTCCTAGCGGATGGAGAGGAAAAAAAAAAGGGGAAAAAGGGGGACAGCCCCGGAAATGTGAAAGTGGGGGAAAAAAAAAAAAAGCCGGGTGTAGGAAAAAGGGGCTTCCACCGAATTTACCGTAAAAAGGGGTCGGAATCCCACCGACAGAAAAAAAAAAGGGAAAAAAGGGGGGGGGAAGAAGGAAGGGGGGGAAAAAGAAGGCTTACCCTTCCATTAATTTTTGGTGGGGGGAAAAAAAAAACGACTCCCCTCCCACACCGGACAGAAAAAGGAGAAAGGAAAGGGGATATAGGGAGAAAAAAGAAGCCAATTCATATTATACCGTTTATCCAGTGAAAGGAAAGGAGAAAAGGGCGGCCCCTTCACTCCCTTTTGGGGGAGGGGGGAAAGAAAACCGGTTAAAAGGGGGTGGAAAAAACTCATTCTTAAATTGCTGGGCATTAAAAAAAAAGGAAAGAGCTGCCTCTCTTGTCTGTGAGAAGGAAAAGAGAAAAAAAACCAGGGGGAGGGAGAAAACGCCTCCCTCAGGAAGGGGGGGGGGGAGAAAAAAAAAAAAAGAAAGTCGGCGTGTTCACGTTTATGGGAGAGAAAAAGGAGAAGAAAAAAAAGGGGGAAGAAGGAGCGGGGGAAAAGAAAAGAAAAAAAGAAGAAACGCTCCTACTAAGCTTCTTTTAGAAGAAGGAAGGAGGAGGGAGGGAAACAAAGAAAGCCGGATAAGCGCTTTGGAAAGAAGAAAGGGGGGAAAAAAAAAAAAAAACTGCCCAAAAGAAGGGTAAAGTCTAAATGCGTCATGTGTCATTTTTGGAGATAAAAAGGAAGCAAGGGGAGGAAAAGGAAATCTTCGCCCCGCCTTTTCCCTCGTGGGAAGGAAAAAAAAAAAAAGGAATTCCTTAAAAAAAAAAAAAAGGGACTGGCTGCGCCCGAAGCACTACGAAAGGGGGAAAAGGGGTAAAGAAAAGATTCTCCAACTGATCTCTCTCACACACAAAACAAGGAAGAAGAAGGGGGGGGGTTCAGGAAGAGAGGGGAAAACCTCCCCTCTCGTAGTGCAGAGGGGAAAAAAAAAGAAAGAAGGAACCATCAGTCCGAAAGGAAAAGGAAAAAAAAAAAATCAGAGGAAAAAAAAAGGTCCCCCCCAAGCCAGGAAGGGGGAGGAAAAAAAATTCGCTTGAAAAAAGAAAAAAAAACCAAATTTGAAAGGGGAAAGGGAAAAAAAACTTGGCTGCCTCTGTAACACACGGAAAGGAGGGAAAAAGAAGAAAGAAAAAAAAAAAGGCCTCTTCCCTCTGGCTGCATGAAAGGATAAAAAATGGAAAGGGAAGGGCGCGAATCATGTTCGGGGAGAAAACACGCCCATCAATGAAATGGTAAAAAGAAAGGAGGGCGCCCTGCGGGAAGAGAAAAAAAGAAAAGAAAGGAAAGAGGCTTCAAGGTTTTTTTCTCAAAAAAAAAGGGGGGAAAGGGAAACAGGGTCGAGGAGGGAAAAAGAAAAGCCAGCGTATTTCATCGATGAAGGGGAAAGAAAAAACGCATTTCCCGACCTTGAAAAAAGGTGAAAAAAAAGAAAAAAAAAAAACTGAACGAAACGAGCTGGTTTCCGGTCCAACCCAGAAAAAAAGGGAAAAAAAAGGGGGAGGTTCGAAGAGGGAAAAAAGGGGGGGGCTTCAACGGTCTCCTTCTGACTTGCCTGTCAAAAGGGGGGGAAGGGGGAAAGAAAAAAAGGGGGGAGACGATCCGACTGCAATTCGAACGGGGGGGGGGAAAAGGAGGCCGAGGGTAGTCTCTTTTAACATCCTTGAAGAAAAAAAAAAAAAAGAAAGGGAAGGGGAACGGCTCCAGCCCTGATCTCCTTAAAAAAAAAGGAAAGGGGGAAAGAAAAAAGAAAAAAAAAAAGAATCGAAGGGGAAAATTCCGAAGTACCATTGAAAGAAAAGGGGGGGGAAAAAAGAAAAGAAAAAGGTTCACCTTCCTCTGATCCGAAAAGAGGAAAGGGGAGAAAAATTTCACACCGGGGTTTTTCCCTGCCAGGGGGAAAGGAAAAAAAAAGGGGGGTCTGGAAAAAGAAGAAAAGGGGGGGATGATCGTCTTTGGGAACAACAAGGAAAGAAAAAAAGAGCCGGTCAGCAGGACCATCGACCAAAGAAAAACACGAGAAAAAAAAACCGAAAAATGTCCACCCTTTAAAATGGAGAGGGAAAAGGAAAAAAGAGGTTGGGAAAAGGGAAGATGGTTTTTCCTCCAATCCAGAAAGGATTGACTTCATTCTCCCGCTCGGAGGGAAAGAAGGAAGGAGAAAAGCCTTCCCTTTTTACAGAGAGAGGAGAAATAAGAAGAAAAAAAAGAGGCAGCCAATATCTTATATCACCGGGGGAAAGAGGGCGTCAAAAAAAAGAGGAAAGGGGGGGGGGAACAAAGGAGGACAGGGTGCTGCTTTTTCCGGAAAGAAAAAAAGAAGAGGCAGAAAAGGGAAAGGGAATAAATCCAAAAAAAAAATAAGGGGGAAATATCATTTCTAAACAGCAAGAGAGGAAAGGAAGAAAAGAAAACAACCTTACCTCTGAAGGGAGAAAGAAAAGAATAGGCAAGAGACGGGTTTTTAATCTGTCAAAGAAAAAGGGAAAAAGTGGTAAATCTTTAAAGGGGGGGAAAAAGAGAAACGGGGTAAAAAAAAAAAGGCTTCGTCAGAGTTTGCCGAAGAGGAAAAAGGAAAGGAAAAGAGAAAATTATGGCCGCCTCCATCCCAGAAGAAAAAAAAAAGAAGGATCCTGTTTCAAGTCCACCCATCCCAGGATGGAAGAAAAAAAAAAAAGGATGCCCTACTAATCACAAGAAAAAGGAAAGGAGACTTTCAGAGACAGAAAAGAAGAAAAAGAGAAAGTTGGGGGAGAGAAAAAAAAATGAACGTGAAAAAAGAAAAGAAAAAAGCCAGACTATATCCCCGGGGGAAGGGAAAAAACAAAAAGAAAAAAAAAGGCAACGGGAGAAGGGGGGAGAAAGGATCCTTCCCGCCAAAAAGAAGAAAAAAAAAAGGGGGTAGGTTTTGTCACAAAGGGGGGGGGGGGAAAAGGGGGAGCAGAACCGAAAAAAAAAAAAAATGGAAGAGAGAAGCTTCAACAACTCTAATGGAAAGAGAAAAGAAAGTGACCGGGCCCAGGGGGGACATAACATTTTTAGCAAAGAAAAAGGGGAGGGGGGGGTGAAAAAGGTGGGGATATTTCTTCCTGTTTGGGGGAAAAAGGGGGGGGGGGGAAAAGAGGGGAAGAAACAACAAAGGAACTCTTTTTGGGGGGAAAGAGGGGGGAGGGGGAGTCAAAACAAGAAAAGAAAAGAAAAAAAGAAACCTCTCCACGAAAAAAGAAAAGGAAAAAGAAGGGGGGGTCCCGCTCTTCACCGAAAAAAAGAAAAGAAGAAGGGAGTTTTCTCATTTCTTTGGGGGGGGGGCAAGGGGGGGAAGGGGGGGGGGAACGAAAAAAAAAGGAAAAAGAAACCAAAACGCAAGACTGGTCCAGTGTGGAAGAGGGGAGACAGAGTTCAGGAAAAAGAAGAAAAAAAAGAGGGAGGTCTCATGTTCTCCTGCTGGCAAAGGGGAAAAAAAATGAATGGGGGGGGGGGAAAAAAAAAAAAAAAAAAAAACAACCGAAAAGGAGTACCCCAAAAAAGAAAAGAAAAACTCCGTTGTGATCTTTAAAATCGGTACGGAAAAAGAAAAGAAAAGGGAAGGTACTGCAAGGCTTCCTTCCCCATGAAGGGGAGAGGGGAAAAAAAAGTTTTGGTTGGTTAGTGTCTAAAGAAAAAAGGAAAACGGAAGGGGAAGGAAATCCTTAACCACAAATATAAAAAAAGGGAAAAAAAGGGGGGCCGCCCCACTTCCGAATATTGAAAAAAAGGAAAAAAGGGAAGAACCATTAATTTCTAACGAAGGGAAAAAAGGGAAGGAAAAACCGCTACATATCTCACCAGGACCAAAAGAAAGGGAGGGAGGAGAAACTTTTGCCCGAAAAGGAGGAAGAATAGGAAGGGGGGGGGGGGGGGGGGAATGTTCGCGTAGAGTAGAAGGAGGGGAAAAGAGGGAAAAGTACAGGCCCTCTTACTTCTATGCAAAGAGAGGGAAAAAAAAAGGAAAAGGCAAAGGATTCCGGTCTGTGCGCACAAGGAGAGAAAAGAGAGCCTTGTACCCCCGCTTTATTGGAAGGAGGGGGCAAGGAAAAGAAAAAAAAGTCTTTGTGTGTTCCTGGGGGGAGAAGAGGGAAAAAAAAAGGAACTCTTTTCATCGTGTGGAGGGGGAAAGGGGAGAGGGAAAAAAGAAAAATGGGACTCAAGAAAAAAAAGGGAAAAGACGGAAGTGCGGTTCCCACCTGAGGGAACGCAGGGAGAGGGGCAAAGAAGAAGCAGGACCACAAGTCCGTTTTCGGGGGGGAAAAGGGAAAATTAAACGGAAAAAAAAAGGGGGACCCCGATTTATCGGCAAATAAGAGAAAAAAAAAAAATGCCTTTACGTACGCTCCCCGCGCACAAAAAAAGGGGGAACCGGGCGGCAAAGAAAAAAAAAAAGGGGTGTGCCCCACTTTTTATTGTAAAAAAGGGGGGAAAAAAGAAAAAAGACCTCCTAGTTTTTACACGCCTTGAGGGGGGAAAAAAAAGGAGGGGGTCAAACAAGGGAGAAGAAGGTGCCTCTTTGTGGGGAGAGAAAAGGAGGAAAAAAAGGGAGGACGAAAAGCAATTGCTTTCGGGAGGGAAAAAGGGGGCGTGGAAAAAAATTAAACGCTTTCTGGGGGGGGAAGGGGGAGGGGGCGTTCTCGGGAAAAAAAAAAAAAGAAGAAACGGGGGGAAGAAAAAGGTCACCAACATCCTGTAAAAGGGAAAAAAAAAAGGGGGGGGGGGCAGCAACTTTCTAATAAACCATCTTCCCCCACCAAAAAAAAAAAAAAGGAAGGAAGACCGAGGGAACATGCAAATTTTTCAAGACACGAGGAAAAGGGAAAGGATGCTGTTTGGGAAAAAGAGGGGGGGCATCGAAAAAAAAAAAAGGGGGGGGGAGACCAATTATCAACTCCGCCGGTAGGGAAAAGAGGGGAAAAAAAGAAACAATCCTCTAAACCCTTATGCGTAGTTGTGGGAAAGAAGAGGAAACGACTGCAAAAAAAGGGGGGAACTTCTTCCCCTAGCGTAGAAGGGTAGGGAAAAGAGGGTCTGGCTGCGAATTCCAAAAGGGGAGGAAGAAAAGAAAAAAAAAAAAAAAGGGGGGTCTGGACCACTAAAGAAGGAAAAAAGAAAGAAAAGGAAAAAGGGGGGGACGGGTTGTTATTTGTCTTATCGAAAAAAGGGGGATAAGGCTGGCAGTGGGGAAAAGGAAAAAAAGGGATGCTAATCATGTTTAATTGGTGAAAAAAGGGAAAAAGAGGGGGGTGAAAAAGGGAATGGATCGGAACCTGACTCTTCTTGGAGAGGGGAAAAAGGAAAAAGCGGGCTTCATAGAAGAAAAGGATCCGCCTTCTTTCCGAAGCCAGGGAAAGGGAAGAAAAAAAGGGGAAACAGGAAACGGCAAAGCTTACACTGTGACGGGGAAGAGAAAAAAAAAAGCTATGAGGGGGAAAGGGAAGAAAAAGAGGAGGTAATTTTTAGGAAAAAAAAAAAAAAAAAAAGGGGAAGACTGTTTCCGCACTATATGGAGGAAAGAAAAAAGGAGTCTGGGGGGGAGGAAAAAGGTCATGTGAGGGGCAGGCCCCTCTACTAAGGGGGAAAAAAGGAAAAAAAATAAAGAAAAAAAAAGGGAGGGGAATTAACTCCCTTTGATCGAAAGAGGGGGGAGGGAAATTTGCCAAGGGTTGCAATAGGAAGGAAAGGGAGGAACGCGGGGAAAAAGAAAAGAGAACTCTATTCCAATCTGGGGAAAAAAAAGAAAGATGGACCGGCCTTCCACCATCAAAAGAAAAAAAAAAAAAAAAATCGGGGGTTTGAAAAAAAGAAAGAAAAAAAAAAAAGGGGGGGGGGGCCCTGCCCACTCGGTAGAGAAGGAAAGAAAAAAAAGAAAAAGGGACCAATGGGTCGCAGCGAAATGGGGGGGGGAAAAAAAAAAAAAACTTAGGAAAGAGAAGCCCTATTCTCAGTTCAGGACGAAAAAAAAAAGGGGAAAGGGAAGAAAAAAAAAAAAAGAAACCGTGTGAGACCTCAGAGAAGGGGAAGGAAGGCAAAAAAGGGGACTCGGGGGGAAGAAAAAAAAGGGTGGGAGGAAACTTCCCGGGGGAGAGATCAGGCTGAAGCCGGCCCAGGGAAAAGGGGGGGGGGAGAGGGGTGGGACCCAAGAAAAAAGGAAAAAAAGAAAAAAAAGCCCCGCAGTGGTCTAAACCGACGGAAGGGGAAGGAGGGAAAGAAAAAAAAAAAAAAGGGGGGTGTTCCACTGCCAGTTTGAAGGGAAAAAAAAAAAAAAAAAAAAGGAAAAGGACACTTGAAAAAGGCAGCCCTCAACGTGGGGAGGGAAAAAGAGAATACCCGGGCCCTTTGGGGGAAAAAAAAGGAATAGGGGGAAAAAAAAAAGAGCTGGCAATCTCTGTCTGAGCAGGGGGGGAAAGAAAAAAAGGAGAAAGAGACCTGGATTACGACATCAACGAAAAAAAAAGGAAAGAAAACAGGGTCAAAAAAAAAAAAAAAAAAAACGTCCCCCTGTCAACTTCATGAGGGCGGAGAAAAAAAAAAGGGAAAAAAAACTCTCCTCTGACGAGCTGCAAGGGGGAGAAAAAAAAACAATTCAAAAAAAAAAAAAAGGACCCGCTCCGCCACGGCCGAGCGGGGAAAAGAAAAGGGGGGAAAGGAAAAAGAGGATTCTTGACCACGAGTCTAAGGGCGAGGGGGGAGAAAAACCAGAAAGGTACTAGGGAAAAAAAGGGGGGGAAAAGACGTTTATGCCCTTCATAATCCGGCCGAGGGGAAGAAAAAGAGGAAGGGAAAAAAAAAAAGAAGCTTCTGTCTGCGCCCGATCACTAAGGGAAAAAGGGAAGAAAGACTAAAAGAAAACCGTTATGAGGAGGAAAAGAAGAAGGGGGGTCCATTGCCTCCGGCCTGCCAGGGAGTCAGTAACAGAAAAAAAAAAAAAAAAGAAAAGAGCTAAACTTTAAGGAGAAAAAAAGATAAAGACCCGGAAATGTCAATTTCTCATCAAAAGAAATGGGAAATCGGGAAAAAAAGGAAATCCCCCAAGGCAGAGGGGGGGAAAAAAAAAAAAAAAAAATGCTGCCTTAGACTCGTTGGGAAAAAAAGAACGCGGGGGAAAAGAAAAAAGGGGGCTTCTCTTTAACACTTACTTTCCCCCTTGTAAGAAAAAAAAAAAAAAAGAGAGTCTCTTGCTTTAGAAAAAGAATAAGAAAAAGGAAAGAATCAGAAAAGACAAAAGAAAAAAAACGGTTTCGCGCACAAATCAGTGCGGGAGAAAAAAAAAAAAAAGAAGGGGGAAAAAAAGTAGAAGAAAAGAAAAAAAAAACGGGGGTTTCCTTCGCCTGAGGAAAAAGGAACGTTACCAGGGAAAAAGGGGAGAGAAAAAAGAAGGAAGAAACCATCCTTCTGGCGAGGGGGGGGGGTAACCATTTGATAAAAAAATCAGGTCAAAAGAAAAAAGGAGGAGATCTCTTCCTAATGCGGGGGAAAAGAAAAGGGGAGAAGGGGGGGGGGAAAAAAAAAAGGGGAAATCAAAAAGGAAGAGGGGGACAGGTTCCAAACCAATACCAACCCTACTTTGACGGAAAAGGAAAAGGAGGGGGGGGCTGTAGGGTCCATTTCTAGGAAAGGGGGGGAGTACGTTACTGTGCTCAACGGGGGAAGGGAAGAAAAAGGAAAAGAAATAAAATGTTACAGGGAAAAAGAAAAGGAGGGACGTTCAATTCACTGGTGTTGGAAAAAAAAAAGGAGAAAACTTGGGGGAAAAAGGATCGGTAACCTCCCGCTTTTTGGGGGGGGGGGAAAAAAAAAAAAAAGGAAAAGGCCTCATCAGCCTTATCGAGGAAGGAAAAAAAAAGAAAAGACGGGAAAGGGGGGGGGAAGGTTCTTTTTTTATTCCGAAGGAGAAAGAGAAAAGGGGGGGGAAAAGGGGGTCAGCCAATGTCACCGGGAAAGGGAAAAAGGATATCAACACGAAGAAAAAAAAAAAAAAAAAAAATGCTAAATTCTCTTTCCGGGGAGGGAAGGGGAAGAACCGCTAGGACCTACCGGTGGGGAAAGAAAAGAAGGCGAAAGCCCTTTCATCAGGAAAAAAATAGGGGAAAAAAAAACCACAATAAAAAAAACCTACCACATCGGAAAAAAGAGGGGAAAAGGGGGAAAGTGCTGTAATTGTTGCCCAGGGGAAAAAAGAAAGGGGAAAAAAGAAGATTGTACTCTCTGTATGAAAGGAGGGGGATTTTCCCCCGCGGGAAGAGATGAAAAAAAAAAGAAAAAGTACAGAATTTCAAAACAAAGGGGGAAAAGGGGAAGGGCCGTTCCATTCATCCATTCTTGAGGGAAAAAAAAAGGGAAAAACAGGAGAGGAGGAAGAAAAAGGACCTTGGTGGGGGGGGAAAAAAGAAAAATCTTGGAGGAAAAAAGGTGGAAAAAAGGAACCAGCACTAGGGAAAAAGAAAAAGAAAAACATCATCGTAATTTCCATTGGGAAAAAAAAAAAAGAAGGGTAGGTTGAAGGAGAAAAAGAGAAAAATCCCTTTTCAGGGGGAAAAAAGCCCCCTCAGAAAAAAGAAAGGTTGTAAGAAGGGAAAAGAGGGGAGGAGGAAAAGTCCCTCCCTTCTTTTAGTAGGCAGAAAAAAAAGAAGGAAGAGAAATCCTATAACGGGGGAAAAAGAGAGAAAGAGAAGAGAAGAGGAGAGTACTAATTCTAACATAAAAGAGAAGAAAAAGGAAAAAAAAAAAGAAACCGCTGCAAACAATTTCAAGAGGGGAAAAAAAAAGGAAAGAAAGAAAGTCAAGCAGAAGAAAAAGAAATAAAACAACTTTCCATACCGGAAAATACGAAAGAAAGAAAGGGAAGAAAAAAAGACACACTCACCCCTTCAACTGCTGGAGAGAAAGGGAAGAAAAAAAGAAAAAAATGAGAAAAAGAGGGGGGGGAGAGAAGCCATACTATAAATCCTGGGGGAAAGAAAAAAGGAAAGAACGGAAAACAAACGGAAAAGGAAGAAGGAAAAAGCAGGAAGGAGCGAAATAGAAAAAAGAAAAAGGAAAGAAGCAAGGTTATCCCAAGATTCACGGTAGAAGGGGATTAGCATTAAAAGAAGAAAAGCCCTTTTATTCTGTGGAGGGGGGAAAAAGGGGGGGGCGCCGATGTTGCCGAACCAGGAGGAGGGGCCTGCAAAGGGAAATGCCCGCTTTCTCTGGGGGAAAAAAAAAAAAACAAGAAAGGGAAGAGAAAATTCCTTGCCCATAGTGAGGAAGGGGGGAAAAAGAAGGGAAAGAATTGTTAGCAAAGCGGGGGAAAGATAGAGTAAAAAAAGGGGGGGGGGGGTTACTCTGGGGGTTATCACGTTGGAAAGAGGTTTTATTTTTCAAAGGGGGGAAAAGTTGTGAATGCGGTTATTGAGGAAAGAAAAAATCTTTTCTCATGGCCCTGCAGGGGGGGGGGGGGAAAAGACGCCTGAAAAGAAAGAAAGGGGGTAACTCTATCAATCTCGGGGGGTCGTCACGCCAACACAAGGGAAAAAAAACCTGAAAGGAGGGGGGCTTTGGTTGGTTCCCGGTGGAGAGGGGGGGGGGGGGAAAAAAAAGGGGGGGAAAAAGTAGCACACTCATAACCAAAAAAAGGGGGAAAGAAAAAGGTTGTTGTAAAAAAAGATTTTCCCGGCCAATGGGGGGAAGGGAAAAGGGAAAAAAGTTGTTAAACTCGAGGTGGTTGAGAGGGAAAAAGGGACAAATCCTTTTACAGAAAAAAAGAAAAAGGGGGACAAGGGTCCGAAAAAGAGGAAATAAAACCATCCTTCTAGAGGGGAAAGGGGAAAAAAAAAAGAGCAGTAATTCTACTAAGAAAGGAAAGGGGGGAAAAGAGGGGTAAAAAGACAATCTTTGGTGGGAGGAAAAAAAAAGAACCGAAACTACTGTTTTCTGAAGAAGAGGAACAAGTAAAAAGCTCCTTTACCGAACAAAGGGTTTCCGGATATGGAGAAAAAAAAGGGAGGGGAATAGTGAGCCTTAACCGTAAAAAGGGGGGGGGAGAAATCGAAGCCCAAGGAAGGAGAAGGGAGGAAGGTAAGAAATCTCAACGCAAAAGGAAAAAAAGACTTTATTTTCCGTTGAAGAGAAAGAGGAAGGAATCAATAGAAAGAAAGGACAAGTCTCTGTTCTTTCTTCGGGGGGAGGGGGAAAAACGCCAGCCTTCCAAAAAAAAAAAAGCCTCGGAGAAGAATTCAACCCCCCCAAAAAAAAAAGAGAAAGTAGGAGAGGAAAAGGAAGAAAAGGAAGGCTTCTCTACTCTAAAAAGGAAAAAAAGAAAGAATCCTACTTTTACTCCAAGGGAGGGGGAAGAGAAAGGAAAGGGTAAAAATTGTTTCTATCCATGAAGGAAAAAAAAAAGGGGTGTCCTTGGGAAGAAGGGAAGGGGGGGGGGATAAAAGGAGGAAAAAGAATAGAAATCGTTTTCTTCTATGCATAAAAAGGAAAGAAAAAAAAAGGCCGCCCCTACTAGCGGGAAAGGGGGGAAAAGGGAATGATTCGGGGGGGGAAGAGAGGGGGGGTTTATGATCCGCCTTCCACAAGTACGGTGGGAAAAAAGGAAAAAAAGGGTATTTTTTCCCCTTCGGCCTGAACAAGAAGGAAAAAAAAAAGGAAAGCAGAGACGGAAGGGAGAGAAAAGGGGGGTGATCTCACCTGCGGGCAGGGAGAAAAAAAAAAAAGGGGGGACCACGTGGTATTGTACACATAGGGAAAAACAAGGGGGAAGACTCCCCTTATTCTCAGACAGGGGAAAAAAGGTTGTCCTTACAAAAAAAAAGAAGGGACCAATGAAGAGTTTGTTTATGCTTGTGCTCAGGGGGGGGAGAAGGGAGGGGAAAAAAAAAAGAAGAAAAAGAACCAAAAAAAAGAAAAGGAGGTAGGGGCCTGGGAGGGGGGGGGGGGGGCGTGACTGACTTGCGGAAAAAAGGGAAAAAGGAGCTTGTCCTGGAAAAAAGGAGGAAGAAAGCCTGTTCCTGACAAAAAGGGAAAAGGAGCCCCATCACACCGCAGTTAAAAAAAGAAAAAAAAGGGAAAGAACAGTTGGGAAAAGCCATCCCCCGTCCCCCCAAGAGAAAAGGGAAAGAAGGAAAAGGAAAAAAATTTGCTAAAAATTATGTCAACCTGCAAAAGGGGGGGGGAAAGAAAAATGAGTGGAGGGGGGGAAAAGAGAGAAGGGATCTACCTGCGGGGGGGGGAAGAAAAGAAAGGAAAGGAGGAAACAGATCAACGCCGCCGTGGGAGGAAAAAGAAGAAAAAAAGGGGGGAGAAAAAAAATAACAAAAGGAAGGGGATTCTTAATCCCTCCTCCTTTATTTTTTTTGGGGGAAAGAAAAAAGGGATCTTTGGATTACGGGGAAGGAAAAGGGGAAGAGAGCAGCAACGGAAGAAGGAAAAAAGCGTTCGCTTGCCCTTCTCTGGGGGGAGAGGAAGAAGGAAAAAGTTGACGGGTGATTTTGGCTGGAAAAAAAAAAAAAGGAAGGGAAGGGGTAAGAAAAAGAGAGGCTGGCTTCTAATCAATGGGGGGAAAGGGAGGTGTTTGCCTCGGTAGGAAGAAAAAAGGAAATAGGAAGTTCGCAGGGAGGAAAGGGAAGAGGTATGTCATTTTTCGGACGAAGGGAAGAAAAGAAGAAACTCTTGACGAAATCCGCCCCATATAAAAAAAAAAAGGAAAAAAAACCAAAAAAAGAGGAAAACTTTACTTATCTGGAGGGGAGAGGGAAAGAGAAAAAAAGGCGAATTGCGATTGGGGGTGGGGGGGGGGAGAAAACAAGGGAGCAGAAGTCAGGGAAGAAGAGGAGACTGTAACATTACGCGGAGGGGAAAGGGGGGGAAGAGAAGGGCGTGCCTGTATTTCAGAAAAGAGAAAAAATCAAAAAAGAAAAGGGGATGGTTCTTCTTCGAAAAAAAAAAGAGAGGGGGGGAAGGGCCCATTTAACTCCCTGGGGAAGAAAAAAGAGAAAAAAAGGGGGAAGACGGAAATATTGGGGAGGAAAGAACTTAATCTTCCCCGTCTGGGGTGGGAGAGGAAAAGAAAAGGGAAGACTCGATTCCAATCTTTCTGCCACAAGGGAAAAAAAAAAAAAAAAAAAAAAAAAAAGAGAAAAAAAAAAAAGATCCATCTGTTTACTACTTTTTTTGTCAGGGAAAGGGGGGAAAAAACCGGCCCACGCTGTTCATGTCAAGGAAAAAAGAAAAAAGCAGGTGGGAAAAAAAAAGTTTCAGGTCCAAAAAAAACAAAAGGAAGAGAAAAAAAAAAAAATCGCATTGCAGGCAGGAAAAAGGGAAGGGAGGAGAAAAACATGATAGATCCAGGGAAAGGATGCCAACTAATTGGCCACCTTTCCAAGAAAGGAAAAGAAGGAAAAAAAATGAACATCCAAAATTGCGGAAAGAAAAGGGGGGGAAAAAAGGTACTGAAAAAAGGGGGGGGGGGGGTGTTTTCTTCAAATGCTTTTACACGGAAAAAGGAAAAGAAAGAAGAAAAGGGGTTCGAAAACCCTTCTGAATGCCGTCGATAGAAAAAAAAAGGGGAAAGGAAATTTTCAGGAAAGAAAATAAGTAAACCATTTATATCTAATCACCGAAGAAAAAAAAGGGAGGAGGGGGAAACGGACCACGCGTATACCGGTCCCGTGGGGAGGGGAAAAAGCATCGGGGAAAAAACCGTCTTCGCCTGATAAGAGAAAGAATGAGCATGAACTTTCCTAAGGAAAAGAGGAAACAAAGGAAAGAAAGAAAAAAAAAAAAAAAGGGTTGATACCTTATCATCCGGAAGAATGAGGGGAATGGGGGAAAAGAAAAGCCGCACCCCTCCTTCCTGGTTAACAAGAAGAGGGAGGGGAAAAAGAAAGGAAAAACAGAAACGGAAAAAAAAAAAGAAGCCCATTATTCTTTTTCTGGGGAAGAAAGGAAAAAAAAAAAAATCGGCTGGTGAAAAGTACCCTTACGGGGAAAAAAAAAGGAAAAGAAAGAAAAAAAGGAGAACCTGAAAAAAAAAAAAAAGAGCTCTTGCCCACTATTCTAATGCCGAAGGGTGAAAGGGGGAGAAAAAGATGGTACTCTTTGAATCTTTCGCCAAGGGGGGGAGAAAGAAGAAGTGAATTGAAAAGAAAAAAAAAAAAAAGGCGTTCCGCTTCTGCTTTGCGCCCGACAAGAAAGAAGGGGGGAAAAAAGAGAAGGCAATTAAAAAAAATTCTAAAAAAAAGAAAAGAAAAAAAATAGACAAGAAAAGGAAGGAAAGAAGGAAAACAGGCCGAGAGAAGAGAGAAAAAGAGAAAAAGAAAAACAGAAAGCTTGAACTCACGTTTTTTCCAGAAAAATAAAAAAGGGGACGGTGATAAAGGGAAAGGGAGGGTGTCCTCACCCTATTCAAGAGTACAGGGGGGGAAAAGAAGGGAAAAAAATTCCGGGACACCTTCAAAGAGAAAAAGGGATTCAAAATTTTCCGGAAAAAAAAAAAAAAAAAAAAAAAAGGAGAAAAAAAACCCCTGTCTGTCGGCAGGGGGAAAGGGAAAAAAAAAAGGGGAGTTGAAAAAAGGAAAGGTGGCTCGTCTCGCCGCCTGAAAAAGAGAAAAAGCTCGTCATAGAGCGGTTGAGGAAGGAGGAAGGGGAAAAAGGGAAAAAAACCCAAAAGGGGAAAAAGGGGAAATTCCTGTGTTCCTTCCGGAGGGAGGGGAAAGGGAAAAGCCTAAATTCCTTCTGAGAAGAAAAAGAAAGGGGGGGGTAAGGGAGTAATCCAATTTTCGATCAAGGAAGGGAGAGAGAGAAAAAACGATGCAGCGATTCCGGGAAGAAGGGAAAGAAAAATTCATGGAACGACTTTTTAATTTTTTCACGAAAGAAAGAACAACAAGGGCCCCGGTATCAAGGGAAAGGGGAAAAGAAGAAAATAACCAACCGATAACTTGAGAAAGAACAGGAAAAAAAGAGGGGGATCGTATCCTCCACTTCTAGGAAAAAAAAAAAGAAAGAAGGAACTGAATGGAAAAGGGGGAGAAAAAAAAAGGGTCCTTCGTCGTATGAGAACTATCGAAGGAAAAAAAGGGGAGAAGTACGTTTTTTTTTCGAAAAAAGAAGGAGGGGAAGAGGGGCGCGGAAAAAAAAAAGACAAAAACAACCTTCCTGTCCGGAGAAAAAAGAAAGAGGGAAGGGGTACCCAACAGCCGGCATCGGAAAAAAAAGAAAAGGAAGGAAGTGGGGATTCAAAAGGGAAAAAAGGAGGGGACATCATTTCACCTTTTTCTCTGAGGGAAAAGAAAAAGAAGAAAACCAGAAAAAAGGGGGTTTTCCCTCCTGCCCATGGAAAAAGAGAAAAAAAAAGGAAGGAGGGTTCCAGCACCAAGAGGAAGGGGGGATTCATTTGGAGGAGAAAAAAAAAAAGGACGAGCCGGTCCCATCATTACAGCGGAAAAAAAAGGGGGGACCGGGACCCACTAACTCCAGGAAAAATCTACAGAAAAAAAAAAAAAAACCGGCTGTAAAATTACGCAGGGGAAAGAAAAAATGGGTTCACAAAAAGAAGGAAAAAGCCTTTGCTCCTCCATCTTGGGGGAAAGGGGAAAAAGAAAAGGGGATATATCACCAAAAAAAAAAAAAAAGGAGGGAAGACGTGTGGGGAGGAGAAAATGGGAAAAAAAACTTTTCCTTCTTCCCGGGAAAAGGAAAAAAAAGGTAAATGGCCGCCAAAGGAAAGTTGGAAGAAAGGAAATCTTCATTTCGAGGGGGGGAAAGGAAGGTAGGAGGACAATTGTTCCACCTGAAAAACAATAAAAGAAAAAAAAAAAAAAAAAAAAAAAAAGAAAAAAAGAAAAAATTTTTGTC
>Ga0179593_1774183_pt1 | contig 22849 bp, 31 predicted proteins | sample CZODoug2_1_08_16_FD_185931 | JGI IMG/M metagenome (GOLD analysis project Ga0179593, IMG submission 185931) | Vadose zone soil fungal communities from Angelo Coast Range Reserve, California, USA - CZODoug2_1_08_16fungal (PacBio error correction) | ecosystem: Environmental > Terrestrial > Soil >...
TCCCCGGAGAAGAAACCAGCGCCTTGGTTTCGAAGCGATCCGGGCCGGACGCGCCGAGAACGATGAAGGGGTCCTTTACTATGCACTGTCGAAAAAAAGGGGGGTGGCGCTGGCTCGATCCTATGAAGAAAAACACTACTCCAACGACCATCGCCTGGCGCTCTCGAAAAAGTCTCTACTCAGGTGCCACTGTCACGGATGGGTAGGAGGCTTCTTTCAAGAAGGGGACGCCATCATTACCTCATTTCTTTTGAGGAAAAAAGAAGAGCTCTCTCCTTCATGGGGGGAGAGGGAAGGCCCGCACGATCCGGTCTCTTAAGAAAGTCCCAGCTCCTTTCTATCTGGGATTGGGTATCGGTCGGCCACCAGATCACGGAAGTGCTATGCGGCTCAAAGAGCAAGCGTCGTCGGGGGGAAGATCTCAACAGAAAAGGTTCCGACCCTCGCGAAGGGGACAACATGGCTCAATCGCGTTAACCTCAAACAGGGGAGCCGTCGTTACGGCTTCGTCCCAGAGATTGGCCAGAAGGCGCGTCGGAGAGTCACGAAGCCTTTGCTGCGTGGAGAGACACATGTTAACGTCGGAAGGAAAGGAACGTGCTCCTCCGCGCGGCCCCCCCAAAAGGAGAACTCGTCGGTCGACCCGGTCGCGACAAAATGGAAGAAGCACCGACTCTCTCGCGGGAAAGTAGACGAGTCCAGGTCGCCCGCTCAAGAAAAGAAAGGGGAAGTCTGAACTCGACCGCTTCCAGGAAGGAGGGGGGCACAAGAGAAAGAGTCTATCGCGTCGACCTGTTTACCCTCGGGACAAGAGAAACACCCGCCGGAGGGGAGTTGTTTCTTTATTCCCAAAAAATCTCAAGATTCGCCCGAAAACAGAAAAAAAAGGAGTCTCTTCTACCAAGATCACGTGGGCCTCGTGACGATTCTCGAAGACCTTCTCTTTTCTCCCTGTCGCGCAAGGGAAGAAAAGGAAGGGATTCCTTCTTTCCCCTCTCGTCTCCGGAGAGAAATTTCTGGTTCCTGCTTACCTGAGAGGAGGATGATATTCTCCGGCCCCCGTCAAAAGAGATCTCGAGCAACCATCCTGAAGAAAGAAACTCATCCGTCCATCTTGTCAGTACTCATCGCCCACAAAGGAAAAAAAAGAGACACACCGCTGGGTTGGCCGCTACGCTTAGGATAAAGGGCCGCACCACATGTGATCACTTGAATGGGGGGAAAAAGTTGTAATTGGTGTCGTAGTGAACATTGGCTGTTCGCGTTCGGGGGATACGGGAAGGGGTCTTCCTTTCCTCGTTCTGCAAGAGCTCAGCTTTGAGCTCGTAGGTGGGGAGAGGAGTCAATTCCTCTGAAGGTTCCCGTCTTGTCAACAGAGCGTCGGGGAGGAGTCATATCCTCGTCGTCGAACGGTGTTGTGCCGCAAAAAGGAGACACGTTGGTTCGAGCGGCGAATGCAAGAGGCGAACATGCAGAGATCAAAAGTGGAGCGATCAAGGTACGCGGGCTGCACCGAGGAAGACGCGCCTGCCCGAGAAAGCCCGCGTCGTGACTATAAAAGGGGAGAAAAAAAAAACTGGGTCGAGAGGAACAACCTACCGATCACTGCCATCAAAGGCAGCATCCATAAAAAGGACCGCCAGCTTCATCTACTCATCCAGAAAAACAGAAAAATTCGAACAAGTTCCTCTTCTCTCCTTTCCCAAAGGAAAATCTCTCGTGCTTCGGGGTCGCCTTCTCCTCCCCCCCTTCTTGGGGAAGCTTGCTGGTGCCTAAAGGGGAGATTCCTCGGAGCATTCGGGCTCGCGACGTCACAAGGAAAAAGGTGTGCCATGGCGAATACAACATCGTCGGCTACCCCGGGGAAAAAAAAAAGGCTTCTCCGGGAACCACCAATGGTCGCTACGTACGACGACGCGAAAGGGGGGAAGATCATAACTAACATAAGAGGCCCGACGGCTTTGGGTCTGCGACGGCAAAGAGGGGGGGAAAAAAGACACACGTGGTCCGCTTCACCATGATCGAGGAAGAAGAAAGAAGGGGAGGCTACACGTCGTTCGCCGGCAACAAGGGCTTTGCATCTGAGAGAAAAGGAGAAAAAAGAATCAACAACAAGATCATCGCAACGAAGGAAAAAAAAACATCACATCTACCGCGGGAAGGGAAGCAACCACCATAAAGGCGTCGAACGCGTTCTACGCCTTGGGCCTGACTCCTTCCTAAGAGGTCCCCTCTACCTTCAAGGGGGGAAAGCAGGGCTTTTTCTTCTGTATGAGGGTATCCTTCTTTGGGGCACGTCGTAGGTCGCCTCCACCACCAGGCTGAGAGAAGTGCTCCAAAGCTTCAAACTCCCTCGGTGCCCGATAGGGCCTTTTTTTGTTCGTATGTCTAGAAAAGGGTCAAGAAACGACTTCCGAACACGTCATCGCGTCCAACCAAAAACGAGAAAAAAAAAAGCGGCTCGGTCCTCCGAGCCCCGATCAGGAAACCGCAACCGGGTCACCCATAACTGAAAGAAAGGGGGGACAGCGAGGCGAGAGGGGAAGATCTCCCCTTCTTTCCCCACTACTCAGGGAAGGGACAACTATTTTATCCATCCCCTACGATAAAAAAAAGAAAAAGAAAGGAATCTGTAACCTTGTCGGACGTTCTCTATTTGGGAAAGGGGGGAGGGGACCGTCGTTTCAGTGGGGAACGTATCTAAAAATGGCGTCGTCCGACTGCTCGGAGTAGGGGGAGGAGGTGACTTGCGTCGCACGAAAAGAAGGGAGCACACGACTACCTCCGTTGACACGCAAGGTCTCCAATAAACGTAGGGAAATGAAGGGACGGCACGGGACTGGAACGCACCTCCTGACCTCGGCCTTCACACCTGACGTGACAAAAAAAGAATTGTTCTCTTTTCGACGCTGACGAAAGAGGGATCGATCTGTTTCAACGCCTGGGACTTCGGCGACGGCCCATCTCCTCCCGCAGAGGGAGAGAGATATGGGTGCCTCGCCGAATCCCAGGCAACAAACAGATCGAGCCGTCGTGTCAAACAGAAGGGGGAAGAACAGAACTAACCGCGATCAGGGGAAAAGGAGGTGTGAAGGCAGTGTCCGCGGTTCGTTCATTCCCGTTCCTGCCTGGAAGGGGATGGGGGAGAACTCGGGTTGTCACCCGGCCTGGTTCTTCGTGTCCAAAGGAAGTCGGCGACGACGTAAACGGTGGTCGCGACTCCCGAGCCGTCGTCGAACCGGGGAGAGTACCTTCCATTATGAAGAAAACGACTGACCCATCGGGCTTCGACGCTACGAACTGGAAGAAAGGAAACTCTCTCTGCAAGGGGGGGTGAAGACCATGGTCGACTGCCGCGTTTGTGATCGGCTGGATCCCCTCGTTGAAAATCCCCGGCGTCGGGGTGACCGAACAGAAAAAAAAGGTCGATGGCCAGGGGAGTTTACGGCGGATCAGTTCTGGGTGAAAAAAGAGAAAAAAAGTTCTTATCTGGATAGGGAAGGCCGTCGCTTCAGTTGGATGCCGTTCGGGGGGGAGTGGAACGTTGTTCGGGAAGGGAGTGGAAAAACTATCAAAACCTTCTCTAATCTCACAGGACCCATAAAGACCGGAAATATTTTCTTTTCGCTTTTGGGAAGGGGGGGGTGTTCTCCACGACACTTCTGTTCACTCTGCCGGAGAGAGATCACTCGCCGGTCTCCTCTTTGCAAAAAGGGGTCGGTTACCTTTTTGGAGGGCAAGGAAAACGGCGTACACGCGGCAGACGCCTCGAGGGCCAAAAAGGGGGGCGTGCTTACGAAGGAGGAACGCGTTCACGGGTGGTTGGGGGGGGGGAAAGGAGGTGCCGATGATCTTGTGTGGGAAAGGGTGAGATGGTCCCTCGGCCCTCGCCCATGGTTGCCGCCGTACGACGGGGAGGAATGAAAAGAGCCGATCATGTTGAAGAGGGGGGAACCAGGTCGACTCCCGTTACCCAGATTGCCGATCGGGGGAAAAGTCGGGCCGGAGCCAGAGAATGGGGGGGGGTCACGTTGTGTTCCGGTGCGGAAAAAGGGGGAAAAAAATAGCGACAAAAAGAACGAGAGAACGTTTGCTGTTCGCAGGTCGCCGACGATGTTGTAGGGGAAAAGCCTGGATAAGCACCCGCTCGAACAAATCGGGAAGAAAGACGGCTTCCGTTCGTGGTGGGGGGAAAAGACTGAAGGCAAGAAAACACGGACCTTTTTATGGGTCCTCCTTTCCCTGGGAGTAGGAGAGAGAAGAACCGTGGAATTGTCCTTTGGGAAAGCCGGACTTTGCAAAACTCTTCCTTTCCGGGGGGGGGAAGAGGACTTGGCTGTCATTCCGTAGAGGGAAAGATCTCCTGTTCCCTTTAAAGAGCCCTCATTTGCTTTCTTTTCCCGGACGGGGTAGGGGCTCCCTCCCTTTTTGGGGGACGTCTCTGGTCATTCCCTACAAGAAGAGGGTCTTTTGCCGGGGAGAAGAATCCCCTTTAGGCTGTATGGGAAGGGCTCGTCTTTATGTTCGTTTTCTGTCCGTCTTTCCCTTTGGCGTTGTCGGGAAAGGGAGAGGGCTTTCACCTTTCTCCTCGCGGTTAGAGAGAAGTGGAGGAGACCGCTCGCAACGGCACGTGCCGGCCGACGTTAGGAACAAAAAAGGAAGAGGCGTCCTCTGAAATAGGTAGGTTGAGACGAAGTTACACTCCTCGGACAAGGAGGGAAGGGGAGGCAACGACCTACTATCCGCCTTATTCCCTCGGAAAAGGTCGACCAAAAACCCGCCCCGAAAGAAAGACCGCTAAACAGAGGTCACTAACAACCTTACAAACAAAACCGAACAGGGAAAAAAGGGGGGGGGGAGTCGAAAAAACACGAAAGGTGATCCTAATCGTCTGCTTGGGGGGGAAAAGAGAAGGTTTTTCTCATGTGACTGGGCTCTCGGTTTTTCTTTCTTCATGAGGACACTCTTGTCGGGAGAGAGGACCTGGGCCTTTCTTTTCCAGAGGAGAAGGATTTTTTGGTGAGAAAAGGAAAAGATTTCTTCATCTCTTCGGAGGGGATATCTCTCCGTGGTTGCGCGCGGGGAATTGGTTCCTCCTGTGGGAAAAGGAAGACCGCCTTCTCCTTGCTCGAAGGGGGTTTCCGCTCGCTTCCCTCCGCGTGTGATGGGCTCTTCTCCACGGTTGAAGAGAGGGGGACCTTTCTCTCCCGGGTCTTTCTCTTTTCCGTTTCAAGGTAGGGGAGAGAGAGATTGCCTCATCGGCCCCAACAAAGGGTGGTCACCGTCGACGTCTCCCCCAGGCGGGGGGGGGGAAAGGTGCGTTCTAAATCCGCGGGGAAAGACTCACTAACATCTCTTGGGGTGAAGAAAAGTTTCAGGGGTACTATACATATTTTCCACCCGTTCAGGAAAGAAGGAGGAAAAGAAAGGGGACTCGCTGCAGGTCCCTACTTCTTTAATTCTTCTCGGAAGAAAAAGAACCTTCTCCTTCGGGAAGACACGGTATCTTTAAAACTCTTTTCCCAGGGGCTCCCCTTTATGAGACGAGCTAGTCTTTGTGATGATAGGGATAAAAAGGAAAGGCTCCCGGCGGGAGGGTGGATTAACGAGTTGGGGAAAAAAAAAGAGCTGGAGGAGGGCACGGCAGGTCCGAGGGTTCACCTGGTTGCCAGAAAGGGGAGAAGAGGAGGTTGTGTATCAGAAGACAGGACGCTGACGCCTTCTCGGCAAGAGGAAAGGAGACGCTCACAGAATCGAGGGGAGCGTGGGGAATCATGTTTGTGACCATAAAAAAAAAAGAAAAAGGTGCCCGCTGAGGGCAGGGGAAAACAGCGTCGTGTTCAGCGATCTTCACCGACCGACGGGGAAAGAAAGGGAGCTCCCGCATCAGCAATGCGGGGGGGGGGGGGGGGCCGCGGCCACACCCGCAAGAGGAGAAGAAAAATTCCGAAAAAGAGAGCGCCGTCGGATGAACGTCAGGCGAGCTTAGGAAGGGCAACGCACTGCGGAGAGGGCGTGAGACGCGAAGGAAGTGACCGCTGCAGGCGCACCCGGGAAGAGTCTTCGGGGGGGGATTCTTGGCTTTGGCGTCGGAAAGTCTGAAAAGAAGCGAGATACCAACATCGCACATAGAGGGGAGTGGTACGGATAGTGAAAGGAAAATGGTCTCAGGATCTCTTCCTTCGGCTCGTAAGGGAAAAAAAAGAGATGCACTGGGGGGGAAAAAGAGAACTGGTAGCGGCGTCGCTCGGAATCCGAAAAAAAAAGAGAAAGAACACCAACTTAGGAGGAGGAAAAAAGAAAAAAAACATGATCTAAGTTATTACCATCGCCGTGGGGGTGAAGGGGAGGTGCATCTGCTATCTGGCGTATAGAAAAGGGAAAAAGGAAGAGGCGAGACATTGAAAAAAAAGAAGGGCACTGCTCCTTCCTCAAGATGAAATTACGGGAGGGAGTGTGATATCGAGCCGATGACTGACTCAAAAAGAAAAAGACCTCTAGACTCGCTCGAGGAGAGAAAGAAGGTCACGCGAATCGTTCACGCCGCCGCCGAATAAGAAAAGGGGGGCATCCTACTCTCTTCTCGACCGCCGAAGGCGCTCGATCCGTCGCGTAACTGGAAAAAAAGAAAGGGGAGTGGCGCGGGTACGGAAGGTTCCGGCACCATATCACTCCGCCTGGGGGGATCACGCGAGCTTCCCCGGTCGTGAGGGGGGAAAGGGGAGTAGCTTTGAGACCTCGCGCTTGGGGGGAGGAAGGGAAAAAAAAAAGGGGGGAAATCTTTGACCTCGATCCGGTGAAGAGAAAAAGGAGAGTACTTGCCGAGAAGGCTGTCGTCTTAATAGATGGGGAAAGAAAAGGACACGAAGCCCACAAGGAGGAAAAATCATCGTTCGAGCAACCAGAAATTCTAAGAGGGGGTCCTTTCTCGCGCCAGAAATCGCCACGTTTCTCCCCTCGAAACTCCCCTGCGGGAGAAAGGAGCGCCCCACTCTTCTCGTCTCCAAGGAAGGGGGGGGACTCTCTCGTCAGAAAGCTGAGACTAAGAATGCCCATCGTTGCAGAAGGAGAAAAAGGGCCGTCATCATCCGGTGCAGGAGCGAAACGCACCGCCTTCCAGAATTCTGGAAGGGGGGGGGGGATGCGCGGAAAAGAGCTCGGACGGGGACCCTTTGGGGGGAAAAGAAGGCTTCCTTCATGAAAAAAAAGCTCACAGGGGAAATCTTTTCGGGAAAAGCTTCCTCGGATTGAGGGCGCCCGCCCAGCACCCCCCCGTTGGAAAAGGGGTCCCGGTCGATCAAAGTACTCTCCCCTTTTTGCCGGGGAAGGGCTTACATCTAAGTGGGGGATGCCCTAGTTCCGCCTCTCAGAGGGTGGAGGGTTCACTTTCTCTCCGGGAAGGGGATTGTCATTAGGGCACACCGGGAAGAACTTCGAGAGGGGAATTTTCCGGGAAAGGGGGAAATCGGAAAGACATTCCCCTTTTGGGGTGGAGAGTATCCCTTCGCCGAGAAGAAAGAAAACCACTTTGTCCTCAAACCAAAAAAAAAGGGGGCCCTCTCCTGTCAAGGATAATTAAGCTTTCAGAGAAAAAAGACTCCTAGTCACGTGAAAAAGGATACAAACCCTCCCTCTTGGGGGGTGGAAAAGGAGGAACTTCTTATCCCTTTTCGTGGGGGGGGGGGGGGAAGATTCACTGAATTTGGCGGTTTTGTTGTAAGGTTGAGAAATGCTGTAGGGGGCGGTGCTCGTTCGGGTTTTCTGGGGCAAAGGGAACTGTTCGGGACACTGAAGGGGAGAAGAAGGAGAGGTTCCTTCTTTGGCAGGAAAGGAAAGGGGACCTTCCGTCTTCAATCGAGAAAGAAAAAGGATCCATCAGTACTCGGGAGGGTGGCCTCACGCGCCGCACTTTCCTTTTCTATCGGGGGAAGGAAAAAAGAAGGAGTCGCCTTTCACTACCCATCCAAGTGGGAAAGGAAAATCACTCCGTTACCAGTCTTCACTATAATCGAAAGTACTACTCTCCTGCCGGAGACAAAGCCCTTCCGGCTTTAAGACTTGTACACCCAAAGGAGAAGGGAAAAGGCGATCACTCCATCAGACAGAGGGGGGGGGAGATCCAGATGAAGGTTCACCGGAAAAAAGAAACTTCATCCAGGAACGAAGGAGAAAACACTACCTGGGCCTCTTCCTCTCGGGGGAGGGAAGAGATCTCTCCGAGACGGAGGTCCCTTCGTAAATTCAAGCAACTTATGTTTGTCACCTGGAGGGGGAAAAAAAAGAACAACTCTGGGGGGGAAAGGTCCTTGTCTCCTACGAAAAAGAGGAGAAGGAGGGGTTCTTCATACGAAAGACACGACAACATCGTCGCGACCCCTGTTACTCGAACAAGGAAGGGAAATGAAAGACTTTAACTCCCAAAAAGGGGGAAGGGAAGGGACTACTCCAGAAACAACTGATCCAGAACAACAAGAAAGAGAAGGAAAAGGAAAAAAGTTTCTGCTATCGTCAAATTCTGGGAAGGGGGAGGGGTCCATCTTCCCCATTAAGGAGAAGGGACAGAGCTCAACTTCGTCGGCGGCAAACAGGGGGGGAAAAAAGAGAGAATCTCCCCAACTAATCGGGAACGCTCAACAACAAGGAAACAACCTCGGCAGAAAAAAAGAAAAAGAGGGGAGCCTCGGACTCCGAAAGACTCACTCAACCAACCCTAATCTTCGGAAGAAAGAAAGAGGTCTCCTCTTCTACTCCGTGTAAGGGCCAACACTTTCACCGTACAACTTCATCGTTAACAGCGGAGGGGGGAAGGGCGTAATTTCTTTCACGACAGTGTAGGGGGGGAAAAGGACCCGGCGTTGCTACAAACTTAACTCCCTCGCCAAAAAGAAAAGGTGTTGGGGGGGGAAAAGGAGTTTCAAGACCACAGGGCCCGAACAATTCATCGCGTAGAAAAAAGGAAGGTGTCATCCAACTTACGCCACCCAACGGAAGAGGAAGGAAAGATCCATATCAGAGGGACCTACCTCAAACCTTTAAGAAAAAGGCTCTATCCTCTACACGATCGGGACACAGAAAAAAAGAAAGAGATCACCCTCGTTAGTGACACTACTGCTTTACCACTCTCCAAAAGAAAAGAGAAATTCACCAACTCGCAGTAGGGAAAGAAGACGGAAGTGTCGCTAGTGGGAAGTGTGAACTGTTCGTCTCTTCGGGGGAAAAGGAAATTCTTTTCCGGCATGACGGGAGGGAAAAGAGGACTCCGAAAATAAGTTAGTCCTCGACCATCCGGAAAGGAAAGACGCCCTTACCAGTGTGAGGAACACCGGCAAGGTTGACAACCTCCTAGGAAAAAGAAAGGTAAAAAAAAAAAACATTTGGGGGGGGGGGGGGGGGGGGGGGGGGGGGGGGTGTTATGGGGGGGGGGAAAAGAAATAAAAAGCGTTCCTCACACCTACGTTCACAAGGAAGAAAGGAAAAAACGCTTCGAAATAGGCTACACCTACTTATCTATCTTTCTGTAAGCACGGAGAGAGGAAGGAAAAAAGAAGAGCAACAACAACAACGGAGGGGGACAGTCGCCGGTCAAAGGCTTTATACACTCTCTATCCTGCACACAGGAGGAGGAAATCTTCTAACACCAAGGAGGAGAAGAGTACCGGTTTTAGGCCGGATTTCTTCTTTTCTTTCATGAAAAGGAGGAAGGGGGGAGTTCTTTTATAAATCGGAGGGGGAAAAGAAAAGGGGTCGTCGTGTCCAAACCGAGCTGGTAAGAATGTCGGGGGAAAAGGGGAGAAGGTATTTCTCGACTCCCGAGAAGGGGGGAACATCTCTATATTACTTCATGAAAAGAAAATAACGTGACTAAGAGAGGAAGAAAAAAGCGACGACCATTTTAAAATTTCCAACTCACTCTCAAGAGAGGAGGAGAACGTTTCCCTTTTCCGGAAGGGGAGTCAGGGATCGGAGCTGATCAAAAGACGTTGACGGTGGTCCCGGCGGGAAAGGGGAGCGAGGTCGATGACAGGGGGGGGGAAAAGGGTCAGCGGTCGAGTTCGGGGGAGGGGGGAGGTAGTGGAGGAGAGGGAGGAATAACCGCCGGCGGTCATTTGGAAGGGGAAAAAAGGGGGTGTAACCGCTGAAGGGGGGGAACGACGTGTTTCTTGACGAGCCCTGACAGAAAAGAAGGGGGAACCCCATACCGCGTTGGGCAAGGGGGGAGGGGGTAGCACGCCGATGAGTTTTCGCCACAAAAAAAGAGGAAAAAAGGGGAAAGAAATCATCACGGGGCCGCTGTTCGATGACGTGTTCGGTGACCGTGTGAGCAGGACGGGGGGGACCAAAAGGCGCACGCGGAATGACGGCCTCGAGGTTTCAAAGCCGTGAGGGGGGGGAAAGAGAGAGAATTCGCCGCGCGCGTGATGGTTGGTGGGGAAGTCTTTTCAGGGGTTGTGAGCGTTCCCTATCCTGTGTGAGATCAGAGGGGGAAAAGGGGAAACGGGAAAGGGGGGGGGCCGACGACGTTGATCAGGTAACCCGTGCCGGAAACGATCCATGGTGAAGCTGGGGACAAAGGTAGTGTCGACGGCCGTGACACAAAAAAGAAAAAACGTCTGGCCTTATCCCGATGAGGGGGGGGGTGTCGGTCGGGGGGGCGGAAAAAGGGGAGGGGAGATCGAACAAGAAAAAAAGGGGGGGAGTTCCCTTATAGCACTTTGCCCACGGGTAAAGGAAAACCGTTAGTATAATGTTGTCTTTCCCGAAGGGGGGAAAACAACCGAGAAAGGAAAGGGTGTACTTCTAGACACGAAGGGAGGCGGTTTGTTCCTATTACTCAAGCCGGGGAAAGGGAAGGGGAAAAAGGGCTCCTTTCCCTTAAGAGAAGAAGAAGTCTTGGAATTTTTACCTCTCTTATTAAAGGGAAGGGGGAGTTTTCTCAGAGGGGAAAAAGGTTCCTTAGAGTTTCCTCTTTTCTGAAGGGGAAAAAAGGGATCTTGCTTCGTTGAGGAACGGGGGGGGGGATTTTCTGGGGCTGTTTCTCTTCTTTGTGGGGTTAGGGGAAGGGAAGAAAGAGGCCTGCACCGGGGGGGGGGGACCCTTCTCGGGTAGTGGGTGCCACGTCGCTTCCGGAAGGTCCTTCTCTCCGGGAGAATTCGGGTCCGTTCTGCGGAGTGGGTAGCATTCCGTCCGGCTAGGTAAAAAGAGGGAGCGAAACTGGATCTTGTGTCGTTCCCGTGCGAACGGAAAAAAGGGGGAAAAAAAGAAGGGGAATCGGCAGGAGAAAAAGAAGTGGCCTGCCGACTTGAAACAACCTTTAGGGGGAGGACCGTTCTTATCTCCGAAAGGGTGGGGGAGGGGGGAAACCCTAGTTTGCCCGGAAGGGAAAAAGGGGGGCCTTTCAACTAACCGAAGATGGAGTTAGCCTCCTTCTAACTCGGGAGGGAAGAGACCATTAAAACCCCCCAGTAAGAAAAGAAACAGCAGGTTTCACCTAAGAGGAGAAGTAACTTCAACTTACAAACAAAACCTAAAAGGACAAAGGGGTGCGGTCCAAAAGAAAGTTATCCTAAGCTTCGCGGCCACCGAGGGGGGGGGGGGGGATCTTTGGGGGGGAAGAAAGGAAGGGTGTGTCGTGCGGGATTCCACTATGGAAAGGAAAAAAGGTACCTTTCTTTTCCCCTCCGGGGGGACCTTGTTTGTCAAAAAGCTCTACTATTTTACGAAATCGTTCCGGGGAGGGGGAAGGGCATGCTTCTCTTCGGGGAAGAGCAAATACCCGGCGAAAAAATTCTCAGCGATTGTTCCTCCTAAGGAAGGAAAGTCTGCTTCCCCTACCGGCAGAGGAAAAAAGAAAAAAAAAAAAAACCTACAAAGGATCTCCCGTAGGAGGGGAAGAGGGGAAGGGACGCGAGAAAGCCTCGTTGGAGACGCCCTTTTCTTCTCTGGGGGGGGGAAATAAGGGAAAGGCTCCTTCCTCTCCCCTTCTGTTTGGTTTTTCCGGAACGTTTCTTCTAAATGAGCGTTTCCTCTTCCTTCCCAAGGAAATAGAGGGGGGGGATCCTTCTTTTTTCCTTAAGTGAAGAGGGGTCCCCCTTACTGACTCTGGAGAAAAAAGTTGCTCGCCATGAAAACCTTCCCAATGAAATGTGCAGCGGTCGCTTGTGGAGAAGGCATTCACCGTATTCTCGGGCGTAGCGCTCCGATTTTACCGAGGGGGGGAAAAACTTCTTCGAAATAGCACGGTTTCTTCTTCTCGAGGGGGGGGTTCGCGGTTCCCGTAGGGGGAACTGTAAATCAACCTTTTCGTCCTTTCGAGGGGAAGCGTTACTGTTCGAAAAAGGAAGAATTCTCCGTGTTCCCTGTACAAAGGGGAGGGAAGGATAACGATGATCGAAAAAGCTTCTGGGTCCCTGTACTCCGGGGGAAGGGGACAGGACTACGCCTTCTAATCCGTACGCCTCCTTACCTGGGGAAAAAAGAAAATCTCTCTTTTCCCGAAGATTTAACATCTCCGTTGGTTCCCCTGCTCGGCCAGGAACTTATGTTTCTTCCCCAGATGAAAGGAGTAGGGCTCTCTCTTCAGAACGGAGAGGGGAGGGAATCCTTCTTTCAGAGTCTCCTGAGCCGAAAAGAAGGCTGCTGTTGTCCGATAGAGAGCCTTTCCTCCCTCCGACGGAGGATCCGCTTCTTCTTGGAAGGAGAAAAAAGAAAAAAAATAAGTGCCACGGAAATCGACTAGAAAATTCATTCTTATCTCTATCTGAAAAGAAACGACGAACTGCTTATTCTTAGGGGGGAAAGAAAAAAGGAACAGCGGGCATCGTGACCAGAAAAAAAAAGGAAAGAAGTCGAGCGCAAAGGTTCTTGAAAAATTGGCGAAGCGGAAAAAAGAAGTCCTCGAGATCCTCATCGAAAAGGAGAAAAAGAGTTATTAAGGAGAAAAAAGTACGGACCACTTGTCCGATCGGAAAGGAAAAGGGGGGAATTACTTACCCAGGACTCTATTCACTTCAACTCGGAGAGAGGGGGGGGTAATCTATCTTCGAGACAAGGGAAAGGAACACCAACTTAAGATTACAATAATATATTCAAGAAAAATCTCTATTAATATAGACAGGGGTTCAACGCTTGCGGCTTTCCTAGGGGGGTGACTTTCCTTCACTCCTACGAGGATACCCATTTTCCTTCCCTCCACTGCAGAAAGGAATCCCTCTTCTTTAGAGTGAGGGGGTAATCTATCCGGGTGTTTACTACTCCTCTACGAAAGGAAGGCCTCTCCTACGGAGAAAGGGAATCTCTACTCGAAATGGGGAAAAAGGGGGGGAAGATGACCCCTCTTTCACGCAGGAGTAAAGGGGGGGGGAAGAGGAGGAATCCCGACTCTTCGAGCGCTCCTTAACTTGAGAGGAGGGCGCTCTATCGCGTTCGGGAGAGGAACCGCTCCGTCGTATCTTTGGCTGGAGGAAAAATCCGGGAAAAAAACCGCCTTTGGCTGCTGCAAAAACCGACCTTAAAAAAGGTCGGAAGGTGACGATCTAAAAAAAAAAAAAGGGGGGCGCCCTCGCGAGGAGGGAGGAGGGTCCCCACCATTCTCTGTGAAAAGAACCCATCGTCTGTGGCACACCCGAGGAAGAAGGCAGTTAAGGAGGAGAAAAAGAGAAGTCGTCAGAATAGTCGGCTTCCGTGGCAAAAAAGGGAAAAGAGGAGAGGTTATCAACCAGGGGTGGAAGAAAACGGAATTTCTCTGAGAAAGAGGTGGGTTTGCTCCTCCAAAGCAAAGTCGCCCCTCTTCCTCCACAGGGGGAAAAAGGTGACATTTCTCTGACCAACAACTCGGGAAAAAAAAAAAAAGCACGCGACTCGCTCGCCAGTCGAATCCGTAGACGGGGAACATATGCGCACACGATGAAAAAAAAGGGGAAAGGAAGGTGCATTCGTCTACGCGACCAAAGAGGAAGGAATGTGTTGTCAGGGAGAGATCTCTGGTCGTACCGTTTTTACAAAAAAGGCTCTTCCTTCAGGCAAAAATGCAAAGAAAAGAAAGACCTGTCGAGGTTCTTTCTTCCCCGAAAGGGAAAGATTCTCCCGAGGTCAAAACACTCGTCGGGTTTGTCTCCTTCTACTTCTACAAAAAAAAAAAGGGGGAAGAGGCGTCGCTCTGCGAAAAGGGGAAAAGAAAAAACGTCCTAAGTTCATCAAGAAAAGACGTGACTCCTAGTAGGGCAGTATTACACCAAGAGATCACTGGAACAAAAGGGGTTCTTTGGTCCTAGGAGCGCGACGGAAAGGTCTTATACCTGCCCGCGGTGTCCCGAAAAAAGAAAAAGGAACCATCCGCAGCTAGGAAAAGAAGACCGGTCCTGACTCCTCCGTCCAGCGGGGGAAAAAAAAGAAAAAATACTATCACTTTTCCCCACACCGGAAAAAAACGGTTTAAGCACTCTCGATCCCTTTCGTGAAAAAGAAGAAAAAAAAGAAAAAGGGGAATGTTCGGTTTTGGGGGGGGGGGAGGAGTGAAATTGCGGGGTCGCGGGCGGGGCTCGGGAAAGGGGAAGGGGAGTACCTTGCCGCGGGAAAAGGACTAGGGCTCTTCGTCGTTTGAGAAAGAAAGGAAGAACCGGTCCCTTCGTAGGAAAAAAGAAAACCGATCAGCAGGACTCTTCGGAACTGTGTGGCCTTCCGTTCCGGAAAGGGAAAAAGGGGCGACGGCGATGCCCACCACAAAAGAGGAAAAAGAGAAAAGGGGGGGACACGACCAAGGCCATTTCGCGAGAAAAAAGAGGAAAGGGGCGGCAACTAAATCGCGACGACTACAGAACGGAAAGGGCCTGAACCGGGAAGCGGCTCGTGACGATCTACGGGAAAAGAAAAAAAAAGACCCCCCCGGGGGGGAAAAAGAGGAACACCAAAAACATCACGCCAGCACCAGTGATGTCAAAGGAAAGGGGGCACTTCGCCATCGTCATCGAAGGAGAAAGAAAGACCTTCCGCCTTCCTCTCAATACCACTTCAACTCGCAAGGGAAGGGGGGCCTTCTCCTTCCAAAAAAAAAAGAAAGGGAGAAAGTCATCGGCACCACACTGCCTCGACATTCGTTTCTCCGACGGAAAAAAAAAAAAAGAGAAAAGGCTCATCCTTCTTTTGCGCACCGACCAACAGCCGTACAGGGGGGAGAGAAAGAAATCAACGTTCTCGCAGGAACGCCCGACCACGGGTCAAAAAAAAAAGAAGGCGACGCGACCTACACAACGGGAAAGAAAGGGGAGCCTCTGCCCGACTGTGGTCGTTCTATCTTCAAATCTTGTCACGTCGGAGGGGAAAAAGGGAAAGAGTCACCATGATCTTCTTCACCGGGGGGAAAAAGAAAGAAGAGAAAGCCGATGCCATCTGGAATGAGAGAACGGATCTGTAATCTCAACACGAGGAGAGACAATCTTCCCAAAAAAAAGACCGCTTCGCCTTCGTTACGCACGCAACCACCCAAAAAAGAAAGAAGGGGGCGTTCTCGCGTGACAGAAGGAAAAAAAGACGCCGGCCTCAACCTTCAAAACAACTTCATCTTGAACATCTGCGGTGGAAAGGGGGGAATGCACGACATTTGGGGGGGAAGAAAAAAAGAAAGGGAGTTCTCCCCAACGGAAACTCCCTCTCCCAACGATGAAGGGGTTGAAGAAAAAAGGGAGGTCTCCTTTCCCTCACCGCTCGTCAGGAGAGATCGGGGAGTTACAACCCGAAAGGAAAGAAGGAGGAAAGCTCTAGTCCCTCAGAGCCCATCCATACTAGGAAAGAAACGTTCACCCAGGAAAGAGCCTACACTATCGTTTCGTCATCTCCCGTAAGAAAGGATAAAGGTAAAACCCGACTCCGGGAAAGAGGAAAGGGATCTCTTCCGCTCAGAACCAACTCTCATTCTACCATCGGTAAAGGGAAAAAGGGGAAGGTGAACTTTTCTTCGCGAGAAGGAAAGGGGTCAGTTTCTTTTCCTGGGCAGAAGTATCTCTCTGACCGGCGGAAGAAGGAAAAGGACGACCATCCACCCGAGAAAAGACTCATTACCATTTATGCTGACACGAAGGAAAAAAAAAGGGGAAACCCTCCGTTTCTCGCAAGAACGTCACCCCGAGGAAGAGGAAGAAACGCCTACCGCGGGAAAGGAGAAAGGGATGCACCCTCTAGCGTGTTTCTTGTCTGACGCTTCGAACTCAGGAAAGAAAAAAGGAGTGTCGTAACTCCTGGGATTCGGAGACGGAGAACAGAGAAAAAGGAGGAGGAGTAAAGAGAGATTTGTGCCGTCGCCGGAAAAAGAGGAGAATCTTGTCGCCAGTTCGAAAAGAAAGAAGAAACGGCATGTGGCAAAGTCTGTGTGTGAAGGGAAAAAAAGGAAAAGGGGGAGTTCAGTGAAAGAAAAAGGGACGTGTCGGATCCTCTTCATTTTTCACCCGGAGGGGAAGACGTCACTTTAAGGGGGAAGGGAACGTGCACGATTTTTTCTCTGGAAAAAAGGAAAAAGAAAGGAGGAGAAGAGGTGCCGGAGAGGGGAGATAACCGGTGCCCCTAACTTACAAAAAAAGGAGAACTCTACTCCCATGCAAAAAAGGGGAGAAAGCCCGTCTGGAAAAGGGGGGGAAAAAGGGGGGATTGTACTTCATCGTTGGAGGGACGGGCTTTCCTCGCCCTCAGGGGGGGAGGAGGGGTCCCTTGCGTTCTTTTTTCGGCGCGGATAACAAAGGGGGGGGAGGAGATTTCTCTCTGGGACAATGAGGAGAAGGCGTTTTCGGCTTCTGTCGAGTTCTGGGTAAGTGAAAGGGTGAGGGATCTTTAGCGGAGGACTCTATCCGTCCGGCGTCAAGGGTGGGAAAAAAGGAGTTTTCTCTTGATGAAGTGGGGTCGGGCCAAGATCGTGTAGAAGAAAAAAAGGAAGCGAGGAAAACCCAACCGGCTTTGGCGCGGGGGAGGGGACACGAACGGTTTTTTCACCCCCCTACCCTTCGTGCACCGGGAAAGGGGAAAAAGAGAAGAAAAACGGGAAAAAAAAAAACCGCCGAAGGGGGGGGAAAAGGAGGTTTCTGTGACTCGGGGGGAGGCCTCGGCTCCAAGGGGAAAAAAGGAGGGGAAAACTCTGGCGACGTAAAAGGAAAGAGAAAACCGGGGACTTTTGGTTGCGTGCGTACGAGGGGAAAAAGGCGGGGCGCTTTGAGTTTGGGTGACAGGGGAGGGGGGAAAAAAAAACGAGATCGGTTTTTGATCGTTAAAAAGGAAAAGATCGTTGTAGATCTACGGGGGGGACCTCCCCTGTTTTGCCGGCCCCCAAAAGGGGGAAAAAAAAGCTCCTGGAACAAGGGAAAAAAAAAGAAAGGGGGAAAAAGTGGACCACTTGTTGAGGGGGACCCCGTTACCCCTATTTCAGGAGAAAAAAAGGCCCCGGGCCGGAGCCGAGGAGGGGGGGGAAGGGGGGGGGACACGTTGTTTGGAAAAAAAAGAATTCTGGGCCGTACGTATCGACACCCTGTGGTGGGAGGGGGAAAAGGCTATCCGTTGCTGTTTTCGCAAAGGGGGCCGACGACGAGGGGGTAGAAAGAAAAGAACAACAACGCGAGCCGACTGTGGACCGAAACAAATGTCGGCGGCCGCGTTGGTAGAAAGACTACCACGAAGGTGGGGGGGGGCGCCTTTAACTTATATATATATCTCGAAACTTTTTTTGTGTACATTTCTCTATTCAGGGAGGGGGAGCCTCTTTCTCTTGTGCAAAGGAGGAGAAAAATTCTCCTGGCCCTTATCTTGATTCTGATGGGAGGGGATGGAGGGGAGGGGGGGGGGACCACGTTTTTCTTCACTACCCCCGGGGGGGGGGGGGAAATCGATCTTCCTCCTCCTTTTCTTTCCTGGAAAAGGGAAAAGCGCGGAAGGGATTCTTTCGTCGGGCTCTTTGAAAACCCCTTTCCTTTGGAGAGGGACTTGATAGTTTCGTGCCCGGCAGGAAAAAAAAGGGGGCAATCGCCCGGAGAAATAAAAGAAGGAAAGGCCACTTTCGCACATCCGTTCGACGAACCGGTGAAAAGTAGGACGACTCTATACTACGAAGGGACCCGCGGAAAAAAAAGAAGTTCTTGGAAAGAAAAAAGGAATAAAAAGTCCTCCTGAGGAAAATGTTTTCAATTACTAGAAAGAAAAATAGAAACCGCCTCCCCTAACAAGAAAAAAGATAACATAAGAAAATGAAAAGAAGGACTTCCCACAAAGTAACCTTCCTTTATCACATTTTTTAAAAAAAAGGGGTCCTAAGATGCGGAGAAAAAGAGGAGGTTGGCTAAAAGGTGGGAACGTTGAAAGGGGGGGGAGGAGTGTCTGCCACGTGGACGGAGGTGAAAAAAGGAAGGGGGGACGAGCTTCTTCTGGGATCGACTAGGTCGGCAAAAGCGGGCACCGGGGAAAGAAAAAGGGGAAAATCGCTCGTTACTAGTAAAGTAACCCTTCTACGTAGAAGAGGGGGAAAAATCCTTCATCCTCAGGCCGGGAAAAAAGGGGAAAGGGGACGCCATCTCTCGGAAAGGGGGAGACGATCTCCTCCTTCGGAAAAAAAAGTGAAAAGAGGAAAAACTTCTAAAGATCCCCCTCCATGGTGGGGGTCTTTTTCGGGCCGAAAAAAAGAAAAAAGGAAGGTTTGTGGGGGGTGTCTTGCTCACGAAAACATGAGGAGGGGGAGTTCCTGAAAAGTACGATCACGATTGTCCACCGGGAGGGAAAAAGAAAAAAAGGGGATCTCTTTTCACGAAAAAAGGAAAAAAAAAAAAGAGCTTTCGACCGCATAACCTATGCTGCGGCGGGGCGGGAGAGGAAAGGGGGGAAAAAGATCGTTCTACGTCTGAAAAAAAAGGGGGAGAGAGAAAGTGGTGTCGCGACCCGGGAAGGGTCCTATTTGATCCGGGCCAGGGAAAAAGGAAGGGACTAGATTTTCCGGAGGAAAAGGTTGCTCTCAACCGGGGAATCGAACGCATCTGCTTTCGTGAGAAGGAAGGAAGGACTACGTGCCGGGACAGAAGGGGTACTTAACTAATCCCGAACGGACGTCTCACAGATCGGGGGAAAAGAGGGAAAGAAGGGGGGTGGACCTAAAAAAGTAGTTTTAAAAAAAGCGACGTCTTGTTCCGAAGGAAAAGGCGGGAAGCTCGGTGATCTCCCGGGGAGGAAGGCGTGTCTTGTGGCGAAGGCGCCAGACCCACAGAGGAGGAGAAGAAGCCGCGACCGGAATCGGAAGGGGGAAAAAAAGACTATGAACTTCAAGGAGCTCGAGAGAGAAAAATGCGTATTTCGTTGAGGAAAGGAAGCGGTGCATGTGACCGATGGAAAGAAAGGCGATAATGAAGAAGGAGAGAGGTTCTTTTCGTGGGGGGCTTCTCCCGGGGGGGAGCTTCTCTATAGAAAAAAAGCTCTTCAAAAAAAAACATCTTGAGAGGAGATTAGAAAAAAAGAGGGGGGGAAGGCAGAATCTTCTTTAGGAGGTCCCGAGCCGGAGGGGGAAAAAAAAAACGGCCCGTGGCCCCTTCTCTTGGGAAGGACCTCCTCCTTTTAATCTCGGAGAAAGAAAAAAAGGAAGGGGAAAGTACGCCTCTCTCGTCTCAATCCCGAGAGCTCTCTTCCCAGCGCAGGGGTTCCGCGTGCCGTCATCGCCGGGAAGGGGAAAAAACCCGCCCCCCCAAAGGAGAGAAAAAAAAAGAAAGTGTCCGAGGAAAGCTCCGTCCTCCGGGGAAGGGGAGGGGGCGCTGGGATCGAGGAAGGGAAGGGGGAGCAAATGCCAATAACCATCGCGACCACGCGGGGAAAAAAAAGAGAGAGCCTTTCAGCTGGAAGGAAGAAGAAAAAGGTTCACTTCCCGAGTACGTCATTGCGTGCACCGACTAGAGAGAGGTGAATCGTCGACGGCGCTCGAGACAGGAAAGGGGGGGGAAAAAGGTTCACAGCTCAGTCACCCACAGGAAAGAGGATGCGCAGGGAGGGCCACCATAACTCCTAGGGGGAGAATAGACTCACCTAGAATTAAAAAGAGTCTTTTACTACACTAACCACTTCTCTTTGTTGGGGAAAGGAAATCTTGTGTGGGAAGGAGGAACATTCTATTCCATCTCTTTAAACCCAAGAAGATACTTTTCGCTTAGGAAGGGGCTTTCCTTCCTTCCTTTCCTATAATGCTTCTTAGGGGAAGAAGGGTAAAGGGGGGTCACTACTCTCTGGGAGGGAAAGAAGGGGCGATCACCCATTTTAAGGAAAGTCTAAATTCTCGTCAGAGAGAAAGACGGAAAGTCCACTCTTTCCCCCCAAAAAAAAGAGAAAAAAAAGGAAAAAGCATGTCTCTCAAACTCGTCGATCGAAAAAGAAGAGAGGGGCGTCTGAATCCTGTAGACGATGGGAAAAAAAGAAGAAATCCTCGCCCCCTCCGCAAACGGTTCATGCGGTCGAACGAGGAAAGGGAGGGAAAAAAAGGTTTTTCATTCTAAAAGGGGGGAGAGACCTTGGGACCCTTTCTCGTGAAGAGAAAAAAATCTCCTTCTCCAAAGGGAAAGGGGGGGGAAGTGCTTCTATAAACTTCTCCGCAACTACCCCACCATAAAGGGGGAGAGGGGGGGGGAAAACTTCTACGCACGGATATAAAAGGAAAAGAAGCGATCTCTAACTTACCAAAAAGCCTGATTTCTATCACGGTCGCACAGGGCAAAGTTACTCCTTTTATTGAAGACACCTCTGAAGCACGTCGCCGGGTTTCTTTGGAAGAAAAGGAGAGACCGTGACCCGAATAGGGGGGGAAAGAAAAGGGAAAGCTGTGTCCCGACCTCGTCGAGCAACCAAAGAAAAGGGGGGGAGGTCCTGACCAGAAGGGGGAGAAGGGGAAGAAAGACACACCTCTATCAAGGTCCCCAACGATACAACCGACAAGAAGAGAACTTTTCGGATCCCCGGGGGAAGGAGAAAAATTGATCACTGAATGTGCGGTTTTGTTTGGAAGGGAAGAGGGGGGAGCGGGGGAGGGGAAAAGGGGAGGTTTCTTTTCGCAAAATTTCCTCGTTCGAGAGAGAGGTCTCTTCGTAGGGGGGGGCTTCATGCCTGTCGGCCAGAAAGGACGTCGAAAGTCAACTCCAGGAGAGAAGCATTACCGCGTCAGGTCGAGGGTGTTGCCTCCGTCGGCCCACAGGGAGAAGAGGGGAGAATGCCAAGAGGTCGAACCGAGGAAAGAAAACGAATCCAGTTCAGATCCCCGGTAAGGGGGGGAAAAGGGGAAGAAAAGCTAAAGAATACTCTCCTTCCTAAGAGAAGGGGAAAAGGGGACACTTTACACTACGGGGTACACCCAACCGGGGGGGGAAAGAACACCTACTATCACGCCATCAACGAAGGGAAGGTGAAATTAGGGGGGGAAGCGTTCTCCCTCTATCTCCTTCATCCATACAAAAAAAGACCTCCCGCGAGATGAAAAAAGGTTGCGCGCTTATCTCGAGGGAAAGAAAGAACTTTCCCCTCTCATTAAAAAGAATAGAAGGGCTTCTTTTGAAAGCTTCCCAACTCTTCGGGTGAGGTGATCCTAGGAAACCTTCTTCTCGGGGAAGAATTTTTTCTCCTCCTTCTTCCGAAGAAAAGAAAGAACGTCGGACCGCCCTTTTCCTCAAAAAGCAGGAGCTAGCTTTAACGTCCCCACCACGGTTTTCGCTCGGTACGAAAAAGGGAGAAGAAAAGACGGATCCCGAACCAAAAAGGAAAAAAACTACTTCTTGTCGGGAGATCGGCAATCTGGGTCCACGGAAAAGGGAAAGAGGCACCATGATCGGTGGGCGGCACCGGTTTCCAAGGAGAGAAAAGTAGGGGGGGAAAAAAAGAGAGGGGGGAATCGCAGATCTCCCACGGATAAAAAGGAACGCTAAAAGAGAACTGCAACAAGGGGAAAGAAGACTCACCTCCCTGCGGCCGCGGAGGAAGAAAAGCGAATTCGTCGCCCGCGGGGGAGAAAAGGGGGAGAAAAAAAGGAAAAATCAACACGGTCACCTACACCTTCCGCGGGACAGCGGCGGTGGCGGCTGATGATCGAGAGAGGTGGGAACCACCTCCAAATGAGAGGAGGAACGGAACTCCCCGTCCCAACCGGTCGGGTCTATGAGAAAGGAAAAGGGGGAGGACACTATCTGCCCCCGACCAACTCCATAAAAGAAACTAACTTCATCCAACTACTGGAAAGAGAGGAGGATCCGATCCCGGCTATCTGACCACAGGGAGAGGGGGGGAAACATAACTCGAGCAAAAGCACGTGCTGTGCACGTCATCGACCTCAAAGGCCACACGATGCCGGGAAAACACAAAAGGGCGCTCCCTATTACCACGCGTCTACATCGGCACGGGGGGGAGGAGATATTTTGCAACGGTGGGGTGGGGAGGGAAGAATCAGGTTTCCGTTCGGTGAGGGGGAAGCTCTACTTCGTAGAAGAGGAAAGACCATCCCTGTACTTCGTCTCCGACGCCCCGCCCGGAAGGAGGGAAAAAGTACTAACCCTGCGGGGAAAAACCACTATTTGTACCACAATAACTTCACCTTCGGAAAGGGAAAGGAGGAAAAAAACGCCCGCCCCCGAGGGGGAAGGGAAAAGGAGAAAAAGCGCTTTTTCTTTCGACGAGATTCTAACTCGTGCGACACCGGAAGGGGAAAAGGAAGGAAGGAAGTCGGCGACGCACCTCAGATAGAAAAAGGAGGGGGGGGGAGGATTAAATAGATAGTTGCCTTCTGGCCGAGGGAAGAGGAAGGAAAGGGGGGGGAGAGAGTCTAACTACCACTCGTCAAGGTTCAACTTCCGGGAAAAGGGAGGTCTTCTGT
>Ga0179593_1277635_pt1 | contig 22843 bp, 24 predicted proteins | sample CZODoug2_1_08_16_FD_185931 | JGI IMG/M metagenome (GOLD analysis project Ga0179593, IMG submission 185931) | Vadose zone soil fungal communities from Angelo Coast Range Reserve, California, USA - CZODoug2_1_08_16fungal (PacBio error correction) | ecosystem: Environmental > Terrestrial > Soil >...
ATTCATCGGGGGGTGTGGAGGGGACCTGGGGAAATGGGGTAGACGTGTCCATCTCGTACGTAGAGGGGTCAGTCCTGGGGACCGGCCAGCTTTGGGACGGAGGGCAACCATGTTGTAGAAAGCGTACGGAGACTGCTTTTCCCGAAAGGGAAGTTCACAGGAGGAGCGCCAGGAGAACTTGAAATTCGCTTGTCGCTCCGGCCATCAAGGAAACTGGGAGGAAGGAGTGATTGACAGGGGCGGATTGGAAGAAAGTCGCATTCTATTTAAAATCTAGCACAGGAAAGCTAGATGAACATGTGCTTCACGGGGGAAGTTGGGGACGGGAGCTGGATTCTATCCTGGGACAGTCGGGCCGGCATTAACCTGGTTCAGTCAGGGAGGAGCAGGTTGGGAAACTACGGATGGTGCGTCGGTGGCGGGGAACGTTAATGGCATCAAATCACGGTGGGCAAAAAGAACATTGGATAAATACCCGGAACAGGGAGACAACGAAAAATCGAGGGGACTCTTGGGCACCGAGATCTCTCCCTGGCACGTGCCACCCACAACTGCCGGAAACGATTTGGGGGGTACCAAACAAGAGCAGACTCGTTGTTGGATCGTGGCATAACCTTCCGGACTGACAGGAGGTCTTCAGGCGCCAGAAGGGGAGAAGTCGTGGGAGAGCTGAAGAGAAATCTGAGCACCTAAAAAAAAATAAGGATCAAAAGAAACAAAAAACAAAGTGTATACAAAGATAATACAACCAAGAAGCGGGTTAGTTGAGAAGCAAAAATAAACCAATAAAAATAAGGAAAGGAAAAAAGCAAATCGGGCCGTGGGGGGGGTGGTGTGTGGAAATAAAAAAAAAAAAGAAAAAAAACAAAACTCTCTCGAACTTACAAATAAAAAAAAAACAAGAATCTAACAGTGGGGGGAGGGTACAATGCTCGGGCAAACCCGTGGTGGACTACGTAAAAAAAGATCAGGAGACAAAAAAAAGTAACGTCATACTCATGCAGGGGAGGGGGGGAGGGGGGAGAGCAAAAGAGGTACTCCTGTGGGAAGAAGGAGCCAGCGCAGATTGGAGGGAATGAATCGAGTAATACCAAAGCTAAGAGCCTGTTGGGCCGAAAATCTCGCAGAAGAAAAAGGGGAAGCCTGTCAAAACAGCAGAAGGGTGACGGGGAGGAGTCTTCGCGATCTCGGCAAAATGGGAGAAAAACTAAAAATGGCAATGAAAATGCAACGGTGAAGACGCAACAAAAACAGAGCGAGCGGTGTTGCTAAGGGTCCGGCACCGAGAGTGAAAAAAGAAAGCAAAAGAGCGCGGTGATATAAATCCAAACACTGAAACGGACTAGGGAAAAAAGCTCACGGAAATAAGGACCGCTGAGGAGCTTAATATGATCATCAAAAAAAAAAACCAAGGAAGATACCTAAACGCGGGTACCGGAGGGAGTTCAGCAGGGAGGCGAACGGGGAAAGAAGCTCTCGGCGTCGAAATCACGCCTGTTGAAGGGCGTAAAAAGTCTAAAAAAATTAAAAACATCGTAGACTCAAGATGCAGTACAAAGAAAAAGAGGGATCCCTCTGGGGGCGGGGTGGGAGAGGAATAGAGACGCGAACCCTGGGCTAGGAGCTCTTCGTAAAAAAGGGCGGCATCGCTAGACAGGTACTGACTGAGGGTCGAAATTGGCCCCCTTGCTCACAGATCGACGAATAAATAGGGAATCAACCATGCCGCGTTACCCCTGGACAAGGCCAGGAGACTTAATTAAATAAATATCAAAGGACGAGCCGATTGAGCTGGGGGGGGGCGGCTGCAAAAAAAAGAAAACCCGACGCCCAAAAAATCAAAAAAAAAAGCGCGCATAAAAAAGAGGGAAAGGGCAACTCGATCAAAAAAAAAAAAAGAATGCGCGAGGTTGAAAAGCGGCATGCAAAGCTAAAAGTCGAATACAAAGGCGAGAGAGACAAATAACGGGAAACACAGCGTTCAAAGGCTCAGGCCAGGGGCTTAAATTCAAAAAAACAAGACTGGGAGAGGGGGTCCTCTATCCTGGAAAGGGGGGGTAAAAACATTATATTCAAGACGAACTAATCATAAATAAGAAAAAAATAAAAGCCGAAGAAAGTCGGGCGCCGATGAGCTCTCACAAAGAGGCGGAAAACGACAGGTACCAAGACGAAAAGGAACGATTCTATGGAGGGCGCTGACCAGGATGTAAATGGAAGAAGAGGTAGCGTGGAGTCTCAACAGGCGATACAACCCATGTCGCGAGGGGATAGCGGAGTCCGACTCACGAAAGAGAAGATAGAGCGAGCTCAAGCAGAGTTTGGAACGGAGATATGGCACAGGCCGGAAGAAACCATTGCCTGGCTGCCTTTTGGAAGGTTCTCGACGGAAAAGAAAGAAAGCGAGTAAAGAATGCGACAAGGGTAGTCAACAGGGATAAGGAAATGATGGAAACGGTGTCTGACACGCCGAAAGAAAAAGGGACATGGCAGTGGTGATGAAGGAGGGGTGCAAGGAGGGATGAAAGTAGTATCTAAGCACGACGGTGGAGAGGAGAATCGGAGGGAAAGGTAAAAATCTGCAGAGGCTAAAGATATAGGGGGGAGGAGAGGGACCACCAGTGGGCGAAGACAAGTTGAAGGGAAGCGAGGACAGGATGCAGAGTGGAAGGCCTGAATTGGAAAACATAAGTAGTATCGCAGGAAAGATGGAACATAACAAGCGGGAAAAGCCAGGGTGATACCGAAATTGACTCAGGGGGGATCGCTGGACGGAAATTAAAGGGGGGATGGACGGGTGGTTCAAACAAACCAAGGAAGCAGGTCAGGGAAAAAAAAACCGACCGCGAATCGGACTTTCCAATTATCCAAAGGGGGAGGAAGAGATGATTCAAAAAAAATCGTCACTCTCAAATATCGAGCGCAGCCGCTAGCCTCTGACGAAGTATTAAAAGGTCTCAACAAAACCATAAGAAAAAAACCGCGGCGGCACTGGGGGGAATGGAAAAATCTTAGTGGAATCTTCAATGCAAAACGCCAGGGGAATTGGCAGTTCACGAGGGAAGAGAGTGGGGGGATAAAATTAACTTACTCTTAAAGGGAACTACCCATGCCACGAAAAATAACTGCCTCGTATACCAGCAAAAGAGAAGTAGGCCTGGGCAACGGAGTCTTATGCCATCCAGCAACAAGGGAAGACGAAAAATTACTGGCATTCGAGGGCGAGAGGGGAGGGTCTGCGGGTCGTAGTCCGGAAGAAAAAACATCACCAATACCCAATGGAAGAGGAACCGCCTGGAAGGCGCAATTTCCAAAAACAGCGCAGAGGAGGGGGGCGAAAAAAAGCGCTAAAGCAGAGCGAAATGTTACGAGAAAAATTGGAGGCCAAAAACTCTAGGAGGGGAGAGACATGCGTAGCGGCGGGGAGGAGCGCCTGGAAGAGGTGCAGCATTAAAGAAAGAAAAAGAGAGTGATCAGTTTAAGTGAACTATTCTTTCAGAAGGAAGTCCGCCGAAGGGGAGTGTCGAAGGGAGTACTTGAAGGAACATCACAGGGTAAAAACATCGGGGGGGCAAGAATTTGGGTCTGGCGCTTACCTGCCAATGGATTGCAGGGAGATCTGGGGAGCTGGGGCGGGGGAGGCCGTTTAGGGAGATACTCGCGGGAAGCGGGGAGGAAGCAATCTTCGGGAAGACAGTATTCGCCGAAGACTAAAAAAATGCTCGTGTAGCTCGACTCGAGAGGAGGAACATAAGAGGAGGGAATGAATCATTAAATAGCGAAACATAAAAGGAAAATATTCATCGGATTAGGGAGGATGGGCAACTTTGAAGAGAAGGATGTAAATTATCGGAGCAAAAAACGCCGGGAGCCGGTCCTTTAAAGAAATCGGACTGCACCATGATTCGGCCTCATCTGGGGGTTGCGAGAAGTGTTCGCAAAGGAAGGATTTAGGAGGGAGAAAAACGACGGGGGCCAGTAACTCTCAGGGAAGAACCGCCTAGTGCGGCGCTAACTGATTCAGCTCAAGGGAAAAAATCTCAGCCTGGGGTGCTGAGAGAAATGACAAATTCTTGGGAAAACGATAGAGGGGAACGAGAGGGAAGAATATAAGGAAATACGGGACGCCTCAAGGAGAACGTACGACCGGTATGGCTCTATTTAAAATCTTCTATATCGAGAAGCATTTGGAGAGAAGCCAAGGAGGAGGGAGGAGAAGTGTGAAACTCAGGGGGCCAATCGGGAAAAACAACGTCATATCTAAAAAAAACTGGGGTGAAAATAGGAATGCGCCAGCATGCCAGGAAGTGGAGATGAAGCAGGGAAGCAACCAAGGGATAGAAAACTATAAAAAAGGAGCTAACCAGGAGCCGCCATATGTAACTCGATAGGCAAAGGGGGAGATAAAGCTTAGTCCTTCAGGCGATCAGAGGGGGAAAGAAGATCAGTAGAGAAGGAGGAAAGGCAAACTGAAGGAGAAGAAAACATAATTAGAGATCTCGGCGACAGGCTAGCATAAAAAAAACCCCAGCAGAAGATAAAAATACCATGAGTAGGGTAATTGGACCTTCTGCAAGAAATCTAGCTGTGGATCAGAAAGGTCATTGGGGAGGAAAAAACCTCAATAGTTAAAAGATGTTCAGAGCGTCGATATAAAAATTTAGATCTCTAGATTGGAGGAAAGTAGATAGCGAGAGTTGACATCACTCGAAGATAGAAGGATAGGGGTTTAGAGGTGCTGAAGGTCCTGGAGATCATCTGCCACTACAATATACCTTTAAGAGGAAAACGGTTTGCAGAGGGAGGGAAGCATAAAAGTAACAAGGTTAACGAAATAAAACGAATCGAAGAAGCATCCACGTATCAGTCTAAGTGCAAACAAAAATGACATAATAGAAATCACACAAAAGTTCCGCAGAGAAAGGGAGGTAAATCCAGAACATCAAGAAAGAAAGAAGAGAACCGAATAATCTCTTCAAAAATCCACTGATAAATGGGGGGGTAGAAGCAAAGGGAAGGCAAGCAAAAAGCAATACAGAGGGAAGCAAATACTGGGAACGGGTCTCACCGCGCATGCCAATGGGTAAACCAAATGAGAAAACAATCCTAACTGGAGAGGAACTCTCTTTGGCGAAAAGAATTAGGAGAAGAAGGGGAGAGGTGAAGAGGACGAGTCAGAGGCTCAACGATCTGGAGGTCTGTTCGTCTCAAAACACCGCCGAACTCGGATCTCAAACCGGGGAAAGCATGAAGGAGAAAAGAGAGGAAAGGAAGGAGCGATTCCTAAAAAGCAAAAAGGGGGGATTTATTGAGGCCATGATTCATTAGCGTTGACTGATGGACGAATTTGGTGGGGGGGGGGGGTTTTTAATAATAAAAAGGGTCAAAGGGGCTCAGTCGAGGAGCCTTGAAAAAGGCACCCCACCAATTGCAAGAGGAAAAGCTGGATTCAAGTCCATTGAGAGAAGGCTTAAGATACGAAGGGGTGGGAAAGGGCAGAATGCTACAAGGGAGCTCGGTAGGGATAAACTACACGGGGAAAAGTTCGAGATTCATCGGGGGGGAAATCAACCCATTTAAGTTCTAGCTCCACGCTGAGAGAGGAGAAAAGAAACCGAAGAGAGGGGGGCAGAGAACACGCATCCACAACTTCAAATTAAAAAAAAAATCACATACAGTCAGAGGAATGGGTACTTCATAGCAAGGAATACAAAAAGCACTTGTGAGAAAAGTGAAGTACCTCCCGTTTCGGAAAAAAGAAGGTACCGGGAAACAGCTTCTGCTCGAAAGAAGTCGGGAGAGAACATAAAGGGGCAGAACGGGGGTCGGGAATGACAAGAAAAGCGCACGAGGAGATCAGCTGATGTGCAAGAAAGGAGCATCACAATAGGGAAAAACGGGGCCTCCGGAGCGAGCCAGGTAACGGGTCAAGTACTGGAGCGAGGCGGGGAAGGAACTCAGAAATAGGAGGAAGGCCTGTGAGGGGCTCAGTAAGGGGAAGTAGAAAGGACCGAAGTAAAAATTGAATCGCAAGAGAGAAATAAATAAGTGACTGAGTACGGAAAGATGAGCGGTCGAGGAGAAGGGGGTGTCTCGAAAGAGCGGTTGGAGGAAAGAGGGGGGAAAAAGTGCTCTCAGAGGGAGTCACTCAAGTCAGGAAATTCAGTCTAAGATCGAAGAAATAATCGGATTCGTACTACGGGATGGCGTAACAGCACCGTCGGACGTCGAAATTTTGAGAAAAGTCGCCTTGGGAATGAGCAAGGATTAAAAAACTCGAGGAGGAGACGAAAGGAATAAGAGTACTCGAGTCGTGGGTAGACGCGCACGCGCTCAAAAACACTAAGGGAAATAAAAGGGCATTTTGAGAGAAACTATTGGTAGGAGAGAGAGGTGAGCAAAGGGATCGAACTACGGAAGCAGCACCGGCATCTAATACCAACCGTGGTGGCGCAACGAAAAAGAGTAGCCAGGGGAGTACGATCCAATTCCCTATCCGAAGAGAATGAAGGCGAATACAAGGCAAGCGGCAAAGCTCACCGGAAAAGGCGCGGCGGTTCCGTGAACCGAGCATAAACGAAAAAAGACCAGTCCGGAAACGCTTTAACCAGCGGGGGGGCGAGGGAACGGGGGGGTAGACTTTTGTTGGAAACGCGAGGCCAAGCACTCTCAATTGTCGAGGGGGGGGAAATGGGAAATCACAACGTGCTCGATTGACCGTGAAAACTCCTTTCGAAGGGGGAAGAACAAAAGCGGCAAGCAGTGGGGGGGAGCGCTGACGCATCGGAAAGAAAATGGAGACAATTTTGTCGCAGATGTACGCGAACAGTCTTAGGGACATGAAAAAGGGAATCAAAAAATGCAGCAAGGGAGAACAGTGGGTTGGAATCAAACAAAAAAGGGGGTACTTTACAGGGGAGAAGGGGAAGAGAGGAAAAAAGCTTCGAGGCGCCGAGCGGACCAAGAGGACGATCGTACGGCAGACGTACCTAAACTAAAGTCAAAAATGCACGTCTGTGAAGAATAATCAAGTTTTTTCCGCGCAGAAAAAGAAGAACCACAAGGGAAGAAAGTTAAGGCCGAGACGGGTACTCAACACATGGAACGAGTGGTCCTAATGAACAAAAGGAACCCCAAGAAACTCGGTCGGAAAGGCAGGGAATCGAAGAATCTTAAGAAAAAGAAATCGAAACTGCGAGTCAGGATCGATGAGACCAGGAGAAAGGGAAGGGGACCCGAAGGGACTTGTGGGCACAGACTTCCGAAAAGGTTTGCCTCCTTTCTCGGAAATGCCAAACAAGGAAGAAGGCCCGCGGAGAGGAGACACGATGGGCACTCAGCGATGCGAATTGCGACGATGGGTATCTTGGAAAAGACAAATATCAAAGAAGGAGAAAAAAATGTTACAATTACTTCCTCCTAGGCTGCAGAGACATCAAAAAAAAAAACGTGCATCACGTGGATGAGGAAGGGGGAATAGAGAGGAGAAGCTGACGCAGTCCACCTAGAGCTTACTGTCGCCAGAAAGGAAGGGGAACTCCAGTAGAGCTGTCGATCATGGCCTAGCGAAAAAAAAAAAAAAAATCCCTTAATGCTTAAGAAAAAAAGCCGGGCCACCAATTCAGGGAAAGACCTTCATAAAGCTAGGCATTGGACGGGAAAAAAATTCCGAAGATCAAAAAAAAAGTAGGTATCCTCTGGGGAAATCCTGCCGGTCTCGAGGGGAGCCTGCCGCCGGGCCTTGGGCTTTCGCAAGCCCTAGGGAAAGAGCGAGGAAGGCTCAAGTAAAAAATTGGCACGTCTGAATTAGAGAAGGCAAAATCCTGGCGAAACGAAGTCGAATGCGAACAGCATTAGGAGAATAACAAAAAAACTCAACATGGTAGTCCAAAAAGATTACGGCTGGGGGGACCAGATAAGGAAATCGAAACCGTCCTGGGCCAAGAGGGGCTCGCATGGTAATGAAAGAAAAAAAATCAATAAAGGAGAAAGACACTCTGGGTAGTTGTATGCTAGAAATTAAAAAAGTTCAAAACGAGGAACCACAAGGGCGAAAAGTGCAAAAGAGGAGACAGGAAGAGCAAAACGACCAGCATAATATTGTTCCCACCAAGAAAAAGAATAAGGTTTAGACGTGCATAACGTAGACAGGGAGAAAGAAAAAAAAGATTCTGCTCGACAGGTCAGGAGGAGGGTGGGGGAATCTGAAGATCATCGAAAAACATAACGGAGGAAAAAAATCGTGCACCGTCATGTCGGTCGAATCATCCTATGAGGTCCCATCGTTAGCGATGGGAAAAAAATCTAGAGGAAAGGAAAAGGGGAAACATCGGCTGGCCGACGGACGGGCGAGGAGCAAACATTCTTCGTATCGATCATCCTAGTAAGCCGTAGTTGCGGATATCAGGCGACACTATGCCTAAGTTTAAAAAACTGGGCACGACAAGGGGAGGACGAAGGGATGGCAGGGCGCATAATGAGCCCTGGGGGCTAAAAAGATTTCAGAGATCCAAGAAATGGAATGAGAAAAGTCAACAGCAGCATTCGCAGGGAGCTCCTATCCACCCAGGGGAACCCTGGCGTAAACGAAAAAAAATAGAAAAAAACTCGTCTCTGAGGGGGGGGATGCAGACACGCGTCAGACACTCGTGGAAAGGTGTCCCATGAAGTATTCAGAAAAAAAAAAACTCAGCAAAAAACTGAGAAGGAGCTCAGCAAATCAAGGGCGGAAGAGCCCGATCTAAAACGCCGTGTTACCCGAGGGAGTGGACACGAAAAGACCAGGATAGCGCTAACTGAAGGCAAAGGGAAACCTGGTTTCTGGTCGAATGACACATAAAGACTTACGCGATAATAATAGGGAGGGAAACTTAATAGACTCGAAAAAGGGCCGGCTCTCGCCCGCAGTGGCAAAAACACAGAGAAAGGGCAAGTGTGTGAAACTGGGGGAGAAAGGGGCGGACTAAAATACTCGGCGGTGGCGGAGGAAACCATGGAAAAGCAGGACAAAATGTTACAGCAGGGGAGGGGGGCGCGCAGGAAGGCACGGAAAAACACAAACACAACGCAAGGTGACCGTCTCGAGCAGCGAATCTCGAGGAAGGGGCGAGCCACCGGCGTCTACAACTGAGGGAGGACGCCAGATTCGTGGGGTCAAAAAAATCACCAAAATGGAGGAAAAGAGTTTCGATCCGCTGAGAAGAAGGGCTACGTATGAATTTGCACGGTCAAAAAGGCAAGCGGCTACAGAAAGTTAAAAAAAAAAAAAACGCTAGCGGGAAAAAAAAAGAAAATCGACGCCAACAAACCCGACAGCAAAACACTATAGAAGCACAAAGCAGGCACCGTCCTGAAGAGAGCAGCAAATAGAAGGAAAGCTGGAAAGGATACTTAACTGTCGGGTATGCGAAAGATCCGACCAGTCGAAGACGGCAGCGGCGGCAGGGGAAAAAGAGGCATAAATAGAACACGCGCAGCAAGGGGGCGACTAACGCGTCAATCGCAAAGCAACCAATGGCTTTGAGACAGTGGGTGACTCAAGGAAAAAAGGAAATGGAAATGCACAAAGGAGAAAACCAAAAGCCAAAAAGACAAAGGAGACGGCGTAAAAAGAAAAAATCCGGCTGAAGGAAAAAAATAAAGGGTCTTCAAGAAAAGGGCAAAACAAGCTAAATTATACGCCTATTGAAGTGACGTAAAGGGGTCTATGAAGGGAGCCGAAAATGCGCTCGGTTTATGAGATGGAAGACGGACTAAGAAGGTTTGGGGATGCCTTTGGGAAACGGCCGAAAGGGAATGTGGCGCCTCCCGAAAAAGAGGGGCTCGGAGGACTGATTGTTTGCTGGGGAGCAAAATTACGAAATAAAAAAAGAGGGGGGGGGTCATAATCACTGCCTCACCGAACCAGATTACTGAGAGAGGGCACTGGTCAAACAAAAGGAAAAAGCTACGACCCGGCGGGACTGGAATGAATCCTTCAGATAAAGAAAAGAGAGGGAAGGGAAAAGGGGAGGGCTCAAGCTAGTCACATTAACGAGGACGGGGACGACGAAAAATGCAAAAAAACGGCGATACTGACAGACATTGCCTAAAAGAAAGTCTCAAGTGGGGAAGCTGAACCATACTCAACCGCGGGTCTAAGAAGTCATTTCGCCGAGCTGGGGGAGAGCGAGTGGTGGGTTGACGGCGTAGGAAAGGATAGAAGCAACGTCGAAAAGAAAAAAAAATTGTCCAATAAAGGGGCCCTAAAAAGCGACCAGAAGGATTGGGACTAAATCTTCCCAGACAGCGGCGTGGGGAGAATTTTTTCTTCCTCAGCTACGATTCGCAACAGGAGTAGAGGCTCTTATAGGAAGGGAGAGGGGTCTGAACATTTGCAGTCTTCATGCCACGAAAATCTTCGGCATGGAACGGAATAGAGAGAGCGAATAAAGACGGACGGGTCACAAGGCGTCGCCTGAATCCTAAAAAAGAGAGGAGCTCGGGACTTTGGGGCTTCTGCTTACTGCGAAGGGACGGCATGTCAATGATCCAGGAGGGGGGGACTCCCTTTGGGGGAGAGACTGTCAAGAAGGGAGTGGGCTAATCTTCGAAGAGGCGCTTGAATAAGCGAGAAAAAAGATTAGTGCCAGCTCGCTCGAACTCTTCTGGCCCTTCAGGAATGAACAAGGAAATAAAATCAGCTTCAGGAGAAAAACATATTGCAATCCGCTTCAGGGGAGGGATAACTTCATCGCTTGTAAATATGGAGAGGAAGAAAAGACCCGAGAAAGAAAAGATGGCTCTAAACGCGAAAATAAAAAAACAACAAATTGAGGGGAAGGAAGGGTAAAGAACCGTGTTCCTCTAAGACGGGAGGGGTACATTCTTCTCAGCCGGTGCGGCATCGTCATCGCCGCCTAGTGAGGAGGTCGCGCTGAGCTCGAGGGCCAAACGAGAAAGTGGGCGAGAATCTCAAAGGGCTTAGAAACTCCTACTTCATTAGGGTGCCAAAGCGAGCAGAAGAAAACGTCAACCCTATCTCGAGGAAAAGGACGCTCATAACCAGGGCCTAGGAAAAACTCGAGTATCGTCTTCAAGGGTCGCTCCTGCCATCAGCCTGGAGAAAAAGGGCTGGAACTGCATCGCCGGTCCCAAATGGAAATAGGGCCAGATAAAAAAAAAAAAGAAAATATAAGTTCTGGAAAGAGGCATGACCATAGACAAGAAGGTCCAACCTTATCAAGTCTCAAAACAAAAAACTGGCTGGAGCAGATATAGACGCGGACTAAGGCAAAAGAGGGGTATCAAGTCAAACAAGAAGGGATCGTCTGCTGGGAGGAAGGCAGGGTCGATCGAGATGTCACATATCAGAAGGAGTCGAATAAACATAAAATTATCTCGCGACCGCGGCGGGGAAAAAAAAAAAAAAAAAAAAAAAAAAGAAGCAAAAAAAACAACGCCAGTAATTAATTACAGGAGAGATGAAAGGTCGGAAACAGTGGAAATCAAATAGCCCCTGAGGTGAACACGGAAAGAGTATAAAAGATTTTTCCTACAACGAGAGAAAGGGGAGCGCGAGATGGAGACAAAACTAGTAATCTTTTGGGAAAAAGCAAAGAACGTTAAAAAGCATATTGTCAAAAGATTAGCTGAGGAGGGAGGGGGATGCCGAAACAAAGCCGGGAAACCGACAAGAAGGCAAAAAAATCAGGGGGGCTAAGACCTCATCAGAAGAGCACTCTTGGCGAACAGCAACGACAGAGCGCTCCAAGGAGAAAAGAAAGCCGATAGGTCTCACGCCCTAGGAAGCTCCAGAAAGCCAATATGTAGAGAGAAAGGGTGATGATACGCCGAAATTCTAGAAATGCCATATATGGACACGGGAATGAACGAAGGTTCGGCACATGCCCTGAAGCCAGAGAAAAGAGCCACTACTTAAGTAGGTAGCCTCGCCTTCAAAGGGTTAAATACCACGGCGAACGAAACTGATTTTATGACAAGTCTCCCATCAAGGAGAAAGGAGCCGTGAAACGGAACAATTAGATCAGAAGAAAGACTCGTCTTAAGGGTGGCCTTAAAGGATGAACGGCCATACTCCTACTCTATCTAAACAGCAAAGCAGGCAAATCCTTCGGCATTGGGGGAATAGTAGAAACGGAGACGGAGAGACGAAGGAATCTATGGACATTGAGGGAAAAAGATCGGGGACAGGCAGGATCAATTTCATTCAAAGACAGGGGGTAAGTGTCTCAGCGAACTTTACCGCGTCGAAGCGGGAACGACTCATACAAGGTCCAGTGCGGAAGGAAAAAAGATCTCGCGTGGGTGGCTACCCTTTGCAGAGGGAGGAAGCAAGGCTCTAAAATCTTTCAAGCAACGTGCGAGATGGGGTCAGGGGAGGAACCATGAAGTTAAACAAGAGACGGAGTGCAGAAGCGCGACATCACCACATCTTGCTACCGTGAGCAAAAAAAAAGGAAAAAAGAATTAAATCAAACTCAAAGAGGACTCTTAACGAAAAGCATAGACCCGACCGGGCAAGAAATGCGGCTCAGGGCTTGTCGGGCATCGTAAAGGAGAAAAAGATTGGCGCAAAAAAGAAGAGAGAACACTAAAAGAGACGCGAGGTTATTAGCCTTTAAACAGCCAGCAGATTTGCCCTTTAAAAGGTCCGACACGGAGAAAAAGCACGGGGAAAAGGATGTGAGAAAATGACAGAAAAAGAAAGGCAAAAAGCGCTTCTCTGCAGATCGGAAATTCTTTAACAGCCCGCCTGAATCGCAACGTGACAAGGGCCAAGAGGCGGAGGGCGCTAAGAAGAATGGCATCGTCGCAAAAAGCATCGAGGCTGAGAGAAATTTGGTCAAAGACAAGATCGGGTGTCTCTAAATTGGCGAACCTTGGGTGTTCATGCAAATCAAAATGAAGGCGGTCATGGGGAGAAAGTCTACGAAAGATCAGCTTAAGGAAGAGAGAGTCTTCATCAAAGTTAAGTAGCAAAAAGCAGCGGGGGGCCCAGGGGGGATTCGCCGTTATGACGACGGATTAAAAAGCGGTGTCGCAAAGCGATAGGAGAGTCATCTGGATTAATGGAGTTAAAATGAGTTGGTCAATAGAAGCGCCTCTGCACTGAATGAACAGATCAGCATGGTCCAGAAAAAAGAATTTTTCGAGAGAGTACTTAAGTGATAGGGGGAGGGTGAGCAACGTAGTGGAAAATAGAATCCTCCCGCCAATTCCTGATGAACAAAAAAAAATCAGAACTGCAAAAGGGACATCGATCTGGCCCAATAAGAAAGGATCGAGACGACAGGGAGAGAGGGTCAGGTGAGGGGTCGAATATACTCCAAGAGTCTAACCGAGGAAACAAAGCCTTAGCTCATCCAACAAAAAAAACGCGCGCACGGCTGTACCCGCAGAGGTAATAAGGAGAGGGAAAGGTGAAGTGACGCTTACTAAAGACCCAGAGGAAAGACAATGGAGAAGATCTGTCAGATATCCAGTGCAGGCTCCAAAACGCGCGCGACAAGTGATCCCGGAAACGTCAAAGAAAAAAACACCGCGCAAATGGGGGGGGAGGGGGAGGAGTGAACGCCGGAAAAATTGTCTACACCATGGAACAAATTAGAACGAAATACAACGAAAGGATGGGAACATCATCAGAAAGGCTTTTTGCAAGGTCACTAACTCAAGGGGGCCAAACAGGCTATTGATTGCGAAAGCGTGCCAGAAAAAAAAGAGGCGATGGGGGCGCCGCTCGCAAGAGGGAAAAAAAGGCAGTCGAGAAGGTGGATAATCAAAGAAAAGCAACCGATTACTAATAGCGATCTACGAGGAACAAGGGTAACGCGCCCTCGGCGAGGCCACCTAGGGCCTAAAATGTTAGGGGGCCAGAGAGGGGAAGGAAACACCAAAGTCGTTAAAGAATTGGGACGACAGTTAGGATCATGCAACAAACGGCGCCAGGGTTCTCCGATCCGGGTCTCGAAAGAGCTTCAGAAAAGGGGAAAAAAGAGACGTGCGTACAGGCTGGTAAGACACGATGCTGAATGATCCCGGCATGTCTGCCCGGACAAAGATTGGGAAGAAAATGGCCGTTTCCCGGTGGGTGTTGAAGAAACGTGAGCTAGTGAAAATCCAAAAAAAAAAAAGGAAAAAAAAAAGTCTAGTAAGGAGTAGTATCAGTGGAGCGCGCAATTGCGAGCCTGGGAAACCAACAACTAATTATTCGGTATACGTAACGCACAACCACAGGGTCCCCATAGCACAAGGACGGGAAAAACAGGACGCAAGGGGAAGGATCGAATCTGAGAAATCCACTTCGTGGTAAAGGGGCTCTCAGGGTACTAATCTACACTCGGGGTAATCATTGCCACTCCGCGACGTCGCCATCACCACGACCACTGTAGAGATCAAAGGCCGAAAGAGGCAGGAAAAGGGAGCAAAACATACTGCTTGGTAACAAAGAAGGGAGGCATCCTAGCTGGACGTATAGGAGGAGACGTATTCACTACCACGATTAAAACTCACAAAACGGAGGAGGAGGAAGAGTATCATCGTGGTTCAATGCCGGGCGCGAGAGGGAAGTGAAGGCAGCCATTGGGGGAAAAAAAGGACCCTTGGGGGAAAAAAAGATGCCGGTCAAAACGGACTAAGTGAAGGCTATGGCTGCCAATCTCCGAACAAAGAAACTTACCGGATGGCAAAGACTGCCGGGGAATGCGTCAATCGAGTAGTACTTGTAGGCTCAGAAAAGGCCCAGAAGGGCTTCAAGGGGACGGAGTAAGAGGGATAACTAGGAGGGAAATGGGGGACTTCATTTTTCAATCAGGGGGGTAGAAAAAATTTCTGTGGACGGAAATGCGAGTAAGGGGGGGGGGGTAAAGGAAACACTTACATCGCCTTTAAAAATCGACAACCTAGACGATACTCTTTGTCAATCGCACAGGTCCAAAACTGAACAAAGGCAAAGCGGTAAAAACCTAAAAAGAAAAGTTGATAAGCGAAAGTCTCCTGGATATCATCGGGGAGGAGGATAAAAAGAACGATTCGTTGGTAACTTATGAAGATAGGAATCCTCTGCGAATGGCGGGAGCGAAGGAGTTTTAGGGAAAAAGCCTCAATCCTAGGGATTCCCCATAGGAATATTGTTGTTAAAACGGTATTAGAACTGTAGAAATCGCTGGCTATATGTCGTATTAGTGCAGGGAAACAAACGACTTATTCTAGAAAGAGACTGGGGAGAATTTCTGGTCGTGGGGGGACAACGAGAGCCTATGACCGCGATTGGAACTCTAAGAGTCATCTGGCGGCTTTCAGGCAAACGTCTAAAATAGAACGGTTGCTCAACACAAGTTTGAGGGCAGGGGAGGAAGGAATGGGGAGAGCACTGTCAACAAGAATTGGTAAGCGGCTTAAAACCTCCGGCACAAAAAATGTGAAATGACTTCAGGTCAAGAGCATCGAAAAAAAAAGGAAATCAGGTGGGTTTATTTAAAAGCAGGTCGGTAAAAAAAATGTCCAGCTCGGGGGAGGTTGACGAGGAACATTACGGGAAGAGGATACATAGAGGAACATGATTGAAGGAGAGCGAAGTCAATATCAAATACATCTCCAAGTAACTCCAGGTCAAGGTAGTGCGCTCGTGAAAGGCAGCTACGAGAGAAAATTCAAAAGGTCGATTGTCTTTCGATATCTCGCCGGACTTAGGAACTCTGCTTTCTCAATGTCGGAATGCTGGGGGCAAGATCGAAGAGAAAACACTAAAGGAATCAAGAGAGGGTTCGAGACTGAGCACTGGAGGGTAATGGAAAGTCCGATCAGTGATCCTCGATCATCCATACACGAAATCGGCCAGACATACCATGGAACATTTTGAACGTACACTGGGAAAAAAGGAGGAAACGTTGGGGGTTGGGCGTTAAAAGCCCCGGCTCAGCGCTTAAACACTCCAGCAGAGCCGCTAAAAAGAAAATCAGCGGCCTCCTCTCCAGGTGTGGGCTCACCGCAGACCTCATCCGAAAAAGAAAAGGAGATAGGAGACTCGTCAATCTGGGCTGCGCACGAATGGACCTACAATGTTGATTAACGCCAACGTAGGGTTAGATAAGCGGATAAGGCCGCAGGAGGGATGACAGGAAGGACATTAGGAAACTGACCGGGCGCGCCCTGCATTTCCCGCAAGCTCAAAAAACAAAAAAAGCAACGGGTAACCAAACTAATCGAACGAAAAACAAAATACCCCCGAGCGAGGGGAGGAGGGAGGGCGAAATGAACAGGAGGGTCTTCGATGGTCTCTGAAGGGAGATCACCAAGGTAGCGGCGGAGGAGAGGCAGGGGGAAGGGGGAGCAACCAAAAGAAGGAAAATGAGCGATCAGTAAAGAAGGGAGAAGCTGCAACTTTAGCTCCGTGGAGCCACCAGGGCTGGTAGGAAAGGGGAGGGGAGCTACTGGAAAGGGGCAGGTTAGAAAGGTGCGCTGCGAAGGGAGACCACGGTAGTCGCCACTCTCACCCAAAAGAGCAAAAGAAGACCACAAAAAAGAAAATCAAAAAAGAAATAAAAAGTCGTGTTCAATAAGACTGTCGGAAAGAGGCAAGACGATGTTCTTCAACTGTCAAATCAAATGAAGAAGTTTACTCCCATTCGAAAGGGGTGACGGAGTCATTCCTTGAATAAGAAGGACAAGTCGCAAGAAGGTCAGGGAAGGAAGTCATTACGGGGGTTCTGCTTTTGGGAACTCTAAAAAACGAAGATCTGGGGCGTGGCATCCCGGGCGAGCTAGGTTCCAGTAAATGTGAGTGAATGGCTTCTTCAAGAGTGAGGCAACCGAGAGAGGAAAAGCTCTTGGAAAGAGTAAGGCTTATCAAGCCAAGGCAACGTCTACTTCAAGGTAAGAACAAAAGGATTCTACTAACGAGTCAGGAAAGATGGAAATGAAAGAATTCCTCGGGCACCACACGGAAGAGAACAATTGGCGCTGGAAAGACCTCTGATTATCAAAAGTTCGTCAAAAAACATGTCTACCCAGTAGAAATCTGACCGCAATTGGGGAAACATAGTAAAGATCCAACGTTAGCATTCCTTCTATAAAAAGCCAAGAGGAGACTCCTAAGTCATGGGTGCCTGGGTGGTATCAGGGAGTTAGGAGAGGGATTACAGAGATTCGACAAAAGACATTCCTCTAGATCATGAAATGCAGGGTTCCAGCTCCTTGCAACTGAGAAGGAGGAATGGAGAAGGCTTGGGGGGTAGTGAAAGAGTTCAATCAAAATTCTTCGCCTTGGGTGACTGCAAACACTTGCCTGCGCGGGATCGAAACAGGAGAGCGCGGCGCGTTGACTCACTGGCGCTGGGACTTGCAGGGTCTGAGGCCGCAATCTTCCTAAGGGACGTTGGAAAGTAGGGCTAATAAGGGCATCCTGCGGATTTCAAAGCAGGGTCCGCAACTACATCGATGAACGAGACATCGGGAGGTTGGGGGCGGGAATTCCGGGAGGGGATGGAGTAGGCGGCGATCTTCATGAAGATCCTTGAATGTCACTCGGGGAATTGAGGCAGCAATCGTGCGACGGAAAGGCGCAGGGGGGGACGAGATAAAAACCTCGTGCGCTCTAGGGCGCGCGCGTAAACGGACGGAAGAGGCTGAGGAATCTCAGGAACGCAGATGAAGAACACCGGGCATCGCTTCGGCTGGGGAGGTTAAGTTCAATCCAGTCCTGTACCTATGTGAGCTTCAAAGAAAGAGACGCGAGGAAGAAAGAGCATCTGGGGGGGGGGGGGTGGAGCGTCCAAAAAAAATTTGAGCCTATCACGCACGGGTCTCAAAACCGTTGTGATCATGGGGAGAGGATCGGCCGACCGGGGAAATGATACTCAAAAAGGGATTCTAGAAGGAAGGGGCGGGTCTGACTTCACTGATGATAAACGCCACCCTGTAGAAGCGAAATCATCGAGGCCTGGGGAGAGGGACCCACAGCATGACGGGCATGAGTTGCCAAACGCCATAGAGAAAAGGTCTACTTAGATCAAGAAAACGCGAAGAGAGGGAAGAGAAATAAGAGTGGGCGAGCTAGGTTCCCCAATTGGAATACAAAATGGAGAATCCTGGAAAGTCTCACAATGGGGGGGAGAGAATGTCATGGAGGAGTGCCTCTGACCGCAAGTGAACCATTTCCTCTCTCTCAAAAAAAACGTAAAAAAGATAGAGACGGCCAGCATGGGCCAGACAAGGTATATGAGGACGGAAGCCACCGGGAAAAAAAAAAAGAACCACAAAACTAAAAGGAGAGAAAATTAGAATTATCAAAAAATCTTCCCCGGGGATCGGACTCGGTTGAATAGGAGTAAAAGGGCCGGAAGAGATCACGTACTTAAGCGTATAGCTTTTACGTCAAGGGAACGATATTAAGGCAAATCAGAAAGCATCGAGAACATATCACAAGAAGGGCTTCGGAGACCTGAGTCTCGAGAATCACGCTGACGACAAGGGAAAGAAACAGTAGGAGGAATAAAGTAGTATGAGGGTCTGAGGACCAAGACGTCCCTGTAAAAAGTCAAGTATAGAACACAAACAAAAAAAAGAAAAACCAAATAGAGAAAAAGAAACAGGAAGTATGGTCCGAGCAGACGAGAGAAAGGACTGAGGGAGGGAAAGATGGAAGCAAGAGGTAAAAAGACGTCGAGTAATTAACATAACTCAAGCCGATGAATGGAGGAGCACGGATGTATAAAAAAGCATAATAAGGCCGGGCAAAGCAGGCGGCGAGGGGGGGAAATTGCAGGGAGGAAAAACGAAGCGGTTTCAGCAAACAGAGCAGCTCAGAGCATTCGCAACAGACCGGCAAGAGAACAAAAAGAAAGGGAAAAATCTATCAGAGAGACGGAGCAAGCACCGAGGAGAGAAAAAAAACAATCACCCAGTAGTAATATCCGTGAGATTAGGATAACGGAGGGGGAAACATACAGCCGAGGCCATGCGTCCGCCTAGTTCAAAAAAGATCAATTGGAGGGAAAGAAAAAAAGCATTTCAAAAGGGCTCAAGGGATAAGCGCCTCGAGGAAGGTGAGGAGAGCACGGACAGCCATACCGGGAAAATCTAAAAATACTCTCAAGCAGGGGCCCCAGCAACAGTTCGGGAAAGACGGAGACGTGGGGAAAGGAGGAGGTCAAAGAAAATCAGACAGCGCCTAGATGATGGATGGTATATCTAAAAGCCCGGAAGCCGCAACTCCATCTCCAAGTATTCTTCGGTAACTAAAGAAGTAGGTTGGGAAGGGTAAAGAAGACGGGAAAGGGAGGGAAAGGGGGGGAGATAGGAGGAAGCTATGGAAATGGTGGAAAAAGGGTCTGGTACTGAAATTAAGTCCCCATACAGAAAAAGGTCGTTCTCATCGCGGCTGAGGGGCAAAAACAATTTCCGCAAAGGAGTGAAAGGGGCATCGAAAGGCTCGTCACAGACTTAAGGGCTTAAAAGAGAAAAATGTTTTAAGAGTTCCGCGGGTAAGATGGCTGGGGTCGGCACGGACCAGCGAGGGGTCGAGTTCGCAGCGCGGAAGAACAAAAGGGAAGTGAAATACGACATGGAGCGGATCGCTCCATACACAAACACTTCGTAATGCGAAACCCTTCATCCAACGGCGATGTCAGGCCCGCGGGAAGAAAATGAAGAGCATGTCGGCGATAAGGAATGACCAATAAGTTCAACTAGTCGAAAAAAATATAATTAAGACGTGTCAAAGGTAGACGTCAAAAGGAAACTGCTTGTAGGAAGACTGACAGGGAGCGCACACGAACCTCAATTTGAATGGACTAGGAACTTCTCTTACTCGATCAGGAAGTGGGGGGGAAGGAAACTTCAGAGACTCCCCGTAGAAGAAGGTGGGGGATAAGGAGAGATGGGGGGGGGGGGGGGGGGGGGGGGGGGGGCGGGGTGGGTGGGGGGGGTTAGGGGGGGGGGGGGGGGGGGGGGGGGGGGGGGGAGGGTGGGGGGGGGGGGGGGTGGGGGGGGGGTGGTGTGGGGGGGGGGGGGGGTGGGGGGGGGGGGGTGAAAGTGCCGTGAGGGTTAAGTCGAAAGACTTGGCGCGCTCTACTGCCTCTTTTGGGTCCTCCGCGATGAAGACCCGCCTTGGACAAAAAAAAGGATAGGGAGGAAAATAGACAGAAAAAATTGAAGAGACAGAGCATCGAGTTCGTAAGAGTTCAAGGGTGGGGGGTTAAGATAATCAAAAGAAGCATGGAAGGGGAGAACGCCTCGGTCAGGGGTCCATCAAAGAAAAAGGGGGAATAAAATCACGTCCACTGGAGACGAAGCAAGATCGTAACTAGAGGCTTCAACAGCAACGGCCCTAAGATGTTGCCGTAGATACACGTGTGAATGAGCCGGATGGACAAGCGGGGAAAAGATACAGGAGAGGGAAGCGGGATGCGATCAATGGGGCGGCGTCAGGGGGCTGTAGTTTTTGAAAACGACCTCGGCGCTCGCAAACAGATCAAAGAAGAAGCATTAACTAGATTGTGAGGAAGTTGTAGTAAAGGGGAAGAGCGGGGGAATGACAGGGATCGCAGTACCGAATAAGGCAATTATGCAAGGGGAAGGAACCAACGGGCCGTACTCTCTCATTTTCAGCGTCAATCTGAACCGAAGAAATATATCAGCAGCCGCATCGAAAGGAGGAAAAGAAGTCGAGGAGAAAGAAAATGAACCGGCGTGTCCTCCGACTACCGCGCGGCTTCATAACTCTTTCACTTTCTGACCAAAGGGATTCGAATAGAGGGCGCGGAAGTTTGTGGAAGATGGGAGCTCAGCCCACAAAAGCAAGGGGAAAATCTACTATTTCCATAAGGAATGGGATCGAGCGCACTTGGACCAGGAAAACGCGTGCTTCCGGAGAAAGAAACAAGGGGGAGGAAGGAGGTTGTGGAAGTATGCGCTTGGAACCGGACCCTGAAAAGGGTAGCAAGGGTCAGAACGACTAACACCGGCGGAGGTTTTCAAACAGGATCTGAAGTACACCTTCGAAGGGGCGGGGGTAAACAACATGGGAGAGGGGGGGGGATTGTCTCAGGGAAAAAGAAAAAATTCATCAACAAAGCGGAGATTTTTGCGCAGCTAGGCCCAATGAGAATAAGTTCTCGTCGATCATCGGGACCTAACATCAAACCGATAAAAACAACGAATAAAATGTGCGAGATACGAAAGAAGGGGGGGGGGGGGAAGCATAACGAAGAGGTCCAGCCTGCATACATGATGGGGCCTAGATAGGGGAAATCAACAAAAATCACTTTTGCCTCCTATTTGGAATATCACCCAGCAGAGGGGCGTCAATGCAATGGGAGGAAGGGAGCTTAAGGCCAAAAAAAAAAAGCCACTTATAAATATCACATCCTTCTAATTTAAAAAGTCCGAAGGAGGGGGAATTATCACGGCTAAGGAGGAAAATAGCACACGGTGGCAGGGTCGGGGGGGTTAAAAATATCCTGCACCATGGGGACGCGGTGTGTGGTGTGTGTGTCTACGCGTGTGGGGGGGTGGTCTGAGTTTTGGGTCGGAAGAGGTATCACCGCTCGCTCGCTGAAAAGGGCAGAAGGGAAAAAGAAAAAATGCACGACTTTACCAAAAACGAAGAGGGACGAATGTTAAAACCCACGAACCATCCTTAAATCCCATAGCGCCAAATGGACGGCAACCAGAAGTCAGGGGGTGAGGGAGACGGAAGAGGGAACATTAGGAATACAATGAGTCAGCAACAGGTGACCGTGCCGGCTAACTAAGCGGCAGCCTTGACGACATCAAAAAAAAAGACATCAGGACTGCCCCAAGAAAGGAGGAGGGAAGTGGCCAGAGGACAATTCTACGGTCAGACACCGGAATATGCTTAGTAAAAGCTGCTTGCTGCCTCCAGTAGAGGACGAAAGGAAGGAAGAGAAAAAGTAGAAAGAGACCACTCAACAAAAAAAAGGTAGGGAAGAGAAAGAAGTTCATATTGGTGCTAATACTGAGAAGATATGAGGAACACTCAATGGGTCTTATGCAGAGTCCCGAGGTATAATTATTTGGGCTGCCCGGACGCAAGGACCCTTCTCACGTCATATAAGGAATACCCTCTCTGACTTGATTCAAGAAGGGTATGGCGGGAGTAAGGAGGGTAGTGGGGGAGGGCTTCAAGAATCGTATGTACATCACTAGCACGAACGAGAAATTCGGCAGACGCATGGGATATCAGTAACGAAAACAATGTTTCACGGACATTTGGCGGACATGGGGGAAAAGGGTGAGGGAGTGGAAACGTATAAATTGACTCGACAGAAGCGTATGGGGTTTGAAAGGAGACCCTTATCGCATTAAACGCTTCACAAAAGAGGTACGCTTGGCAAAATCACTCGTCAAAAAAGGAAAAACAACAACGGACAACGGCAGGCGTTTTGCACACAGAATGACATTTTATGGGCAATTTCAACAGAAAACGAGGGTCTTATGGATAAAAGAAATGTAGCCGGGATGAGTATGTGGACGTCTAGATATATCAAAATCGGCGAACAGCGCCGCCTCTGGTTCTGGAGAAAAGAAGCCTATTAGGACCAAGATGACAGGAAATGGGGGGACGTCAATCTCGAGGACGGAAAATGTCTGACTAGGATGGGAGATGGGGTCGAAAAAACAAGGTGCGTAGATCGCCAGATTGCACAAGAAAGAAGAAGGGAGCAAAGTAAGAAGTAGGTACGAGAGAAGAAACGAAATGGGGAAGAAGGGGGTTCCAGAAGTTCACGAACAAATGCGAAGCTTTGGGGTCGTACCTCAGTGTCTCAACGCCAATCAATAGCCAGTAGAAAATCCTCGTTATTCAAAAGAAGAGTGAAATGAG